>ERZ1034713.69-NODE-69-length-62821-cov-31.297884_pt1 | contig 62821 bp, 60 predicted proteins | sample MGYA00520692_ERZ1034713 | MGnify/ENA primary metagenome ERZ1034713 (study PRJEB33766, sample SAMN09781717) | gut metagenome | biome: gut microbiome | host: Homo sapiens | place: Madagascar | study: EMG produced TPA metagenomics assembly of the PRJNA485056 data set... | reverse complement strand
AAGATAAGCTGCACTCGGCAATTTGAAAGCAAGCTTTCATTGCGCTCGCTTGCACTATCTTTGCAGAAAATTAGACACATGAAAGCAGTAAAGCCAAAGAAAAATTTGGGTCAGCATTTCCTTACTGACCTCGGTATTGCCAAGCGAATAGCCGATACGGTAGACGCTTGTCCTGATTTGCCCGTGCTCGAGATTGGTCCGGGTATGGGTGTGCTCACCCAGTATCTTATAGAGAAACCACGACCTGTAAAAGCAGTGGAAATCGACTCTGAGTCGGTGGCTTATCTTCACGAGAACTTTCCACGTCTCAAGGACAATATCATAGGTGAGGATTTCCTGCGTATGGACCTCACACGTATCTTCGACGGGCGACAGTTCGTGCTGACGGGCAATTATCCTTACGATATTTCTTCGCAGATATTCTTCAAGATGCTCGACTACAAGGACCTCATTCCCTGTTGCACGGGAATGATTCAGCGCGAGGTGGCGTTGCGCATCGCCTCTGAGCCTGGCAACAAAGCCTATGGCATCCTGAGTGTCCTCATACAGGCATGGTACAGTGTGGAATATCTCTTTACCGTGGACGAGAATGTATTCAATCCTCCCCCTAAGGTGAAGAGTGCCGTGATCCGCATGACACGCAATGAGGTGACCGACTTAGGTTGCGATGAGTTGCTCTTCAAGCGTTTGGTAAAGACGGTATTCAACCAGCGTCGCAAGATGTTGAGAGTGAGTCTGAAGCAGATGTTCCCTGGGCAGACTCCCCGCGAGGATTTCTATACAGCCGATGTGATGACCCGTCGCCCCGAGCAGCTTTCGGTGCAGGAGTTTGTGGAACTTACCAATTATGTGGGAGCTGAACTGGAAAGGCTGCAGGCTGAGAAAAACAGCTAAAAAGAAGGCTGACGTGCAAAAGAGGCTCTAAAAGTTTGGCGGTTACGCAAAATATGCCTATATTTGTGGCTTGAATTGTGATAACAGACAATAAAAGGATTTATTAACAATAAGCAAAATTGAAAATATGATAGACGTAAAAGAAACTTTGAACAAAGCAGGCGAGCGCATGGAGATGGCTGCAATGTATCTGGCAGAAGAACTTTCGCATATCCGTGCCGGTCGTGCCAACGTAGCCATCCTCGATGGTGTGAGAGTGAACAGTTATGGCAGTATGGTGCCTCTTAATCAGGTGGCAAATATCACAACTCCTGATGCTCGTACCATCGCTATCCGTCCTTGGGACAAGAAAGCTATCAAGGATATTGAGAAGGCCATTATGGACAGTGGAGTGGGTATCACGCCCGAAAACAATGGTGAGATAGTACGCTTGGGCATTCCACAGCCTACAGGTGAGCGCCGTAAGGAACTGGTAAAGCAGTGCAACAAGATAGCTGAGAAGGCAAAGGTTGAGGTGCGCAACGTGCGTCAGGAAATCAAGGAGAAGCTGAAGAAGGCCATCAAGGACGGACTGTCTGAAGACCTCGAGAAGGATGCTGAGAACGACTTGCAGAAGTTGCACGACAAGTACATCAAGCAGTTGGAAGCTCTCATGGACGACAAGGAGAAGGAAATCATGACCGTCTAAAGTCGTAGGATGAAAGGACTTGTCATCAAAAATACTGGAAGCTGGTACACCGTCAAGACTGACGATGGCCAGCTTATTGAAAGCAAGATAAAGGGCAATTTCCGTCTGAAGGGAATACGCAGCACCAACCCTGTGGCTGTGGGCGACCATGTGCAGCTTATTACCAATCAGGAGGGAACCGCCTTTATATCTGCCATAGAAGACCGTCGCAACTACATTGTTCGCAAATCGCCTAATCTGAGTAAGCAAAGTCACATCTTGGCAGCCAATGTTGACCAGGCTTTGCTGGTGGTGACGGTGAATTATCCACAAACCTCCACAACTTTTATCGACCGATTCTTGGCTGGCGCAGAGGCTTATCGTGTGCCTGTCATTCTGGTATTCAATAAGCGAGATATCCTCTCTGAGGAGGAGTTGCACTATGAGCAGATGATGCGAAAACTCTATGAGACCATCGGCTATCAGTGTGTCGAGTTGTCTGCTGCCACAGGTGAGGGAATGGAACAGTTGATTCCTCTTATCAAGGACAAGATATCTTTGCTCAGCGGCAACAGTGGAGTAGGCAAGTCGACGCTTATCAACCAGTTGGTGCCTGAGGCCGACCAACGTACAGCTGAAATCAGCGATGCTCATAATACGGGCATGCACACCACCACCTTCAGCGAGATGATAGCGCTGTCGGCTGGAGGTTATCTCATCGATACTCCCGGTATCAAGGGCTTTGGTACCTTTGATATAGAGAAGGAAGAATTGACGAGTTATTTTAAGGAGATATTCCAGTTCTCAGAGAACTGCCGTTTCTCCAACTGCACCCACACCCACGAACCGGGTTGTGCCGTCATCCGTGCTGTGGAAGACCATTACATAGCCGCCAGCCGTTATCAAAGTTATCTTTCCATGCTCGAAGACAAGGACGAGAACAAGTATAGGGAGTCTTTTTAGGGGTGTAACGAAACTGAAAGAACTAAGAACAAAATAAAGATGCCAAACAATGAGCTAAAGGATTTCAAGCAGCGTTTCGAGGAGGGCGAGTTCGCACAGAGTGCCGAGCTCAGTACCCGTTATCTCGATGAAAACATTCTGATATTCGACAATATCAGGGTGTTGGCTAATCCTGATCCCGTAAGATTGCAGATGAATATGATAGCCTCCTGCCAGGCTGGCAACGTGAGGCTCAACATCAACGGCAAGGTGATAGAGATCGGTAAGAACGATATCTTTGTGTGTCCGCCCAACAATACGCTCGACATCATGGAGGTTTCGCCCGACTTTGCATGTACGGCTATGTGTTTGTCCAACTTAGGTCTGCAAAACATTCTGCACTCTCATATCAGCATCTGGAATCGTGCCATGTATGTTGACAAGGTTTCGGTGGTGAAGATGACAGAGGAAGAAATGCTCTTCTATGCCAAGTTTACCGACCTGGTGCGTCTTTGTCTCGATGCCGACTACATGCAGCTTACATCGTGGAATCCCTATCGCCGCGAAATCGTTGAGACGCTGCTCAAGAGTGCATTGTTGGCGTTGTGCAACAATTTTTCTTCTACCATAGAGAAGGATGATAAAAACGCTTCTTCCACTACCAGCGACCTTTTCGACAAGTTCCTTGAACTGTTGCAGCAGAGCGAGATCAAGCATCAGCCGGTAGAGTATTTTGCCCAGCAACTGTGCATCACCCCAAAATATCTGTCCATCGTGTGCAAGCGGCATTCCGGCAAGACTGCCATCGACTGGATAACTGAGTACACCCTTTCGGATATTACTTATTATCTGCGATCTACGAGCAAGTCGATAAAGGAGATTTCGGGTATTCTCGGTTTCTCCAACACTTCTTTCTTTGGCAAGTATGTCAGAGAACATCTCCATACTTCGCCTCTGAAGTATCGTGAGAAACTGAGAAAATAAATATTATTTGATTTCCACTTCGTGCAAATCCACGAACTCACCATTCTTTCTCTTTCTCTCCACAAGCATGTTGAAGAGCTTTCGCTTGCGGTCGCCCTCTACAAAGCGGCGGAAGAAGACATTGGGGATAGCCACACCCAGGGCGATGCAGATGATGGCAAGCGATGCCTTGATCATATTGTTCATGCCGACAGTAACCTCGCCAACCACGCCGTGCATATCGATGAAGGCGAAGAGAGCGCGATACATCAAAACACCCGGAACCATTGGGATGACACTCGGAATGGTGATACACTGGTGAGGAGTGTGGAACCAGTGGCGCGCCTTGATGACGATGATGCTGATGAGGGCCGAACCTGCCAGAGAACCAATACTGAGACCCATGTCAAGACCAATATTGCCATTACTTGGACCCAGGTTGACAAAGTTGCGGAAACAAACAGCGATGATACCTCCCACAGCAACTGCCGGCAGCAGACGGCGCGGAATGCTGAAGATGGTGGAGAAGCCCATGGCCGATACGGCTGCTGCTATGGCGTATTCCCAGTAGGCATGATGGGGCGTCATGGTAAGGTCGGTCACAAAATTGTCGATGTGGCACACCTGTATGGCGAATGCAATACCGAAAGCCATAGCCAATACCATCAGCAATGTGTTGAGGGCTCTTATCATTCCCACTTCGATATAGCCGTCTACCATGTCGCTTACGAAATTGATAAGTGGCACTCCCGGTACGATAAACAGAGCGCAGGCCATCAGCGGATGCCATGGCGTGGCAGAGAGCATGAAGCCTGGTAGGCTGGAGGCAATGGATGGGGTGAGCGACAGGAAAGAGGTGGCCCATGCGATGAGTGTTGCCACAAAAGCGGCAATACCAATAGCTACATAGTTGTTGCAACCCTTAGTAGGCAGGAACATGCGAAGGCGGAAACCTAAGATGGCAGCCAGCGAACAATAGAAGAAGGCTGGCCAGTCGCAACCGAACTGTATGCAGAAGCCACCGCAGGCGAAGCCGCCGCCCACAGCCACTTGCCATGGTGTGAAACTGCGCTTGGTGGACTTGATGTCCTGCAGAGCCTGCTCATACTGGTCGAGCGAGTAGTCTTCCTTGATGGCGCGCCATGTCAGCTTGCTCACCAATGAGATGGTGGTAAGGTTGATGCCATGCTTCTCGCAGCGCTGAAACTTCGTGAAGGAGTGTTCCTCGTCGCTGTAGTTCACCATCAGCACATTCCAGTTTACAAAAAGGTGGATGTACTGTTCGTCGAGTCCTAAGAAGGCTGCCGTGCGCTTCATGGTTCGCATGATGCGCGATGTGTCGGCGGCACTCTCCATCAGCAGACTGCCAGTACGGAGCAGCAGGTCGAGTTTGCGTCGAAGCTCCGACTCGGCTATCTCCTTGCAGTTGCAGTTGTCCTTGTTGTTGCCGCATTTGCAGTTTTCCTTGCTCTCTTGTTGGGCCAACAGGGCCTCCATTTCTTTTCCGTGATCCATTGATGTTTTTTATATAACTATTTTTCTCTTTACTTGTTTTTTTATATTTTACTGAATTCAACTTTCGCAAGTTTTTCCCCACACGCCCTGAAGGGGCAGAAGCTCTTAGCCCAGGGCAGCGCCCTGGGTTATTTTGGACGCAAACCTGTCGCCCTGTAAGGGCAAAAGCTTTAAAACTCCAGGCATTTTACAAAGCTTTTGCCCTTACAGGGCGCCTTGCCGATTGCCAAAATAACCCAGGGCGTTGCCCTGGGCTAAGGGCTTCTGCCCTTTCAGGGCGTGCTGCTTGCGGGCGTTGCCCTGGGCTAAGAGCTTTTGGGCCTTCAGCCCGTAAACCATCCAGCGAAAGTTATGAACCCATCTTCCTGTCCGTTATTATCCGAACACGAAGATGATGATCTGAATGGTTACGATGCGCAGGAACATGGCGAATGGGTAAACATTGGCGTAGCCCACTGAAGGCGCATCGGCACTGGTCTGGTCTCTCACATAAGCCAAGGCTGAAGGATTGGTGTTGGCACCAGCCAAAACGCCCAGGAGAGTGTAGTAGTTGATGTGGAAGGCATAACGGCCTATGATGCCGCCCAACAAGATTGGTATCATGGTGATGGCTATGCCGTAGAGAATCCATATCATGCCCGACTCTGTGGCTACGGTCTGTATGAACTGCTCGCCTGTGCCCAATCCCACACATGCCAGGAAGATGCAGATGCCTATCTCGCGAATCATCAGGTTGGCTGAAATCGTATTATAGGTCACAAGGTTGTGCTTAGGACCAAAGTATCCTATCAGGATAGCCACGATGAGCGGACCGCCTGTCAGTCCGAGTCGCAGACTCTCTGAAATGCCTGGGATAAAGAATGGTATGTTGGCAACGATACATCCTAACATGATGCCCAAGAAGATTGGTATCAGGTTGGGGTAGTTGAGTCGTTTCATCTGGTTGCCCAGTACCTTCTCGGTATGGCTGATGGCCAACTCTGTGCCTACTACTGTAACTCGGTCGCCCAACTGCAGCTTGAGGCTTGGAGTGGCAATAAGGTCTACACCTGCACGGTTTACTCGGGTGATGTTGGTACCCAGGTTGGAACGTATCTGCATCTGGCTGATGGTCTTGCCGTTGATGCCTGGTTTGGTGATGAGGATACGGCGGGTTATCAGCTCGTTGCCAAACTGTTCCCAGTCCATCTCCACCTGTTCGCCCAGCAAGGCTATGATAGGCTCCTGTACGGCAGGATGAGCCACAATGAATACCACATCGTTCTCATTGAGCACGGTATGTCCGTTGACTATCTCATGATGCTCGTCGCTGTCGGGACGGTGAATCTGTGAAATCATGAAGTCGCGTCCCAAGAGCTCGCGTACCTGCTTTACGGTGTCGCCAAATATCATCTTGTTGGTGATTTTCACCGAGAAGGTGTTCAGAGTCATGGCTTCCAAGTGGCCCTTACCGCTCTTTGCCTCGCTCTCCTCCTTCTCCTTATTAATATGTAGAGCAAATCTCAGGATGGCGAACGATAGGATAACGCCGAGCACACCCATAGGATAGGCGATGGCGTAGCCGGCTGCGATGCTGGGGGCATCGATATGGCGCAGGTCGCTGAACGCCTGTTGTGCGGCACCCAGTCCGGGAGTGTTGGTTACTGCACCCGACAGGATACCTGCCATAGAGGTAATGGAAGTTCCCGAAGCATAGAATATTCCCAATGTGGTAGCGATACTCAGCGCTATCACAATGATGCTGAGCATGTTGAGACTTCTGCCGCCATTCTTGAACGACGAGAAGAAGCTGGGACCCACCTCAAGGCCGATGGAGTAAACGAAGAGTATCAGTCCGAACTCCTTCAGAAAGTGGAGCAGGTGCTCATCGAGGTTGAGCGAGAAATGACCAAAGACAAGACCGATGAAAAGAATCCAGGCCAAGCCTAAGGACACACCTTTCACACGGATTTTGCCTAAACACAGGCCCAGCGTAATGACCAAAGCTAAAATCATCACCGAATGGGCTACACCGCCTCCCCAAAGGTCGGGAAAACCATAAAACAGATTCCTTAAAATTTCCATAACTACTTTTTGTAATTCGAGATTCGCAATTTCTCTCTTACGTGCGAATGTTTGGTTCGTATTTGAATTTTCGGGTGCAAAGGTACTAATTTTTATTGATTTATAGCTTTGTCTCATGCTTTTTTTGTACTTTTGCAGCCGAAATTTTATGTGGAGAGGCTTTCCCGCATTTTTCATCGTGCGATGGAAGGAACTTTTGTGACTTCATCGCCTGGTTTCAACATACTTTTAAGTAACAAAGTACATTCTCATCATGTTGGATATAAAGAGTTTGGAGGGCAAGCGTATTGCCGTTTTGCTTTCGGGAGGAGTTGACAGCTCCGTAGTGGTTTGGGAGTTCGCCCGTCTGGGCTTGCATCCCGACTGCTTCTATATCAAGATCGGACCCGAGGAAAAGGAAGAGTGGGACTGCTCTTCTGAGGAAGACCTCGAGATGGCTACCGCCGTAGCTGCCAAGTATGGTTGCAAGTTGCAGGTGGTAGACTGTCATCAGGAATACTGGAACGAGGTGACTCGCTACACCATGGAGAAGGTGAAGGCTGGCTATACGCCCAATCCTGACGTGATGTGCAACAGGCTCATCAAGTTTGGTGCCTTCGACGAGAAGATGGGACACAACTATGATCTGATAGCAACTGGTCATTATGCGCAGACAGAGATCGACGAGCAGGGTGACAAGTGGCTGGTGACAAGTCCCGATCCAGTGAAGGATCAGACCGACTTCCTGGCACAGATTTATTCCTGGCAGCTTCGCAAGGCCATCTTCCCCATTGGACATCATGTGAAGAACGAGGTGCGTGAGATAGCCGAGGCTGAACATCTCGTCAATGCCAAGCGCCGCGACAGCCAGGGAATCTGTTTCTTGGGGCAGATCAACTACAATGACTATATCCGCCGTTACCTGGGCGACAATCCTGGTGATGTGGTAGAGTTGGAAACGGGCAAGCGCATCGGTGAGCACAGGGGATTGTGGTTTCACACCATAGGACAGCGCAAGGGACTTGGCTTCGGTGGCGGCCCCTGGTTTGTGGTGAAGAAAGATGTGGAGCACAATATCCTTTACGTGAGTCATGGCTATGACCCGCAGACTGCCTATAAGAAGGACTTTCCGCTGCACGACTTCCACTTCCTTACCCGCGAGGTGGACATGCATCATGTCACCTTCAAGATACGCCATACCCCCGAGTATCATCCTGCCACAATAGAACGTATGGAGGATGGAAGGCTGATGGTACATGCCGGGGAAGCCATACACGGAGTGGCTCCAGGCCAGTTCTGCGTGGTATATGATGAAAATCATCATCGTTGCTATGGCTCAGGCGAAATAACGGTATAAGCAGAGTCAACTGTCGTAAGTTCAGAAGTTATAGAGAAAGTTGAGTCAATAAAAATATGTGAACATCCAACAGGATAGTCAAAAATAGTACAATAATTATAAAAAATCAGTTGAAAGGGCTGATAATTCGGATTTTTTGTCTAATTTTGCACCTTGGTTTTATATAGGTGCCGCCAGGCACCATGTTACTATAAAGAAAAGAATAAAGAAATTATTAAATAATAATGAAGAAGAAAATTCAGTTCAGTCTCGTATATCGAGACATGTGGCAGAGTTCTGGTAAGTTCCAGCCACGCAAGGATCAGTTGGCTAAGATAGCCCCAGTAATCATCGAGATGGGATGCTTTAGCCGTGTAGAGACCAATGGCGGTGCTTTCGAGCAGGTAAACCTCCTCGCTGGTGAGAATCCTAATGATGCAGTTCGTGCATTCTGCAAGCCTTTCAATGAGGTGGGTATCAAGACCCACATGCTCGACCGTGGATTGAACGCTCTTCGTATGTATCCTGTGCCAGACGATGTACGTGCCTTGATGTACAAGGTGAAGGCTAAGCAGGGTACCAACATCACCCGTATCTTCGATGGCTTGAACGATGTTCGTAACATCATTCCTTCTATCAAGTGGGCTAAGGAAGGTGGCATGACTCCACAGTGTGCACTCTGTATCACCAACTCTCCAGTACATACACTCGAATATTATATGAACATCGCCGACCAGCTCATCGCTGCCGGTGCTGAGGAAATCTGCTTGAAGGATATGGCTGGTATCGGTCAGCCTGCATTCCTCGGTAAGCTTACCAAGATGATCAAGGACAAGTATCCTGAGATCATCATCCAGTACCACGGTCACTCTGGTCCTGGTCTCTCTATGGCTTCTATCCTCGAGGTCTGCAACAATGGTGCTGACATCATCGATACAGCCATCGAGCCATTGTCATGGGGTAAGGTTCATCCAGACGTTATCTCTGTTATCAGCATGTTGAAGAACGAGGGCTTTGAGGTGCCTGAGATCAACATGAGCGCTTATATGAAGGCTCGTGCCATGACTCAGGAGTTCATCGACGAGTGGCTCGGATATTTCATCAACCCAGGTAACAAGATCATGTCTTCATTGTTGCTCGGTTGTGGTCTCCCTGGCGGTATGATGGGTTCTATGATGGCAGACCTCGGCGGTATGCGTCAGACCATCAACAACATCCGCAAGAAGAAGGGTGAGGAAGAGTTGTCTATGGACGACCTCCTGATCAAGCTCTTCGACGAGGTAGAGTATGTATGGCCACGCGTAGGTTATCCTCCATTGGTAACACCATTCAGCCAGTACGTGAAGAACATCTCACTGATGAACCTCCTCACCATGGAGCAGGGCAAGGGCCGCTTCGTAATGATGGATGATTCTATGTGGGGTATGATCCTCGGTAAGAGTGGTAAGATTCCTGGCAAGATAGATCCCGAACTCGTAGAGCTTGCCAAGAAGCAGGGTCGTGAGTTTACTGATGTTGATGCCCACACATTGCTTACCAATGCTCTCGACGACTTCAAGAAGGAGATGGACGAGAATGGTTGGGAGTACGGTCAGGACGACGAGGAACTCTTCGAACTTGCCATGCACCCAGAGCAGTATCGCAATTACAAGAGCGGTCAGGCTAAGAAGAACTTCTTGGCAGACCTGCAGAAGGCTAAGGATGCCAAGCTTGGCTCAACATTGACTCCTGCCCAGTTGGCTGAGTTCAAGCATGCCAAGGCTGATGCCATCGTAGCACCTGTTGCCGGTCAGATCTTCTGGGAGTTCCAGGGCGAGGGCGAGTGCCAGCCAGCCGTAGAGCCATTCATCGGCAAGGAATATAAGGAAGGTGATGCCTTCTGCTACATCCTGGCTCCATGGGGCGAGTTCGAGACCGTTCCCGCAGCTCTTGGCGGAAAGCTTGTAGAAATCAATGCCAAGCAGGGCAGCAAGATTCGCAAGGGCGATGTGATCGCCTACATTGAGCGAGAGGCTGAATAATGTTGAATGTTCAGTGTTTAATGTTTACTTTGCAAGTATCGTGGCGTGAGCCTAATTAAACACTGAACATTACAAACTAAACATTAAATAGATGAATTATCAAGCTATTATTGATAAGTATTATCCTGAGGATGATGAGCTTCGTCATATCCTCATTACCCATAGTCAATCTGTAGCGCGAAGAGCGCTACAGATTGTTTCGTCTCATCCCGAACTGCATCTTGATGCTCAGTTTGTGGAAGAGGCAGCCATGCTTCACGACATCGGAATCTATCTTACCGATGCTCCTGGCATCATGTGTTTTGGCAGTCAACCCTACATCTGTCATGGTCGTCTGGGTGCCGAACTGATGCGTCGTGAAGGCTTCGAGCGCCATGCACGAGTGTGCGAGCGCCATACGGGAGCAGGCATCACATGCCAGCAGATAGAGAGTCAGAATCTGCCTTTGCCCCATCAGGATTTCCTTCCGGAAACCATGGAGGAAAAGGTGATCTGTTATGCTGACAAGTTCTTCAGCAAGACTCATCTCGATCGTGAGAAAACCATCCAGCAGGCTGAGAAAAGCTTGGCCAAGTTTGGCGAGGAGGGTGTCCTGCGCTTCAAGGAGTGGGAAAAAATGTTCGAATGAGCTAAAAAGACGTCAGCATGATGTGTAATCTAAGCAGAAATGCTTAACTTTGCAAACTAAATGAGAAAATATCCTTTCATAGCACTTTTGTTGTTTGCCTTCATCTGTATGATGGCAAGTCCCAACATGCCGTTCTTCAAGAAGAAAAAGAAGAAGGCTGCCGCCGACTCTACGGCTGTGGTCGATTCTGTCTTGCGCGACTCTGCAGGCAATGTGGTGGCTGATACTGCCCGCATGGACTCTCTGCAAAAGGCTATCTGGAAGCACAACCAAGTGGTGGACGACAGTATTCGTCTCGACAGTATTGCCCGCAAGAAGTCGGGTGGAGTAGATGCTCCTGTCACTTATTCGGCTTCCGACTCGCTTGTCTATGACGCCAAGAACAAGGTGGCGCATCTTTATGGCTCTGCGCAGGTGAAGTATGAAAATATGGATCTTGCCAGCGACCGTATTTCGATGGACATCGATAAGAGTAACGTGAAGGCTATGGGTACGGCCGACTCTACTGCCGAAGGGGGTGTAAAGGGAAAGCCTGTATTCAAGATGGGTAGCGACGAGTATGATACCGATACCATCAAGTTCAACTTCAAGAGCAAGAAAGCCCTTATTAATAATGTATATACCGAGCAGCAGGACGGTTTCCTGTCGGGTATGCGCTCCAAGCGCGACTCTTCAGGAGTGATCTATCTGCAGCATGGACGTTACACCACCTGCGATGACCCACATCCTGATTTCTATATCTCGCTCTCGCGTGCCAAGGTGCGTCCTGGCAAGGATGTAGTCTTTGGCCCGGCTTACCTCGTGGTGTGTGATGTGCCTATGCCTTTCGCCATTCCTTATGGTTTCTTCCCCTTTACCAAGAGTTATAGCAGCGGTTTTATCATGCCTACTTATGGCGATGAGAGCGACCGAGGATTCTATTTGCGCGATGGTGGATATTATTTTGCCATCAACGACAAATGGGACTTGAAACTCTTGGGCGAAATCTACACCAAGGGCTCTTGGGGACTCTCGGCTGCCAGCAACTATCGCAAGCGCTACAAGTATTCGGGAAGCTTCTATTTCAGCTATCAGGATACTAAGACAGGTGATAAGGGAATGCCCGACTTTGCCGAGCAGGAGAGTTTCAAGTTGCAGTGGAGCCATCGACAAGACTCCAAGGCCAATCCTTACAGCTCGCTTTCTGCCAGCGTCAACTTTGCTTCTACCAGTTATGAGCGCAACAATCTCAACTCGCTCTATAATCCACAGTCGATGACGCAGAGTACCAGAACCTCTTCTGTCAACTGGAGCACCAACTTTTCGAGCATAGGTATGTCGCTGACGGCAACTACCAACCTCTCGCAGAACATGCGCGACTCTTCGTTGGCAGTCACTCTGCCCGACCTCAATATCAACATTGCGCGTTTCTATCCATTCCGTCGCAAGAAGATGGTGGGTGACGAGCGATGGTATGAGAAGATAGCCCTGAGCTATACAGGACATGTGAGCAACTCCATCTCTACTAAGGAAGACCTGCTTTTCAAGAGCAATCTTATTAAAGACTGGCGCAACGGATGGGAACATCGCATTCCGGTAAGTGCCAACTTCACGCTCTTCAAGTACATCAACATCAGTCCTAACTTTAACTTTACCGACCGTATGTACACCAATAAGGTTACTAAGTCGTGGGACGAGCAGAAACAAGTCGAGGTGGCTGATACGACCTATGGTTTCCATAATGTGTACAACTGGAACATGAGCATCAGTGCCTCTACCAAGCTTTATGGTTTCTGGGTGCCCAACCGCAAGCTCTTCGGTGACAAGATACAGGCCATACGCCACGTGCTCTCGCCAACTGTAAGCTTCAGCTATGCGCCAGACTTTGGTGCTTCTCGCTATGGATACTGGGATACTTATCAGAAGACGGATGCCAATGGAAATGTATCGCTCGTCAGCTACTCGCCTTATCAAAACTCGCTCTTTGGAGTGCCGGGCAAGGGTAAGCAGGGAAGCATTTCCTTCACGTTGGGCAATAACCTTGAGATGAAGGTCAAGAGCGATAAGGACTCCACCGGATTTAAAAAGATAAGTCTTATCGATGCTTTCGATATCAATATGAGTTACAATACGGCAGCCAAGGTGCGGCCATGGAGTGACCTCGGTATCGACTTGCGCCTGAAATGGTGGAAAAACTATACTTACAGTATGCATGCTGTCTTTGCCACCTATGCCTATGAACTCGACGAACAGGGAAATCCTTATGTGGGAACCCATACTGAGTGGGGCAAGGGACGTTTCGGACGTTTCCAGGGTATGTCGCAGAACTTCTCTTTCACGCTTACGCCTGAAAAGTTGAAGAAACTATTCGGAGGAGGCGATGACAGCGACAGCGAAAACTCACGCAACAGGGATGACGATGAGGGTGTAGATACAAGTATCGAAACCAATATCGACGATGACATGGAGGCTGGAAAGCATGGAGCCAAGAAGAAGGGCGGAAAGGCCAAGACCGATGACGATGGTTACATGGCTTTCAATATGCCTTGGTCGCTTTCTGTGGGTTACGGTATCACCATGCGTGAGGATACTCGCCGCGAAAAGTTCAACGAGAGCACCATGCGCTATCCATACAAGTTTACCCAGACTCTCAACTTCAGTGGTAACGTGCGTATCAGTGATGGCTGGAACATCAGCTTCTCATCTGGCTACGACTTCGAGAACAAGGCCATGAGTATGACAACTGCTTCGCTGCAGCGCGACCTCCACTGTTTCAATATGAGTTGTTCGGTGGTGCTGGCTCCTTATACCAGCTATAACTTCACGTTCCGTTGCAACGCTTCTACGCTTACAGATGCTTTGAAGTACGATAAGCGAAGCGGTTATTCCAATGCCGTGCAGTGGTATTAATGCTCGAAAGATAGACTGACACCTTATTTATATATATAAGGATCAACTTTCGCAAGTTCAATAGAGGATATTTTACATAGGAAAGGCTTTTGCAACCAGGTTGCAGAAGCCTTTTTGTATTTTTGCATCCGAAAACGAAAAGAAGTGTAATATAACTAAAGTATCTTATCAATATGGAATCAAATCATCATCATCACGAATGTGGTTGTGCTCAAGGTTCTCACGGTTGTGGCTGTGAGCATCATCACGAGCATCATCATGACGAGCATGGAAGCCTTGGCAAGCGCCTTCTGCTCATCTCGGTCACTGTATTATTGCTTATAGGAGCTTACTTCGTCGAGAAGACATGCGCGCTTTCCACCTGGCAGTTGCTCCTGGTTTATCTTGTTCCCTATCTGCTGATAGGTCATGACACCTTGGGCGAGGCTGCCGAGGGTATTGCTCATGGCGATGTGTTCAATGAGCATTTCCTGATGACCATTGCCACCATAGGAGCCTTGTGCATCGGTTTCTTTCCGGGCGAGGAGCCTGAGTTTGCTGAGGCTGTCTTCGTCATGCTTTTCTTCCAGGTGGGTGAACTCTTCGAAGGCTATGCCGAGGGGAAGAGTCACGACAGCATCTCACATCTGATGACCATCCGTCCTGATGTGGCTCACGTCTGTCATGGAGAAGAGGTAGAGACTGTAGCCCCCGAAACGGTACAAATCGGTGAGACTGTTTTGATAAAACGAGGAGAGAAAGTGCCTCTTGACGGTAAGGTCGTCAGTGGTTCTGCGCTTCTTGACACTTCTGTCCTTACGGGCGAGAGTGTACCGCGTGAGGTAAAAGAGGGCGATGAGGTTTATTCGGGCAGCATCAATGTGAAGGGAGAACTGCGTTTGCAGACCACCAAGACCTTTGGCGAGAGTACAGCCTCTCGCATCATAGCCTTGGTAGAGGGTGCCGATGCAAGCAAGTCGCGCAGTGAGTCTTTCATCACCCGCTTTGCCCGCATTTATACTCCAGTCGTTGTGCTGGCAGCCTTGGTTTTAGCTATTGTTCCGCCTCTCTTGGGTACTTTGGGCTTGGGTGTGCAGCTCTTTGGCGAGGGCGGTTTTATGCAACTGTTGCCTCTATGGCTCAACCGTGCGCTTATCTTCCTTGTGGTATCCTGTCCTTGTGCCTTGGTTATCAGTGTGCCGCTCACTTTCTTCGGCGGCATTGGCGGAGCCTCCCGCGCAGGTATTCTCATCAAGGGAAGCAGTTATATGGATGCCCTTGCCAAGGTGGGCGTAGTGGTGTTCGATAAGACTGGCACGCTGACTCATGGCGAGGTGTTGGTACAAGCCGATGAGGGTGCGCCTGTTGTGGTAGGCGACCGTGTAAAAGAGAGCAGTGCCGAGGCTATAGCCCAGTTGCGCCGTGAGGGTGTCGTTAGGATGGTGATGCTTACAGGCGACCGTCAGGAGGTGGGCGATCGCATAGCCCGTCAGTTGGGTCTTGATGAATATAAAGCCGAACTGATGCCTGCCGACAAGTTGGTTCATGTAGAACAACTGCTGAAACAGAAGCCTGCAGGCAGGACTTTGGCTTATGTAGGTGATGGCATCAACGATGCGCCCGTATTGAAGAGGGCAGATGTAGGAATAGCCATGGGTGCCTTGGGATGTGATGCTGCCATCGAGGCTGCTGATGTGGTGTTGATGGACGATGAGCCTCGAAAGGTTCCTCTTGCTGTTCACATTGCCCGTCGCACCATCCGCATTGCCCATCAGAATGTGGCCTTTGCCATAGGAGTCAAAGTGGCAGTCCTGTTGCTTGCCACCGTGGGTTTAGGTACCATGTGGATGGCTGTCTTCGCCGATGTCGGCGTAACGGTTCTTGCTGTCCTCAATGCCATGAGAGCATTGAAGAAAGTGGAATAGCATAGTTGATTCTATAAAAACACCAACCCACTTGTCTTGGAAATCCAAAACAAGTGGGGTGTTATTTTTAGGGCGTTTTTACTCTTTTACCTTTTTACCCTTTTACCTTTTTACTTTTTTACCCTTTTACCCTTTTACCCTTTTACCTTTAAAAGTCTGATACTCATAGGGCTCACGGTGATGAGTCGTTTCTTGTAGAGGTCGCCAATGGCACGCTTGAATACCTTTTTGCTGACATGGAAGCGTTCGTAGATATCGTCAGCCTCGCTCTTGTCGCCTAAGTCGCAGGCACCATCGTTATCGAGCAGATATTGGTAGAGTGTTTCGGCAAAGTCGGCAGTTTGCTGTTGTCCTGTTTTCTGCAGACTCACATCAATCTTTCCGTCAGGGCGCACTCTTCCGATATAGCCTTTCATTCTGTCGCCAGTATGAATGTATTGGAATATCTGGTCCTGATAGAGCAGACCAGGGTACTGGTTGTCGATGATGACCTTGAAGCCGAGGTCTGTCTTCTGCCAGATCAGCAAGTCCACTTCGTCGCCATGACGATAGTGAGGATGTTCCTCCGACAGGTATCGCTCCACCTTGGCAGATGCTACGATGCGATAGCTCTCCTCGTCAATATGTACGTGAACGATGTATGACTGGCCCAAAACCATGCGCTTCTTTTGCTCACGGAAGGGACAGAAGAGGTCTTTCATCAGTCCCCATCCCAAGAAAGCGCCATATTCGTTCACCCATTTCACTTCGAGGTAGGCGAAGTCGCCCACCTTGGCAAGTGGCTTCTCGGTGGTAGCGATGAGTCGCTCGTCTTGGTCGAGGTAGATAAACACCTCAAGCTCGTCGCCAATGCTCACCTCTTCGGGTACGTAACGGGTAGGAAGAAGGATTTCTCCTTCTTCACCTCCGTCAAGGTAAATGCCGAAGTCTACTCTTTTCACCACTCTCAGGCTGTTGAAATCGCCTAATTTTATCTTGTTGCTCATATATGTGTTCTTTGTTTTATCTGTAGTTCGTCTTTATTCTTCGCTCTTAATGTCTTCGTTCTTCACTTCTTCGTTCTTTTCTACCATACCGTCTTTCAGGTGTATGGTTCGGTCGGTAATCGAGGCAAGTCCCTCATCGTGTGTGACAATGACAAAGGTTTGTCCGAACTTGTCGCGCAGATCGAAGAAGAGCTGATGCAGTTCTGCCTTGTTGTGTGAGTCGAGGCTGCCCGAAGGTTCATCGGCAAGGATTACAGCAGGATTATTTACCAAAGCTCTTGCCACAGCCACGCGTTGCTTCTCACCTCCCGACAGTTCTGCTGGTTTGTGATGAGCCCTTTCGCTTAAGCCCATAAAGTCGAGCAGTTCTTCTGCCCTTGCCTTGGCTTCCTTGCGGCTCTTGCCTGCAATGAAAGCAGGAATCATGATGTTTTCGAGAGCGGTAAACTCAGGCAGTAACTGATGAAACTGGAATACGAAACCGATATGCTGGTTACGGAAGTCGCTCAACTTCCGCTGTGACAGTTTGCTCACGTCAATACCGTCTACCACTACGCTTCCCTCATCAGGGCGGTCGAGTGTACCGATGATCTGTAGCAGGGTGGTCTTGCCTGCGCCACTGGGGCCAACGATACTTACCACCTCACCTTTATTGATATGCAGGTCGATACCTTTAAGCACCTGCAGCGAGCCGAAGCTCTTTGTTATTCCTTTGATGTCTATCATTGTTGTTTGATATTATTCCATTTAAGTTCTGAAATTTTAGATTTTCCACAAAAGACAGTCACAATATGTAGACCTTTTCTTATTCCTTTTGTTGAAATAATTCCTTTATTGTATGAATATTTTATAGTTTCTGAAATTGTTATTTTTATTATCTGATATTTTTATTAGATGTAATCCTCGACAAAGAGAAATGTTTATTTTGTTGTTGGTACATTCCTCCTTTTCCAATATTCCACAGGTATTATAGATTTTTATTGTTACCATATATGGTGGATTTATAATTATTTGATGGCCATTTACAATGAGAAAATCTGATAAATGGTTTTTGTTGGCAATATCTGTGGTATTGAGTTTCAGAATATTACTCATTGCTTGTCCATATTGGTTTCGTACCCAACAAAAAATACCATTATACCATGTTCCAGGATAGACTGTAAAGCCGTCTTGAGGTATTGTCGTAAAAATTGTATCTGTATATATAGGTAAATGGTCTTCACTTTGTTCTACTAAAATGACTCCTTGCTCAAAATTTTCTGCATCAATAGAAACATTGGCCAGAGGATAATCGTCCTGTCCTTCTATTGGAGTCCATATCTTATTCAAAGTCAAAACAGGAGTAGATGGCAGAACTTCAAAATCAATAGGTTCTGAGCGAATATAGCTGATATTGTTTTTTCCTTTATTTGAAGTACTAAATATACATGAAAAATAACAGTCGTTAGGACAGACCTCTTTTTTTAAATTTCCCCAGTCAAATCCTCTAAGAACGCTGTTGTATGGGTGTGAAAAATAACACTGAAATATTTTGGGTTTGTTAATAAAAGAGCAATAAAGTTCCTCAGATAAAAGATATTTGTATTCTTGATTATTTGTTTGTTTAAAATTAATATACCATTTAATGGATTCTATATCTTCAGTTTTATAGTGTCCAGGTAATGATAATGTAATTAAATCTCCATCTTTGATCTGAGTGCATTTCTTACCATTAATTTTTATATCAATGTTTTCTTCGTTTTGTTCTTTAGCAAAAGATTCCGTATGTGATATCACACTCATAAGTGTAATAAGGATGATTCCTAAAAAGTTGAAATACTTCATAGTTATTTGTTTGAATTAAGTCCTAAATTCTTTTGCAAAAATAAGCAATTTTGTATAAACCTCAAAAAGAAATAAGGGAAAAGATAGAAAATGAGCTATAAATGTTTTTAAAAAGCAACAATATTGTATGATAGATAGATAAAATTTAAATTTTATCGGATCACCTGCAAAAACGCGTTTGATTGCGCTGAAAAGGAAATCTTTGTTAAACATAAAAAATATTTTATGTTATGCATGGTTATTAAAAGAATTTTATGTATCTTTGCGTCGTGATAAGTAAACAATAGTATTGATTTAAATTCAAGCCAATGAATGAAGATGAAGAATTAGAAAAGCAGATTAGACTACAGAAAAAGCTGCTAAGTGATTACAACAAGCTGAGAGAAGCCTACTATATTGATGATAAAACATATTGGAAATATATGGATATAGGATTAGACAAACTTTCTGCTTTGCTTAAAAGAAGAAACAAAAAGTAATGAACCGCGCCATCTTTCGGGAGGGCTTAAAACAAAAAAATATGGAGAATAACACAGAATTACTCAAGGAATACGCATCTCTTGCAGGCAGGGAGGATGCCAAGAGCGAGGCTCGAAAGGCAGAGATTCTAAGCTACATCAAGACTCATGCCAATGATGCAGACAGAGAGGAAGCCAAGGCTTTCATTGGTCAAAAGATGGAGCAAATAAAAGATAATGTAGAGGTGTTGCGCAAGCAGATAGAGACAGAGGATTATAAACTTCTTCCTCTTCGCTACATCGCAGAAGTTTACTTCGGCAAGAGTGCCGCATGGCTCTCGCAGCGTCTCAACGGCTCTGAAGTGCGTGGACACGTCTATACGCTCAGCACTGAGCAAAAAGACATCTTCAACCAGGCTGTCCAGGAGATAGGCAAAAGAATTAGCTCTTTGCAATTGGCTTAGAGTTTACTTATCACACAATCGAGCCCTCGAAAGTTCATGCTTTCGGGGGCTTTTACTTATTACTGAACTTTAGCAAGTTCAGAAGTTCCATGCCGAGAGCCTTCCTGGTAAGAAGGTCAAACTCGCACTTCTCAAACAGATCCTCATCGCTGCAGCCGAATCCCTCCTTCAAGACTGACATAGCCACGAGTATGCGGATGGAGGCATTTGGGCGACCGCTCTTCTTACCTTCAGGGAACAAAGGCTTGAATATCTCCTCATCAATCTTGGTTGTCACGAGACTATAAAATTGGTTATGCCATGCGTTGGGGTCAGAATACTTCTTTGAAGCACGACTTCCTAACTGCATTGAGGGAGCCGTGAATATATCTAACTGAGGATTCGGATCTGTCTTTTTAAACATAGTCATTCTGTTTGATTGATGGTGTAAAGATACGAAAAATACTCCAGATAACGGCATAAATCGAAGATTATTATCGTGAAATATAAACATTTTAAACAGGCCTTACTTTTTAAAGTGGGCTCAGTAGTTAGATAAAAACTTAAAATTTCTTTATTTTTGTGATTGTAACAAAAATGTAACACATAGATTTGTATAAATTACATTTTTTATAGTACCTTTGCAGCCGCTTAATAAAGATGAGTATATACTAATTAACATTTTAAGATACATTATGCAGAAAAAAACTTACATGAAGCCTCTTGTTAGCTTATATGCTATAGAGGCATCAACTATTCTTGCTGACAGTAAAGACAAGCCCAGTACCCCCCCATCTGTACAATCCCCTGGTTTTCAAGTCGAAGGAGGTGTAACAAGCGGAGATGACGACGACGTTTGGGAATAGGCATGAGAACAATTAGAATTAACCACAGGAACACGAATTGAAAACGAATTAGAACATGAGAAAGTTTTTGTATTCAGTATTTATGTTGGCTGCTGTAGTTCTCGCAGCCTGTAGCAACGACGACAATGGCGATATACAGCCAAAGAGAGGAATGACCCTCAATGCTTCTGTTGAAAATCTAAGCTCGCGTGCCACTATGACAGATGAAAGCGGCACATGGAAGTTTGCATTTACTGCGAACGACAAGGTAAGTGTAAGCAATAACAAAATATCAAATTACTATACTTTCACAAATAATGGCAGCCAGTTTACCTGTGCTCAAGCTGAGGCAACCACAGAGAATGCCGACTGGTATGCTTACTTCCCAGGTAATGAAGTGGACCTGAAAAACCAGACTGGCACATTTGCTGACGTGGCAAACAAGTTTGCTGTAGCAGGAAAAACAGCCCAGACTACAACGGGTGAAAAAGGTCTTTCGATTACTCTGAAGCCCAAGGTTGCCGTGCTCCGCATCGTTAAGGTGGACAACTACGGCCCGTGCGACATCTATCTGAAGACTGCTGACGGCAAGTATGTGTCGGGGCTGAAGGCTAAGATGAATGAGGCTGGCTACGAAGTCGAGACAAGCGACACTAAGGTTTCGGTATTCTATAAAGAGAGTACTGGCAATGCCGGCATCTATTATGTCATTGTCCCTGCTGGTGTGAAGATTTCGGTGTACAACACAAATGACGAAAACCATATCAAGACCACAAAAGCAGCAGGTCTCACAGCTGGCAAATACTATACGCTTACTACTGGTCCAACGACAGGTACAGAAACAGCTACTTTGGCGGATGGTACAACTGAGACCGTAGATTGGGTGCAGTTGTGGATCGGAGGTCCAAGATTTGCAGTGAAGAATGTTGCTGAACCGATGACATGGTATGATGCAACAAAAAAAGGTGACGGCTTTGCATGGGGCAGAAATTGGTATGTACCATCAGAAGAAGACCTCAAAATAATGAACGAGTTATTGTTAAAAGTTCAAGAAAATCCAACTAAAAATAATGTATCAATAGCAGGATATCCTACTATGGAACTCATCACAGATACTAAAGCTGAGGAAAATATAGTTAAAATTACTGGTTTTCAACCGGGATATGATAAAAACTCAATAAGTCTATATAATAAGATTGTTGCTGGAATGAATACATATAGATTATGGACTGCAACAGAGAAAGATGGATATGGCGTTGATTTAATGATTCTTGAACAAGATAATCATTTTTGTGGTGGAGGATTTAGTTATCAGACAACTAAAAACCAATTAATACTTACTCGTCCTATCCTTACAGCAAAAACCGTCTTATGGAGTGATCAGAATATTACGAACAACATAAAGTAAATTTCCCCACTTAACCCCTGTCAACGCAAGCCTATGTCTTGCCTTGACAGGGGTTATTTATTAGGGTGTCCTGTTCGTTGTACCAATTTTAGCTCACTTTCCTAAGCGTTTTGGTTCGTTCTGTAACCCAGTTTTTGGACAAGTGCTTGGTTGACCAATAGAAAAGCCTCGAAATATGAAAGCGGCTTCGATGGTCAATGAAGCCTATTTCGTAGAGCAATGAAAGCGGCTTCGTAAGCAGTTGAAGCCTATTGCATCTTCTTGTATAAGATGTAGGAATTGTTCCATAACTTCTCTTAATTTCCCCCAACTTTTCTTAATTTCCCCAACATATCTTCACTCCCCGTATGCGAAAGTTGCATTATATGATAGTAATTTAGTATATTTGTGTGCTATTATTAAAAACTAATCGACTACAAGGATGAAAATCAACAAGAACTTTTGGCTCATGCTGCTCATGGCAGGCTGGGCTATGATGAGCAGTACGGCAGCACAGGCTTCCGTGCGAGATACGATAGATATCAACTGGGGATGGCAGTTCCATCGCGGCGATATAAAAGGTATCAGCCTGCCATCTGGCAACATTCAGAATCACAGTCTCTTGGATGAAGCTATGCAGGGATGCGAGGTCGTCAACCTGCCTCACGACTTCCAACTCTATCAGCCCTGGGTAGCACCGGGGGCAGACGAACGTGCCAACAGCAAGGATGCTGCCAATAATGTGAAAAGCCGTCTCAGCGCAAGAGGGTTCAAGGAGATGGGCATTGGCTGGTATCGATACGAACTGACACCCCAGGAAGAATGGAAAGGAAGACGGGTGATGCTCGACTTCGGAGGCATGATGCTTGTGGGCGATGTCTACGTGAACGGACAGCATGTGGCGGCCACCGACTATGGCTATTTAGGGTTTGATATCGACGTGAGCCCGTTGCTCCGTTATGGCGAGAAGAACGAGATAGCAGTGAGGACAGATACGCGTGCTGCCAATAACTCGCGATGGTATACGGGTGGCGGACTCATCCGTGATGTTCGCCTTATCATCACCAACGACCAACTCTATTTCCCTCGCCATCCACTCTATATCACCACTCGCAACAACCGCGAGGTGAACATCAAGGCAGAGATAGTGAACCGACAGAAGAAACAGAAAGGAGAGAATTTAGGCGCGATGCCCATAGAGGTGAAAATCCTCGACATGACAGGCAGAGTAGTGGCGCAGCAGAAAACCGACATGCCTTTTAATGCCAAGTGGCGCGACCGCGAATATGAACTGCCAGCTATCACGCTGGAGGGCGCCCAACTGTGGTCGTGCGACCGTCCTTATCTCTATACTGCCGAGGTGACGCTCTACGACAAGGAAGGAAGAGTGGCAGACAAAATACGCGAGCACTTCGGCATGCGTACCATAGAACTGTCGCCCCAGCACGGTCTCCTGCTCAACGGACAGAAAGTATTGCTCAAGGGTTATGCCAATCATCACACCTTGGGAGCCCTTGGTGCTGCAGCCTATTCTCGTGCCATCGAGCAACAGTTGCTCACCATGAAGCGCTTTGGCTTCAACCATATTCGTACATCCCATAATCCTTACAGCGAGGACCTGTTGCGCCTGTGCGACCAGTATGGCATCTTGGTGGTCGACGAGCTGTATGATAAATGGAACTCGCAATTCACTGGAGGTAGGGGAGACTTCCTGAGCCTTTGGCAGAAGAACATACCCGAGTGGGTGAAGCGCGACCGCAATCATCCCTGCGTCGTTCTCTGGAGCTTAGGCAACGAGCTGCAGCATCATGCCGACATGCCCTTCAACGACTGGGGAGTAACTCTCTACCGACTGATGCGCCAACTGCTGCATCGCTACGACAACACGCGTCTCACCACGGTGGCAATGCATCCACGTTATCGCAATATCGATACCGACTCGTTGCCTGCCGATCTGGCTGTTGCCACAGAGGTCAACTCGTATAATTACCGTTATATGTACTTCCCCGGCGACATGAAGCGCTATCCCGAAAAGATATTCTATCAGAGCGAGGCGAGTACAGAAGCCATGGGCCCCAACTTCTTTGAGATGAATCTCGACAAGGTGATGGGACTTGCCTACTGGGGGGCTGTCGACTACTTAGGCGAGAGTTTGGGCTGGCCGCTGAAGGGATGGAACAAGGGAGTGTTCGATATGACCATGCTTCCCAAGCCCGATGCCTACTTCGTGAAGAGTATGTTCTCTGAAGAGCCCCTCGTACATATCGCCATCATTGAGAAGGCTGGCACCGATACGCAGTGGAACGGCATCAATGTGGCTACCCAACGGTTGTCTGAAAACTGGAACCGAAACCAGGGCGAGCAACTCTCACTCTATACCTATACGAATGTCGATGAGGTGGAACTGCTGCTCAATGGCAGGAGCCTGGGAGTAAAAAAGAATGACGCTGATCCCAAACTGCGCAACCGCATACGCTGGGATGCAGTGCCTTATGAGCCTGGCACATTGGTGGCTGTGGCAAGGAAGGCAGGAAAGGTAGTGGCGCGTCATCAGCTTACCACTACCGGAGAGGCTGTGGCGCTGAAGTTGAACCCCGAAACTACCGACTGGCATGCAGACGGCAAAGACTTGATGATGGTGAGAGTGACTGCTGTTGACCGCAAGGGGCGTCGCGTGCTGAGTGCTCATGACTTATTACATATAGAGGTGAAGGGCGAAGCCGACATCGTGGCAGTAGGCAATGGCGATATGGCTTCGTCAGAGTTGCCTGTAGGTGACAAGCAGTTGGCAGCCCATGCCTCGCGCAGCCTCTATAAGGGTTCTGCTTGCATCTATTTGCGTGCTCGTCGTCAAGCAGGCAAGGTGGAGCTGAAGGTGAAGAGTGGAAATCTGTCAGCTGGAAGCCTGCGCATGAATACACAGCAACCAAAATCGTAAACCACAAGCAGGGCGGACGCATCAAAATGCGTTCGCCCTGTAGGCTAAAAAAACATTTATATAGTATAGGAGTAAAATTTCTCCAGTATTAAGCGATAGTTTCTTTGGGTTTTAAGGCTGATAACACAAGTATAGCATTTATAACTATCAGTTCTCCATATGGGTACTGAGTAGTTACACATCAAAATTACATAGATATGGATTGGATGGGGTCGTTTGAACCGACCCTATAATATGATAAAAAGGAAACAAAGAAGACCATGTAAGGGAGTGAATGATCAGTAGCCATTCCACATGTTATTACCTCCATAATGGTTCCGTTTCCCATCCCTGCGGAAAGCCGAGAGCTTTTAAGTCAATTTCAGGAAACCGAATGAACAACCATGTTAGTTTGGATTGCATATCATTATTGGGGGATATAACATTAAGAAAGTACTTGATGATGCAGAGATCAAAGTAAGCACGCATGGAATCTGTTGGTAGCGTTATCCATTCTCCTGCAGGACTATTGGGAATTGCTGGCTGAATAGCATTCTGCTTGTTCCATACTCTTGAATGATGACCACAGGCATTTCGAGTAACAGCAATAACCGTGAGCCATGACTCAAATACATTGATAGGCAAACCAAAACGTTTGGCAATGCGCTTGCGTATGCGATTTTGTTTAATGTTGCGATAAATGGCATTGACGTTTCCAATAGTAAGCAGTTCTCCCAAAATCCACGATGGCGGATATGGCTCTGAGTAGGTTCGTTTGAAATGGAGAATGAACTCCTCTTTAGATTTGCTGTATTCCTTGGATATAGCTCGCATTGTTTCATTAAACCTGGAACTATCCAAGAAATAAGAAGAGTCAGTAAGCCAAAAAGGATTGCCCGTCATATCTGCTGTTATTTGCATTACTGCCCGTCTGATAGCAATTTCAATCTTTTCTATCTCATTGAACATGAGTAGTCTCAGTTTCTTATCAAAACGATAAAGCATCATCACTTTCTTGAAGGATGAACCTTCCTTGTATAAATGTGCTGTCTTGGGCATCTTCAACAAAGGATACATATAAGCAGACAATCTGTAATAACCAATATTGTCAAGGTACTGTATGGCTTTGTTCCTATCATAAATCTGTAAACCTCGTGATTCAAGCAAATTAACGAGATTTTCTGAAGATTCAAATCGTTTTGTAAAAGGTATAAGATTTGCCATATTCAAATGTGTATAAATAAAAAACGCCTCGCACGATTTGAGCATTGTTAAGAGGCTTGGCGAGGACTGACGCTGCAAAGATACGAATAATCATTGATAATACAAACTTTTAGCAAGAAAAATCACGCAAAAGAGGAATTCTTTGACATATTTATATTTAATAATGTTAAATCAGACCTTAAAATTATACTTTGCCAGCCAAATAAAGTGGTTCCCAAGATAAAAGTGTTACGTTTGTAACGTCTATACCTATACCGAAAGCCCCAATGGGCAGAGGTTGGGCAGACATACATATGGTAAAAGGCGTAACTGTACGCTTTGTATAGCTGCTGTTGCGATTTTAGCAGGAACCTTTGTATTCGGATGGTGTGACACCCTTCTCGCGCTTGAACAGGCGGTTGAAATACGAGAAGTTGTCGAAACCGCATTGTTGTGCCACTTCGTTGATAGGCTTGTCGGGGAATTGTAGCAACAACTTGCAAGCCATGTCGAGACGAAGACTCAGGATGTAGCTGGAAGTGGTAAGACCCGTCAGGGCTTTGACGCGGCGGTTGAGTTGACCACGTGACATATACATGGCAGAAGCCAGTTCTTCAAGGTTTATCATTCCCTCTGTTAGTCGTTGTTCTATTTCATAGCGAAGAGTTTGTGCAAACTTCTCGTCAGCCTCTTGAGTCTCACCATCAACTGTTTGTTCTTGATGATTGGTGATGGCTACGTAGTCTTCTCCTTTATGTTTTCTTTTTCTCAGTAGCACGAAGGTTGTCGTAGCGATTAGTATCACCATGAACAGGGTGAAGACTATTATATGGATGAGATGTTGGGATCTTTCTTTGGCGCTTTCTGCCAATAGTTGTTGTGCTCGATACTCAGCATCGTTAGCTGCCAGTCGGTTGGCAGTTTCACGTGTGTAGAGTGAGTCTTTCAGTGTCGAGTAACGTTGTAGGTGGATAGCAGCCTGTTGGGGGTGCTGCTCCTTGAGTAGCAAGTAGAGTTCGTGCTGAGCTTTGCTCTCTCCACGTATGTCGCCGATGGCGGTAAAGAGGTCTACGGCTTTTTCGTATTGCCATTTTGCTTCTTTCGGCTTACCAGTGAGTCGGGCTATAAGACCGAGCTGTTTATGGCAGATAGCAAGCGACTGGCGGTTGCCTACTTTTTCGAGTTCGGAAAGAGCCACCTGGAGAGCCATGCAAGCCTCGTTGTAGCGACCTAAAGCGATGAGCGCATCCGAGAGTTGTGACAGACGTATGGCAGCACGGTCGGGTCGTCCTCGCTGCATGTCGAGCTCGTAAGCAGTTCTCGCATATTCGAGTGCCTTTTTGTTGGAAGCTTCGTTGCCTATAGCATGCAATATCTCTGCAGCCATTCCGCTCTGAATGGCTATACGAGCCGTGTCTTTTATCTCGCGACTGATTTTCAGAGCCTCTGTAATATAGTTTTGTGCTTTCTGGGGTAGGCGAGCAGCAAGATAGATGCCTGCGATGGTGTTGAGTGAAGAACTGATACGTGACTTATCGCCTAAGCGTCGGTCGATTTGTAGAGTCTGTATAGCATATTTGATACTTTCCTCGTAGGCACCTAATCGGAAGTGTGAGATGGCTGCTACTGACAGGCAGTCGCTCAAGAGCTGTTGGTTTTTACTCTTTCGGCATAGGGGTAGGGCGAGCAAACTATAGCAGATACTTTGTTTGTATTTATGGTGCGTCAGGTAGTGCTCGGAAGTCCAGTACCAAGTGTACATACGGATAGTGTCGGATGGGGTGTGGTGGTTGAAACGGAGAGGCTCATCACTTGTTTCCTCCTTATAGTAAAAAGCCATGAGTTGGTTGGCAGCAGAGATGAGACGTGTACGATCGTGCTGCTCAATGACGAGCAGCAGACTATCTGTCTTTGTTTTTTGGGCGTCTGTAGCTTGGGGGTATAGGAGAGTAAGCAACAGGACGATTAGCAGTATTCTTTTCATTATCTTATTGGTATTCTTGTCTGCAAAGATAGTTTAAATTGGAGACAATACCAAATAAATCTATGTATTTTTGTTTTTAACTTCTGAACCAGCGAAAGTTTAATGCGTTTATTTGTGTATTGAGAGTTGGAACTTATACCGATGTGACAAATCGGGGGACAAGGATTGTATAAAAAAGCAGCAGCGCTTTTTGTGGCGCTGCTGCTACCTTTAGAAGAAGATTGTTACTGACGCTTCATGATCTTCTTCCCATTCACAATATACACTCCCTTTCCAGGGTTATTAACCTTTCGGCCGTTCATGTCGTACACCGTTACAGGCCGTCCTTCGCTGTCGACGAAGATGTTGTGGATGCCTGTTGGTTCCTGTGGCGTAATCTTCATGCCGTAAATCTTCAGCCAGCTCTTGCCTGCCATGGCGCGAGCCCTTGCAGGAGCCTTTTTCTCATCGCCCGTGTACTGGCTGTTGTAGATGTACACATACTGTGGTGTTGCCACATCATAAGGAACCTGCACTCTGCCTTGCATGTCGGCAGCATAGTACTTGGCCTCTTCTTCACCTATCTTCACGGCCAGTTGCGAACCGCCTTCTGTCTGATAGTCGATATCGATAGTTCCCTTTCCGTTTACTACGATAATCAGTCCGTTGTACCAGCTTCCGAAGTCTGCTGTTATGGTGGCATCGGCAGGAATACGTTTGTTCATCGTGTAGTAATCCATGGAGGTGTTGAGGATGAGACATTGTTCCTTGGCGTCAAATCCATCATTATTTGCTGCAGGCAGATTGTAGTAGACATTGTTGATTACTACATTTTCTACGTTCAGAGCCTCTCCTGTCTTCTGGTCTACCAGGTCGGAAGAGAAGTTGGTCTGATAGTCTTCTCTTATCTCGGGTACCTCTACATTGTCGTCAGTACGAGGTGCTCCTATCACTACGTGGGTTTGCTTCTCCTTGCCCAGCCAGATGGAACCATCCCAAAATTCAGCACCCTCGGGCTCGAGAATCATCAGCATCTTGTCGAGGTCTAACCTCTGAACGTTATCCATGGCAGATTCTGTACCGGTAAGGTTGAGCAGGGCATGCTCTCCTCTCATGGTGAGTCCTTCCTCAGGACCTGTCTTCGTGTATAAACCGTGAGTACCTCCTGTTGCCACCACGGTGCAGTTGTCGATGGTCAGGTTTCCGCAGTACATGTCTATTCCGCAGGAGTATCCACCCTTTTCCTCATTCGTAGTCTCGACGGTCAGTATACTGTTCTCGTCGCCCACGATGGTCAGGTTGCTTCCTCCAGGTACGCCTAATTGATGACCATACATGATAGGAGTGCCAGGAGCTTTCAGCGTGCAATGGCCTACAACGCGGATCGTCAGGTCGCCGCCGCTTCCGCTGATGATATTGGATGCCTTGAACTTGGTGGCATCGATATTAGCCCAGGTGAGTGTCAGCACCTCGCTCTTCGGGTCGTAGCTCACGGTCTTGTCGCCAAATATATCATAGGCATTCTTCTCGTCTACCAGTCTGCCGCATACATAGAGCACCACCTTCTTGACAACTGGAGGCTCATAGGTGTATGTCATTCTCGCATACTCGCTGCTGTTTATGCCGTCCACGATGTAGGCATATATTGTTGCCGACTGCTCGCTGAGTTTCAGCGGTTCAGTGAACACAGCATATTCCACTTCATCCTTTGCAGTGCCTTCGGGCACCAGCTTGTAGTAGAGTGTGCCAGAGGCGTTGGGGTTGGTTATCGTTACCGTGATGGGTTCTGTGTAGGTGCAACTTTCTTTCGAGAACACAGGGTTGTTGAGCGTGATGAATCCCTCGCCCTCCGTCTTTTGGTTGAAGCGGCTCCATGGGTACTTGTCGTTGTAGTTTGAACCCTCGGGCACAATCAGTCGGGTGGAGCTATAATGTTTAGCATCAAAAACATAATTTTCGGCTTCGGGAGCCGTAGGCGCATGGCACACAATATCGGTGAGCGGACAATCTTTGAACGTGTTTCCGCCATAAAACTGATTGACAGTAGAAGGCAACACCACGCGCGTCAAACTTGTACAAGACATGAACAGCTCTTCGGGAATGCTGGTCACACCCTCAGGTATAAACATCTCTTTTAGTTGTTTGCAGTTTTCAAAAGCATTGTAGCCAAGAGAGTTAACGGTGGCGGGAAGCTCACTCTTGTCGAAGAGCGTGCCCGCAAAGGCGTAAGAGCCTATTGTCTTCACATTGGTGGGCAAGGTGATGTCGGCCAACAGTTCGCAGTTTCTAAACATATAGTTTTCAATGGCCTCCAGATTCTTGGGGAATACAAAGCGTTTGAGGCTCTTGCAATTAGCAAAACTGCCTGCTATCTTGGTCACGGTTTCAGGCACCACAACCTCTACTATTCCTGAGCTTTCAAAGGCATCTCTTTCAATCGCCATCAGCCCAGCGGGGAGCTCCACCTTTGTAAGCGATATACATCTATTAAAGGTAGATTCGGGTATCGTGGTGAGTGTCGCTGGCAACTGAACCTCCTTTAGCGACTCACAGCCATAAAACAGTTCTTTACCAATAGTCACGCCATCGGCAATGGTCATACGCTCTAACGCTTTACAGTTGCCGAATACCCCTCTGCCCATCGTCTTAACGCTTGTAGGAATAACGATATCGTTCAGCACATCACAAGCGTAGAACAACCTGTTGGGTAGCTCTGTCAGGCCGCTTGGCAACGTCACCTTCTTTAGCGCAGAACAACTCTCGAAAAGCTCTGCATCTATACTTGTCACGCTCTCAGGTATTACCACCTCGGTCAGATTACAACAGCCTGAAAATGCGCCACTTCCGATGGTTTCAAGACTGTTGGGCAGATTTAGTTCAGTAAGTGCTTGACATCCGGACAGAGCCGAATAGCCGATCGACTTCAATTGGGGTCCAAACGATACCTTGCGCAACTTTTGGCAAGCCCCGAACGCAGCATTCGGCACATCAGTAATCAGCGGTAGCGAGATCTCGCCGTCCCACATTTTGCACTCATAAAACGCCTTGTCACCAAGGGTGGTGAGTGAGTTAGGGAGGTTCATGCTCTCTATCGCCTTGCAACCATAGAACGCGTTGTTTCCAATGGTGGTGAGGCCCTCAGGCAAACGGAGTGCCTTCAGGTTGTAGCAGCCATTAAAAGCATACTCTTCAATCACCTTGAGGTCGCTCGGAAGGTTATTTACTGCTTCCAGCTTGATACACTTCTCAAACGTATATTTGTCAATCTTTTCAAGCGAGGTGCCAGGAGCAAAGTTTACTTCTTTCACATAAGCTTCGCGGAACGCGCTGGTACCTATCTCCTTAAGCGACTTCGGAAGGTTGTAGGTTTGCGTGTTACTGTTCAAAAATGCACTATGCTCAATGCTGGTGATGCCCTCAGAAAGGGTGAGCGACTTAAAACCAGAAACTCGGAAGATAGAATTGGGCAACATGTCCCATAGATGAGGCACGGTGTAGTCGCAGTTCAGACTACTACATAGGTAAAAGACGCTATGACCTATGCTCTTAAGGTTGGGGGTCTTCATCTCGCCCTCATATTTCCATGCTTCACATCCGCTGAAGGCACTATTGCCAATGGTTTCAATAGACAACGGCATATTCATGGTTGTAAGATAGGCACAATTGTCAAAAGCACTAACACCAATCGAGGTGACGTTGTCTGACATTTGCACCGTCTGCAGTCGCCTACAATTATAAAAAGCTTCCCTTGGTATCTCTGTGAGGCTGTTTGGCAGCACTACGTTTACCAGTTTGCTATTTTTAAAACACCTTTCTCCTAACGAGTTGAACCCTTCAGGAAGGGTTAATGTTTCAAGGCCCGCATACTCAAAAGCGGCATCACCTATCTTCTTCATTGTCGAAGGCCAAACGATGGTTTTCAATGCCGAACAGCTTGCAAACCACAGAGTTGGAATTTCGGCACACCCCTCTAAAAAGGTTACCTTTTCTAATGCGGTGCAATTGATAAAGCCATCCCACAAAAGCGTCTTAGGCAATGTTGCTTCTTTTATCGTTTTGCAGTTTTTCAGATTAATGTTTGCAATCGTATTGGCACCTAAATACTCAATGCTTTCAATAGGCGAATTGCGTTCATAAGAAATAAACGTTTTTGTGAGTCCTGAGTGAAAAATCACCTTTTTCGTTTTTTCCTTAAGGATAATGCTCACCTCCCTTATTGCATACGACTTTTTATCGTTTTCATAAACAAGTCTGGTTGGAAACTCAAGTACTTCAGGAAAATCGTCATTAGCTGAAGTAGCGCAACCCACTTCCCAATAATAAGTCTTGGCGCTCGCATCGTAGCGAAGATATTTAGTGGTTAAATATTTGTCGGGCACTACTGTAGCATGAACACTTAATGCCACAAACAAAAGAACACAAAGAATGGCTAATGCCTTCACTGGTTTGCACCCAGGCAAAGGGTGTAAACGGGAAATGTTGATAGATGGTTGTTTCATAATAGAGTTTAACTAATTGGTTTATAATTTCGTTAAATAACGTTATTCTAATTCGTCGAACTCACGTTATTTTAGTAACACAGGCATGCTTATCGTCAAGACAAGCAGCATTATGAGCCATTTGCAAACCTTGCAGAAAGGAGGAGTAGACTTCTGATTCGTCACAGACCGAAGTGACGGGATTCGTGCCTGCACAGCACCGCTATGCGACCGAAGGACTGATGTAAAATTCTTCATATTGTTTCGGTTTTTACTGGTTTATATTGTGATGGAAAATCTCTGTCAGTATCAGGCTGAAACACACAGGTGTCTTCGGTTGCAAATTTACTAAAAAATCACTAAACGTATATAACACTAAAAAGGCTTTGAATAGTACAAAAACGGCTTTCTGAATAGTACAAAACGTGCATAGGGTGTCGCATTCCCCATGAATGAGGCAATGCGACACCCTATGTGTTGATGAAAACTGAATTTCAGAAAATGATGAACGGCTTACTTGTTGAAAGCATAGTAGAAGCTATCGTTCATCGCCATGCGGAGCTGGAATAAGCCATTCTCGTCGGCAGTGACATTCATCTTTGCGCCACTTGGCAGACAGGCCTGGATGCTGCCGTCCTCATTGAAGCTGAACAGCTCGCGAATGTCGCCGTCCTTGCTGTACGACCAGCTCTTGTTCTTCTTGTTGAATACGAAGTAAGACTTCTCGCCGTCGGGGTCGGTTATCTCGTAACCATTCTTCAAAGTCTTGACAGCATACATGCGACCGTCCTTGCCCATCACGTCCTTGGTGGTTCCCACCTGTCCGATCACCTTCTCGCCTGTCCAGAACTCGATAGAGTTGAGCACGAAGAGGTCGGCTACAGAGCATACAGCATAGGCTGGAGAGATGAGGATAAAGATAAGCTCATTGACAAACTTGTTGTCTGTAGCTCGCTTGTTCCAGCTGAGAACTGAGTTGGTAAGGCCGAAAGAGCCGATGCATGAACTGAGAGTCAAGGCACCCACTGTGACTGCGATGACTGATTTGGTGAATGTTTTCTTCATCTTGTTAAAAAATTAATGTATGTTGATAATTGATTATAGTGTTTCCGGTTCTTGAAAAACCCTAAAACTTGAAATGCCGTTTCAGCCAGCGGCTCATCATCTCGTAGGCACTCTCTTCCTCCTGATGCTGAGGCTCGGCAAAGGTGAGATGCTCGCCAGAGGCATCACCATGCTGGTCGGGGAAGATGATCATCAGATTGGTGCCGGAGAAGAAACGGGTCAACTCTTCGGGCAGACGCTCAAGGGCAGCCTTGTGAGAGACGGTTCCCTTGCGGGCTGTTACCACCACAAACATGTGGTCGGGAGCTATCTGCGAGGCTATCTGGGGCATCTCGTTCCAATGGGTCATGAGCGTATAGTCGGAACGGACCTCGGGATAGCGGTTCTTGATAAACTCGTTGATGAGCGAAAGAGCCTCCATACGGCCATGGAACTGTATGCGGCAGTCGAGGTTGCGTGCCATGCGCGACAGACGTTCTACCCAGCGGTAGAAGCCTGGCTCAAACTCAGCTCTCGAAGGAACAGCCACCTGTATGCGGCGTATGGTGTTGAGCGGCTGGCGGATGCGTGCCATGATGATCTGGCGGCTGAGTCCATTGAACAGACTCTGATGGAACTCGCCCCAGAACTTAGGTGAGCGCTCCGGATGCATGTGCATGCCGATGATGATCTCGGAACACTGAAACTCGTTGAAGGCGTGCTTGATGCCATTGGCGATGTTGGCAGCTATTCTGACCTGGGTCTGCGTGAGCACATCGGTGGCTGCTGCTATCTGGCTGCAATGTTCGAGCAGTCGCTTGCCTTGCTCCTGGTTGTAGCGCATGTCTTTGTCCTCATACACCACATTGAGACAAACCAAACCGCGGTTCAGCTTCTGGTTTCTCACCAAGAAGGCGAGGCTCATCAGGTTGTCGGCATATTCGGGATAGCGCACGGGGATGAGTATCTTCTCATCGTTGGCGCTCTTCTCGTCCTCAGCCTCCGGCAGTTCCTTGTCTCTTAGTACTATCATGCGCGAAGACCAGTCGGTAAGCAGCGAGGAGATGATACAGGTGCACAGTATCATGATCACCACACCGTTGAGCATGTCGTCGTCGACAAGATAGGTGTTTTTGCCTACAAGAATGTTCATTCCCACCATCACCATGGCGATACTGCCGGCAGCATGGGCTGAGGTAAGACCGAACATCATGTGACCCGAAGACAGGGGCAGGCGGAAGCCAAAGCAGGCTGCATAGGCGGCAATGGCCTTGCCCAGGGTGCCAAAGAACACGATGCACAGCACTACCCAGAGAATATGTCCGCCCTGGAAGAGCAGTCCCACATTGATCAGCATGCCCACTCCTATCAGGAAGTAGGGAATGAAGAGGGCGTTGCCGATAAACTCGAGCCGGTTCATCAGTGGCGACACATGAGGTATATACCTATTTAATATAAGGCCCGCAAAGAAGGCACCAAAGACTCCCTCGATGCCTACCGTCTGCGAGAGGGCGGCACTCATGAAGAGCATGGCCATGACAAAGATAAACTGCATCACGGCATCGCTGTATCGGCGAAGAAACCATCGGGTGAGACGGGGTATGAGGAATATCATCACGCTGCAATAAGCGGCAAACTTGGCTGCAAAGAGTACCCAGAAGAGTACGCCGTCGTGCTCGGTGAACGAAGCCACCAGACCTGCCAACATCACTAAGGCGATGAGCAGGGAAATCATGCTCGACCCCACACTCAGCGTGACGCTCGGCTTCTGTTGCAGTCCGTAACGCGACACGATGGGGTAGGCGATGAGCGTATTCGAGGCCATGATACAGCTCAGCAGGAATGAGGCTTTGGTGGAATAGTCCAAGAGTGTGACGCTCATCCAATAGGTGAGTCCGAAAGGAATAAAGCACGTCAGCAGACCATAAGTGAGCAGTCTCGACTTCGTCTTCTTCATACCCTCCATGTCCATCTCGAGGGCAGCCAGAAACATGATGTAGTACAGACCAACCTTGCCAAACAACTCAAAGGAAGAGTCGCGCTCCAGGATGTTGAGCCCGTATTTGCCTATAAGCACTCCTGCCAATACCATACCGATGATGTGTGGAATGCGGAGCTTACCCATGATGATAGGCGCAAAGAGGATGATGATCATCACGACGAAGAAGATCAGCGTAGGGTCGGTTATCGGGAAATATTGTGCAATGTTCAGCATAGGCATTCTGTTTTTCGGGAGAGTTCTCGAGCATCAGCTGCATCACTCTTCCTATAATATGGGTGCAAAAATAATAATAAATCTTGAAAAAGCAAAGTCTTTTGCCTCCTTATCAATTATATGTGCAAAGATTTTTGTAAATTTGCACCCGGAAAGCAAACTTAAGATAGAAAGATAAGCCCTCTGTCTGCTGATGTTTCATCGTAAATATGAGTAGCGGCGATGGATGAATGTTATTTTATGCAAAATAATGCAGAAATGTTAGCAAAAGTAATAAAAATGCAACAAAAAGCAATAATTTATGGGAAATTTTGCTTGATATTGTAGAAAAAGTCTTACCTTTGCAGCGGATTTGAGAGGATAAGCGTTAGAAGACAACCAAAGATGAGAAATCATCATGCTGGAAAGGAGCATTCTTTTCTTTTCCAAAAGATTCACTTTAAACAACTTTTAAAAAGATTCGATTATGAAAGTAGCAATTGTTGGTGCAAGCGGTGCAGTAGGTCAGGAATTCCTGCGTATCCTTGCTGAGAGAAATTTCCCAATGGATGAGTTGGTGTTGTTTGGTTCTGAGCGTTCGGCTGGACGAAAATACAACTATAAGGGAAAGGACTATGAGGTGAAACTCTTGCAGCATAACGATGATTTTAAAGATGTCGATATCGCATTCACATCTGCTGGCGGTGGAACTTCTGAGGAGTTTGCCGATACTATCACCAAGTATGGTGCTGTGATGATTGACAACTCAAGCGCTTTCCGTATGTGCGACGATGTGCCATTGGTAGTACCAGAGGTAAACGCCGAGGATGCGCTCAACCGTCCACGCAACATCATCGCCAATCCTAACTGCACCACCATCATGATGGTAGTGGTATTGAAGCCTATCGACGACCTGAGCCATATCAAGAAGATTCATATTTCTTCTTACCAGAGTGCTTCGGGTGCTGGTGCTGCAGCCATGGCTGAGCTTGAGCAGCAGTATAAGGACATCATCGAGACTGGCAAGACAGACCATATCAACAAGTTCCCACATCAGTTGGCATACAATGTCATTCCTCAGATAGACAAGATGACTCCTAACGACTATACCAAGGAGGAGATGAAGATGTACAACGAGACTCGTAAGATCATGCACTCTGATGTTCGCACCAGTGCCACTTGTGTACGTGTTTCCTCACTTCGTTCTCACTCAGAGAGCGTATGGTTCGAGACTGAGAAGCCATTGGCTGTAGAGGACATCCGTAAGGCTTTGGAGGCTGCTCCTGGCGTAACCGTAAAGGACGACGCACAGAACTACGTATATCCAATGCCTTTGGAGAGTGCGGGTAAGGACGATGTCTATGTAGGCCGTATCCGTAAGGATCTCGCCGATGACAACAGCAATACATTGTGGCTCACAGGCGACCAGATTCGTAAGGGCGCTGCGCTCAATGCCGTTCAGATAGCCGAATATTTGATCAAAGTAGGTAATGTGAAATAAGATACATGCTTGAAAGATTCAAACTCTTGCTTCGGGATTTGAACCGGGGCATTTATGAGAAAGAAACAGAAATATCGCTCTCGCTCCTTGCCGCTCTGGCAGGCGAGAGCGTTATTCTTTTAGGTCCACCAGGTGTGGCCAAGAGTATGGTGGCACGACAGCTGAAGTGTGCCTTCCGTGGAGCACGCAATTTCGAGTATCTCATGTCGCGCTTCTCTACGCCCGATGAGATCTTCGGTCCTGTGAGCATACAGAAACTGAAGACCTCCGATACCTATGAGCGTGCTGTGGAAGGTTATCTTCCTACAGCCGATGTCGTGTTCCTCGATGAAATATGGAAGGCGGGTCCTGCCATACAGAACACCCTGCTCACGGTCATCAACGAGAAACTGTTCCGCAACGGCATACGCGAAATAGAGTTGCCGCTGAAACTCCTCGTGGCTGCCAGCAACGAGTTGCCAGCCAAGGGCGAGGGACTGGAGGCGCTGTGGGACCGATTCGTCATCCGCATAGAAAGCCGCCCCATCCGGCAGGAGAAGAACTTCCGAGAGATGCTGTTGGAGGTGAAGAGTGAAGAACGAAGCGTGAAGAAACAAAGTTCGGCGGCCGAAGGGAAAGCCAATTCGAATGCGATTACTGCCGAGGAGTATGCGGAATGGTCGAAGGCCATCGATCGTATAGGAGTGAAGGAGGAGGTACTCGATGCCATTTCTGCTATCCGCAAATCCCTGAGAGCCGTGAATGTGGATGAGGCTGCCGAGCGCCGTCATGTGTATGTAAGCGACCGTCGCTGGAAGAACATCATGCGGCTGCTTCGTACCTCTGCCTTTATGCAAGATCGGGCGGAAGTGGCAGTATGCGATCTTCTTCCCATCTACCATTGCCTGTGGCAGGAGCCGGAGGAGAGGGATGCCATCCGTGCGCTCGTCATCAAAGCACTCTTTGCTCCTCATGCCGACAAGTTGGTAGAGATGAAGAATGCCCTTGCCGAGGACATCAAATATCATCGCATCCGCCGCAGTCCTGATGAGGGCAGGGATTACGAGGGCGAGATAGAGAGTCTCTCTGATGCCCTGACATCCCTGGAACGCCAGTTAGGCGACAACCTCTTCGTTTCTTCCGACGACAAGACCGAACTCTCTTCTTATCTTCGCGATTTCTACAGAGAGCTGGCCTTTACCCGTCAGGACACGATGAAACTGTATGCGGAGTAGCGCATCCACGTGATACTTATTTCTCCACCAGTACGTCCTTTTCTTCATAACTGTCGAAGCCGATGCTCATGTCAGCACCGTGCTCCCGGAAGATGGAGATAAGGTGTTGCTGCATGTCGGGGTCAATGGCTATCTCGCCATTCTTCGCCTTATAAAACCTGCGCCTGGCATAAGGCGTACGGGAATAGAAATAATGGGTTCTTCCCGCCGGGATGGTACTGTAGATGCGCTGGAATCCCCTTGCCCATACTTGCTTTTCTGACACAAGATGATAGGGGCACTTCTCGCCCTCACACTGCAGGTGCTTCACATTGAGCACCTCAAAGGTATCGGCACTGGTAAGTGCCTTGACATACTGCGCATAACGGGCGCAAGTGTTGCTGCGTGTGCAGGATGCCATGGGGCAAACTGCACTCAATGAAATTTTCTTCATAGTTTCTTTTATTTTTAAGTTACTGAAGTTTTGCAAGTTCTGAAGTTATAGAAGTTAAAGAAGTTATCACTCCCTTCGGTCGTTAGAAGTTATAACCAACAGCCTTTTTGGTTGAAGATCTATCTGTAAAGACATACGTCTTAACTCCTTAACTTCCTTAACTCCTTTAACTTCCTGATATGCGAAAGTTGAGTAATTCATAGAATGGTAAGGCTTATACAGGGATGCTGGAACTCGGAAATAGGATGCTGGAACTCGGAGATAGCTTTTTATCTTACCAGAGCACATTTGTGCCCTTAGTCAGGGCACAAAAGTGCTTTAGGCAGACAAAATATTAAGTCTAAGTTCCAGTGATCAGGAAAGCAGTCATACCAACTTCTCAGATAGCAGGAATACCAGAAGTTTCAGTCGCTATGTCAGAAAATGGAGCAAGCCATCGTCGGCTGGAGCTACCTCTGATCTCTTGATTTTTGTGGATGAAATCGCTCAACGTATTAGTCGCCCATTAACGAAAACGAGTAGCCTTGTAGCTGTTTACACGATAGCCTACGGCAATAATCATATCCAGATTATAGACATTAGCCTCATACCTTTTTCCTTCGGTAGCAGTTATCCAAGTTTTTTGGATAACTGAATACTTATTGAGTTCTCCTTCTTTGAGCTGAGCGACATGGGGCTGAGAAGACAGGCATGGAGTTAAGCCATTGATTATTAACTATTTATAGGGGTAAAAGAATAATTCAAATACAATAAAAATAAATTATACACCTCTCTTTTTACAAAAAAAAATACAAAAGAAAACACTGCAAACAGATAAACTATACTCTTTTGAACAGAAATAAACGTATATAATAATTATTTTCAGAAAAACTTGCAAAATACAAATATATGTGTTACTTTTGCAGCCAAAACAATACAAATATAAACATGAGAACGAAAATCGACATTCGTCGCGCCATAAAAGAGCGCGGTTACACCATTACGTCTTTCTGTCAGAAGTTCGACCTAAAGACGCAGAACATCATTCAGAATTACATCAAAGGCAACCCTACAATAAAACGTTTGGAGGACCTTTGCGAGAAACTGGATTGCGACATCACTGATTTGTTCTATCCAGTAGGCGATTCGAGCGATGCACAGCCTACTATCAACACCACCGCCTTCTGTCCTCATTGTGGTGCAAAGGTTCGTGTCGGTGTGATGCTCCTGCCCGAAGAATAAAAAAATCCCACGGCAAGCCGTGTGCCTGCCGTGGAAAGTGTTAAAAGCTTCTTGCGCCAGTCGGCCTTTAAGACTCCAGCTCGCCGCCAGGCTTCTGACCGCCGCCTTCAGTGGTGGAGCCGCCTGGCTTCACGCCACCCGTGAGGTCGTTGCCGGCAAGGATGACCTTGAGGTCATTGGTGACGAGGGAACGCATGAAGCTGTAAGGGTTGCCGATCTTGTGCTGCGCCTTGTAGGCCTTCATCACGGCGAGGTAAGCCTCCGTGCCCTTCGCCGACGTAGCCGACGGGCGGTTCTGCTTCCACCAAGACGAGGTAAACTGCGATTTCTTCGTAAACGAAGATTTCACCGTCTGCTGTTTCTCACTGTTCGGCTGCACGCATCCGTGATAGCCAGCCGAATACATCTTACCCGTGCGTTTGTTGACACCAATATAAGTAGTGTCCTTTTTGCACAGTTTGCCACTAATGGAACTAACCAAGTGGCTTGGAACAATCTTTGCCATACGCAATGAATTTTTCCGTGAAACATTGTCCCTAAAAGGGGGCGTTAATTAACTCAGAGCAAGTCTAATGAAAGTCTACTGAATGTCTACTGAAAGTTCACTGACGTTGCTCATAGTGTAAAGATACAAAAAACGTGCGTGAAACATCGGACATAAAAAATAATTACTAACTAAAATAACAGATTTATTATGAAGAAAATTTTCAGTTTTTTGCTCATGTTAGCCATGATGCTTGCCATGGGCGCGAGTGTAGCGAGTTGTAGCAGCAGCAGCGACGATGAAGGTGTGGAGAATAATCCTCCAGAAGAAGAGTATGTCGCAAAAGAAAGCAAGTTCTGCGATGCCTTGAGAAAATTCAAGGTATCAGGGTTTGACTACTATCAATACCAATATGTCAGTAAATTCTCGCTGCATAGCGAGGCTCGCAGTGGAAGAGATGCCACCGACCGATGGGAGATTGGAATGTATATAGCAAACGACCCAGGTTTAGATAAGTGGGACGGCACATACCAGTTAGACCAACTTTGGGGTACGCTCTACGGCTTTGAAAATGGGTACGAGGTGACAAAAGCGCATTTAGGTACAGCAGATACTCTCCCAGTAAAAGGAGCATGGATAAAATTCACCTACTTGCACAAAAACGACAAATACGGCAATAAGATATACACCATAGAGTTGCATATCGACGAAATGAAGGAGAAAAACGGCGACTACGCACGCGACATCAACATCACATACACGGGTTCGATTAGTGGCGGCATGATAGAATATTAAAGATATAGAGGAGAAAATTTGCGTGTTTCGCAAACTTTGCTTACCTTTGCAGTGCTATAATGTGACTCGAAGTTTCAAATAGAGAGTCATAATCTAAAATTAAAAGTATGGATCCCTGCTATTCGTGAGAATGGCAGGGATTGTTTTATACGAGGTAATGGATGATGCTTCCCAGGAGGATGACGAGGGTGTATCGCACAACGTCCTCCCACTCAAATCGCGAGAGATGATAGTGCCGGTACTGGTACTGGTATATCTCTCTACCTACCATTACAGGCAAAGCAAGCAGACCTACCACTATACTGACAAACAGCCAACAGGCGAGACCGATCCAGTCGCGCTTTTGAGGGTGATGAGGATGGTGTGAGAGGCGATAGGACTCCACTTTTCTATGCCCTCCCTTTCCTATCTCTATCATTTGCTGCATTAGCGGAAAATGGTAATTTACATCTTGCCTATTTAGGCTGCATAATTCCATCGCTTTATGTATTACAGGCTTGAAATTTTCGTCCTTCTTATATCCAACAGCCACACACAATTCCCTTGCCAGCTAATACTCTTGTCTAATCTCGTCAGTGTGCTTTATGTTTTCAAATATCTCATTCATTGCTATAATCCTTTTACTTTGTTGTTCAACAAAATTATAATTTGTCGTATATCATCTACGGAAACCATCAACGACACCAAAGGTCTCCCAAAGAAAGCAGACAACATGGAGAGTGTCTTGACCGTAAAGTTATCTTATCTTACTTCCCACCCATCAATAGTCCCCGTCTTCGATGAGAAATTGCAGCCTATCAGATGGATATGCTTAGGACTTGCTTCGTATTCCCTCGCATATCCCTTGTCTTTGATTTGTTGGATGGCGGCATCGGCGGAGCCATCAAGTTTGAACTCGAAGATATAGACATCGTTTGAGGTCTCTACGATACAATCCACTCTGCCTTCGCTTTGCTCTTTCTCGATGAAGATGGTATAGGAACTGATCATTCGGAGAATGAGATAGAACGTGTACTGGAAGTATCGCTCCTTCTCTCGCTCATCATCCTTGCGACGCTGCGAATAGGGAATGCTTGCCAAGAAAGAGGTGAAGAGTTTCTTGAGCTGTTCCACATCACCTTCTTCCATGGTATCTATCACTTGAAGAACCCATGAACTTGGAGATTCTTTTGGCTTGAGGTAGCTGGATGTGAGCAATGTGATGAAGCCACGGCGTACTTCATCATTTGGAAAATCCAACATATAGGAGTTGGTTAATCGCTTATACTTCTTGACGGTGAGATAACCACTCTGATATATCATAGGCAATGGACGTTCCACATCAGCCTTGTAGTCATCGAAGTCTTGGGTGGTATAGTACTTGCCCACCAATTCGTTGATGTGTTCGTTGTCGTGAGCCAGGAGGCGCACAAGATAGGTTGGTGAACCTGTCTTGAACCAATAGTCGTCTATCCACATTTCGTTGAAGGCACGGAGTATGCTAAATGGATTATATACGCCAATCAATCGGCGACTGAAATGGTAACCATCGAACTGGCGCTTCAACTTGGCTTTCATTTCATCTTCAGTAAACTCATATTCCCTTGCCATCTCCTTGATTTGCTCCTTGAAGACGGTGTGGAGTTCCTCCTCGGTGATGCCGAGCAAAGTGTCGTATCGGGCGGAGAGGCTGATGTCGTCGGGCTGGTTGAAACCGCTGAACACACTGACTTGTGAAAACTTGGTAACTCCCGTGAGTAATACGAATTGGAGATGCTCATCGGCTTCCTTGAAGACGGAATAGAATCCCTTCAAGGTATTACGATTATAATCCTCTAAGGTTATCTTGTTCTCATTGGTAGTGACATACATTTCCAAGTCCATCACGTCAAGCAAAGGCTTGTCGTATTCATCAATCAATACGACGGCACGCAAGCCTGTCTTTTCGTGGGCTGCCTTCAGAATTTCACGGAAGCGACTTCCAAGAGTTGTGGCAAAGGGAGACTTGCCATATATAGCTTCTTGTGTTTCGATAAATTCAGTCAATACACTTTCCAATTCATTTTCCTTCGTAAAATCCTTGCCATTGAAATCTATATGAAATACAGGATATTCCTTCCATTCTGTCTCTAATTTCTCCAAGGCAAGCCCTTTGAACAGTTCTTTCCTGCCTTGGAAGTAGCATTCGAGGGTTGACACAAGCAATGACTTGCCAAATCGCCTTGGGCGACTCAGAAGGTAAATGTTTCCATTATGTACCAAGTCATAAATCAACTCGGTTTTATCAATGTAAAGATAGCCCTCATTGATGATTTTATCGAAACTTTGAATGCCTATAGGATATTTCATATTGCCTTCTTATTGAATACTACTGCAAAATTACAAAAAAAAATCATATTCGCAATTCTTTGCTTGGTTATTTCAGGGGAAATGCGTATTTTTGCAAGTGGACTTTATGGCAAATCCTTGTTTCTATTAAAGTGAAAAGATATGAATGAACAGAAGAAATTGACTCCCGAATTGGAGAAGCGTGTGCAGCAGGCAGTGGAGAATTTCATGCAGGGGTATGGCTGTTGCCAGTCGGTGGTGGCTGCTTTTGCCGACCTGTATGGTCTTGACGAAAAGATGGCTAAGCGCATCGGTGCAGGCTTCGGAGGTGGAGTAGGAAGGATGCGGATGATGTGCGGTGCCGTGTCGGGAATAGTTGTCCTTGTAGGACTTGATTGCGGACAGACCGAAGGCGATGACCGCGAAGGAAAGTCGGCATGCTACAAGGTGGTGCAGCAACTGCTCGCCCAGTCGAAAGAGCAGAATGGCAGCATCATCTGTGCCGAGATCTTAGGACTGAAAGGCCATGAGAAAGCCCAGTCGAGCTATGTCGCCTCTGCCCGTACAGCCGAATACTATAAGTCGCGCCCATGCGCTGCCAAAGTGGAGAGTGCAGCCAGAATCTTTGCCGAATACTTGATGGCGAAAGAGTAAAAAATGAACTACCAAACGAATAAGGACTTTGCCGAGGCCCAGTATTACCTCAAGATGCTGGACGACTTCTGTAAGACAGGTCGGGTGATCATGCCCGAACTGCCGGCACAGGTCATGCCCTGGAATACGAAGGAAGACCCGCTGAAAGACTATCTCGTTCATCTCTTCAACCTGAAGATAACCATCGCAACAGGTGAGGAGGTGCAGAAGTTCATGCGCCAGGTGGTGAACAGCAAGATCAAGGCAAAGGTGTTCTACGACTGCGTGGGCAAGTTTGTGGTGGAGTGTGTGCATCACATCCGTTTTCAGCGCCAGCGTGCCTGGACTGCCTTTCATCGTGCCGAAGATGTGCTGTCCTGGACCAGCTTCAGGCGTATGGACAAGCAGGTGTGGCTTCCCTTGCTCAATCAGTTGGAGCAGGATTATGGTGCCGACGGTTTCGACAAGCCTTTCTTCGTGCGGCTGTTTCAAGGCGAGGGCGCTTCGAAGAGCGAGAACTGGGAACGCCTGGTGAGAGACTGGAAAGACTGTATCGAAAGGCAGACACTTGGCAAACTGAAGAACTTCATCGCCATCAGACAGAACAATTTCGAGAGCGGACTCATCAAGATGATGGATCAGGTGACCCGAAACATCAAGGCCAAGGGAATACCCGAGAGCAGAGCCGTACAGGCTTGGGAACTGATGTCGGGCGGATGGACCGAGACCGAGTTTGAACGCCGCCTGAACCAGATGAAGATACAGGACCGCTATCCCGAAATCAAGGAGATAGTGGCAAAGATGGGACGTGTGGCAGACGCCAATGGCAAGGACCGACTCACTATAGCCTCGGGCGTAGACATGAAGATGGAGCACTCAGCAGGTAGCGACATTGAGGGCATTACCGTGGGCGACGACCTCAACTCCTTGCTGCCTCTCGAACTTGCACAGTATAGCGATGAGGACATGGAGGGACTCTTTATCTATAAGTATCGTACGCGCAGGCTGCAGACCTTCCGCTATAAGAGCGAGATGGCAAAGCCTTCACGCAAGTTGGGCTTCACCCATGCCTCGCGCAAGGGTCCCATGATTGTGTGTCTCGACACTTCGGCAAGTATGTATGGCACCCCTGAGCGAGTAGCCTCCACACTAATCTCCCTGCTCGAAGAGACTGCCGAGGACCTGGAACGTGACTGTTATCTCATAGACTTTTCGGTCAATATCCATGCCTTCGACCTGATGGAGAAACGCCGGCTCAACCGCATGCGCAAGTTGGGTTTGCAGATACCTCAGTCTTCGGATGAGTCTGATGCAGAGAAGCCGCAGCGCCAGTCTGGCGCTTCTCATCTTCCCTTCATCGGTGGTGGCACGAATGCACGCAAGATGATGGACGAGATGTTCTCTCTGCTTGATAACGACGGCTTGCGTTATGTCAATGCCGACGTGCTGTGGATCACAGACTTTATGATTCCGGAGCCTCCTCGTTTGCTGATTGATAAGTTCAAGGAATACCGCGACACGGGCACCCGCTTCTATGGCATCTGTATCGTACACGAGCAAGACAAGGCCGAGAATAATTCCTGGGAGCCTTACTTCCATCACATCTATACCATCACCTATCGACCCGTGAGGAGGTATTAGACGATTCTGTATTGGTAATTGAACTTTCGCAAGTTCAGAAGTGATAGAAGTGATCACTCCCTTCGGTCGTTAGAGGTTATAGCCAACAGCACAAAGGGAATGGGGAAGGGGCAAATCCACAAAAGCATTTGTCCCTTAACTTCTCTAACTTCTTTAACTTCCCCATTTGCGAAAGTTGAGTAAGATGTTTCTTTTATTTCTTTTTCTGCATCATCATACGCGACTTTTCCTTTGCCAGAGCCTGCATGTCCACGGCAACATCGTCTTCGTCAACGATTTCCACGCCTGTCATCGTCTCTATCACATCTTCCATGGAAACCACGCCACGAAGGCAGCCGTATTCATCAATGATGATGGAGATGTGCTCTCGTTTTTCCAGCATCTTTTCCCATATCTGATACAAGGATTCGTCCTCCTTGAAAGAGAGAATCGGGCGTACCAGTTCGGATAATTTGGTTTGGAACTTGTCATCCGAAACCTCCTTGAGCACCATGTCTTTCAGAACATATCCTACGATATAGTCCTTATTGTTGTCATAAACGGGGATGCGGGAGAATTTCCACTCTTTCTGCTCGTAAAACTCCTTGATGGTCTGATTGATGTTAGCCGATTCCACTACGATGGATGGTGTCATAACCTCTTTGGCTTTTACTCCAGCCAGACGGATGCAGCTTTTGATAATCTTGCTTTCTGATTCACGGAAGATACCTTCTGTGGTACCTACATCCACCATGGCAGAAACTTCTTCGCGACTCATGGAAGCCTGATGGCTCTTCGGTGTAAATACCTTTGTGATAAGTTCAGAGAGCAGTACCAGAGGATAGGTGATGAAAATGAGCACCCTGATGATCTTGGTAGATGTCATCGCCAGAGAGCGCCAATAGGAGGCACCAATCGTTTTCGGGATGATTTCTGAAAGCACCAGAATCAACAGAGTAAGAATGGCAGAAATGATTCCGAAGTATTCTTCACCAAAGAGTTTCATAGATTCAGCACCTACACCGGCAGAACCGATGGTGTGGGCGATGGTGTTGAGCGAAAGAATGGCACCTACCGGGCGATCTACGTTGTTCTTATACTGTTTCATCAACGAGGCTGTCTTGTTGCCTTGATTCTCCTTCATCGAGATAAACGACATCGGAGTAGATAATAGCACCGCCTCCAGGACGGAGCATAAAAAGGATAGTGACAGCGCACCTAAAAAATATAATATGATTAAACCCATGTAAATTTCAATTCGTTAATAATATGTTATCTGTAATGAGATAGATATTATTTTCGAATGTTGCAATGAAGGATATAATGGGCTACATTACATCTGTGATGTTTATTCAATATGGATATTGATGCAAATGACATTGTTGTTATATTTCAATCTGTTGCAAAAATAAGCAGAAAAACATGATTTCAATACAATCTTTTCGCAAATTATATAGTTTTAATATGTTTTTAGTAAAAGTATGTTAGTATCTGAGTTTTATCAAAGTCCCCATAGGGCACACAAACCGGCAGTAGGGGCGTGTGATCACAAAGGATAATGCGATGAACAGAAGGGCTGTCGCAATGACAATCCATGAGGCAGAACGGAAGATGAATGCCGAAAAAGGTTCGTAATCCGTCCATTCGCTCCACACTCCTCCCCAAATACATATCATCAACAGTGCCCATATCAGCTTGCGCACCTTGTCAAGCCGCTTGATTGCCAAGGGACTCATTCTTATCTTGTATTTCATCCCTCTGCCTGCTATCTGCTGCAGCGAGCCGTATGGACATACGTGGGTACAATAGTGCGACTTCTTGCCAAAGAGCGGATAAATGAAGGCCGTTATCAGCATGACTGTCGCAATGATGTTGCCCGATATCTCCATGCCATGGGCTGCGAAACCCAGCAGGGAAGAATAAGAAAGGCAGGTTCCGCACCAGAATCCAAGCACAATGACATTCAGTATCAGTTGACAGAAATGATACCTTCTGTTCTTGACAAAAAGCGGTAGGATGGCAGCCATCAGCACCACGCATATACCTGTGATGTTTCTTAGGGAGAACAGAGAAGAGCCGCTGTTATCAGAAGAAACCCAACTGCTGTTGCCTTTTCCCGATTCGTCGGTCTGCAGGTTGTTTTTGGCATACAGAAGTCCCCGTTGCATGTTTCCCATAATGGCTTTGGATGAGAATGTGGCCCCTGTTACGGCATCCACCTTCATGTTCATCGCCTCGTCTATCGTTTTGCCTTTCCATTTCTCAAACAGGGCAGAGGCATTGTCAAAGAATTCCTTTGTCTCGTCGTTCTTTAGCGCCACAATGTTCTCTACGACACCATTCTTGATGACGATGTTGAGTGGCACCTTTCCTCCATATCCTGTGATGTCTGATGCCAGCGCAGAAGTGTTGATGACGGCAGTTCCGTTTCCGAGTATGCGTAGGGTGTCATTGTTTGCAACCTGTGGCTTCTGTTCAGATCGGAAAGAGTGTCCCAACAGTTCGCCATGCTTTACGATAGCCAGCGAAGAAACAATGACCAGACAGATGAAAAGACTTAATAACTGTTTTGTTCTGAAAAATGATTTCATGTCTCAGTCAGTTTTCCTATTTTCCATTTTTATGTATTAGATAATACGAGATGCCCCTCTTTACGTTTTCCTTCACGGCTTTGCTGGAGTAGGTGGCACCTGTGACACCATCGATTTGGGCAGTATGCGCCTTTTTTACTTTCATGCCGTTCCATTTGTTGAGCAGACCCTGTTTTACCTTGTTGAAGAACTTGGGAGTCTCCTGATTGGCAAGTGCTTTGATTTCTACAATTTTCCCTTTCTTGATGTAGATAGCAAGTGGCGTGTTGCCGCGAAATCCCTTGATGTCTTTCCCCAGCGTTGTGGTATTGACGATGTAGGTTCCGTCTGCCTTCTTGGTCATGACCTCAGAGTGGGAACTTTTGGCTGTTGCTATTATACTGCTGACCATTCCTATGCACAGTATTGCCGCAAAAATGAAAATTCTTTTCTTCATAATTGTTTTTTGTTATAGAACTTTCGCAGAGTTCTCCACCCGGCGAGAGTTGAGTTTTATCCTAATTTTATTGTGTGCAAAATTACACAATAATTCTGTAATAAGCAATGCTGGTATTCAAAAATCATTATTTTTAGGTATTGCTTTACATATCCTCCATCGACAATCCTTGGTATCCGATAGTGAATTTCTTTCTCTTCCTTTCTGTCCCACCAGGAAGCTATCTCCTTTCTGGACAGTATGCATATTGTATTTCATTTTCAATTTCATCTTCCCTCTTCATTTTTTTCTCCTCCTATGTCAGTTTTTGTCATAACAGGATCGTATTTTTGCCACAGAATTGACAATAACTCTATATAATTAAGGTATGAATACAGAAAGAAGGAGGGAGTGGAGTCCCTGAAATGTGAAATATAAGAGGAATCCATAAGATTTCTTGTTAAAAATTTGGTGGCTCATCAGATTTTTAATACATTTGCCATTGGTTAGTGACAGGGCAGGTGAAAGTCCTCGCTTGAAGTCGCTACGATGCAGAGAAACAAGATAATCTTGTGGACACGAGCAAACTATTCAGTTCTGTAGGTTGAAATCTGGTAAATTGAAACGTAGAAAGAACGAGAATTTGTTTGAGCGAGTCTGCACCATCATATGGTGTGGATTCCTCTTTCGCATTTTCTTTTCTACGGGTTTTACCAGAGCCTAACTTACAAGGAAGTGAAGAAAGTAGGGATTCGCACCATCTTTTTTCACTTATGAACCATTATGAACTTGTTTGGTTCCCAGATATTTCCTACCTTTGCAACTTGATACACTTGCATTTGGGCAATTTGAAAGCAGCTTTCATTGCGCTCGTTTGCATGAACCATATACGATAACTTAAAAACTGAATGCTTATGAGTAAGGTATTCCAAGTAAAGCCTAAGCGCATCAAGCGCTCTAACGGTACAGTTCTCACTCCTGAAATGGTAGTGACAGTAACAACCATGCAGCACACCGCCACCCCTTTTTATAATGGAGCCAAGGAGGTGCAAGAAGCCTACATGCGCCTCTATGCTTTCGACTATAAGAAAGCATGCTGCAATCAGAATGATTTTGAATTTAAGAAGTTGGACTAATGGGAATATTTAATTCTAAAAATTTGAAGAAAGCGGTCAATATGGTCGCTTCTTCTTCGCCTGTCATAAATGCAATTTCGCAAGCTACTGACATTGTAGATAAGTCTATGGATGTAATAGACAAAAATCTTAATGGAGGAAAAAACTGGAATTTTTCGGAGACACCAATTGACGAAGTGGCTAAAGCTTTTATGAATGGTGTAAGAGGCAAGCATATAGTTTGTATGATGACAAACATTTCTGATAGTGCTAAGGCTTCTATTCGTGATAATTTCAATATAGATATACATGAACAAATCTTGTTCTTTAATGATACTTCATTCTTTGGAAACAAAAATCAAGGCATAGTTATTACCAATAAAAGGCTTGCTTGGATTCCTGATAATGATGAGGGAGACGTATATTCTTTTGCATTTAATGACATTGAGAGAGTTGAATATCGCGAGATGCATATCTATCTATGGGGATATGGAAATGACGAGGATAATGTACCTTTGCCATTGGACCATTTCTTTAGTTTTAATGGAGAGACTTCTGCCGTTAAAGCTGATGCTCAAAAAATAGCTGCCGTGTTAAACAAGATGGTTACTGTTGCAGGGCATGAAGAGGAGACAACCCCATTGGAAGAAATAGAATCTTATTTGGATAATAATGAAGCGGATAAGGCAATTCAAGGAATAAATGAAATGTTGTCATCTACAGATATTACAGATGATGAGACTAAATCAATTTGTTATTATTATTTGGGACTGGCGTATGCACAAAAAATGGAAGAACAATTAGATGTTGATATCGCAGCTGGCTCGGAGCAATTCTCAGAAGAAGTAGATCGTTATGACGGTGCTATGAACAGTGCGTTTAGAGAGGCGCTTGTACTTTGTACAGATGATGAATTCCGTTGTAAAATATATTATCTTAATGCTTTGTATTGCTTAAATCAATTACAAGGAAGACAAATGGCGTTAGCAGCCATGGAATCACCAGATTTTGAGATTAAGCAAGAAGCTAAGGATATATATATGAATACAACTAAACATCTTCCTGCTTATTTTACACAAATAGACTATAATACGAGAAAATTTATATTTGTTCTTGGAACAGAGAAACAACTACCTGGTTGCTATGATAAAGATGGGAACATACAATTCGTGTTTACATTAAACGATCTTCCTACATCAATCCAATTCCCTGTTGGGCATCCGCAAGCCAACACTTTATACATTGGTCATCCGTTCAAACCTGCAACGTATCTTCCATTTGAGAATGCAACAGAGCAGTTGTTTATGGAAAGAGTACATGAACTTTGTTATTTGGGACAATGTCTTGGAGCTAATGAAATAAAAATTAAAAGATTACGTGGGTTAGATACTGCTTCTTCAGAAGCAAAGCAGTTGGATGTGTCTGGAGAATTGGATGTTAAAGCCGTTAATGTTGGGGGAAGTTTTGGTAAAAATACTGCTGCTCAAAATAGTTATTCATCCAAGGATGGAATGGAGATGGTTCAGACGTATTTACCAACAAAGCAGCCATATTGCCCAGACGATTTGGTTTGGTTAGACTCTGAAACTTCTTGGCAAGCTTTGGTAAAGCAAAGATTGAATGGAAATATATTGTCATATTCTTTGCATCTGTCTTCCTCGGAATCTGTAAGCATGACTTCAAGTAAAGTTCTGTCTGTCAAGGCATCTTTTGAATACCTTGTCACAAAGGTAAGTGGAACTTATGATGCCAAAACAGACAAGACCTTTAGTAAGACAGAAGAGATAGAATGGGAGATAGATATGCAGTTCAAGCCTTTGCAGGATTTTGAGGACGATAATGTTAATGCCTCTAATGGTCAGGCGGTTGCTCAGATTGCTCAAACACAGAAATCTGAATTGTCAGAGGACGAGTTGGCATATAAGGAAGAAGTAGAGTTCTGTTTGGAAGATGCGTCTGAAATAGATGCTCATTCTCGTAAGTTCTTGGAACGTAAACGTCAGAAACTCGGATTGTCAGAGACGAGAGCGCAAGAGATTGAGGACATGGTAAAGGCTTCTTTGGTATCTTTTACCGATGAAGAAAAAGAGTACATGGAAGCTCTTGATGATGTTATCGAAGATGGAGTAATTCCTGATAATGTTCGTAGATTATTGGAGCGTGAAAGAAAATCATTGGGAATCTCTGAGGAACGCGCCAAAGAATTGGAAGAAATAAAATGTAAAGCATAATTCTGATAACTCAATTAGTTGTGATAAGATTTTCACAACTAATTGGGTTTCATATAACATAATAGACTATGAGTAAAGTATTTCAAATAATGCCTAAGCGCATCAAGCGCTCTAACGGTACAGTTCTCACTCCCGAAATGGTAGTGACAGTAACAACCATGCAGCACACCGTCACCCCTTTTTACAATGGAGCCAAGGAGGTGCAAGAGGCCTACATGCGCCTCTATGCTTTCGACTATAAGAAAGCATGCTGCAACCAGAACGATTTTGAATTTAAGAAGTTGGACTAAAAAATATAAATAGATGAGAACGCCTAAAATGACAACGTGTAAAAAATGCCATCGTAGTTATAATACGATGTCGGAAGTTTCTGTGTGTCCAAGTTGTGGTACTACAAATATTTGTTATACACATGTAATGAATGATGTGGCATCAGGGCTTAAGTTTTTAACAAAAATATTAAAAAAATAGAGCATTATGGCAAATGAAGTAACAGTATGGAACAAAGTTATGTCTTCGGCTTTGGCTATTCCTGGAGTACAAGTAGATAGAGAGACGTTTTTGAGATCAGAACTTCGACAGTATTGCTCTAAAGATGAATTGGAGAAGGCTATCTCAAATCCTGTTGATGTCCTTTCGGAAGATAGAATAGATAGTTTAGCAAACTCCTGTATCAATAATCATTTATTGAAAGTTACATCTTTGTCGGTTGTCGCTGGTATTCCAGGAGGTTTAGCTATGGCAGCAACAATCCCAGCAGATATGGCTCAATATTATTGGCATACTTTCGTCTTGGCACAGAAATTAGCCTATCTTTATGGTATTCCGGACTTAAGAGATGAAAATGGTAATCTTACCGAAACGTCACAAGATATGTTGACTTTGTTTGTCGGTGTGATGATGGGAGCTGCTGCAGCTAATAATGCAATTAAAAATGTTTCTAAGGCATTTGCTGTCCAAGTTGTTAAGCGCTTGCCTCAAAAGGCTTTAACTAAAACAGTGTATTATCCTATTATTAAGCAAGTAGCCAAATGGATAGGAATAAAGCTGACAAAAGATACTTTTGCTAAAGGCGTAGGTAAAACAATTCCAATTTTGGGTGGCATTATTTCTGGTGGATTAACTGCTGCAACATTCCGTCCTTCAGCTAAGCGTCTTCAAAAGAAATTGAAGGAACAAATGTATGACATTCATATCCCAGAAGGAGATACAGAAGATTTTGTAAATGCAACCTTTTCAGAGGTAGAAGATGGAGCGGAGTCTCCTATTGCGTTAGAGAATCCAGATAAGTTGATTATTCAATTCATGCTTAATTTGGCAAAAGTAGGAGGTAATTGGAATGAAAGAAAAGAAACTCTTTTATCTAATGAAATAGAGAGTTCCACTTTGTCTGAAGATGAGCAATTAGAACTTGCACAACTAATGAGTGGTGATAAGTTATTGCAAATAGACTTCTCTTCTATACAAAATGATGAAGCTAATAGTGCGAAGTTGTTAGAAAAAGGAGTTGATATCTTGAAAGCAGAAGATAAAGTTGCTTTGGCTGAAAAATTATATTTCAAAAAGATAGCAAAACAATTGGGCTTTTCTGCTGAGGATATAGAGGAGGCCATGAACTAAATTAGTTGCAATTTTAATTGGAAATATTATGATAGTAGTTAGAACAAAAGAAGAATTGCAAGAAGCTATCAAAAATAAGGTAGATTCAATAAGAATAGAAGATCCCTATGCCAAGACATTTGCTAATGCAGTTCGTTCAAGAAGGAGGAAAGCTAAGGTAGCTAAGGGGGCTATTGGATTTGGAGCTTTAGCAGTAATAGGTGGTTTAGCTGCCGCTCCGTTTACAGGAGGCGCTTCTTTAGCGGGAACTGTTATGGGTGCAACAGCTATGGGACTTACCGTTGGTACTGTAACTATAAGTACGGCAGAATTAGCAATGATTCTTGGTTTTGCTGCTTATGCTCTCAACAAGAAATATACCATAAAGATAGGTGATGGGGATAAGTATGTTGAAATGCGACCTCAATAAAAATAACTTAAAAATAATAATGTTACGGGAAGATTAAAACCTGACACGCGTAACCTTTCACAGGGCGAGGCAGACACAATTGTTAGCATTGTTAAAAAAGTGTTGGATGTCATTGTAGATATGACAGGTGGAAAACCTACGTTTGGAGGTAAGAAGTAAAAATTTGTCCGACGCAAAGCACGAAATAATGAATGATTCAATAAATCGTTGTTGGTTGGCTGTGCGTCGGACAAGAGTATGCCGTTTCGTTTATATGGTAAGAGTATTTTTTAAAAAACTACTTATAAATCATATCGCTTATGTTTAGAGGATTCTGTGCTTTCGTCTGCGATGATTGCGGACATAGATTCAAGGGGATGGATTGCGAGTGGATGGCAACAGCCTATACTGCTCCAGTGAAATGCCCTAAGTGTGGTGGGTGGCATACCTATCCACCAGGCTTTTTAGGCTTGAACAAATATGTCTATCGAAGAATATGGAAAAACAGAGAGAAAAAATAATCATTTTAAAATAAGGCTATATGAAGATAGCGATTACTTATGCTGAGCTGCAGGATTATGTAGCCAGTCATTTTCATAAGACTGTTAATTTTGGGTATGTAGACGGGGCTACTGTGTCTGTCTCTATACCTATCAAAGTGCTGGGCTTTACCAAGTCTGTAAGCATAAACATTACTGTGAAGAAGATTGAGGGTACAGACTTGTTCTTGTCGTATGACGGCAAGATGGGTATTGACCTGCTTGTTTCGCCAGCCATCTCTTATGCCAAGAAACTTGTGCCGGAGAAAGCAGGTTGGGTGGAACAGATGCCTGGCAATATCGTTAAACTGCGCCTTGGCGACATTGACAAATTGCAGAAAGTGTTTGAAAAGCTGAAACTTGACAATATCTTATTTGAACAGGGAAATATTGGAATAGAAATGTCATTAGTTTATTGATTCGTTATGGGTGACTGATGTCTATTTCGCAAAAAAATAGAGTGTTCTTACTTTTTTCTTGAACCTCTGTCACCATTTGACATCTCTATATAGTTATTTCGCAGCCGAAATCAAATGTATAACTATATAAGGTAATGTAACAATGGAAAAGAACATCAAGAAAAGAGTATGTAGGTTGGCTGCGGTATTGAGTGCCGGGCTGGTAGTATTATTTGGCTATTGGTTCTTCTTGAACCCTCATGGCTATTGGCAAAAGAAGAAGGAGGCAGAGAAGAGTGAATATATGGATAAGAGGATGCTTTGGCGGAAGTCGGAGAAAATGACCATGCAACAGATGTTGTCGGACATGACGCTAATGGCTAAGGGGGATTCGGTTCTGGTTTGTTGGCTAACTGGTCTCTCGCTTCCCGTTTATCGTGACTTCATTCATGGTACTGCGCAACCTACAAGGAATGCTTGGGCTGAGACAAGATATTGGTATATGTCTTCTCTCGCTAAAGGCAGAGAATGGATGGAGGAACGTGCCAAGACGAGGATTCACAAGAGCCTGATCTTTGTGGAATCGAGTAGATTTCAGGTGCAGAAGGATTCCTTGAAGGATTATCGTAAAGAGAAACTTACTCCAACTGAGATTAGAAACAACAAGATGTATCTAAAAGATAATTGTCTGTATAGATGAAATCATAGCATAAATAAAGTGTAACGAAAAATGAATAAAATTATAGGGTTTCTTGTAATGGTTTTCATGTTCCTACCCTGGCGACCAATTGTTGCTATAGTGGCAGCAGTATTGTTTGTCAACATCAATGGTACGGAATTGTATGGATGGCAAGCTGGTTTGGCGCATGGATTGTTCTTCCTGCCTAATCTGGTGAGGCATCTCTTTGGCGGCGATGTCCTTTTCAAGGCTACCAATTGTACTACAGGTTATCATGTTGCCTGGTGGATAGCTACAGTCGGTTCGTGCATCGGTTGGCTCGTTGATGCAACCTTCTCTTTTATGAAGGCATCGGTATTTGTAGGTAGTGATAAAGAATAAATAAATACGATGAACAGTATGGCTGATAATCAAAAAGTATATCAGGCGATCAAGACGATTGCTGATGAACTCTGCAAGGAAAACAAGACGTATCTTCGTGCAGATTTGGCTTTTGAACTGAAGAAGTATGGTATAGCTTCCGATTCCTCGGAAGTGAGTAAGCTGGTATTTGATGCTTACAGATATTTCCATGATAATGGCAATATCGCCATTGCTTTTGTTTCCAATAATTCACGTACAACCCTTGTGGCTGAGTACAAGTTGAATGACAGTCTGGAGCAGGGCAACAAGGAGGAGGCTTTGAAGATAGCCGAGACGGAACTGGCGTTGTCTTCATCTGCTTTGGAGCAGTTGAAAGAGCAGGTGGAGCAGAACCTAAACTTAGTTCTTGTTAAGGGAACGTCGAAGATGGCTGATATTGTCATGGGGACGAATGGCGTGAAAGATGTAAGAAGCAAGGCGTCTACCATGTTTGATAAATATACCAAGATGGTGGAGGCTTATCACTATGCTGAGGATAGTGTTCGTGGAAACATCGAAGATTTTACTTCCTTGCGTAGTGATATCGGGACGGTTTATCGTGACTATGCCCTGAAACTGATCGATATTTATGGCGACTCCATCAAGATGGTTTCTCCTGATCTGTTCGACTTCAAGCGAATAGAGTGGCTGGATGTGGACGAGATGCTTAAGTATGTGGAGCTGGAATATAACAAGCTCACGGAAAAATGTGCAGCTCTGATTGGTGAGATTTCTAAAAGCTTCCGCACTTCTTTGCAGGGTTCCCTGCAGGCTTATAAGTCTTTGTCGAACGGCAACAAGTCCTTGGGCTTGGCGATGGCAGGACTGACGATGCTCGAACACTACATGGGAGCAAGTGAACGCGCTAATCGTTTGAAGTCTGATTTATCAGTTTTCCAAACCAGCGTGAAGCATGATGCCACTCGCATCAAGGCTGATATGGGACGATTGTTGGTAATCTGCAAAACGCTCAATGATGTGGTAATCCCGAAGGCGAATGTGTTCTTGCGTTATGGAGAAAAACTGTTGGCTTCAGACTTGAAGGCGACGCTTGATGCTTTGTATGCGGATGAGACGATTCGTCCATTGGAGGAGCAACGAAAATGTCTGCTTCAGCAGATGAAGGAGCTGGACATGGAAATGAATGATCATCTCCAGAACATCGATGTCTACACCTCGCTGATTAATGACATCACCGCCACTTTGGAGTCAAAGCAGGGAAATTATATGGACGCCAAGGCGAAGAAGCCTTCCAAACCTTTCTTCCTCGTCAACTGGATCACCTTTGGTATGGCCAACAAGAACTACTATCGTGACTTCGCTGAATGGAATGCGGTATGCTTCCCTCTTGTGAGAGAATATGAGAGCTATCAGGTAGATTTGAAGTTGGATAAGGAGGAATTGGAATCGCATCGTGAGGAACAAACCCGTATCAAAAATGAGTATGCCAAACTCTCCAGTGAACTGGATAAGGTTTCTAAGGAAATCAGAAGCAAGATAGTTTGCTCTGATGACTTGAAGTTGAAGATGCTGAAACATCTTCGTGATATGGTTGCCATGTTAAAACTTGGACGTGAAATCATGGAGAGCAAGATTGATGAGAAGTTGGTGCATGCGGTCGATATTCCCGATTATCGGGAGGCAGCCAAGCTTCCTTCCGACGTGGAGCAGAACCTTTCTCTTTTTACAGGAATGTTGGCAGATAATCTTCATGCCGACAAGAATATGGCTAAGAATCTGCTTGATGGAGTGGAAGCATATACGAAAGACCATAAGAAGATAGAGGGCAAGACCGCACAACAGAACAAACCTGCTGAGTATAGCGAGGAAGACTTGGCGATGACGACAGAAGCTATGGAGCAATCTTTGCAAAAAGGCATCGTTCTGTTTGATAGTTTCGCTAAGCTCAAAGCGCAGCAACTCAACGGAAAGCTGGCTTCTGCTGCTTACGATAAGGAGTTGAAGAAACATGCAGATGATTTTAAGCGTGAGATGGCTAAGATAGACAACAAGAGTGCTTATCTTCGTGAGGTGTTCAAGCGTATCAATTTGGCTGGTAGTGAGGAGGAGCGTAAGCAAGCTATGGAGTTGATGAGCGACTTGAGCGGTTACTCTCTTTCGGAACAGGAGTTCACAGAATTTATAAATGGTAAGAAACAAATAGAATTATAAGGCGTATGGAAAGTTCAAGAAGACAGCAAGCCCAGGCTGATTTGGGCATGGATTTCGCAAAAGAAGATCAAAAGCGAGAGGCGGCTCTTGCCAAAGAACAGGCGAGGGCTGATAAAAAAGCAGCAAAGCGTGAGAAGATGATGAACATGCCATCTTATCGTCTGATGGTTGGTACGGCGAAGTATATGGACAAGTGGTTCTTGGATCCTATCCTTGGCTTCATCCTTCCTGCCGGTATTGGTGATGCATTGTCGAGCGTGTTTGCGTTCCCATTTATCTATTACAGTCTTTGCGTGGTTAAGTCGATTCCGCTGACTTTGGCTGTCATCTATAATATCTTGATGGATGTGCTGATAGGAGCCATACCTTTCTATATAGGTGATGTGCTGGATGTATTCAAGCGTTCGTATGTAGAGAACCTGAGATTGGTTACCGGGTATATCGAGGATGATAAGGAGATTATCAATAAGGTGAATAAGAAGGCCTTCTGGACAGCAGTGTTCATCGTCGTGCTTTGCTGGTTGATTTATGTGGTGATATCATGGGCCATTCGCTTGGGAACCATGGCTTATGATTGGATAGTTTCATTATTTTAAAATGAGTTACTTATGTTGAGAGGTGTCAAAACATTTGTCTGCAAAGACTGCGGACATAGATTTAAGGCATTGGATATGGAGTGGAATGCTACTGCTGCTTCTTATCCTGTGAAATGTCCTAAGTGTGGGAGTATAAATAAAGTAAAAATAATATATTTATAAAAACAGAAAAATGAAAAAGATTGAAGACATTACTGTCAAAATGAATAGTTTTGGAGCTTATAGCCCAAATGACAAACAACGCAAGATTTTTTATCCCGACATAAAGGTTAAATACGTTGGAAGTAAGAAAAAGCATAGTATCTGTATTGAACAACTTATTGGAAGATTCAAAGCTGAAGATTTAAAGAGTGTCGCTATTATCGGTGACTATTATTTTATTTTACTTTTCAAAATAGAATGGGACATTATTTCATCAGATGGCGTTTTGGTGAAATCTATGGGACCATGTGGACAGATTGTAGGAAGTGATGAGAATTCATTCACAGTTCGGCATCATGGCGTTTTAACTGGCTATAACATCAAAGGTGAAATTCTTGGTGAGAGAATGTTAACGCCAGAGGAGATTGCAATGTGTGATGAGGAATTTGGAAAAGAGATTGATGAGTAACTATGTCTTCTTTCAACCCTTCGTTGGCAAGGATTATTCCAACGGGGGGATATTTGGCAAGCGAATCATGATATTGGGCGAGAGCCATTATTGTGATGAGAGTTGTACGGATTGTGGCGACTGCCAGCTACATCGGGAGTGTATGAACTTTACGCAGCAGGTGCTTGATGATTATCTCAATGAGAACAAGGAACGGCAGAACTGGATGCGGACTTTCTTGAAGTTTGAGCGTTCGTTAGTGGGAGAGGAGACCAATCAAGCGATGAGACTGAAGATTTGGAACTCGGTCATCTTCTTCAACTATCTGCAAGCAGCGATGGGTGGCCCTCGCGAGGCTGGCGCAGCTGAGCAATATCACCAGGCTGGCAAGGCATTCTTTGAGGTCATCGAAAAGTATCAGCCTGAGTATGTCATCGTATGGGGCAAGAGGCTTTGGAATAATTTGCCTGGCGGTCACTGGCGCCAAGAGCAAGTTTCTGATGTTCACTGGGTGGATTGCAATGACATGGAAGTGGAAGGCACTTGGGTGCCTAATGGCTTCTACATGATGCCTGGTGGCAAGCATGTAAAGGCCCTTGTGGTGAATCATCCTTCCGTAGGCTATTCCTGGAACTATTGGTACAAGGTGATACAAAGATTTTTGAGATAATTTTCTCGCTTGCGTCACGATTTGACACACCTGACCTGTAATTTTGCATAAGATAAGCTGCACTCGGCAATTTGAAAGCAAGCTTTCATTGCGCTCGTTTGCATTATCTTTGCCGTCGTAAACATTAAAAACAAGGAATTATGGCACAGATTACAATCAATATCCAGACTTTGGACTGGACAATGGGGGAGACCGTAGGCTTGCACTTGATGCTGAAGAAAGGCAGCAAGGCAAGAATCGCTTGGGGCGATGGAAAGGTACAGGTCGTGACAGGTAAACAGAAACCTGCTTCCGAAAAGTTGGCTTGGGTGGAGGCTGGTCATTCCTATCCTGAGAAGGGCATGTACTACACCATTACCATCTGTTCGGAAGAGGAAGATGCCATTATCGGATTTGATGGATGTGGCATGTTCGAGGTGAAAACCTTTGATGTGATTCTCACGGAATGTCCTAACTTGCGTATCTTGGGCTATTCTGGGTATGGCGAGGAGAAACTCGACGTGAGCAAGAATCCTTTGCTGGAGTTCATCGACTTCCACGAGATAAGAAACGAGAAGTTGGATTTCTCTGCCAATCCGCTCTTGGAGGAGTTGCATATTGATGGAGCAAAGGACTTGGTATCTTTGAATTTGAGCAAGAACGACAAGTTGCGTCGCTTGGACATCTTCATGTGTCACAATCTTCAGCATCTCGCCCTGAGCAATCAGTCGCAGCTGAATGAGGTGGATTTCGCTCTCACTCAACTCCGTCCCAAAGACTTGGAGTATTTGGAGAAGACGTTGAAGCGAAACTCTCCCTACAAGATACGGGGAGGAAGCTTTGGCGATGATAAGATAATAGAAGTTAGTAATGGTGAAATCGTAGGTGAAGATGAAGGAAAACTGGATTCAACTTATCGATACAATTGAGAAAGATCCGTTTGAAACGGAGGCTTTCTTCGCTTTGATGGATTATGTGGGCGAAGCGTCGGATGATGACAAGCGCAGAGTTGTACAAGAAGTAGAGCGTCGCATCAAGATGATTGCCCGTTATGATGCGGACAAGAGTTTCCGCTTCCGTAAGTTCAGTGAACAGGAGCGGGAGGTGCTTGATTCCCTTTGGAGTACTCGGGTAAAGATTCTCAATGTGATGATGTTAAATCCTACAGAGGAAGAAATCGAGCGTTTGGGACATCAGAACGATAAACTTCATGAACTGTCGAAGGATGCCTTTGCGCAAGGTCGCAACCTCTGGAAGTCTTTGTTGCACTCACCGAGCTTGATGGCAAACGAGGATTATTATGATGTGGAGGAGCACGTTGATTTCAGTTGGAATGATGAGGATTCCGTCCTCAAGATGGATAATGATGACTATTATGGCTCAGACTTCGAGTATATGCTCCATTTTCATTGCAATTTTAGGGATAGTGGGCGGTATTCGTATGAACCTATAGTGGCTGATGATGGTACCAACTGGAATTTGGATTATCTCGACAATCAGGCTTTCGACAAATTTTGCATCTGCCATCTCCTTCACTCGCTCCATAGTCATGAGCATTACTCTTTGCCAGACATCCTCCGTATGGATGATTTTTGGACGGATGTCAGCTTGAGATATGAGCGAGAGGTGTATCAATGGAAAAAAGGAAACGTAATCTTTAAAGAGGAAGTAAATGGAAAAGGAATGGATGAAACTGATAGATGATGTAGAGAACGACCGTAGCTATAATGCTGATTCTAACTTCAAATTTGTAGACTTTATAAGAGAAAAGTCTACGATAGAGGATAAGCGTGCCATCGTGCAAGAGGTGGAACGTCGTATCAAGAAGGTGGTGAATCGGGAAGAGAACAATCCTGACTATTTCTTCAGAAACTTCAGTGAGTCGGAGCGAGAGCTCTTGGACGACTTGCTTGGGCTTCGTGAGGTGACGCTCGACGAGATGATGCTTCATCCTACTGCTGCCGAGGTGGAACGATTGAGCAAGTTGAACGACAAACTCTACAAGCTCACCTTGGAGTGTTTTGAGCAGTGCCGTAACCTTTGGCTTACGCTCTACCGTTCGCCATACAAGGTGGACGACCGTTTCTGCTATGACTTGGACAGTACGCTTCGATTCGAGTATGCTGACAAAGACTCGGTCTTGCATCTGGAGAATGATGACTATTACGGTTCCGACTTCGACTATATGATTCATCTGACAGATGAGTTGCTCAGTACAGGACATTGCAAGATGGATACCATCGTGAATGGTGCGTCTGCCAACTTTTTCGGCAACGAAGAGGATACGTTGAGAGAGTTGACTGATACGCTCGACGATGGCACGTCGTGGGCGGAAAGCTATCTGCACAACAAGGCGTACGACCATTTGTGTATCTGTTATGCGATGCATGCCTTGCATACTCATGAGCCTTGGTGCCTGCCAGATATTCTTCGTATGGATGACTTCACGGTGAGAGTGGAACTGAAATACGACCGCAATATATCCGAACAGCGAGATATTCGTTATGCTGATGATGGAAATGAAACCGACCCTCATTGGCCTGAGGATGTGCCTTGCTTGGGTAGAACACAAAAAGGCTGATACCTTGACATAATAAAACAAGAAGTTTAACGTCATATATAAAAAATATAAGATTATGAAGTTAGCAGAAGCATTGAGCATCAGAGCCGACTTGCAGAAGAGAG
>ERZ1034713.68-NODE-68-length-62844-cov-38.145678_pt1 | contig 62844 bp, 63 predicted proteins | sample MGYA00520692_ERZ1034713 | MGnify/ENA primary metagenome ERZ1034713 (study PRJEB33766, sample SAMN09781717) | gut metagenome | biome: gut microbiome | host: Homo sapiens | place: Madagascar | study: EMG produced TPA metagenomics assembly of the PRJNA485056 data set... | reverse complement strand
GTACCCCGAAAAGTGGAACCGTGTTCTGGAAGACTTTTTGAATAAGCTATAATGTGATTTCAGCCGCCTGTGGTTCATTCCGCAGGCGGATTTTTTGTGTAATCTCCGGGTCCCGCAATGACCTCAAACTTTGGGTGATGCTTCTTTCCCGCCCCCCTCTGCGGCATCCGTATCAGAACGATTTGCCGAATGTTTTCTTCATCTTTTCTTTTGCTTCATTCGGCACGTTAATCAGTCCGAACCGATAGAACATTCCGTATATATAGGTCACACCCCGGATATCGCCCAGCGCTTTAGGACGTTCAACTACTTCTCCTACCTTTTTAATATTGCCTAGAGCCAGCAGCACAGAACTCCACGCCAGGCTTTTACTATTCTCTCTGCGATCGATCCACAGTTCCTTAGTGTATTGCCCATTCCGGCCCTTTCGTATTTCATAGGTAAAGGGTAAACCTGAGTACGTTTTGAAACGCACACCTGCATGAAGAAGAACCACCTCCCACAGATGCTCTTCTGTCGGCTCGGTTCTCAGTTTTCTTACCGCTCTGTATCTCCGCTGCCGCTCTGCTCCTACGCTGATTTTCTCTTTATCTGCTATGTTTGGAAAGTACACGCCTTTTTCATAAGGCAGATACGAGGTGACGGAGGCGTTGGAAAGTTTAAGAACTGCTGCAGTTGATAGTATGGCAGTTTTGTGGTCTTGTGTTTTTCTATACTCTTCAAAAGTGTTTTTTACTTTCTTCGCCGCATCCGATTCATACACACCAGCTGTGATGAGGAGCTTTCTCACTTTGATTGGGTTTAGGTTTAGCACATCGGCGATGGATTGGAGGGAGCATTCCTCCTCATAGAGCGCCACAGCCGCATCCATCTGATCTTTCAGATTCTTCCCGGCATCGTATTCCGGCTTTAACTTTTTCCGGCCGCCGCCAGGCTTTCTGGCTTTATATGCTCTTTTCTCTCCCATAATTATTCGTGCAACTCCAGCGGCAGTCCATCCGGTTCGTGGAAGAATGTCATCTTCTTTCCGGTATAATCGTCAACCCGGATTGGCTCACATTCAATCCCTACCTCCGCCAGCTCTTTCACTGTCTGCTCTACGCTGTCTACACAGAATGCAAGATGACGTAACCCACAGGCTTCCGGGCAGTTCACACGCTTCGGTGGGTTTTCTTCTGCAAAAATCTCCAGCTCTGTGTGCTCATTGACACGAAGATCTAGCTTCCAGTCCTTACGCTCTGGACGGTAGTTTTCCCTGTTGACAGAGAAGCCCAACTTGTTTACATAAAAATTCTTTGCGGCTTCGTAGTCAGATACGATGATTGCAATATGATGTATTTTTGATAAATTCATTTTTTTCACGCTCCATTTCTTTTATTTTCGTTACAAACTATATTATAGCCTTCAAAAAATACTGTGTGCGCTTCAGCTCCCGGAGGAGTCTGTGTTCCACACACGGCATTTTGGGGGTTCTTGTTTTATTTCAGTTTTTCGAGGATTTCATCCGCACTCATGCCGCTTGCCAGCAGCTTCTTCAGCACAGCCTCTGCTTCAGCCTTCTTTGCTTCTTCAGCGGCCTTAGCATCTGCCTTTACTTTCTTCGATTCCAGGGATGCCACTTCTTTTTCGGCCTTCTTCAAAGCAGACTTCTTCTCTTTCAGTGTGTTCTTCTGCTCTTCAATCGCTTTCTGGATGGATGCGATCTCGGTGGTTAAGTTTACCACCTGTTCTTTCTTTTCTGCGATCTGGGATGCGTAGTCTTTGGCAGTATTGGTTTTGGGACGGTTTTTGCTACCTTTCGTTCTGGGCATCGTGATAACCTCTTTCCTTCTTCAAAATATTAAAAGATTACTCGTTATCGTTACCTTTATTTTCATTTCCATCATGCGAGAACTGAAGATAATTTGTACCTCGCATGGCATCTGCATGATACTCTTCGCTATTCCTAGGACTCGATTCCACTGTACCCCGAACCAAACGCTCATCCATTGGTCCAGTTTTTCTACATGCTTCAAGTATGCTCTTCATATCTTCTCTATCTGGCATATTACTTTTCCCCTTATAATCCCAAAAAAATACTAATAATCGCTAACGCAATCAAAGCAACAATACTCACGCAGAATGCATTAACGCACCTATTAAATGCGGTATAGCCTTTTTCTAATACTGCATTGTTCTTCGATGTATGTTGAACATAAAGCCTTCCAATAAATCTCACTGCTGTTGTGTCTTTTTCATCTGGAACTCCTTCTGTTAATAGTAATCCAGCATCCAATCTTTCAAATCTCACACTCTTCAATAAACTAACGGTCATAACAAGCATTCCAACATTACTTATAACAGCCACAACAAGTAAGATTGTATATATAATTATTCCTAACAATTCAGACCCACTTTGAGGCACATCTAATTTTCCTGCCTTTTCAATTTGCGTTGTTAATAAAGCAAACACAAATGCGCAAGCAGCTAATAAAATGTATACCTTGTTTTCTAGTTTTTCCGCTCTTGTAACACAATAATCATATTCCGCCTTTATTGCCTCAAAACAGATATCTGCACTTGATTCTGTACTTTCAGCATCGTGTATTGTTGTGTCTCTCTCTAAATCCACCTGATATATTTGGTCATTTACTTTTACATTATATCTAATCATGTTTCACATCTTTTCACCATTGCATCTTCACATCTTCGCCGACCATAAGATCGTTGCCTGCTGCTCACCACGAAGAGGTGTGTGATTATTACGAGCAGCGCAGGGAGCTACCGCTCCCATTATATCACAAGTCTGCAAATAAATCAGCCTTGTACACGCCATCCGCCAACATTTTCTTGAAGCTGTCTTTCACTGCTGCAACATCCTCATGGTAGGTCATTCCATACCAGGTGTCGTTGGTCTTCAAAACCTTTACGGACATCTTGCCCTTCTTCAGCAACTCTCCAATAAAGATCGGAATCAGATACTCTGCTTTCAGAGGATTGCCCGGAACTTCTTTCTCGAAAAACTCCTTGAAACCATTTTCCAGCACATCCAGAAAATCGGGAGTCAAGCCCCACATATTCATGGAAACCAGAGAATTCACATCAACAACCACACCGTCTGCCTCTGCTCCATCTGCAGTCTTTACGATGTTCTTGGTTTCCACAACCTCAGTCAGATTGTTCTGTTCATCCATCTTGCAGATACCACGAGTCACACCACCGTTATCAGACAGCGTGTTCTTCAGAATGAAACCAGCCATGCAGGACTTGCCGCCATTCACCAGATACTCATGGACGGCCTTGAAGCCTTCCTTGCCATAGTAATCGTCTGCGTTAATGACGATGAACGGGGTATCGATTACTTCCTTCGCTGCAAGCACAGCCTGACCAGTTCCCCACGGCTTTGTACGGCCTGCCGGAAGTTCTCCCGGAATATCGTTGATATCCTGGAAAGCATAGTCCACAGTTACATTGTGAGCGGAGCAGATAGACGCAATGCGATCGCCGATGACCTCTTTGAACTCTTTCTCAATATCCTTACGGATGATAAATACTACATGATTGAAGCCGGCCTCAATCGCATCATGGATTGAGTAGTCCATGATGATATGGTTTGCATCATCGACCGGCTCCAACTGTTTTATTCCTGTTCCAAATCGGCTACCAATTCCGGCTGCCATGATAAGTAATGTTGTTTTCATAATTCTCTTTTCTCTTTCTACTCTGTAAGTTCTTCTAACAACTGAACCCAATTTGCAACAATTTTATTTTTTGAAAACTGGTACATATTTCGCTGGGAATCTTCTGTAAAATGTGCTCTCAGCTTATCATCTTTTATAAGCACTTTTAATTTTTCAGCAAACATACTTATGTCAAAAGGTGGTACTATATAGCCATCCACACCATTTGAAACAATTTCATTTGGTCCATTTCTTATATCAAAGCTAACTATTGGAAGTCCAAATGCTTTAGCCTCAAGCAAAACAAGGGCAAATCCTTCAAATCGACTTGTCATCACATAGATAGATGCATTTTTATAATTTTCCTCAATGTGCTCTGTAAATGGCAGCCATTGTACTCGATCCAACCCTAAAGTCTTTTCTTTCTCATGCAGTTTCTGTTCAAGAGAACCACTACCTACAATTTGCAGTTTCCAGTTCGTCAGTTCTTCATCGCTTTCAACCAGCTTCCATAAACATGATTGGAATAGTTGCTTGCCCACAGAGTGCAAGGACTTGATTCACGCCATCTAGCCATTTTATCTTTCCTATCCAATGAACCAGTCTTACGAGTGTCATTCCAAATGCACACGGAATCAACAATGCCGATATAAGTTCTTTGTAGTACACTGGCTTCATATCAAAATAATAAAGTCGATTTCCATCTCTGTAAATGAACCAGCAAAATGCAATCAATCCGGAAGTAATGAGCCCGGCTATTATGTCGTATTTTTTCTTATGTTCTTCAATCCATTTTTTATTTGTTGTTTATAAAAGAACCCGATTCCAACATAGACAAGAGCCATTAAGGACACATCCAAGTTCCATGGAGTTCCAGGAGACTGCAGCAAATGAATTTTATCCACAAGATGCGATTCGATTACCGCTATACCCCCCATTAGAACAATGCCCTTTATTGTTCTATCTGAGAATTTCTCCAGTAAATCAGAAAGCAAGAACATTGTAAAGAGAAAACAGGTTATATACCAGTACACACCTGTTACTGCTCGCCCTCCCAAAAGAGCGTATATCCAGTCATGTACAGAGAGTGTTTTTCGTATAAGCACCATATCAAGCACTAAATATATTATATACGGAATCATCAGATGCTTAATCTTTCCGCTCACATATCCAGTCTTTAATAATTTCTCTCGTCTCATGAGAAAGCCAGAAATTACGAAAAAAAGCGGCATGTGGAACATAAAGATAATGTCGTGAACTATGTCCGTTTGTGCATGCGCAACAACTACTAATATAATTAAAATTCCTTTTGCTATATCAACTGATAATGTTCTATTATCTTTTTCCATTCGTCTTTACCTTTTAATTTTTGCTTTGACAATTCCTAAAAAGTATTTGAACTCATCAGTCCTTGCAAACACTACAATATAGAACATATTAATACAGATACATGTAACTGCAACTTTGAGAATAAAACCAATCCAACCACTCAAAGTAATCACATAGTTACATACCCAAAACATCGTGCCTGCACTTATTGCTGTCAATAGAATATATTCTCCGAACAGCAGGAAATACTTTCTCAGACTAACCCCAAACTTCTTAAAGAGCAAATATGGCTCGTACCAAAAATTCGTTGTAATATTACTTACAAATGTACCAAGCAGGACTCCATATATGCCCATCTTCATCGGCCCAACAAAAAGCAGTGATACCGTCAAATTAATAGTAGCTTCAGCAATGCACTTCGGCTTCAGCTGCTTAAACATGCCGTATGTATCATTGAATGTTAAAAATGTATTTCTGATGAGTCGCATGTACAGGTTCAAGCAAACTATGAACACAACTCTCTCTTCCAGCAAGTACGATTCTCCCACCCAAAGAGTAATAAAAGGATTCACAAGAGCAAATAGTCCTGCACAGGAAAAAGATACCAACCAGAAATTAACAAACCATATTTTTCTAAAAGTCTTGTACACCCTATCGCTGGATTCAAGTGCCACAAGATTTCCAACGCTTCCTGTCAATGCCTCAAAAATCTTTGAGAGAATTGTACGAAGCATTGTCGTAAACAGAGTATAATTTGAATACAAGCCTAGGACAATCGTACTGACAAACTTTGAAATCAGAAGATTATCCGTTGACGTAACAACTGCAGAACTAATCTTGCTGACAAACATCGCTTTAACATTATTGTAGATTACTTGCTTGTCCTCTTTACACAGCTGTTCATCTTTATACTGCTTCAAGTACGAATAGTGTTGATCAACGTAAACTGAAATAATAATATTATTCGCCAACGTACACGCAATTTGAATCAAGAGATAGATGATAAAATTATGCGTCGTCAGCAAAAATACAATTTGAAGCAGATTCTGTAATGTAGTCGTACAGATATAAGTCAACGAAGCAATATAGCTTTTTTGATCCGTAATCAGAATACTCTTCTTATAAACAAAGAAGTAACTCGCTGTTGTATTTAATAAATAAAGAATATAAATCAGAGGTATTTCCGGCATATCAGGAATATCCAAAATCAGATATTTCAAGAACGGCGTCAGTGCAAGGCCAACAACCGTGATAATAACGCCAATCGTATTATAAACTTTCTTGTAGAGATTAAGTAAAGCCGCTACTTGTTTATAATCACCTTGAGCTGTTGGTTTGTACATGGAATACAGAATCGCCGTACCAACACCAAGTTCTGCCAGCGATAGAAGCGTTAAGATATCACTGAAAAGGCCGCTAAATCCTAAATAAGTTTTCCCTAGCGAGTATATAAATACTGTTCTGCAAAAAAAGACATAACAGTATATATTCCCTGCTCAACAAGTGCCACTATTGTGTTCCTTATCGATTTTTTTGTTCTTGAATTATCCATTAACTTTTCCATCATCCAATCGGTTCAGTATCAAGTACGACATTTTTAAAGTGTTCCAAATAGCATTCTTCTGTAAATTTTTCTGAACGCTTAAATGCTGCGCGACTCATTTCTTGAATTAAATGTGAATCATCTGTCAATTTGTCCAAACAATCCGCAATATGTTGCGATAGCATCTCATCCCGATGTAACACAAAGGAACACTTTTCATCAACTATTTCGGGAATACCACCAGAATCTGTTGTTATAACTGGGACGCCATATCTTAGACATTCTATTACAGTTAATGGGCAAGCGTCTTCCATAAGTGATGGAATCACACCAATATTAGATGCCCTATAGTAATTTGAGATTTCTTCATACGGAATAAAACCAGTAAAAAATATCCGCTTCTCATATTTACCAGATATTTCATTTAGTCTTTTTAAATAATTATCCTCAACATTTTTTCCGTATAATTGACTTCCAACAAACATAAGCACACATTTTTCTTTATTTCTCATTTTTGTGTATGCTTCTAACAACACATGTGCCCCTTTACCTGGTATAAGGCGTCCAGTAAATATCACAAGTTTTTCATCTGGCAAAACGCCATATTGTTTTCTAATAGAATTCACCTTGCTATCACTTGATGTCTTATTGCCACACCGTTATGTAATGTAATAACATTAGCCATGTCCGATACTGATAGTACTCGTCTACCAATAAAATCACTCACACAGATTATCTTATCAAGTGATTGTATGATAGAAAGCGCGTTCTTACTCTCACAATTAATATAAGCCCAGCTCAAACAGTGGATTCCCGGCGCACTCGATGATTTCAAATCTGTCATGCCGCCGATCGATGTTCCTTATCCGCCCGTTTATATTGTGAACTCCCGCAATTTTGCAAAAATCAGAAAACAACTGGTGCGTGAACTCGACAGCAAACACACTGAATGCCCTGAAATCGAAATCGGCGAGTATCTGTATGGCAGTCATGGTGGAGCGATCATCATCAACCAGACCGACATCGAATCTAATCAGCGGCTGGAATTCTGTAATGCTTACTGGCATGAGCTTGGACACTTTTATGCGATTTCCTCTCAGCAGCCCGATCTGACCAGATATTCCGAGCCTGGACTTGTCGATGACAGCCATAACTTTAACATTGACAGCGGCATCCCCACATTGGGGCTTTCCGATGAACGCATCATTCAGGAAGGCTACTGGTTCTGGCAGGAGTTCATCGCGCAGGCCATTGCCAACACCGTGCGATACCACTTTTATCCGACGCATCAAATGAATTGGCATCCAGCAAACTGGTATTCCATTTCAGACTTCCTCGCTGAAATGCTCAAAGAGGCACTTTTCCACGAAGAATATTCCATTGACGAATATGCACTCTCTCACTATTTTGCATATCTTCTTCTGGATGACAACGCCAAAGGCTATGCGCAGGCAGCAAAAGAAAACAAGCTGCTGGAATATGATGACCACGGCAATATCGGGATTCCTGACTCTCACATCGACCCCACCTGTATCTCTTGGGTCGAGCCAGAAGATTTTCAGGAACCGCTTCTGAGAATGAAATCTTTGGTCGAGGAACAGCTCCAGAAAGAAAACTTCTGGGATATCTCAAAAGCATCCCTGCTTGAGATCGGCCAGTGCATTGCCGACATGATGCTGATAAAATTCAAGGCAAAAATAAATCACATGATGTGATACCCATTATATGTGACTTCTCTTTTATAAAAAGTCTCAGAAATCTAAGAAGTCTCAAAGCATAGTAAGAAATATATCTCACAACTTAGTAACATAGAACACACTCTTATGATACAAAACACGAAGGCGAGGTGACGATGGATTGAACTTTTATTATTGCGATGCCTGCCATTACTGCTTTGAAAGTCAGTCACTTCCTGACCGCTGCCCGGACTGCGGTGCGGTAATGTTTGGAGAGAAGTCTGCCGTGCGGCCGGCAACGGAAAACGAGAAAACCGAGCTGCTCCAAATACGAGCAGAGGACAATGACTGATCGATTGCCCCCACTCCACGGTGGGGCTATTTTTATGAAGCGCAATTAGTTTTGACTAACTTCCACCTCTAAAAATAACCGTACGAACTTCTGAAGTTCACACGGTTAATAGAATCACTTCAACTTCTCAAGAATCTCATCAGCACTCATACCACCGGCCAGCAGTTTCTTAACCACAGCCTCGGCTTCCGACTTTTTCGCTTCTTCAGCTGCTTTCTGATCCACTTTGGCTTTCTTTGCTTCGAGTTTGGCTACTTCTTTCTCGGCGGACTTCAGTTCAGATTTCTTGGTTTTTAGGGTGGCTTTTTTCTCTTCGATATCTTTCTGGATTGCCTCTACCTCTGCGGTAAGAGTCCGGATGACAGACTGCTTCTCTGCAATCTGGGACACGAGATCGAATTTGGGGCGGTTCTTGCTTCCTTTGGTTCTAGGCATATTTGTGTACCTCCATTTTTCACAGAAATCAGCGATAATAAATTTTTAAATAGCGATAACTATTTGCTCCCCGTCCTATACCAGGCTCATCAAATTCTTCCACAACATCATCTTTTTTAATCAATCCAAAGTGCATCGCGGTTTCTACATATGTCCACAGTAAGTCAAATTTATCCTGACATTTGACTTTCCCGCAATAATCTATAATTTCTTTTGATATTTCATATGCGGAATCATCACCACAAGGTAACTGGACGCCATTGAGTACCGCTGCCATCTGTCTTAGCACATTTGAATCAAGCAACGCTTCTTTATAAGAAAACTTAGAAAGTGGCTTTCTATTGAACACTGCCTTCTTATCTTCCTCCTCAGGTTCACCTACAAAAGGAAGTAGACCATACTCCTGAAGAATTTCATAGAATATAATCATAAAATTATACAATTCTTCAAATTCGTTTTCCTTCAAGAAGCTCCATTTTTCAATAAAGAAGTGTGTTTCATTATTTCGCAGTTCTTTTAAGATGTTTAATGCGGAACTCACTTTTGCTTTATTTGCCAGATATTTCACGTAATAACTATCAAAGAGCTCCTCTGTTTTATCACAAAGCACACCATAGTTTTCAGAATAGAATTTATCAAAATCAACCAGTGGCAATTGTTCGAAGAACTCATTCAAGTCTGTCGCATTTTCAAAGGCAGTCTGCAAGCTTCCATTCGGATCTTTTTTAGCTGTCAGTTTTTTGCATACACTGTGGTCGCCTATATTTAACATGCGCTGTTTTATAAAGAGTTCAGTTGCATTATGAAGCGAAGCCACAAAATTTTTTCTATATTTTAAAGTGACTTTTCCAGCGACAATGGCATCTGCATATGATATAGCGGAAATCCATGATTCCAAGGCATTGTCCATTAAAATTTGCATGCTATTCTCCTTGAAAACCCATACACCTTTGCATTCTTAGCCACATCACTGCGTTGCCTGCTGCTCACCACGTAGAGGTGTGCAAAGTTTCGAGCAGCGTAGGCTGTGAGAATTCTCCCACAGCCATGTGATTTTCATGTGAATTATGTTATAGAGTACTTATCTTCTGACTCTGTGCTGACAAAAGCATCACATTTTCCATTGTCAACTATTGCAACATCGGCGACTTCTTAGTAATTTTCCATTCCAAATTGTACCTTTCTCCAATTATCAGTTTTTTGAACGTATGTTCTATTTTGCCATTTTCTGGCCTTATTTTTTTCGATATTTTAGGGACTCTATCGACAGAATGTGTGTAAACATTATATTTACACTCTGACAAATCGAGTTCATCTGCCGCAATAACAGATAAGCTTAAAGTTTTGACGGGAAAAGAATTAGTCAAGCCTAAATATTGCTTTTCCATGTAGTTGCAATTAACAATAAAAAATTCAACTTCAATCACATAAACTTTTCCCTTTTGAGATGCCTCTTCCAATCTTATTGTATAAGCTTCAAATGCACCTTCCGAAAATTCGTCTACAATCACCTGCCTTTTATCTTTTAATGACTTTGTAATAGTTCCTCCAGCATTCCATGAATATCTATCCGTATAATATTGAATTCCATCTACTAACATACGAATATGTAATTTTTTTGTATACCTTATAGTAGTACTACTAAGGTATTCTATACAAAATTCTTGGTTCTCTAGTATATATGGATACGAAAAATCAACTGCAGCATCAGAAGATTTAACCCAGCCCAAAAGATCCGGGTTATTTTCACAATTTCTCAGAGCATTCAATATACATACCTTCAAAGAGGGAATATCATCAAAAAAGCTACACATTTTTCCCTCTACAATATTATTCTTAAAGGTCTTATAGTCTTTCTTCAAATATTCCGTATCGTCAATTTTATAATCGCCTTTTGATATTTTCTTTGAAATCCCAATATCCGACAATATAATCGCAACCGGCTTTTTTCCTATCTTCTTAGCAAACTCATATTCTCTTTGAATATAGCTCTTAGATGTTCCCTTTTCTTTACTACCATAGCGCCCACCTAAAATCAATATAAATACATCGCTATCTCGTATCCATTTTTTTATCACTTCAAACTGTTTTTTATTATCTGCTGCAAACAGCTCCATTCCTGCTGGGATATGTCCTGCCTCCAGTATTGCTTCTACTGCAGCTTGCCGTTCTAAAATCATATCTGTCCAAGTGGAAGATAAAAAGACCTGTAATTTTTTCTTCATACAATTTATCCTCCTTCGTAAATCTCACATCATTTTTTCACATCTCAGCCAATCCTTAGATTGTTGCCTACTGCCCACCGCGTAGAGGTGTGTGATTATCAGAGCAGCAAGAGCCACGGTCCACCGTGGCCCCAGAGTCAGTACCCGTTTACCCCAGTATATCACAGATCAGAGAACAAGTCAGCATTGTAGTGAGATTTTTCTGGTATTTAATGTTATTTCAGTTTTGTAGGGATTTCTTCTGCACTCATCTTGCTCTTTTTATAGTTTTCGCGCAATCCATATATATTTTCTCAAAATTTCTGCCTTTGTTACAGAGCATCAAAGAAATCACTGTACCAGCTATTGCAACGGCTTCACCTAAAACACTACTATATTTTATATGTGATATTTCACAGCCGCCCGTAAAACTGTAATATGTATAGAACATCCATGCAATAACCGAAAAAATAAATGCTCCAAAGTCGCACAATTCATCTTCTATGGCAAAACCAAAAATTTTAACCTTATAAGAATTCTTTATTTCTTTATCGATTCTATGAACTGTTCTTTCCCATTTCAGTCCTTTAATCTCTGGTTCAATATTTAGGGCAATATATACACCGCATCGTATCAACATATACTGCTTATTGTTTATTAAAGTTTGGAGAGGTATAATCACGAAGTACAACATTAGAAATAAGACACTGTTCTTAAACTGGCATCCTAGACCAATAATTGTTATTGATATTAAAAACAAATTCGATATATGCGTATTATGCTCATTCATGAGTAAAATAATTTCCTCACGGATAGCAGCATATTCCATTTTCAATCCTTCTATATTTTTTTCTTTGGAATCCATCGTTTCAAACCTCTCCATCATTTGTTATTCTGCTATCACAGATTGTCATCGTCAAAAAGATTTACCTTAATTTTGTTCTGGTAAAATACTAGAGCCGCGCCTCTTGAGATATGACCAGTAGCATTACACCATAAGCATCATTATGCCGTTCATAAAAGACATTAGTTTTTCAACTGTGATGACCTCTCTGGTTTTAACTTTTTCCCGTTTTGACCTTTGCAGTAATCACATTCCCCAACTTTTCCGTTTAGTTTAATGAGCTTTTTCAAATATTCATCCCGAATACAGCAACTACAAACTTTTTTTAGTTGCTGTTCCATATCCCCGCTCTTCAAGTTTCATCATCAGGTCGTTTTCATATCCCATATTTTTATCTCATTTCACTATAAATCAAAACGCCCACGCCGATAGAACCGTTTTACCTATCAGTGTGGGCGTCATCAATTATTTTAACTTCGCAAGAATCTCCTCGGCACTCATACCGTCTGCCATGAGTTTTTTCAGGACAGCCTCAGCTTCTGCTTTCTTTGCTTCCTCGGCGGCTTTCTGATCCGCTTTGGCTTTCTTTGCTTCGAGCTTACTTACTTCTTTCTCAGCGGACTTCAAAGCTGCACGTTTAGTTTTCAGCTCTGCTTTCAGAGAATCAATATTCGCAGTGATAGACGCAATTTCTGTGTTGAGAGATTCGATGGTAGACTGCTTTTCTGCAATCTGGGATGCAAAATCGTTGACCACTTTGGGCTTGTTTTTGCTGCCTTTGGTTCTGGGCATACGGATACCTCCATCAAATTTAGATTGCTTTAATGTAAGTATATCATATTGTTAGCTCTATTTCAATTTTAGAAATTGAAATGGCTGTCTGCCTGTTCCTTTGCAATATGCTCCATATCCGGATAAATAGAGCTTTCATGGAATCCCATCGCATCAAGCTGAACTAAGAGTTGCTTTCTAATCTGCTGCGGTATACGAATTTTATAAAAGTAATCGCAGGATTCGTCCAACTTGAGTATCTGATCCAATCGTTCAGCAGTGCTGTGAATCGTAAAATCCGACTGTTGTACATACATTCTCAAGTCACATCCTACTCTATGACACGCAATGATTCTGTTCTGTAATCCATAATCATCGTTGTCATGATTAGAAAATGCGCCTTCCAAGTCACCTCTCAGACTGTCGTAGCTTATCGGAGGTACATATTCTCCATAGCCCACTTTTTTATTCAGCCTCATGGGATTCAGAACCCAAACAGCTGCATCCGTCTTTGCATCTTCATCACTGCTCAATGCAAAATACAAAGCAACCAGAGGAGATTCCGACCAATCCAGTAATCTGATTGGCAATCCATAATGCTGCATCAACGTCAACCACGATGCGCGGTCATACCGTTGCGGAGCATTTGGATTCAGCCGCATGGTATGAATCATGAAATTGGTCGATATATACTGCTCATAGTTCTTACCCATACCATCTTTTCGTTGAACCGATGGTACTAGACCCCACGAATAATCAGACTGTCCCCGGAACCACATACGATACTGTTGTTCGGCATCAATTTGCGTAATTACTTCTACATATGTTCCAAAATCGTATATTTCAAGCTCTTTCAACATACTATTATATACCTTTCAGTATAGCATTTACTTTTCAGATATTTGCTCTTTTTATAAATAAGTCGCAATACTTGCAAGTTTCACCACATATTTCATTTGCACAGATATGATTTCTGTTTTCAAACCAGTAATCAACAAATCCGTCTAGTTTTTTATTATCAATATAGACTTGCGGTCGGAAGGACTCTTCTTTTTCCTCCTTTATAGTTTCCAAATGTTTCCACAATCCAAGCAAATTCCCGTCATATGATTCTTTCATATACGCACGCATAATTTCCTGCAAATGTGCTGTACTTCCTGTTCTACCTGTCAACTTAAAGTGGTCTATTCCGATTTCATTATACCGCTTTATATCTTCGGGTCTTATGTAATTCATTTTCAGCCAAACACTTTTCGATTTTCTACTAGCAATACACATCCCCATAGGATAATCTTTATGTAATTTTGTTTTTTTTTTGATAACCTGCGGAGTGCAACTGATAGCAATGATCCCGAAATATACATCCAGTTGCTCCTTTTATTTCATCACTTTCGCTTATTCCATTTCCGCAAAATTCATTTGCCAATAACGTAAGTACAATATCATGCTCATTACAATATCGAGCCGCGGCGCTTAAAAAGTTTATATCGCGATTCTTATTTAATCCGATGCAAATCTTTGTGATTCCGTACAGCTCTTGCCATATTTTAATTTGCGTCAATGAGTCAAGATGTGCAATTGTACTTACCTCGATTCCAATCTTATCACTCACCCTTCTAATAATTTCTGCCATATAAGGAAGCGAAACAGTTATGGTTTTCACTCCAGCTTCAATTAAAAAAGAAATGTATTCTTGTATTTCTTCTTCTCTTTTTATTATTTGCTCCTTGTTGCCTAAATAGCTTGTATTAAGCGTATAGTTAAACGAAATTCCCCTTTCTGAAAGTTCATTTATGTATCTTGCAAACTCGTCTCTCGTAACATTCTGCAGTCTAAACTCAGGGCGCGCCGTCAGCCATGCGCTTTCTTTGCGCGAGCCATAGAACTCCTCTATTCTGTTTATGCACAAGCCGCAGTCAGCGCAGCTTTCCACTCTTCCATACTGCTCCGGGCAAATTATGCTATCTGTATGCTTCACCGCATACTCAAACAAATTTTCTCTTGTATCAAAGACCAAGCTTTTAGGAATCGCAGGAACCGATGTTGCCATCGTTGTGTCATATGACGCAAACAGCTGCATATTATTAAGATTCATAAGCTCGTTCACATTATCTTTTAAGCAAGGGACATTCCATGTCCTTGTATACCCCCAAAAGGAGACTTTTGGAAATTCTAAAATTATTTCTTTCCAAAAATCAATGTACTCTTCTGAAAAAAAGTCTCTGCTAGAATGCAATCGAACCGCACATCGTCCAGTGGTTTCGTTTATTTGGTTTTCAATTTTGTCCTTCAGTTCGGGTAACCGAAAATGAAAATCCCACAGATTTTCACACCATCGGTCAATTGTATAAACATCTTTTCTGGCATCTGCATTATAACAATGCGTGGAGCACCAATCAGATACTCCGGGGCAAGTGATTCTCGGAGGGATATTCCATACTAATATTTTGTCATAAATTCTTCCAGATTTACCTGTCTTTTTATTTCCAGTTTCCAAACCCGAAAGGCGGTTATCTTGAGGCTTTTGAGGACACAATTCCGAATATGTACTAAAAATTTCTTTTCGCTGTTGTTCTTTTTTGCAATCCGGTTTTTTTCGTTTATCATACAATTTTTTGTCCATCCCCTGCACCTCCCATCACCCATCTCCGTTTACAAGTTCACAGATTTATTCGTTACACACGCTTTAGACAGCTCTTTTGTCATATGTGCAATCTATTAAAAAAACTCTGCCGTCTTAATCACCGTACAATTACGTCAAATCAAGGTAGCAGAGTTTCTTGTTTTTACAAATTTAAGTTTAATTAAAGTCTCTTATTCTAGAGTCACCCATTTCTCATATATATAGTTTACCACAGTATTAGCGTCATGTCCTTTCGATATACCGAACTACACATTTCTAAATAAATACATAGTCTACATTTTTTCTTCATACTGTGACAGCATCTTTATGTAGGTTGTCAACATTTCTTTCTTCTTAGTTGACAAGCTTCGATAAGAAGATATTATCCACTTTTCATCTTCTGTCATTGATACATCCTTATCAGCCAAATCTGTGATTGAAATTGAAAGCGCATCACAGATCAGTAATAGCGTGTATACATATGGTTTTGTTTTTCCGTTAAGTAAAATGCTTAAGCTGGAAGTTGACAAATTTGTATTTTTTGCCAACGCATATATCGACATTTTTTCTCTTTCGCAATGCTCTCTCAGCTTTTCTAACATTTTTTGATATGTTTCATCTACCTCCATCGCGTACAGCCTCCTCCATGTATCAGAATGAGCCGTTGGGGTCGGTTTGGTATCGAGTGCGCCCAACCTGTTTCCTACGGTTTGCCCAACTTTCAGTCGTTCAGAATCATAGTTGATGTTCTGGAAAGAGCAATCCATCGGTACATTATGAGCGTTACAAATAACCTCAATTATATCTCTGGCATATCCGGTAATCCAAATAACTTACGCATCAAATGGAATTCCAATACCAATCAATAGAAATACACCTCTTCCGTATCCCAAACTGTCTTTTCAATGGTTCAGCGGGATATGCAGGAACATTTACGAATGATGGGAAAGAAAACTACGAGATCGGATAACAGCTTCTCCATGTGCCGCAATACGTGTGATTAAAAATTTTTAGATTCTCTTGAGTACACGTTTTCAAAAATTTTCTCTGATTTCTTTACGCACACGCCAATCCGAAGAAATACTGGGTAGATATAACTTGCGCCAAAAGTTCCCAGCTCTTTGGGTCCACTGACAAAGCCCTTCTCATGCTGGAGCTGTCGAGCCCGATGAAACGCTTTCATCACAGTTGCTCTGGTCACACTCTTCTTTTTTCGGTTGAAGAAGATTTCTCCGCCTTGCACAGTATATAAGCCTTTCTCCGTTATAAACGAATAATCGACATACGCCACAATTGCATCCCACAAGTATTCTTCTGCATCTGGCGAATCTATCTCTCGCCTGAGTCGCTCACACACAGAAATTCTCTTTCTGTAAACACGTGAGTATTCGGCATCCAAAGTTACTTCCGGCAAATTGTAGTTACCCTTTATATAGGGCAAATACCCATGGACAGATGATTTTTTCAACCCGGTTTCATCCATGATTTGTTGGATTGAGCATCCATCCTCATACAGACTCTGCACCTTACGGCTGAGTCTCGTGCTGTAAACCCCTGCGGTAATCAACATCTTCCGCACCCTTAACGATGTTGTATTCACACCTCTCGGACGCTTGGAGCATCTTCAGATGGTTCGATTCTGTCATCGTAGAGTTCAACGAAAAGTTCCACCGCCCTGGTTTGAAAGGCTTCAATTTCCTTTTCTCGGTCATGGTCGGTTTTTTTCTTCGGTCGGCCGCGCTTCGCTTTTGCGGTGTCAGTAGGTGCAGTTTCTGCACTTTCCGGCATCGGGCGCTTCGGGCCGAAGTCGTTCATTGGGTTTTAGATTGTTCTGCTATGCCATTCTTTTCCAAAGATGGCTCTTGCTTGAATCTCCCTCCTTACTTAATTGTGCTTTAGCCGGAGTGCTTGCTCCGTTGCCTGCCACTCACCACGTAGAGGTAGCACTTTTGAGTAGCGCAGCCATGCTGGGAACATGGCTGATTTTGTTTTTAAATAACTAAATGCGCTTTATGTTCATTATTTTTAATTACTGTGCACGTGCTGCTTTTATTGGACACACCTTGATGCATTGATGGCAACGAACACATTTGCTTTCATCTATCTGCGGGTATTCAAAGCCCTCTTCATCTTCCACCATGGAGATGGCATCTTTCGGACAAATAGCATAGCACGCCGTACACCCACAGCACTCTTCCTTCCTTGAATATAGTACTGGTATTTCTTTCATTTTGACAATTTCCTCGTTAACTTTCTAACTCCTCGCTTGAGCTTATTCATCAAGCCGTATTCGCCATACTTTTTCGCTATAAATTCAAAATTCTTTGTTGAAAAATCTCGCCATAGATTTTTCCTATTTGTTGGCTCAGGAAAAGGCGATTTCAAAGGCGATTGCATACTGTCTTCAAGACGAGTTTCTTTCCATTTAATACTTTTTTTTACGGAATTTAATATCAAAGCCCCCATTTCACTATTAACCAAAACCAGGGAAACTCCTTTATTATCATCAAACTCCGGTGCGGCCTTCTCAATACCCCAGTAATCTGCAATCGTAATATCACCAGGATGCATTACAGATTTATATGGACATTCATAGCACGAGGGCCTCAAAATACCGTGTCCATAGAACAATGTCGTAAAAACCGTACTATCGACACTCTTTCCATTTTCACATATTAGCGTTTCTTTGTGTGCCCGCCAGCCATAATCTTTTTTATTTCGGAAATCGACCTTCACGATTTTAGACTTATGCTTTTTTTCCTGCCAATATAAGTATTCTTTCCATACTTTTGGACTTGGCACACCATGGCATACAATATCAACACAAAGCAAATTCTTATATTCTTTTCCAAGGTATTTTTTCAATCCTGCCACCTGACAAGAAGTTCCAGAAAAAAGTACACTTTTCTGAGCGTCGAGATCCGCTCTGACACTTTTAAATGTATCACCTAGTTTACTCTGGATATATTTTGAGCCTCGCATTCGATTGCGATCTTCCTCATTATCAGCGCGAATATGTACGGCATCAAATTTATCCGTCAAAACACACCCATAGACCACACCACCGTTAGATAAAACCTGATCCGAAAGAGCTGTAAAAATGCCACCCGATCTGGAAGCTGCTCTTGTTGCTTCATCTTTATGTTTTATTGCATATACTTTAGGCTGCTTCCAGTTCATTATGCGGCCCTCCTTTCGGAGTAATCAGCATAATAGGAACTACTTTCTGTGTACCCCCCCCCATTATTTTGAGGAGTTTATTCTTTATTTTTGTTTTCATGGGAACTGTTCCATATTTCTTCATCACGAAATCAATTCCTTTCTTCTGATAATCATTCCAAAACTCTTCTCGTTGTTCAGACTTTTTGGTTGGTGCTTCAAGATTCACCTGCCAACATTGTGTTGTATTACTCAACCTACAATCCAAGTCATCCCGAATCTTTTCAAACAGTGCTTTTCCTCGGTTTGTATGAATCAAAAATAGTGAATTTCCATTAGGATCATAGAAATCCGGAAGGGTCTCCTCAATATGCCAGAAATCGCCAATGGTCATATCCGTTTTTCTCACTATGGTCGCATAGGGGCATTCATAGCAAGATGGCCGCAATGCACACCGATCATAAAACACTTTAACATAATCCTTAATCGGCTTTTCTGCTCCGTTGACTTTCACATACGCTGTTGGAAGTTTCCAGCCATTACGCTTGTCCTTGAAGGTGAGATAAGTTATCTTGCCATCTTTTTTCTGAATGGACTCCGCATATTCTCTCCACAGCTTTGGACTTGGCGATCCATGACAAATAATATCTACGATGTATACTCGGTCACGGATTTCTTTTATTTCGCTGAACTTCCGAAATCCATCAGACTGGCATCCCATACCAAGAAAAATCAGCTCTCTCTCCGGATTCTCCATCAGCCACCGATAGGCTTCTCGATAAATATCACCGGGCTTGCTCTGCATATATTTTGAGCCTTTTGCTCTTTCACGCTGCTTCTCATCCAGTATCATCTGGAATTCCACAGTATGGTTTTCATAATTATAGACTGCTGCCACCACAGCATCTCCGCTTTTCAGAAATGCATCCGAAAGTGCAGTAAACGCGCCTCCTGACGAACTGCTCATCAAGGCAGAGTGGTCTTTTAACCTTCCTGCGTATACTATTGTATCTACCAAATCCACCATAAGCTGTTCCTCCTGCATATTATTTTCTTCTAAGTGCGGTCTTTACTTTCTGCAGAACGATAAGGAATATAAGCGTTGCACAATAAACCACAATCGGTGCAACACATATGTAAATTGATTTTAAACCGAGTCTACCTACTGACACCGAAAAGACCGCAATTAAAATCGGGTGAATAATGTAAAGCCATGTAGAATACTTCCTTCCAATCACAGCCAACCCCTTATTATGCCAATTGCTCTTGAGAGTATAGACAAAGAGGCAGATTGCCAAGAACGTCGTGCTGATATAATGATCCCTTGTTGAGTTCATCCCAGCATTCACCAAAACAAATTTTTCTGCAAGACTGGTTATCGAAAACACAAAAATCAATACCCAAAGCACTGTTTTGTTCCATTTTTCGGAGTACTGTTTTTCTCTAATGATATTTCCAATACAGAAATACGGTATTCCTACACAGAGGAAATTTCTAACCAGTATGTATGGAAACTCACGATGAAAAATGAGCAGTGAATACTTTCCAAACATTAAGTCAACGATAAGCAGTACCGGAATCAAATAATACAAAATTTCTCGACAGTTAAACTTATCCATTAGAAAGGCAATTATCAGAACATAAAGGATTGCTCCTAAATACCAAAGGTGTCCAGCCAGCGGTGATTTGTTCAAAAACAAGAACTCTAACATATTTTTGCCAGTAAAAATCGACTGAACATAGGTTACTATACTGTCCCCTTTAAGAATACTCAGTGTAATATTCCAGATAAAGAAAATCATATTTGCTTCTATAATCAAGCCGCCTATTTTCTTGATTTGATGTTTTTCCTTATGCCGTGCAACAGTATCCGAATAGAAGTACCCTGTAATCATAAAGAAAACAGGAACTGCTACTCTGGTCAGTGTCGTAAAATATGCACCGACTTTTCCTGGAAGCGGAACATGAATACAGACAATTAAGAAAGCGCATAATGCTTTCAAAATGTCAATATTATCTGCTCTGCTCTGCTCTGCTCTGCTCTGCTCTGCTCTCAAAATGATTACCTTCTATTATAGATTTGTCAAGCCCTTTTTACATTACTCAAAAGTTTCTTACCTTGTTTCAGAACACCAGTTACAAAATTCTTATTTAAAAAAAAGAAAAACAGAATACTAAAAGCCAAATTAATAAAGTCTAGTACCATATTTCTTTGAAAACATAGTGCACATTCTATAACTAACACGCAAAACACAGGCAGTAGATGTGACCATTTATATTTTACTTTTACTATCTTTTGTATATCTAGTAATCTATAAATAAAAAGAAGCAAGTAACTGATAAGTGAAGAACCCGAGGCCGCATACAAACCAATAAATTTTATAAGGGAAACATCTACTACCAAATTACATACAGCAGCTGCTACAGTAGTAACACCAACACTTTTTGTGTCTTTATAAGCCACATAAATGCCCCCTAAATAAGAGGTCATGCTATAAAAGAACATCGCTAAGAATAGTATTGGCATTTGATAATAAGCATCTTCGTAGTCACCACGGATAAGTACAGAAAATAGAATCGGTGTGGCAGCAATCAAGAGACCTAAAAAGCCTGCCATCAAGTTGTACATTGTCTTGAACATGGAGGAATAGTAAGCATCCACATCACTATCTTTAGATACTATAGATGCATTTTCTTGCCATGCCATTGTGAATGTTGACTGTGCCAATGTCAACAACGATGGAATTTTATTAGCAACAGAATATACAGCGTTAGCTGCAGCCCCCATAAAAAGCGTAACAACAAATCGATCCGAAACCCTCATAACCCACATAGACATACTGTTTGGTACCATAGGCCACGAGTATTTTATTAATTCCTTGATCTCAGCCCATTCAATCAATTTTATATCGATGTATCGATATAGCCTTGCTTTAAGAAGCAGGTAAAGTGCCGCAAGCAAATCTGACACACATAGAGCAATAGTAGCCCCCGTCAAACCCATACCTAAACGCCAAACGCATATGATCGCAAAAACCATCTTTCCTAAAGCACTGATAATAGCACTTATTGAATAATCAAAATTCTGAGCAAGTCCACGAACAGCCTGTCCTGCGGCATTATATATCATATCAAGGAAGAGATATATGCATATGAGCACTCTTAAGCTACTCAACACACGCTGCAAGCAAAAATATAGTACCACAAGTGTCAAAATCGAAACTGGGATGATAAACGCGAAAATGTTTGAAATAATTTTTTTCTTCTTTTTCTCATCATGCCTAACATCAATCAAATATCTGAAAGCTGCAGTTTGTATCTGAAGAGTAGTTGCCGGGAGAATTAAAGAAACAAGAACTGTGATTAAATCATATACTCCAAATTCTTCCTGTGTTAAATACGCTGTTAATATGGGCAGTGTAATAAATGAAGCCACTTTCGGCAAAAAGGTTCCGATTGATAATATAATTGTATTTTTTGCAAGTTTACTTTCTCTACTCATTGTCTATTTTCTCTCTCCCTTAAAAGAGCATTCGCAGTATAAGAATATAGTACAATTCCAAAGGAATAAACGAAGAAAACTCTATCGTATAAGAAGTTCCCTGTCAACCCATATACCAGGCAAAATGTCTGAAGTGCAACAGATATTGCCAGAATTTGTGTTTGATTAGTATCTATGTTTTTTTTATATTTTTTATAAGTTTGAATCGTCGAAATCAAGCAACAGACAAATACAAAAATCACGAACAATGCCCCAACAATTCCAACTTCGCACAACAACTGAACATACACATTATGAGCATCGACATATCCAATATTTCCTGTATTTGTTCCTTGAATCAAACTATTACTATTAAATCTAAATCCAAGCCACCCGATTCCAAATAACTTATTCTTTGAGAATAACTGTAAGGCATGCAGCCAATACATATATCGTCCATTGCTGATATCCCCTCCTTGGTCGTTAAATCCTTCAAACAGTTCGGAGAACACCGGCATATCCTTTACAATTTCAAAGATTATCAATACTACTACTACAAAAGATAGAAGTTTGAAGACTTTTCCTGTCTTTCTTTGAGGTGAAAAGAAATAGTATACAACTAAGAGCACTCCAAATCCGAATATCAGATGAGCTCTTTTGGTTGTTAACAGTACTGCAACAATAGATAGAAGAAAAAATATAATGTTCTTCTTCTTTTCCTTCTTTTCAAGCGTATTTGTTATAATCCGTGCGCCAGCAATCAGGAAGAAAATAACACAATAACTACCATTTGCCGAATGATTGTCTGCCAAGCCAGGACGGCATCCATATTTTCCCATTTCAGATCCATTGGGGTAATATCCCCAGAACGATACCATAGCATCAAAAAATTGAGGAAAACAAAAAAACAGAATTGTTCCAACTATGTAAATCATGCTACAAAAGCATAATAATTCAACCAGTTTATTTGGCCAACTTTCGGGCGTACTTGCCTTTTTTTCTCCCAATGCAATCATTGAAATTACCGCAGCTGTAAACGCCACTGGCCATAAATACGAACCATTCATGATTCCGTGATTTCTAACAAGTGACAGTACTAGAATGATTGACCACCCTATAGACAGAGGACTCATTCTAATACCACATCGCATCCCATGCAATATAGCTAATAATGATAGTCCTATAATAGAAAATAAAATGGGATATAAAGCAGTCCCCCCCAACATTATGGTAATATGCGGGTAAAAAAACACATACACCACCAACAAATATACTATCCATTTTCGGACAGTCGACAAACGCAATGTCATATCACTTTTCCTTTCCGTTACTACATTTATCAATTCAAGGTAATACCAGTCGTTTGCTTATTGCTGCAGTATGTTTTTAAACTCATATACACGATTAATTCTACTCTGAACCAATGGCGGCCTTAAGATAACTCGTTCCTTGATCTCTAAGTACTTGGATTTTTCTTTCTATTTTATAATACTCGATTTTCTCTTCCATAATCTCAATAATGTCCTTGGTATTATCATAATACCTGTTTTGTAGCCCAACATTATTCAAAAGTTCCAACATTCTTGCACTTCTATTTCGGAAGCCCATTGTTACGAATTGTTTTTCAAACAAAATAGAAAAAACTGTCGCGTGAAATGAATTATTCACCACACAGAATGCATTATTGATATAGTAAAGAAACTCTTCCGGACATATTCCCCGAATCTGTGTAACCGGGAACGGCCAATTACGAGGTCCTGTAATCACAAGTACCTCTTTCTGATAACGCTCCTTTAATTTTCCTACCTGAGAAAAAAGTTGACTGCTATCTCCATAATTATCTTCTAGAGCATATACCACAATATAATCTTTATTAGGTTTCTGCTTGTCAGCAATAATCCTCTTAAACACATCTGTATTGACCAGAAAAGTAGGGTCAGGACATATGCTGACTTCTCTTTCAATCAGAATCTCTAGTTTTTCCTTTCCTTCGGCCTCTCTCAAAGACACTGCGTCTAATCTGTGGCACAACTCTTTCAGTCGGCAACCATACTGATCCATATTCAATTCACATGCACTGATTGCATATGTAATTCGTCTAACACTCTCATTTCCAAAGTCAAGGAAATATACTTCGTCCAATTGTCCGTTTGTCAGTTTTGGATTCCAAAGCTGGTCGCTTCCACTAATGTACAAATCGCAGTCCGGTGGATCAATACGAAGTGCCTCAATGCTATCGTATTTCCTTGTCAAATTCAGATATTTTTCGCAAAACACTTTAAATCCATTCCATTGGCGAAGGTATTCACTCCCCTCTCGATAATTGAGAATCGTCCTAACAAATTTCTTTGTCGCGCGTTTTGGACCGCCAGTCTGAAGCTCTTTTATAGCATTAACAAATGGATTTCCATACTTTTTGTATCGATACTCTTTATACTGGGGACAATAATTGATTACTATTGCTTCATGCCCTAAAGACTGCAAGTATTCCTGTAGCGCATAGCATTGTAAAACGGCTCCGCAGTTCCACGCAAGCTGAAACGTAATAATTCCTATTTTCACATATTTCACTTCCTTTCAATTTCTGCACCATAGTGTTCAAATGTTTTTTTGAGATAGAAATCATTTCTATCTTCGGTAACATTTCCTTGCCATAAACTGTCCGTAATTGCCAGCGCAGGAGGATGTGCAAAAAAACATGGGACCCATACTACCTTTGTATTTTTCAGCACTTCCATACACTTCAACCAAATATCATCAGCACCTATACATAGCTCTTGTATTTTATTTATGTCAAATGCTCTTTTATCCAAGCAGCTCGGAGGATATAGAATTCCTCCAACACCTACTGCCATTAAGGCCATACTTTCATGCTTTTCTTTTCTATACTCCTTTAACCATTTTCCATATGGCGCCACTTTTCCGTCTTTTGTAAAGGTGATCTTATGCACTCGCCTTGCGCTTACTGCATTCGGATGTCGTGCATAACTTTTCATCAATGACTCAATGGTCATAGGGGGATACACAACGTCATCATCCACCGTAATAATAATATCATTCGGGAATTCCTGCATCGCATAATAATATTTTTTGTGTGGTTTTATATTGTTGCATTCATCAAATCTATACTCAATACCATATTGTTCCAGCTCAAGCATCTTTTGCGTTAAATCGTTCGTCTTTGTGTCACTGCCAAACCACAAGATAATTTTGTCCGGTTTTACCGTCTGCATGAGCAGACTTTTCAGGCATAAATGAATATTTTCGAATCGAGCAGGGTATGAGGTAAGGGATATAATGATCTGCTTTTCCCTTTTCTCTGTTTTGTTTAATCCATAAGTCAATTGCGTTGTTTTCACCTTATTGGTTATATAATGGTTTGGTAAATAGTAAGCCACTCGCTTGACTACGCCTTGCAATCCATTATTTTTATATTCTTCCATCAAGCCGTGCTCTCTTGACATTTTCTCGTCCTCTCACTTTGTGCTACATGTACATTTCTGATATATCTTATAGATATTTTTTGCATTAAGTTCTTTTGTATAATGACTCTCTGCAAAGGCTTTTCCCTTTTCAGCAATTTCAATCATCCTTTTCCGATTATTTATTAGGTAGAGAATCGCCTGCGTTAAAGTCTCCGTATGATTCTGATCATACAGAATTCCTGTGATGTTATTTTGGATCAGTTCAGGATTCGCACCACAGTCACTCGCAATTACAGCCAAACCCGCATGCATATATTCTACGGTAACGCGTCCAAACCCTTCCGCTTTCGAACACATCAAGCCAATATGGTATTCTTTCAATCTTGTGTACACATCATTACAGGCTCCCAAAAATCGTACGTTTGATAACATACCTGCCTTTTGTAGTGGTACCGATAATTTGTTTTTATAGCCTACTGTTATTCCGCCAATAATATCAAGTCTTACATATTTTTTTATTTTTTCTGGTAAAGAGCAAATTGCTTCAATGGCCTGCCATTGTCCTTTATTGGGAATTACGCCACCGACAATTACTAAGCGAATTGTTTCATCACTTTCCCACGTTGAATGATTAGCCACCAATATTTTCTCACGGTCAACGCCATTGTATACAACGTCAATTTTATCTTCGCTCAATCCCTTTTTAACCCAGTATTTCTTTACAGCATCAGAGATTGCAATGAACTCTCTTGTACTTTCATTCAAATATCTAGCATAATGAGGTCGATAAGACCAACAATTGAAGTCCAGTTCTGCGAATTCTCGAATATGGCAGATACTTGGCACCCCCGTTCGTTTGGATATCTCCATACCAATATCGTCTCTCGCCACATTGGTGTGAATCAAATCCACTGTATTCCAATCAATAGTCTTTAACGCTTTTTTCAGTGCAGGGAAATAATGAAAGTAATATACCGCACCCATTAGCATCCACTTGATAGGCTTTTTCCAAAGTGAATCTGGAGCTCCCTGAAGAAACGCCCCATATCCAAAAGAATAGTTTTTAATATTTCTTGCATTTAGTTGCTCGTTCAACAAGTTATTTCCGCTCGTGAGCACAATCGGTTCAATATCATATTCATTTTTCATTGTTTCGACAAGCTCAACCAAAGACTTTGTTGCACCACCTGCAATACCAATATCCGCGATATATACTACTTTCATACCCTTCCTCATTTACTCATCATCACGTTTTTTCTCCAGACGCGGTCTGACTTCATTGCGAACAAAATTTCCAGCCACTATTGCAACGGCTTTTGGCATCACATGCCAGACATCCTTCTGTATCTTCTGCTTAAATGTCGGAGTTACAGTCATCGCTGGTTCGTTTTTCCAAGGTGTCATTGCACGATATTTCACATACTGACTACGCATTGGGTGATCACTATTTTCCTCATAAATCCTCTTTCGTATGTAGAAGAAATTTGTGGTATGGGTAATAACCGGATGTTTTTTGGCTTCCTCGATTTGTGCTTCGGTATAATACCTCAGCGGCTGACGGAAGCGGAGCAACTCTTTATAAGTAAAAACCTGCTCCAACGTCATAAGGTTATATTTTGGGGGGAGCACCATCATACGCTCGCCCACAACCTTAGTGATAACCTCTTCCTCATATCCACCCAGTGCAATATGCTTATCAAAAAGCCCTTTGATATAGTGATGAAACTTCTCTGTCCAGTTTTCTTTACGCCATACGGATAAATCAATTAAATACATGCCAGCATTACAGTGAATTGCATCAGGTTTTAAGTGCTGTGTTTTTACAAGTGCAACTTTTCCCATACAATCATCCACTCCAGCGATAGGATGTCCTTGCAGATCTGTGTTCCACAGCTCATCTATTTTGTCCAATACCATTGTGTCACTGTCTAAACTAATAATACGCTCTACATTTTCAGGAATAATGTCTCCTAAAATCATTCTGGCATAAGTATGACCCAGAGATTTTATAGTAAATCTTTCATCTTGATAGAAATCCGACGGATTCGGTAATGGAATAAAATGAATATTCCGACCGTATTGTTCAGCCATTTTCATCATTCTATTTCTGTTTTTTTCTTGAATATTGTCATCAATAACAAAAACATTTATCTCCTTCAAGTGTTTATTGTTTTCGAATAGAGAAACTATTGCGACAGCACAGACTTCCGAAAACAAATCACTACTACAATATACAACGTTAACAATATCCGAATTATATTTCATTCTTTTCACCTTAGTCAATCAACCTGCGAATTCCCTTGGAAAATTCTGTTTGAGGATAGAAGCCAACATCTTTTTGAAGTTCTGTAATGTCGGCCTGCAAATGCATTACCTGCTTTTCTCTATACGGAAGCGCACCCAACGCTATCTCGGCATTAGGCTTCACTATATCCCTGATTTCTTTTATGTATTCAGCCAGCGGACGGGCTTTTCCACTTCCAAGCACATAAATTTTTCCATCAGCACCGCGTTCTCCAAGCAGTCTAAATGCCTCTGCCGCATCCCCACTGTACAAGTAATCCCACATCTGTTCACCTTTTGTAAACTGTGGAACTTCACCATTTTTCAACTTGTTAATTGTGGACATCACCATGCTCTGTGCGCCATCGTTCGGCCCATAGATACTCAGAATGCGTGTCCAGATATGCTTTATCCCCAGCTGATGCGCATACTCCCGTGTCATTTGGCCGGCACACAATTTGCCTATACCATATCCCATCTCCGGAAATGTGGGAGTATCAGGTTTCAATATTCCTTCTACCCGGCCATACTCCGCCTGACTTCCTGCACCAATGAATGTATGACAGCCGAATCTTTTCGCCGCAGCAACTGCATCTAAGGCATACTTGACATTTTGATTCTGTAAATACATATCGTTTCGTGCTGTTCCGGTGGTTCCTTCCCATGCAAAATGATAAAAGACATCATAAGTTTTTCCCGTATCATTTTGCACATTTGTTAATTCACTCAAAGAGCAATACCTTTTTGTGACAAGTTTATGTTCAGGAATTTGCTCATTTCGCTTTGATCCCTCACGGCAAAACACTAAGATTTCAACATTGTGAGAAACCAGTTCCTTTATTAAAGCAACTCCTACTGCACCAGTAGCTCCCGTTAAAATTGCACGCTGCATAGTTTTTTCCTCACACTTCCTGCATCATCGGAATAAACATCTGCTTTTCCAACTCCTCGCGCGGCAGGAACGGAGCCAAATCCTCAAGCGGAGGACTAACTAGTGTACCATCTGGCAAGCGTTTTGTGCTGCTCTTTGGTTCCCACACCTGCTTCGTATCGGTAAAGATTTCGCAGAATACCGGGCCATCCAGTTTCAGAACCTCATCAACAACTTTTTTCATTTCAGCATTGCTGTGAGCACTAAAATACGGGTAGCCGAAAGCCTTAGCAATTTTTTCAAACACAGGGAACGACAAATCACCGCTTTCCGGGCCAATACCAACTTTGCAATGCTCCTTAAACAGATTATTCTGCGTCAGTCGGATAGAGTGATAGCCATTATTATTGATAAGGAAAATTTTTACAGGAAGATGATTCGTCAAGATAGTCTGCAACTCCTGCAAATTCATCATAATGGAACCGTCGCCTTCCAGACAAATCGTCTGGCGGCGATCTCCACCGATGCAGGTGCCAATGGCTGCAGGCAAACCATAACCCATACTTGCAATGGCACTATTATTTGCCATTCGGCTTCCCTTCTGGATCACATATGCCTGATTGCCAACCACACAGCAAGCACCATTAGATACCGCAGTCAGACTGTTTTCCGGCAGACGGCTGCTCAGATAGCGGACAAAGGCATACACATTGGCTGTTTCTCCATTTTCTTCCCACTGGCGAGGCAGCACTGCCGGATAGTCTTTCTTCCAGCGCTGGCAAGTTGCAAGCCATTCGCTACCAGCATTAACAGGGCTGACTGCAGCCTTGTCCAGTTTCATTAAGAAGTCCCTTGCGTCAGCCCAAACAGGCATCTCCACATGCAGCGTCGGCTTTTTCAATTCTGCCGGATCGACATCCACCATGATAACTTCTGCTGCGCGTGCCCATGTCTTCCAGTTATAACCCACCTGACGAATGGAAATACGTGTGCCGACTGCCAAAATCAAATCCGCGTTCTGGATAGCCCAGTTGCCGGGACGATCACCCATATTGCCGGCGCGACCACAGTACAGCGGATTTTCGTCCTCAATCAAATCTACTGCATTCCAATATGTAACGATAGGAATATTCAGCTTTTCAGCCACGGAACGGAAGGCTTCATATCCACCCGATAAGCGGATGCCATAGCCAGCATGGAATACCGGACGCTTGGCCTTCTTAATCTTTTCCAGAATAATTTGAATTGTTACATCATCCACGGGAGGGGGCAGCAATGCATCATCCTCTGCAGAATCATAACCTTTCAATTCATCCGTCTCGATATATCCGCCCTGATAGTTTACAGGAATATCAATCCACACCGGGCCGGGACGCCCGGTAGTAGCAAGATGCCACGCCTTTTCCAGCAAATAGCGAATATCCTTGGGATCTTCCAGCATCGCCGCAAACTTTGTCATGTACTTGACAGATTTTGTGATATCGTATTCTTGGTCTCCCATAGCGCGCAGGGGTGTCCCAGTATATTGCAATGCATACCGCGCCGTAGTGTCATAACGCACCTGACCGGAAACGATAAACATAGGGATTGAATCCAACCATCCACCTACAACACCCGTCAATGCGTTTGTGCCACCCGGCCCTGTTGTAACACAGACCGCCGCAATTTTATTTTCCAGACGGGCATAGGCCTCTGCCGCAATGGCACAAGCCTGCTCGTGGTGGTTATAGGTCACGTGCAGCTTGGAATTATGACCTAATGCATCATTGAGGTGCATTGCGCCGCCACCAACAACAGAGAATACATCCGCAACCCCGTGTGCAACCAAAAAATCTGCCACATAGTCTGCCAAGCGTTGTCTCATAGGTTACTCCTTAACTTTCTTTTCTATTTCATGTACCAAACCGGAAATAATAACTGTTGTAATAATAATTAAGACACTTAAAACTACAACCTGCGTTTTATCGAAAGCCTTTGGAACATAAAAATGATACAAATTAATAATCAACTGATGTGACAAATATATCTCTGTAGACAATTTTCCGGCTGCTCTTATAAAAGAGTTTTCCATCTCAAAATAGCTCAGGAAAAATAACACAACACACACAAACGTCACAGAAGCTATAGATCCAAAAAACACTCTAGCTACTATATTGTCTTCCCAAATTTTTCTTATTATATGAGGTTCTACAAAGCTTATTGCCAGCACTATAATATTTATCGCTGCTATTTTTTTCTTTTTTAGAAAATTCTTGGCAACATTCTCGTTTTCAGCAACTACTGTTCCCAAGACAAATGCTATACATGACTGCATCTCCCATGCGCCATGTTTCCTCATCGCTGTTAGCACAATATAAATTACTGCCGAAATTGCTGCTGCCGCCGTGTATCCCCCATTATTTTTTCCATCGTGAAGAAGCATAACGATTGGATAGTAGCATATTAGCATTATTATCATGGCAATTATGTACCACATAGCTCCATTCAGAAGCTTTATTCCTAGCAACGCCTGCGCGACTTGCCACATTGTAAACTTCTTTTTCATTACAAAAGACTCAACCAGCAAATAGACAGTTTCTGTAATTATCATCATTTTAATTAAATATATAATTCGTTTGGGAATCTTTCTTTTGAAATACTCCGGATCACGAATACTCTTTTTTGCTGTTCCATAGCCCGAATAGAAAAAGAATATTGCAACTAACAAAAATCCCACTGAACTCATGAACTTATATGCGGCTCCTGGCTGCTGCATGGAATTGCCTATGTGCACAGGAATCAGTAATAGTGCCGCCAGCCCCTTTACACAGCTTCCCTGTTGTATTGACAGTGTCTGCGCGTCCACACACTTCCTGCAATTCCAAAGCGAAGCCACCACAATCAGTATGATCACAATACTGTTTATCATGCCTATCCTCCAAACAGTCTAACCTTACTGATTCACAGCCTCGATAATGGTCTTTGCCATGTAGTCGATCATTTCATCGGTCATGCCGGGATAAACGCCGACCCAGAAGGTATTATTCATGATGAAATCCGTATTGGTCAGTTCGCCTACCACACGGTATGCATCAGTACCACGCATCTGGTCAAAGCAAGGATGCTTAATCAAATTACCGCTGAACAACAGGCGGGTCTGCACATTATGGCTCTCCACATAGCGGGTCACATCATTGCGGTTCAGACCGCTCTCCGGCTTGACAGAAATCAGGAAGCCGAACCAAGACGGGCGGCTGTTTGCTGCGGGTTCCGGCAGAATCAGCTTATCTGCAGCAGGCTCCAGTGCCGCACGCAGACGGTCCCAGTTATGACGGCGGCGCTCAATAAAGGAGGGGAACTTCTTCAATTGCTCACAGCCGATTGCAGCCTGCATATCTGTAACCTTCAGGTTGTAACCAAAATGGCTGTAAACATACTTGTGATCATAGCCCTTGGGAAGTTCACCAAACTGGCCGTCAAAACGATGGCCACAGAAGTTATCCTGACCGGACGGGCAGATGCAGTCACGGCCCCAGTCACGGTAGGACAGAATCAGACGGTTCAGTTTCGGGTTGTTGGTATAGACACAACCACCCTCGCCCATCGTCATGTGGTGCGGAGGATAGAAGCTGGAAGTGCCAATATCGCCCCAAGTGCCAGTAAAGCGAGTCTCGCCGTTAATGGTATACTGGGTGCCCAGTGCATCGCAGTTATCCTCGACCAACCACAGATTATGTGCATCGCAGAATTCCTTGACTGCAGACAGATCAAACGGATTGCCCAGGGTATGAGCAATCATGACCGCCTTGGTCTTGGGAGAAAGGGCTGCTTCCAGTTTAGTAACATCAATGTTGTACTGCGGAACCGTCACATCCACAAACACAGGCACTGCACCATACTGGATGGCCGGGGTCACAGTGGTGGGGAAACCGCAGGCAACCGTAATGATCTCATCGCCCTTCTTGATCTGACGGTCACCCAGTTCAGGGGCAGTCAGCGTCATAAAAGCAATCAGGTTTGCGGAAGATCCGCTGTTGACCAGATGAGCAAACTTAACACCGATCCACTGTGCAAACTCCTTTTCAAACTGATCTGCAAAGCGTCCGGTCGTCAGCCAGAAATCCAGCGTTGCATCCGTCAGTGCGCACATTTCCTTCTCATCAAACACACGCGCTGCATAAGTGATACGGTCACCCTCCTGATATGCAGTCTTTTTCTCCTTAAAATCGTGGTAGTACTCTGCCACCATTGCCTTGATCTGTTCGCGAGCTTCTGCCTCATTTTTCCAAATAGCCATTATTTAATCCTCCATAAGTTTTTCTTTTATAGTTTTCCAGTCATTTCGATAGCAGTCTTGAACTTGCAGTAAATTATCCGGCAGGTCATCAAACCACTGTAAGGAGCCCACTTTTCCGGGGATGCTTTTTTCCTCTGGAATAGAATATTCTCTCGGAATTCTGCACTTATAAACAAGTGTAATAAAGTGCGCCCGCTCTCTCTGATCTTTTATTCCCTCACGATGATTCCTTGAAAAAATCTCATAGAATTTGATGGGGTTCGATTCAGCGAGTACCTTTACACCAATTTCGGCTAAAGCCGTTTTCTGTATTCTTTCCTCTGCTGTTTCCATCAATCGAATACACCCACCCGGTATATGCCAACCTGTTCCACAATGTGGATCATTCCGCCATGAAAGCAATATTTCATGCTTATCATTTGTGATTAGCAGGTCTACATTTACAACAGGCATCAGCGTAGATGCAAATTGAAAGCACTCTGTCCCCAATCCTTTTTCCGGTAAAATCTCTTCAAGTTTCATTTCTTCTTTGAGAGAACGGATTGCCTGTGTAATACTCATGCCCTTTCTGCGTGCATGAAGACTTCAATTTCGTTATCCATGCAGGCACGAACATCTCCACCTTCTACCCAACACTTGCTCCATTCCACGACCATCTCAATTGCCGTATTAAGGTTCCAATGGGGCTTCCAGCCAAAGGTGGTCTTCAACTTGGAGCAATCCAGCTTCAAGAAATTTGCTTCGTGGGGACCACCGTCATACCGGTTGACCCATTTCATGCCATCGCCCCACTTGCTCACAAACAAATCGACTAAGGCCCCCGTTTGGAAGCAATCCACATCATCGGGGCCTACATTATAATAGCCTGCATATTTAATGTCCTGATACTGCATTGCTGCAATCATTAGATATGCATACAGCGGCTCCAGAACGTGCTGATACGGACGGGTCGAGAACGGATTTCTCACCACAATATTCTCACGCTTAATTGCAGCGCGGATACAATCTGGAATAATACGGTCATTCGCAAAATCGCCACCGCCAATCACGTTACCAGCCCGTGCCGTAGAAATAGCGACTCGATTATCTCCAAAGAAACTGTTTTTATAGGAATGTGTAACCAGTTCCGAGCAAGACTTGGAGTTCGAGTACGGATCATAACCGTCCAACTCTTCATTTTCCCGATAACCCCAAGCCCATTCCTTGTTCAGATAAACTTTATCAGTTGTCACATTTAAGAAGGACTTCACGCTGTTACTGGTTCGGACACACTCCAAAATGTTTACCGTACCCATCACATTTGTTTCATATGTATAAGCAGGATCTTTATAGCTGTCACGAACGATGGGCTGTGCCGCCAAGTGCAGCACGATTTCCGGTTGTGCTTCGTCAAACGCTACCTTCAGCGTTTTATAATCTCGAATATCACCGATAACAGAGTGAATATCCTGTTCGATATTCGCAATTTCAAACAAAGAAGGAGCGGTAGGCGGATTCAGAGAGTAGCCTGTCACAATTGCTCCCGCATTCGCTAAGATCTTGCACAACCAGGAGCCTTTAAAACCTGTATGGCCTGTCACAAACACTTTCTTTCCTTTATAAAAGCTCAAATCAAACTTATCCATTATTCCTCCCACACCTTCCAAGGCGCTCTATCCGCAGCCCACAATGCTTCCAGTTTATCTTTCTCACGTTTTGTATCCATACACTGCCAGAAGCCATTATGATAAAAGCTCTTTAATTCACCCGCTTTCGCAAGATTCTTCATAGGCTCCTGCTCAAACACAGTCCAGTCTCCTTCCAGATAGCTGAAAACTTCTGGGTTGCAGACCATGAAACCGCCGTTAATCAGAGAACCATCTTCATCATCCTTCTCACGGAAGGCTGTGATGGTATCATTGGCATCGATATCCAGAACACCCTTCTGCTGTGCTAAGCTAACAGAGGTCAATGTCACGCATTTCCCATGGCTTTTATGGAACTCGATCAGTTTTCCAATATCAACATCTGATACGGCATCACCATAGGTTAAGCAGAACGGCTCATTTCCAACAAATTTTTGAATACGCTTTACTCGGCCACCCGTCATCGTATTCAAACCGGTATCAACAACCGTCACCTTCCACGGTTCGGCGTGCTGATCGTGAATAATCATCTTATTTCCTTGCGCAAAGTCGAAAGTAATATCCGAAGTATGCAGGAAGTAGTCTGCAAACCACTCTTTGATAACGTGCTGCTTATATCCTGCGCAGATAACAAATTCGTCGATTCCGTAGTGGGAATACGTTTTCATGATATGCCATAGAATCGGCATACCACCAATCTCAATCATCGGCTTTGGCTTAAACTCGGATTCCTCTGAAATTCTTGTGCCAAATCCACCTGCCAAAATAACAGCTTTCATATTTTTATTCCTCCATAAAAAACACTTTATCTCTTAGTCTCGCTGGAAAATATCTCTGGTGTAAACCTTATCCTTCACATCATCCAGACACTTGTCATAGCGGTTTGCAATGATGGCATGGCTCATTTCCTTGAACTTATCCAGATCATTAACCACTACTGATCCGAAGAATGTCTCACCATCTTTCAGAGTCGGCTCGTAAATCACAACCGTTGCACCCTTGGCCTTGATACGCTTCATGACACCCTGAATAGAACTCTGGCGGAAGTTGTCGCTGTTACTCTTCATGGTCAGGCGGTAAACGCCAATCGTGACGGATTTCTCCTTGTCCTCATCGAACTCATTCTCTGCATCGTAACCATAGTAGCCAGCGAGCTTCAGGACACGGTCAGCGATGAAGTCCTTACGAGTTCTATTACTCTCAACAATAGCCTCAATCAGGTTTTCCGGCACATCTGCATAATTTGCCAGCAGCTGCTTCGTATCTTTCGGCAGGCAGTAACCGCCATAGCCAAAGCTCGGATTGTTGTAGTGGCTGCCGATACGAGGATCAAGGCAAACACCGTCAATGATCTGCTGGGTGTTCAGACCCTTACTTTCTGCATAGGTATCCAGTTCATTGAAGTAAGCAACACGCAGAGCCAGATAGGTATTTGCGAACAGCTTGACCGCCTCGGCCTCAGTGAAGCCCATGAACAGCGTGTCAATGTTCTCCTTGATAGCACCTTCCTGCAGCAGACCGGCAAACTCATGTGCTGCCTCTACCAGACGCTTATCGTTCAGATCAGTGCCAACGATGATACGGGAAGGATACAGATTGTCATACAAAGCCTTGGATTCACGCAGGAATTCCGGGCTGAAGATAATATTCTTGCTGTTGAACTTCTCACGAACAGAAGCGGTGTAACCAACAGGAATCGTGGACTTGATGACCATGATAGCGTTCGGGTTATACTCCATGACCAGCTTGATCACCGCCTCAACAGCAGATGTGTCGAAGTGCTGGGTGTGGCTATCGTAGTTGGTCGGGGCCGCAATAACAACAAAGTCCGCATCAGAGTATGCAGCCTTTGCATCCAGTGTTGCGGTCAGATCCAGATCTTTTTCTGCCAGATATTTTTCGATATAGTCATCCTGAATCGGGGACTTACGATTGTTGATCATCTCGACCTTCTCCGGGATAATATCCACCGCGGTCACATGATGATGCTGGGAAAGCAGAGTCGCAATCGACAAACCAACATAGCCTGTACCCGCAACAGCAATCTTATAATTTTTCATTTTCTCCTCCTACGCTTTTCAAATCTATTTTACATAGAGTCCCAGACAACACAAAGAGCGGATAGGCTCTTATGCCTGTCCGCTGGCTGTCACCCCACCCTCATGGTCGAGATTTCTTCCTGTGCGGCATTTCTGCCGCTCAGAAAGATCATTCGTTCATTCTTCGGGTAAGAAAATATGAACTTCGGGTTGCGGAGCCTTTCATTCTCTGCCGTACCCTTGTCCCTATTATGACAGCCGCGTATTATATCTCCAGACCCGGTACCGGCAACCGCAATTTTATAGTCCTTTTTCATAATCCTATATCCTCCTGAAATTCATCTTACTTATATGGAAGGCTCATATTGAGCCGAGCAATCTATATCAAACAATCTGTTCATCACACTGTAGTTATCATTTTTCTCACAGTAGTCATCTATTTTTCCGACCACCACTGAATCTTTTATGTAGACCTGTCATGGTCTACTTCATCAGTTTCCATTCAACTGAAACTTTATAGTAGACACCTTCATACCAGCTCACCAACAAAGTGCTATCATCTATTTTCTAAGTGTTGTGTTATAGCGTGATGTCCATTTTCAATTCATTAACCCCAAGTCAACATCTTCGCACCTTTACTCAATACATCAGCACTTAATTCTCATTTATCGCAATATCGTTGTTTTCACATGATATTATCATTGCAACCACCTTTACTTAACACTTCAGCACTTAGCGTTTCTATATGTACCCTCGTTTTGCTTTCTGTACTGCCAATAGTGGAATTTTTTCATGTTATTGAGAAAAACAGCATTTTTGCATGAGACATTTATCCATTTTCGCCATGTATCTCCCACCATCCACACAACCATCAGGCCTCAACTGATTTTGTTGAGTAGACATTGGTAGGGGCCGCAATGACAACATAATCAGCATCGGCGTATGCAGGCATCCAGCGTTGCTATCAAGGTTAGCGCTTTCTTTACACAGTACTTTCGAATGTTGATCCTTACTCCCCACGCCCCAGCAGGCACACCTTAAACGTCTTAAAAATAATTTTCCAATCCACCCAGAAGCTACGCTCCTTGACGTATTTCACATCCAGATCCATCCACTCCTCAAAAGAGAGGTCGTTGCGGTGCGGGGCGATCTGCCAATAGCAGCTCAGTCCGGGAGTTACATACAGGCGCTGCTTTTCGTAGTCGCCGTACTGCTCCACCTCGCGGGGAAGTGCCGGGCGGGGGCCAACAATGCTCATATCGCCCTTCAGGATGTTCCACAGTTGCGGCAGCTCATCGATACTGGTTTTGCGGATAAACTTGCCCACACGGGTAATGCGGGGGTCGTCCTTGATCTTGAACACAGGGCCATCCATCTCGTTCTGATCCAGCAGGTCGTCCAGCTTTGCCTCAGCATTGGGGCACATGGAGCGGAACTTATAGAACTTGAAGGGCTTGCCGTTGCGGCCGATACGCTCCTGACTGAAGACAGGACCCGCAGACGGGTCATCCACCACAATTGCGATTGCCGTAGCCAGCATGACCGGCGACAGCACCACCAGCGCCACCGACGACAGAACAACATCCTGCGTCCGACGCCCGATCCAATACAGGTGATGTTTGCGCAGATTTTCTTTTCGGTCGATTTCAACTTTCTTCTCAATTCCAGTCATATTCGTAGCCATCTTTTCCTCACATAAATTCGCGTTTGATTATAGATTTCCTGTTTTAGCCTGCTTTTGCCGTAATGGTTTCGGCTTGTACCGCCTGCCTAGACGAGCGTTTCGGATTACTTTTCCCCCACCGCATCCCGATGGCATCCAACCTTGCAATCCGCTCCTCTGTCAGCACAGCGCAGCTTTTTTCAGGGTTCTGGCGGGTGTACCGCTGCCGCTTGACCCAAGTTCCGAGGTTGTAACCGCCCGGCGACACATATTCTGCCGGGACGTTCAGGTCACCGTGGGCATCAAAATAGCGCTTTGCCTCCTGATACCCTTCGTTCCACTGGCGGTCATTGCGGTTGCCCCAGTACATCCCGATACGGTTGAGCCGTTCGACCTGTTCGTCCGTCAGTTTTCCTTTCGGGTATGCCCATTGCTGACTTGCGACCCATTGCCCCAGCCGTTCACCGGCCGCTGTCACATAGGAACGTGGAATATTCAGGTTACCGTTTTCCTCATAATAGGCCGCAGCCAGCGCATAAGCCTTTTCCCACTTGGCATCGAAGATGTTCCACACCATACCAAGCTCATCAAGCTGCGCAATGCGTTCTTCCTTCAATCGTCCGTTCAGCTTTTGCTGCCGGTTCTTGATGATCCACTGCCCCAGTGGGTAGCCATCTGGGTCTACATATTTTCCGGGCACCATCAGGTTTCCGTAGGTGTCATGGTATTTCCTTGCGACCTCAAAGCCGTGCTGCCACGCAATTTCCTTCCGATTGCCCCAGACCATGCCGATGCTGTCCAGCCGTGCGATCTGCTGCTCGGTCAGATTTCCTTGAATCTGCCCCTCACGCACCCGGCGCTGGGTGATCAGCCACACGCCAAGGCTCAGACCTCCGGGCGTGGTATACAGCTTCGGGACATTCAGGTTGCCGTGCTCCGCATAGTAGATGCTCGCCTCGGAGAAATAGTGCTCCCAGCCGGAAGAAAGGCTCGCCTGCAGCTGCTCGAACAGCACCCGGCAGTCGTGCACCTGCTCGATGACCTCAAACCGCTCGGTGACGATCTTATCGCCCTCGCCGTTGGCATAGAGCCGGTGGACCGCCTCCTGCATCTCACTTTGCAGACCGGAAATGCTGGTCAAGCCCTCAAAGTTGTTGACTACATCCAGAATCAGCGGGGCTGCGGTATCTCCGGCGGTCAGGGCTCGTCCGATTTGCTGCTTGTAAATGATGGGCGAGATGGTAGGTCGGAACAGAATCACGCCCGAAATACCCTCCACATGAACACCCTCGTTGAGCATATCGATGCAGAACAGCAGCTTCAGCCGGTTGCTGGTGTCCGTTTTGAAGTCCGCAAAAGCCTTGTCGGTGTTCGGGTCATCCGAGTAGGCTTCGTATACCACCACGTCCGGGTTGACCCCAGAGAACCACTCCGGCACATGGGAAATCATTTCGTCCATATGCTCCTTGTTTGCGCAGAATACGATGTATTTTCCACTTGTCTGCGTGATATGATGTTGAAAGACAAGATCAAGTCCGTCTGCCTGTTCCAGTGCCCGGCGCAGCGCTTCCAGATATTTCTGATTCACATCCTGAATGCCCGGTGCCCGCAGGTTGTCCACTCGTGCCTGATACTTTGCAAGTGCTTTCTGGTACTGGTAAACCGTGGTCACATATTTCGGGGCAGGCAAAATACCCCTGACGACTGCTTCGCCAAGGGTCATGTCGCTCGCAACACGGCTATCGAAAAGTTCTTCGGCCATATCGCGGTTATTATCCAGATATCGGATGTTTGTTGCCGTCAGCCCCAGAAGCTTTGCATCCGGGCATAACTTTAATAAAGCCACCGTGCTTTCGCCCCAACATTCAGCACCGGCACGGTGAAATTCATCGAGTATGATATAGGCGGGCTTCTGCGCCGCAATTTTCTCCAGCTGTGCCTGCGTACAGCACATCAGTTTTGCGTAGGTGTAAAAGTGAACGTTTGCCAACGGAAAATCCGGGTCGTTCCTTTTCAGGCTCTCCAGCTGGGTCTTGAAGATGTATTCACTGGGAGAAAGCCAAATCACGACCTTCTCCGGGTTGTCCTCGATCAGCTTGAACGCAATATAGCTTTTTCCGGTACCGGTCGGGTGGACAATAGCAGCCTTGCCGTACTGCTCCATCATCCGGACTGCTGCATGATACGCTTTTTCATTGTGCTCAAACAGACTCAATGCCACTCTGCTCACCCCTTCCCGCGATAAAGGGGTATCCTCTACATGGAAAATGGAAGGTCATGGCCGAAAATTGGCGTTATTCTATTAGATTTATCATTTTCCTACTCTTCATAGACACCTGATGAGAGAAAATTCGGTTCATCTCCAGGCGCTTTCGGGTCAGGTCAGAATGCACATAACGCTGCAAGGTGATGTTGGCATTGGCGTGTCCCAACAACTCGCTGAGGGTCTTTACATCGCACCCTGCCTGCAAACAGGTCGTTGCAAAGGTGTGGCGCAGTGCATGCGGACGTACTTGCCGGACAGTTGCCTGTTTCAGATATACCTTGATGCTTTTCCGGTAGCAGCGGGGTTCGGTGGGCTTGGACTCGCTACCAGACAAAAACCATGTAGAATTACTGGCGTTTCTGCGCAGCTTTTTCAGCACAATAAGCAGTTGTTTCGGAATTGGAATTTCCCGGCGCGACGTGCGGGTTTTCGGCGTTTGGATGACCACCTTTGTATGCCCGTTTCCGCAGGAAATTCGGCAGACCGTCCGGCTGATTTTCAATGTGCCGAGTTTCAGGTCAAAGTCGCCCCATTGCAGGCCGCAGATCTCGCCAATACGCAGACCCAATTCCAGCCCCAGCAATAAGCCGATTTTGCGAGGCGTGGGGTTCTCCTGTACATATTGATAAAGCCGCTGCTGTTCCGCCGGGGAGAGCGGCACAGAAATTTTGCCGATCGCTTTCGGCAGGGCTACTTCCAGCTCCATCGGACGGATCAGGCGTAAATGTGCGGCATACCTGCAGATACGGCGCAACATGGAGAGACATTCCCGGGCAGAGGAGTTCCCCAGCGGCTTATGTGTGGCATCTATCGGCGCAATGATCTGCTGCATGGCCTGCTCCAGAAAGCTTTCCTCGAGGGACGCAACAGGCACTTTGCTCAAAACCGGAAGAAGATATTTGTGCAGCGTGTACGAATAATGTGCATAGGTGGATTCTTTTACGGCATTCCGCTGGGAGTGCAGCCACACCTCGGCCAGTGCTTCAAAGGTCAGGTCGGATTTTTTCAAGTTGTAGAAGCCCGCCTCTGCTTTTTTCTGGATCAACACCCGTTTTATTTCTGCGTAGGCCATGCCATAGACGTAGCCCCACTGGATTTTTCCTTCCTGTGTGCGCGCTTTGATGTAGCGGCCTTCCCACCGACCATCTTTGCGCTTATGAATGTTTTCTCCACGTCGTGCCATTGTTGTCTCCTCCTATAGATTAGACACCCATCTGACCACTTATTTTGTCCGCCTACGTTTTCAACTGGATTTTTCATGCAGAATTGGGCAATTTGCAAAAAAGTTTCAATTCCTGCGATTTTTTTCTGAGGTCATGTGGGATACATTTATGAAGATTTCTATTGAATTCCAGATATAACCATGATAAAATAATAGGAGAATTCAAACAACAGCATCAAAAGGTCGGTATCCTCCATTTTCCATGTGGGGGATACTTTTTTTGCTTTTCGGGCATCATTTTCTTAACGCAAAAAGGCCCCCGCCGATCACATTTCTGTGAAAGACAGAGGCCTTCTGCTGCTAGATTCAATTCGGTCTGGGGAGATGGAACAACTATCTCATTCTACCGGGTCAGCGTCCCCTTCCAGATTTTTAACCTCCCCCGGTGTGTCTGACGCACTGAGCATCTGTTCTTGCTCCATGCGGCGGCGCACAGCTTCCACCACATAGGTGTTTACGCTCTGCCCAGCTTGCTTTGCAGCCTGTTTGATGCGTTCTTTTTCGCCCTTTTGCGTCACGAGCTGTGTGTACTCGTAATTCTCGTTATTCCATTTCCGTTTGCTGGCTGTACTTGTTTTTCCGCCCATCCGAAGCACCAACTTTCTGTTTACTCTTATAGGTATTATATCATATCTTTTCGAGCTGTCCATTCTGCAAATACTTCATGGAGTATGCATTTCCCACAATTTACGACTATTTTTCTTGTGCAACATTCCATCTTGCATACTTCATGGAGTATGCGTATACTCATGCTATCGGGAACACCGGTTCTCACATCCGACCATTCACCAACGATTTGAAGAGAGGTACACACATGAGCATCAACGCTTTACTGACCCTTGTCGAACAGTACAAGGAGGCCGCCCAACTGATCGAGGCCGCACAGGCTGAGCAGGAACAGCTGAAGATCCAGATCCGCGAGGCACTGGCTGAGCGCTCCACCAACTATCTGGAAGTAGGCTGTCACAAAGTCCGCTTGTCTGATTTCTCCAGCACCCGACTGGACAGCAAAGCCATCAAGGCCGTAGCTCCTGACCTGTATGACCAGTACAGCAAAACGGTTACCGGCACCCGACTGAGCATCACCTGAAAAGAAAAGCCCCATACAGCGCTCCCTAACCAAAGTTTGCGCTGTACAGAGCCCTAAACCACCCGCCGGGGCGGGCTACACCAATATTATACTTGTCCCGGCCTTTTTTATCAAGAAGAAAGGTTCGAAAAATCATGAAACAGACTGTCAAAACCTCCCGCGCTGCTGGTCAGCTGGAAAAGATGTTCCGCGAGCTCAACAAGCACTACTTTGCAGGCAAGCTGCCCGAGCCCATCATCAGCCTGAAAAAGACCCCGTCCGCATACGGTCACATCACCTGTTCCAAGGTCTGGCAGGCAGGCGGCGAGAACAAGTACGAGATCAATATTTCGTCGGCTACCCTTGACCGTCCCATCGAGGAGACCGCTTCCACCCTGCTGCATGAGATGGTACACGAGTACTGCATGGAGACCGGCATCAAGGACACCAGCAACAACGGGGTCTACCACAACCGGCGCTTTAAGGAGCAGGCAGAGACACACGGGCTGACCGTCGACCACCACGAAAAGTATGGCTGGACCATCACAAGTCCGTCCGAAGAGCTGCTGGACTTCATCATCTTCCAAGGCTGGCAGGACATCCAGATGGGTGAGCGGCTGGCATGGTCAGATATGGCAGGCACCGGAGCAGGCAGCAAGGCACCCGGCAGCAGTCAGACCGGAGCACCGAAACCTCCCAAAGCCAAGAGCAGTACCCGGCGGTGGGTATGTCCCAAGTGCGGCACCATCATCCGGAGCACCAAAGAAGTTCGCGTCATCTGTGCCGACTGCATGGAGCTGTTCGTGAAGGCCGACTAAATTATAGCAGGACAGAGCGCGAGGGCACGAGTGAGAGTAGTGCCGGATTTAAAAGTGCACTCGTAAAGACAGAGATTCGCTGGGCTGTGAGAGGACGCCCATTATTTATAAAGGAGAGCAGCCATGACTATCATATCAGAACGTTTGCAGCACCTGCGTCTGACGCACGGCTATACCCAGACTGACCTTGCACGAACCATGGGAGTGAGCCGCCGGGCAGTCTACGCATGGGAGCACGATAAATACCCCGAGGTCCCCCATCTGATCCAACTTGCCCAATTCTATCAGGTGTCGACCGATTATCTGTTGGGCCTGACTGAGTGAGAGGTTTGCCCCGCCACCGGAGGCCTTACCGGAGATTCTTTGCCTGCGACAGTGCGGTCATCCATCAGTTCACGCGCCCAGCAGTCAGAAATTAAAAGTGCACTTGTAAATCCACTTTATTGGACACATTGTTTGGTAGACTTCAGATACAGCAAAGGCAAACACACTTCAAAATACAGGAGGAAACTGTTATGGCAGGCGCTTTTTCGTTATTTTTAGGTATGTTGGGTCTTGGTGCGGCTGGTGCAGTCAGCGCGGGACAGAACGCAAAAATCAAGAAGGCAGATTATCAGTATGGCGAGGAGCACGGACTTCACGGCACCTCTGAGGTCCTGCAAATGCGTGAACGAGTGCGTAAAGAATGGTGGAGCATCTGCGGAAAAACTTACAATGCGTGTGAGCGACCTGCATCGAGTTACGGTGACCTCAGCAGACCCCCATGGTGCTATCTGAAAAAACGCTGGTTCATTGACCACCTAAACAAAAAGGGCATTCCTTATGATGATCTGGTCGTGAACGATGTTACTGGCGTTACCTTTTACGAGAGCCAGAAAAGAACGTCCGAAGCGTATATGAGAAAGCTGCGGTAATAGACATCGCGCCCCATCGTCACCATTTCTATCAGCAGGAGGCAAACTTATGACTGAAAATAAAATCTTGGTGCAAATTATCGATCATGAGAACGGAGATTCCGTGCTGGGACAAGATTACTTTGCATCAAGAGAAAAAGCAGAGGAGTTCAAGCGGATCTCAGACCGCGCGTATGGCAAGCTGCTTGGTGAAGATCAAACCAGAATCACCACAGAAATCATTGAACGCTGACGCCAACCATCATTCCACAACAACAGAGCTCTGCCGCTCAGACACGAGTAGCAGGGCTCTTTTTATAATATCAGTGTAGAATTTAGCACCGCCGATATCATGTACTGAACGAAAGTCAAACAACCTAGACGATCTCGATTCCCCCTTCACGAGAAAAGCGGATCAGCCGATGTGCCGCAGATTTTATCAATTCTTTCAAGCTTGCCATTTCAATTTCAGAATAGCCATTGTTCGTCCATAGATACCCCGGCAGAATGCAAGTTGCGGACTTAAAGCCATTCTCGACAGGTGTTTCAATCTGAACTCTCACCTGCTCTTGATTTCCATTTCGAATCGGTGAAGAATACACAATCTCCGTACCATCGTTTAAAGTCATAAAAGGACAAAGCATCAAAAACCCTTCTTTCTGATGATATTATATCATGCCATTCAGTCCATTTCCATCAATTCCCATGGGTTACGAATGCACTTTTAATTGTGTCACCGGAACCTTTATGCGGACAACAGACATCAATAGCACTAGCATGTTGGTTCAGTCCCGGCGGATTTGCGGTTCGATTATGGGGCTCCCCGAAATTGTGGGGGAACAGTTTCATTCGACCACTTTTGGTCAAAAGTTATTGTTTTTATAGAACATAGAGGACAGCTCATTTTTGAGCGTATCCACTTGTGGTCACGGATAACATGTTTGAGCACCGTCTGCATTTGTCCAAAATTGGACACACCTTTCTTAATGGAGTCAGTCTAAGCGACCTCATCTGAACTTATGTCGTGACAGGTGCGTACTGTTTGGTACAGGGTCGTGTATGGCGATTCTATCAGCGCAACAAGGCTCGTCTTGATCCGCTTTCAGGGGTAATCAATTTGAGTATCCCCGGATGAAAACAGCGGTATTGCGTTTATAATTTGTGCGGTGTTATGGAGATCTGCCGATTCAGCACACTTCCCGGCGGATTTATGGCCTTTGAAACGATATGGAACTTGTGCACAGTTTTGTGTATATCTGTTTGTGGTCACACATAAGAAAGATCGTCTTAGTCCATTGAGCTTGACTAACAACCTGTTAGTTGAGTTTGGAAATCATACGCCGACACGTCTTGCCCCTCTTTCAACTCGTCCCAAAACGGTACGGGTTTAGGTCACATGTCTTGATCCGCTCTCAAGGGGACTTCAAATTGAAACCCCCTCTTGGATTCAAACGATGGTGTTATGGAAATCTGCCGCTACAACACCCATCCCAAGATCAACACCCTTATAGACTGTATATAGCATAGACAAGCACTCTGCCGCCACTCTCCTATCCCCTTCTATACCCCTGTCGGTTCACGCCGCCGTGCTGTTGCGACGCATTTCAGCACTTAACGACGCATTTGAACGCTTTTCGCCAGTTTTGGCATGCAGCTCATACCCTTTCTCCATACACCAGTACAAAAACGCACGCACCATGCGGAGGTTCGTATTGATGGTCGTATCGTGGAGCTTCTGGTCCTTCATATAGAAGATATAGTCCTCCACCGTTTCCTCTGTGATGGTATGGATGAGCTGTTCTGTGTCCCCCAGAAACCGAAAGAAGCTTCTGCCCTTAGCGGCGTAGAAGTCGAGTGAGCCTTGGGAAAGATTCTTGAGCCGGTTGTACTTTTGGAACCTTTCAAAAGCCTGTTGGATGGTGGGGTTTGCCTTGGCAGTGGGTCTTAAATCACGGTTACTCACGAGAGAGACTCCTCCTTTTTTCGCGAAAAATCCCTCTCGCCCCTCCAATGCTTCCAAAAAATGGAACAAAAAGAAAAAGCCAAGAATCATTCGAATCAACGAACAATTCTGAGCTTTCTCATGCCACCGGCGGGGCTTGAACCCGCACTCTGTCGCCAGAAAGGGATTTTAAGTCCCTCGTGTCTGCCAATTTCACCACAGTGGCTTCTAAATGAGCTGCCGCTGCAAAAGCTGCAAACGGCAATTCATATCATACAATAGAAATCCCGATTTGTCAAGTTATACCTTGCCGCCATGCAGCTCGGCATACATGCGGGAACGGCACTCGGCGACGGCGGGGGTCATGTTGACGTAGTGCTTGTGGGGGCACTCCAGGCGCAGCTCGCTCTCCCAGGTCTCATCGGTCAGTTGGCGGGCGATGTAGGCCTTTTTCTCTGCGATGGAGGGCAGCTCCATGGCCAGCTCGCCGTGGAGGATGTGCGGCACCAGCAGCTTTTTCACCTTGGTGGGGGTGATGGTCACGGTGCGCTCAATGGCGTCAGAATCCAGATTGACCATCGTGACAGGCTTGCCTGCCTCGATCTCCTCGCCGTCCATGGCGATCAGGTCGCACTGTGCCTGGCCGTTTTCATCGTAAAGACGCCACGGCATCTTTTTGCCAGGGATGATGGCCTTGCTGGCAGAATCCGAACACTTCATCTTGGGCTGATAGGTTCCATCCGGGCGCTTGACAGCCACCAGCTTGTACACGCCGCCAAAGACGGGGTCGGAAGCAGAGGTGATGAGGTTCTCGCCGACACCATAGGAATCGAAGTGGGCGTGCTCATACAGCTCCATGTTGGCGATCTTCTTTTCGTCCAGACCGTTGGACGCCACCAGCTTGATGTAAGGCTTCCCTGCTGCGTCCAGCGCCTTGCGCAGGCGCTTGGAGCCGCGGGCCAGGTCACCGGAGTCGATGCGGGCACTCTTGACGCGGCGGCTGGGGTCGTTGGGATACTTTTCGATGAGGTAGTCGTCCAGCTTGATGAGGTTGGGCAGACCGCTCTCCATGATATTATAGGTATCCAGCAGGAGGCTGACGGAATCCGGATAGGTATCGGCAAAGGCCTTGAAAGCGTCGAACTCGGTCGGGAAGAACTCGATGAAACTGTGGGCCACCGTGCCGACGGCCTTGACCTCCGGGCCATACTTCATCTCGGCCAGGCAGTTGGCGGTGCCGATGCAGCCGCCCAGAACGGCTGCATACGCGCCGTCGTTGCCCGCGCTCTCGCCCTGGGCGCGGCGGGTGCCGAACTCCATGACGCTGCGGGGGGTGTGGGTGTTCAGACCGGTGACGCGGGTCGCCTTGGTGGCGATCAGGCTGTGGAAGTTCATGGTCTGCAGCAGATAGGTCTCGATGAGGATGGCACCCACAAGGTCGCACTCGATGCGGACCATCTGCACATGGGGATAGCAGACCGTGCCTTCGGGCAGAGCGTACATGTCGCCCTGCCAGCGGTAGGTGCGCAGATACTCGCAGAACTCCTCGCTCATGCCCTTGGTGCGCAGCCAGCAGATATCCTGCTCGTTGAAGTGATAGTTCAGCAAAAAGCGCGTCAGCTTGCGCTGGCCTGCGCTGATGGAATAGCCCTGGTTGTCGGGGTTCTTGCGGAAGAACATATCGAACACCAGCGTCGTATCCTTGAAGCCGTGCAGGAACAGGCAGTTGGCCATCGTGAACTCATAGAAATCCACGACCATGGCAGGGTTATCGTAATCTTCATCCGGAATATACGGAACAACTTTGATCTCGTCCATGAAAGTTTCCTCTCTTCATATCCATACAGCGGCCGATACCGGGCGGCTGCTGAAAAAACGCCCCGGCCCGGTCTGCATCTCAGGTGCGGCGCGGGGCTCTTCCACCCTGTCATGACAGGGTGTTTGTACCATGATAGCATCTTTCCCGGACGGGTGCAAGAGGTTTTGTAAAATTCCGGCGGATGCAGGCAAAATCTTTTTTCGGAACCAGAAAAACGGCTGCCTCCAGAAGCCGGGAAGCAGCCGTTCGATTCAATGATGCTTAGCCATTCATGATGTTGGGGGTCGCGTTCTTCAGCATGACGTCATGGCTGCCGCCCTCCACGATGGAAGTGGAGGAAACGACCGTCAGCTTTGCCTTCTGCTGCAGCTCCGGGATGGAGAGCGCACCGCAGTTGCACATGGTGCTCTTGACCTTGTACAGCGTGGTCTGGACGCCATCGGACAGGGGGCCTGCATACGGGACATAGCTGTCCACGCCTTCCTCAAAACTCAGCTTGGTGGAGCCGCCGAGGTCATAGCGCTGCCAGTTGCGGGCACGGTTGGAGCCTTCGCCCCAGTACTCCTTCATATACTGGCCATTGATGCGAACCTTGTTCGTGGGGCTCTCGTCAAAGCGGGCAAAGTAGCGGCCCAGCATGACGAAGTCTGCGCCCATGGCCAGCGCCAGGGTGATGTGGTAATCGTGGACGATGCCGCCGTCGGAGCAGATGGGCACATAGATGCCGGTCTCTTTATAATACTCATCGCGGGCCTTGGCAACCTCGATGACAGCGGTAGCCTGGCCGCGGCCAATGCCCTTGGTCTCGCGGGTGATGCAGATGGAGCCGCCGCCGATGCCGATCTTCACGAAGTCGGCGCCTGCCTCTGCCAGGAAGCGGAAGCCTTCTGCATCGACCACATTGCCTGCACCGACCTTGACGGTGTCGCCGTAGTGCTCACGGATCCAGCCGATGGTACGGCTCTGCCACTCGGAATAGCCCTCGGAAGAGTCGATGCAGAGGACGTCCACACCGGCCTCCACCAGAGCGGGAACACGCTCGGCGTAGTCACGGGTGTTGATGCCGGCACCCACGACATAGCTCTTGTTGGCGTCCAGCAGCTCGTTGGCGTTCTTCTTGTGGGAGTCGTAATCCTTGCGGAAGACGAAATACTTCAGGTTGCCCTCGGCATCCACCAGAGGCAGCGTGTTGATCTTGTTGTCCCAGATGATGTTGTTGCAGTCATGCAGGGAGGTATTTTCCGGGGCCGTGACCAGCTTTTCGATGGGGGTCATGAAGGTGGTGACGGAGGCGTCATCGGGGGTGTGGTTGACGCGGTAATCGCGGGAGGCCACGATGCCCAGCAGCTTGCCGTTGGGGGTGCCGTCGGCGGTGACGGCAATGGTGGAGTGGCCGGTGCGGGCCTTCAGCTCCAGCACATCGTGCAGGGTGGCCGTCGGGGCCAGATTGGAGTCGGAGACGACATAACCGGCCTTATAGCTCTTGACGCGGCGGACCATCGCTGCCTCGTTCTCAATGCTCTGAGAGCCATAGATAAAGGAAACGCCGCCCTCGCGTGCCAGCGCGATCGCCAGCTTGTCGCCGGAGACTGCCTGCATGATGGCACTGATCATGGGGATGTTCATTTCCAGCGGGCATTCTTCCTCGCCCTTGCGGTACTTGACCAGCGGGGTCTTCAGGCTGACCGCCGTGGGGACATTCTCCGAAGAAGAATAGCCGGGGATCAGCAAGTACTCACCAAAGGTGCGGGAAGGTTCTTCATAGAAATATGCCATACTCAAACTCCTTTTCTCTCGTGCAGCCCGTAGAAACGGCGGCAAATTCATTTCACTTATCGTGCCTGGAAGATGCTAAAAATGCTTGCACCTATTGTAACACAAACCGGCACAAACGCAAGCATTTCGCAAAACAAACTTTCCAAAACTGTCCTTGCGAAAACCAGACACTTTGTCTAAGAAAACGGTGGAAAGTAACACTTTATTCCCGAAAATGCGGGCCGTTCTCCCCTGCTGCGGGCCTGGGACGCAAAAAAGCCCGCCCCCGAACGGGAGCGAGCTCTTTTGCACACGAAGCGAGGATACCGCCTGTGCGGTGCGCACCAACAGCTGCGAAGGAGAACAGCCGGAGGAGGAGCGGTGCGCACCCGATATCCACGGATAACAAGAAGAAAAAGATTTCACGCAGAAGAGCTTTCGCTCTTCTTGTAACCATATTGTAACTCTTTTGAAATCATTTTGCAAGGGGTTTTGCGAAAGTTTTTGTAATTTTTTTGTAATTCTTTTCTCAGGCATTCTCAGCCGCTTCGCTGGAAAATTCCAGATAGCACTCAAAGGCGATGTGCTCGTCCCGGCGGCCCACCACATACCAGCCGTCGGCCGACGGCGCATAGGCCACCGCCACCTGCGCCCCCATCGGGATCTCGCGGTGGTACTTGATGGAGGCGAAGCGCAGCGGACCCTTCCGGAGTGCATCCAACGGCAGGGCGTCGCAGGCGATGTCCAGATAGAACGAGTTGTTCACATGGCCGTTCAGGTCGCACAGCGAGTAGCTGGCCGTCCAGCTGCCCGCCGGGGTCAGCTCCTTGCATTTGTGCACCAGCTGGGGCAGTTCCTCTTCCACATCCTCGTTTTCGTAGTTGGGGGTGCTCCAGCTGGGCTGCCGCATGATGTGCCCCATTTCGGTGTTCACCACGATCCAGCGGCAGTCCACGAGGGCCAGCTCCTTCCCTGCCTCGTCGAGGATGTGGGTGATCCGCTTCATCGAGCCTTTTTTGCAAGGCTCACAGGCAGTATCCAGCGTGATCTTCTCGGCGCGGGTGGGCATCCGGTAGACCTCCACGGCCTGCTTGCCTACCAGAAACGCCGTATGGTGGGCGGCAAAGAAATCGTCGTCCATACCGTAGGCGCGGGCGTGGTCCGCCGCAGCCTGCTCCACATAACGGAACAGGGCGCTGGGTTTGAGCTTCCGGTGAAAATCACAGTCGGCGTTCAGAACGGTCGCAGTTTCAGTAAAGTGGTTCAGTACCATAGTAAAAATATCCTCTCTATCAAAAACAGGCCGCACCGTTTGCGGCGCAGCCTGCATAGATCAATACATGTTCCGCGATTTTTTGCGCAGCTTGCGCCAGATGTTGAAGCAAGCCAGCGCGACCATGGCCAGAAGCAGCATCAGGAAGACGATGCCGCTGCCGCCCTCGTCGTAGCTCTTCATCTCGCTCCACTTGACGTCCAGCTCACTGTTGACCTCGTCGCTCAGGGAGGTGAAGACCTTTTCCTTCGCTTCGATCTCCTCCGAGGGGAAGGCAATCTCGCTGTACTTCAGGTCCTCGTCCAGCACCTCCCACACGGCCTGCATGGGGGTGGTGTAGCCGATGTATTCGGCGTTGGCCTTGCCGATGTCCACTTCGCACATGAAGTTGATGAACATCTCAGCGGCTTCCTGCTTCTCGCTGGTGGCGGGGATGCACATGCTGTCCACCGAAAGGACGCTGCCCTCCTCCGGGAAGACCCAGGCCAAGTCGGGGTTGTCGTCGATCATGGTGATGGCGTCGCCGGAATAATAGACGCCGATGGCCGCCTCGCCGCCGATCATCTTATCGAAGATCTCGTCCATGACGTAGGCCTGGACCAGCGGTTTCTGCGCTTTGAGGTGCTCGACCACCTCGTCCACTTCCTCGGTGGACTGGGGGTTGATGCTGTGGCCGGTGGCAAATGCCGCGATGGCGTACGCATCCCGGCTGTTGTTGAACATCAGGATATTGCCGGCGTACTGTTCATCCCACAGGTCGGCCCAGCTGGCGGGCGCTTTGTTCACCATGGTGGTGTTGTAGATGATGCCGGTGGTGCAGAGCATATACGGCACCGTGTATTCATTGGCGGGGTCGTAGTCGGCATTGCGGTAGACTTCGTCGATGTTCTGGAAGTTGGGGATGTTGTCAAAGTTCAGCTTTGCGAGCATCCCTTCCGAGATCATCTTGGCGACCATATAGTCCGACGGGATGATGACATCGTAATCCGCCGCGCCGGATTTCAGCTTGGCGTAGAGCGACTCATTGGAATCAAAGGTGGTGTAGTTGACGTGGATGCCGGTCAGCTTTTGGAAGGCGTCCACCACGTCTACGCTGTCGTCCGAGCCGTTGGAGATATACTCACCCCAGTTGTAGACGTTCAGGGTGACGTTCTGGCCCTTGAAGCGGGTCCAGTCGTAATCATCCGAAACGGAGACGTCTTCCGTGACCTCGATGGTCCCGGCGGCAAACGCCGAAAGCGGCAGACTGACGGCAAACACCACCGTCAGCAGCAAAAGCACCATGCGCTTCATCTGTTTCATGCGGCATCCTCCCCTCTCAGTGCCTTCTGGTCCCGGCGGTAGCCACGGCTCTCCATGGCGTTGGAGATCAGGATGATGGTCAGAATGACCACGAACATGATGGTAGACAGAGCGTAGATCTCCGGGCTGACCTTTTTGCGGGTCATGGAGTAGATGGCGATTGGCAGGGTCTCCACCGTGCCGCAGTTGAAGTAGGAGATCATGAAGTCATCAATGGAGTAGGTCAGGCAGATGAGGAAAGCCGACAGGATGGCGGGGCTGATCTCCGGCAGGATGACCTTGAAGAACGCCTGCCTGGGGTCACAGCCGAGATCCAGAGCCGCCTCATACAGTTTGACGTCCAGTTGCTTGAGCTTGGGCGTGACGTTGAAGATGACATACGGCACGTTGAACGCGATGTGCGCGATGAGCAGCGTGGGCAGGCCCATGATGGTATCGGGCAGGAACTCCACCCGGCCCGCAAAACGCTGGTAGGCCACGAAGAGCAGCATCAGCGAGATGCCGGTGATGATCTCCGGGTTGACGACCGGGATATAGGTGATGTTCGTCACCACAAGGCGGCTCTTGCGGCCCATGGAGGCGATGCCCAGCGAAGCCGCCGTGCCCAGGATCGTGGCGATGACGGCCGAGATGAGGGCTACTTCAACCGAGACAGCCAGCGCCCGCAGGATGGAGGCGTTGTGGAACAGGCTGGTGTACCACTTGAACGTAAACCCGGTGAACAGCGCATAGCCCTTGCTCTGGTTGAAGCTGAACACGATCATATACGCGATGGGCAGATACATGAAGCAGAAAAACAGGATGATATAGACCCGCTGCATCAGGCGGAGATGTTTCGTTTTCATCAGGACACCCCCTCCATTTCATCCTCGTCGAAGCTCGAAGTAAAGCTCATGCACAGCAGAACGATGATCATCAGCACCAGGCTCATGGCCGAGCCGACGTTCAGGTTGTAGCTGTTGCCGAGAAACTGCATCTCGATCAGGTCGCCGATCAGTAGGTTGGAACCGCCGCCCAGCATCCGGCTGATGACGAAGGTGGACACCGCCGGGACGAAGACCATCGTGATGCCGGTGCTGATGCCGGGCACACTCATGGGGATGAGCACCCGCAGCAGGGTCTGTGTGGTGGAAGCGCCCAGGTCCTGCGCCGCCTCCACGATGCTCTGGTCGATCTTGGTCATACTGGTGTAGAGCGGCAGGATCATATAGGGCACGTAGTTGTACACCATGCCCAGCACCACCGCACCGGAGGTATTCAGCATGGTGTAGGGGCCAAGGCCGAAGGCACCCAGCACCGCGTTGACCGGGCCGTTGACACTGAGCAGGCCCATCCACGCATAGGTGCGGAGCAGAAAGTTCATCCACATGGGCAGCATGACCAGCATCAGCATGATATGCTGCTTGTTCACCCGCAGGCGGGAGAGAAAATAGCCGACGGGGAACGCGATGATCAGGCAGATGACCGTAGCGATGAGGGCCAGCAGCAGGCTGCGCGCGAACACCGAGCCATAGCCGCTGATGGAGAGCAGGTTGTTCAGGGTAAAATTGCCGTCGCTGTCCGTCAGAGCATAATACACCACGATGATGAGGGGCACCACCGTGAAGAGCGTCATCCACACGAAGTAGGGATACGCGAGCTTTCGATCGTAAATCTTCATCATTTCGGCTCACCCCTCACGAACGCGCCATGATGTGGATCTCGTTGGGGCCGATGCGCATCCCGATGGTCTCGCCGGGGGTGCAGGCACGGGTGGAATGGATGAGCCACTCGCGGCCCTCCACATCGACGTGCATCTCGAAGTGGACGCCCTTGAAGATGACGTCATTGACGACGCCCACCAGCTGGCCTTCCATCGGCGAAACGACCTCGATGTCCTCCGGGCGGACGACGACCTGCACGCTCTGCTCACGGGCAAAGCCGCGGTCCACGCACGGGAACTGGACACCGGAGAAGGAGACGAGGAAGTCTTTGTGCATCACGCCATCCACGATGTTGGAGTCGCCGATGAAGTCCGCTACGAAGGCGTTCTTCGGCTCGTTGTAGATATCCTCCGGGGTGCCGATCTGCTGCACCTTGCCGCCGTTCATGACGACGACGGTGTCGGACATGGTCAGGGCCTCTTCCTGGTCGTGCGTGACATAGATGAAGGTGATGTTCATCTCGCGCTGCAGGCGCTTGAGTTCCAGCTGCATCTCCTTGCGCAGCTTGAGGTCCAGTGCGCCCAGAGGCTCGTCCAGCAGCAGGATCTCCGGCTCGTTGACCAGGCTGCGGGCGATGGCCACGCGCTGCTGCTGACCGCCGGACATCTGGCCGATGCTGCGGCGCTCAAAGCCTTTCAGGCCCACGACTTCCAGCATATCGCGCACCTTGCGGCGGATGGTCTCTTCGTCCATCTTTTTCAGCCGTAGGCCGAAGGCCACGTTCTCGAACACGTTCAGATGCGGGAAGAGCGCATACTTCTGGAACACCGTGTTCACCGGGCGCTTGTAGGGCGGCACACCGGTGATATCCTCGCCCTTGAGCAGAACTTTGCCGGAATTCGGCTCCAAAAAGCCTGCGATCAGCCGCAGGGTCGTGGTCTTGCCGCAGCCGGAAGAACCCAGCAGCGTAACGAACTCTTTGTCATGGATATCGAGATTCAATCCGTCCAGAATGCGCTGGCCGTCAAACTCCACTACGATGTCCCGCAGTGAAACGATCACCGAGTTGTCCATATTGATACCAAATCCTCCTTAAACTCAGATACGAAAAAAGACAGGGCTCGTGTCCCCATCCCTCGTACCAGGGCGATCGGTCCCCACGCGCCGTGCCTTGGGTGACAAATTGCGCAGTCTCTCCCCCTGTTCGTGTCTATCTTATACAATTTCCGTACAAATGTCAATCGCTCTGACACAGTTTGCCCAAACTTTACGCACCGGGCAAAAACCGGGCCGGAACATCAAAAAGCCCGGAGGCTCCCCTGCGGGAAACTTCCGGGCTCAAAAAGGACTTCCAGATGAACTTTTGTTTCACGAAGCCGCTTTGTAACGGTCCTTTGCGGTGCACAGCGTCTGCACGGTGTCGGCATCCACCGTGTAGAGGGAAGCGTCCCCCGACACGGTCAGATAATAGCCGTCCGTGCCCTCGTAATAGGTCAGTGTCCGTTCGCCGTCCGCTGTGCGGACCGTGGCTGCAGCCAGCTGCTTCATGCCGGACGCATCGCCGTGGGAATCCTGCGCCGTGACGTAGCTGCTGAGGGCCGAAAGCAGGCTGCTGACCTGTGTTTCGTCCAGCTCCGCATCCGGTGCATCCGCCAGCCTCCAGACCGTGGTGTACGCCGTGCTGTCGCTGTCGCTTTCGGAGTCGGCCGAACGGTCGGACTCTGCGGCTTCCGAAACCGCCGTCAGGGTGAACGGCTCATCTCCGCAGGCAAGGGTGACGGATTCGATGGCCGAACGGGTCAGCCCCGCCGGGTTGAAGGCACCGAACAGTTCGGCGCGGCTCAGCGCAAAGCAGGCCGCCTTGGACGCCGCTACCGTATACAGGGCATCGTCCCCGGCCTTTTTCAGGTAGATATCCCCGGTGGCGGCATTCTCCGCCCCAAAGGTGAAGGTGTTCGTCTCCCCTGCCGCTGTGACCGTGACGGTCAGGCTCGCATCCGTGACGCCGTAGTCCTCGCCGGGTTCTTCGGTCAGCTGGCGTTTGGCGTTCAGCGCCGACAGGGCGGTGACCATCGTATTGCAGGCGGTGGCGTCCAGATGATAGGCCGGGTCTTCGGCCAGCGTCCAGCTGCCGTCTGCAACCGTCAGGGTGTTCGTCTCGCCGTTGTACGTGACCGCAAGTTCGGTCAGGTCGTCCGCCGCAAAGGAGGACAGCGGAATGGTGCCCTCCGCCGCAGCGCTTTCGGCCTGTGCGGCCTGCGCGTTCTTCACCGTCAGGGTTGCGAAGGCTCCACCCGCCAGAAAGACCAGAACCAGCAGAACGATGAGGGTGCGCTGTTTCGTTTTCATGCGGGCCTCACTTTCTGCGCCGCAGGATGACCACGACGGCACCCGCCGCCAGCAGCGCTGCCGGAAGGATCAGGATGAACACCAGACCCAGCACCGCCGCCTGTGCACTGGAAACGCTGATGGGGGCAGCTTCCAGCGCCTTGGAGTCGATCAGCACACTGCCGACCTGCCCCGCCAGCGAGGACGCACAGCCCTGCAGGAAAGTGCAGTTGCCGGGCACGACCTGATACGCGCTCTCGTTGTCCATGTTGCCGCAGTTGATCCAGATGACCTCCGCCTCGGTGGCTGTATTGCGGGCGTAGGCTGCCAGCGTGAAGGGGCCATCCGTGTCGCCATCCTCTTTCTCCACCGTGGTCATCTCGTACCCGGCCGCCTTGCTGTAGGCCGCATCGGAGGTGGTGAGCAGCGCTTCTGCGGTCACACCTTCCGTCTCAGTCAGGGTGATGCCCTGCGCCATCTGGAGCAGAACATGGCGGCTGGTATCCACCCCCTCCAGCGCCGTGGTCTCGGTGGGGCTGGTGTAGTCCGGCAGCAGATAGTAGGGGTAGCCGTTCATGAAGTGGCCGGAATCGCCCTCGACCACCAGCCCCTCGGCGCGGGTCAGGCCGAATTCGGCCATCACCGCGTCCAGATTGGGCGTATTATAATAGGTATCGGTCGTGAGCAGAACCTTGCCGCCTGCGCTCAGGTAGCTGCGCAGAAGGCTCATCTCATCCACCAGAGCGCCCGCCGAGGCAAAGTCCTGTGCAGGGACGTTGATGATGAGCAGGTCGCAGTCCTCCGGGACGCTGCCGCTGGAAAGCAGGTCCAGCGCCGTGAGGGAGAGGTTCTGATTTTCCAGTGCATCGGTCAGCGTGTCGGTCAGGGCCTGCTCCCCGTGGTTGGTGGTGTAGTAGGCGTGTTTCTGTTCCCCACTGGTCAGGCGGTAGATGGCCGAGGTGATCTTACTCTCGCCGGAGAACGTCACACGATAGCTGCCGGTGGTGTAGTAGTCGGAATCGTCATAATCGTAGAGGTCGGAGGCGTCCAGCACGACACTCTGCTCCCCAGAGGCCAGGATCAGACTTCCAGACGCAGCATCCTGTGCGCCGTACTGGGCTGCAAAGGTCGGGTAGATGGCCGTGTCCTTGATTTCCCAGGTAATATGGCTGCTCTCGGAAGCGTATTTGTCCAGGAGCTTGGAGATGATCTGGTCCTCATTGCCGGTCTCGCAGAGGTAGTAGATGGTCACATCCTGCGTCAGGCCCTGCGCCACCTGCGCGGAACTGTCGCTGAGGGTATACAGCCCGGCCTCCGAGAGGTCGAACGTGGTGTATTTGGTCGGGAGGGCCCGCACCAGCAGGTTCACCAGCACGGCCAGAACCAGGACGGCCGCCGTGATAGCGGCGGAATAGAGGCCGCTGCGGAACACCCGCCCATTCAGGGCAGTTTTATCTTTGGGGAAGAACTTCATCGCTGCGCACCTCCTTTAATTCCAGCGGCGCTTCTCGATGCCCTGCGCCGTGAGGAACAGGAACACCGCCGTCACGGTCAGGTAATAGACCAGCGTCGGGATGGAAAAGCTGTTGTTGACAAAATCTTCAAAGGGCGTGAAGAGGCACAGGGCGCTCAGCACCGCGCTGAACGCCTCGGTCAGCCAGGCGCTCTTCACGAGGAAAAGGCCCGTCAGCCCCAGGCAGCACACTGCAAAGGCCAGACACCCCAGAACAAAGCTCCGGGTGCGCAGCCCGGCAAGGAGCGATGCTGCGCCTGCAATGCCCACAAAGACGACCAGCGCCACCGCGCTGCCCGCATTGAACAGGCTGCGCAGGCTGGGCATCATATAGGCCAGCAGCAGCACCGAGAAGCCCGCCACCGCTGCAATGATGGGGTTTTCGGTCAGGCCGGAGAGGAACTCGCCGATGGCAATGGCCGCACAGCCCAGCAGAAAATAGCACAGCAGACCCGCGAAGTTTGCGGCCAGTGCGGTGACTGTGCCGCCCAGTGCCCAGAGGATGAGGATCATCACGGCATCCGCAAGGCACGGCAGAGCAAACACGGCGCACATCGCGAAGAACTTGCCCAGCACCACGCCCCAGACGGAGACCGGGCTGGTCAGCAACAGCTGGTCGGTGCGGCTGCGGCGCTCTTCGGCCAGCGACCGCATGGTCAGGACCGGAATGTAGAGCAGCAGCATGAAGATCGTACGGTAAAGCGTATAGTAGCTGAAATCCGTCAGGCCGTAGCCGAGATTCAGCGCCAGAAAATAGATGCCCGACGACGCCAGCAGAAAGGCGGTGAGCAGATAGCCAAGCATCCCGTGGAAACAGCTGCGGAGTTCCCGCTTGAAAATGGCGTTCATTCGTCTTCCTCCCCTGTGCTCTCCTCGGTCTCGCCGCCGGTCAATTCCAGAAAGACTTCTTCCAGACTCCTGCCGTCCGCCGTCAGCTCCTGCAGACTGCCCGATGCCGCCAGCCTGCCTTTGGACAGGATCAGCACCTGCTGGCAGACCGCCTGCACCTCGCTCAGAATATGGCTGGACAGGATGACCGTGTGGGCCTGCCCCAGCTCCCGGATGAGTTTGCGGATCTCGATGACCTGCGCCGGGTCCAGGCCGACGGTAGGCTCATCGAGGATGATGAGCTTCGGGCTGCCCAGCAGCGCCTGCGCGATGCCCACCCGCTGCCGGTAGCCCTTGGAGAGGCTGCGGATGAGCCGGGGCAGGACCTTTTCCAGCCCGGTGCGGCGGGCTGCGCTGCGCACCTGCTCTTTCCGCTCAGCCTTCTTGACGCCCTTGAGCTCGGCCGCAAAGTCCAGATATTCCTGCACCGTCATCTCCGGGTAAAGGGGCGGCTGCTCCGGCAGATAGCCGACGCACTTCTTTGCCGCATCGGCCTCCTCCGGCAGCGGATGCCCCTCCACCGTGACCTGCCCGCTGGTAGCGGACAGATATCCGGTCAGGATGTTCATAATGGTGGACTTGCCCGCACCATTCGGCCCCAGCAGGCCGCAGATGCCGCCGTCTGCCACTGCAAAGGAAACATCCTCTACCGCCAGACGGTGCCCGTATTTTTTGGTAAGATGAGAAACTTCGATCACAAATAACGCTCCTCTCAAAGGCCGCGCAGAACGCGATGGATTTCGTTGCTGGTTTATTTTAGTCTGCAAATGTGATGAAAATAAGATAAAGTCGTGTAAGTTCCGAAAGGTTCCACCGTTCGCGCTTTTCTGCCCCAACACGCAAAAAAGCGCCGCCTCCGCAAGGGAGACGGCGCTTTGGAAAAGACCAGTAAAATTACTTACGGCCGAAGCGCTTGTTGAAGCGCTCAACACGTCCGCCGGTGTCGACCAGCTTCTGCTTACCAGTGTAGAAAGGATGGCACTTGGAGCAAACTTCGACGTGGATCTCAGGCTTGGTGGAACGGGTCTTGATGACGTTGCCGCATGCGCAGGTGATGGTGCAGTCAACGTAATTCGGATGGATACCCTGCTTCATTCTTTTTCACCTCATTTCTGGTTCTGACGTATTGGGGCCATATTATCAATGTATGTGCCCATCACAACCTTCAATATCGGCTACCCCCACGAGCGGCCTTGGAAACGATTGCTTAAATATTATAGCACAATTTTTGAAAAATGCAAGGGGGAATTTTTGATCTTTGGTGCTGTCACAGCGGGAGATCAGCCTTTTTTATTCTCTTCCGCTCCCAAAACGGACCCCCCATAATAATATCCCGTTTTACCGTAATATTTCTTATAGTAAAGGTTGGAACCATTGGTCTTTGCAGCATTCAGCACCACACCGAGCAGCGGTGTGCCGGTACGCTTGAGCTGTTCCACAGAGTTTGCCACCAGCCTGCGGGGAGTCTGGCCGCACATGGTTATCAGGACCGTGCCATCGCAGTGAGTTGCAATGTTCAGTGAATCGGCCACACTGCCCAGCGGCGGGGTGTCGATGAGAATGATGCCGAAGCGCTTGCGGCACTCTGCGATCATCTGAGCAAACTTGGGGCTCTCCAGCAGGATAGCCGGGTTTACAATGGTCTTTGCTACCGGGATAATATAGCCATTTTTGATGTTGGTTTCGTAGATAACATCCTCCAGCTCAGCCTGACCGGCCAAATAGTGGGGAGCACCCTTCATGTGGCCACTGCAGGAGAACCCATAGCGGGTGCGCAGAACGGACTTTCGGAAGTCACAGTCGATAAACAGCGCCGGGATACCCATCTCTGCAATGCTCTTCCACAACTGCATGGTCACAAAGCTTTTGCCCTCGTTTGGAGTACTGCTGGTGACCATGATGGTCTTGACATCACTGCCGCAGAAGCTCAGATTGACGCGCAGCTGGTTGACCGCCTCGCTCACTTCCCAGGAGAGTTCGGGCAGTTTATTGATCTCGATCTTATTCATGGTATCCTCCCCTTAGCCCTTCTTGAACCGCGCGAACGCATTTTTTTTGTTCGGATGCTTGCCATCCAGATTTGCTTCTGGGATGGTTGCCAGAGGCTGAACACCGAGGTACTTAGTCACATCCTCCGGGGTCTCGAAGGTATCGTTCAGCAGGAACTTCACCACCAGAACGCCGCAGCAGAGCACAGCACCCAGCAGAGCACCCAGCAGCGTATTCTTCGAATAGCTGGGGCTGAACGGCTTGGTGGGGACAATGGCATCCTCGACCTTGTTCGGAGTCTCAGTCTCCATGACCTGTGGCAGGTAAATGCAGGCCTGATCGATCAGCTCATTGGCAATATCAGCTGCCTGTTGGGGGTCTGCGTCGGTAACGGTGACCGTCATCAGCCGGGTGCCGCTGGTATTGGTAACACTGATTTCCTCCTTCAGCTCCTTCGTGGTCATATCCAGGTCCAGGTTGTCGATGACGCTTTCCAGCAGCGGGCGGCTGAGCAGGAGTTCCTGATAATCGGCTGTTAACTGAGAACCGATCTGCAGATCGGTCAGGTTGACGAGCGAGTTGCTCGACGCGGACACCACATACATGCTGGCAGAAGCCTTGAACATCGGGGTCATGAAGAAATAGGTCACGCCCCATGCCAGAATGGCACCTGCAAGCAGGCAGGCAAGGATCTGCAGAATGTGGCTCCAAAGCATGTACGCCAGTTCCAGCAGATCGATCTCTTCTTCGTGATCGTTCTGATTGAGGGCGATCTGCAGCTGCTGGTCGGGCATCTTATTGATCGTTTGCTGTTCCATCTTGATTGATTTTTCTCCTCTTTTGATTTGTCAATGCTGTAGCGGTTATGGATTCGTTCTTATTCGACGCAGTGGGCAGATCTGCCCACTGCGGAAAAGCATCTTCAGCCCTGTGCGGTAAGACGGGCAGCATTTTCGTCCATCCGGGCCAAGAAGCCTTCGCCCAGCTTCCGCCGGATGACATCCCGCCCCCCTTTCAGATTCGGTGCGCGGCTCGTCAGGTTGTGGCTGTCGCTGCCCAGCAGCGGCGTATCTGTCAGGCGAAGCAGTTCCAGCGCAAGCCTGCGGGTGCTCCAGGAGATAAGGCTTCCGGCGTTCACCTGCAGACCGATGGGCAGTTCCACCATCTGTTCCAACTTCTGGCGGTTGCCCTTGCTGAAGCAGAAGCGTTCCGGGTGCACCAACACCACCTGATAGTGCTGATCCAGCGAGAGCGTCGTGACAGTCTCCACCTGCTGGTCTGTCCACTCGGTGAACGGCATCTCCAGCATCAGTGTGCGGGTACCCTCAATGCACAGCCGCTCCAGATGGTGTTCTTCCATGTGCCGAAAGTACGCCACCTCGGCGGCGGGCCGGATGCGCGGCAGGCTGCTGTCGCTTTCCAAGATATCGTGCAGTGCTTCCAGCGCTTTGCTCCGCCGGGCACAGTACGTGGCCGTGTCGTTCTGATCCGCGTAATAATGTGAAGTTGCGCAGACTGTTGTGATGCCCATTTCGGCCATCTTGCGCAGCATTGCAACCGACATATCCACACTTTTGCTTCCGTCATCCATTTCGGGAAGGATGTGGGTGTGCATATCTGTGATCGTTTCCAATGGCATTGAAGCTCCGGTTCCTTTCCCATCGACCCTTCTCTGGCCGACCATTTCAAAACATCTATATATCTTCGAATATGTTCTATCGGATGTTTCTATCATAATTCATCTTATTTTATCATGAATTCCGCAGCAGTTCAATATCGTATTTTCCATTTTCAGGAGCAATTTTATGAAAAAATGCTGTGAATCTTTCTTCTTTTCAAAAGAAAGTGCTAAATTCGTCTTTTTCC
>ERZ1034713.64-NODE-64-length-65466-cov-23.290257_pt1 | contig 65466 bp, 108 predicted proteins | sample MGYA00520692_ERZ1034713 | MGnify/ENA primary metagenome ERZ1034713 (study PRJEB33766, sample SAMN09781717) | gut metagenome | biome: gut microbiome | host: Homo sapiens | place: Madagascar | study: EMG produced TPA metagenomics assembly of the PRJNA485056 data set... | reverse complement strand
TATTTTATTAATTTCAACTTTTAAATTATTAATTTGTGTACAAGTATCTCTTAGTTCTTCTAAAAGAGATTGCTTTTTATCATTTTTATTAAACATATTATTACCTCAACAACAAATATTTTAACCAATCAGGTATATCAGCATTTACAACCATGTTAAATATCCCAATGTCTGCTAATATAGCGAGTATCGTAATTACTATAAACATTCCTATAATGAATAACTTATCTTTCATATGTATTTATTCTCTCCTTGCCAACTCATATATCCAAGTATTAACAGTTTCTGTAAATCATTACCATGAAAACCTGTTATATCACAAAATGCACCAAGTATTTCTGTGTCTTCATGTGTTATTGCATGATAATTTACACTATTACATTCTTCTAGGTGATTCATATTTCCATTTTGAAAAAATGTATTATGTAATGTCTCATATTCAGTATTCGTCATATTTTAACTCTTCCTTTGTATCAATTACCAATCTTACTATTCCAAATATCAGGCATATTATTGCCAGAACTATATCTGCAATCATTAATCTATAATTACCACCATCATAGTTCTTCATAACAAATGAAATAAGAAGACCACAGCCGAAAAATGATATTTGCCTTACTATTAGTTTTATCATATTATTATTCTCCTTTGAGGTTCAGGTTGAACCCATTTTAATTCACCATTTACACAAGGCTCTTTTTCGCATATATCTTTATGTTCATAAGCACATAACTCACACAAGTCTGTTGCATTAATCCAGTCTACTGCCTCTTCATCAGACAGATTTAACGTATTATCTGTAATTGTTGCCTCACGCGCTGACTTAATAGCACTAAGGCGTTTAATGACATCTTCTTGTGTTATTTCTTCTTGATTAATCTTTTCAATTCCTGCATCAGCATCAATCATTCGCATATTCCTAACTCTTTTAGCATTTCATTCTGTATATCAGTAATCAAGTTGTCAACGCTTAAGATATCAGTACCTTTCAGTGCATCAGGTAGTCTATTCTCAAGTCTATTTCTAAAGTTATGGATAATATCTTTCTTAATCTTGATTTGTTCATCTGTACATTTTTCCCATCTGTCACTATAACTACGACAACAATTCGAACAAGGTGAGTCTGATGTACGTCTATAAGCGTGTTTACAATTAATACATTCCTTTACCATAATTTACTCCTCTCTGATTTTTAGCAATTCTTTTAATTTTCAAATCTTTTGGAATATCCATTGGTCTGAAATCAGACCTTATAATCCTTGATACAATCACAGGCTTAACACCATATTTGGTATAGCACATGACTATATCTCCTACAGATATATTCTCCATAAACACGCTCCATTTTTCGGATGTCGGCACTCTCCAAACATATTCTTTATTACTCTGCTGATTCGGATGCTTACCATATATGTATGTAACTACTTTTTTATTTTCTCTTTCATATCTATACTGTTTAACATCTTCCACATCAAACTCTTTGAGTATTAGATATCTTATGTATCCATCTACCAACTCTTTTTTATGGTTGATAATGATCGGCTTGTCCAGCTCACCATACTTGATGAAATATCTCTTTACTCTGTTCATCTTTGCCTCATTTGGTACAGACTCGGCAAGATAATCTGGGATTATAATGTCTGCTAACTTCAATTTATTTGTTCTCCTTTATTTTATGTATTTATGCATTTGCCATCTTATCAAAACTTCTTTTCATGAAGTCATAATTTACTTTCTGTGAAGGGCTAAATTTCTTTTGATTTTTGTATTTATTAATCCATTCCTCAAACTTGTCCTCATTCTCATTCTCACAAGCGTATGCCATTAATGCTATTAAAGCTGTCTGACACTGTTGATAGATTGGAGCATCGACTTCAATTCCATTATGATCAAGGCAATAATCAACAAGGTCGGAATAAGTATTTACGTCCTCATCTGTTGCTTCTGGATTTGCGTTTTCTTGTACAAACGAGAGTGTTGATTCGTTGGAATTTTCAACCTCTAAACTTCTTGATTTTATTGTGTTTTTAAGGTCAAACATTTCCAACATAAGCGAAATATATGTATTTATCTTGTTTTGTATCAACTTTTTATCAGATGTACCAGGCTCTTTATCTAGCATGTCATAGCTCCATTTATCAACTATTTTGTCATGTAAATTGTTTACTAGCTCATCTAAAAACGTAGCAAATTTGCTATCTTCTAATCCCAACTTAGTGAATCTATGGAACACAGCAAACCAAACTGGGATATCTTTGAACACAAATAAGTTTTTGAATTTTTCTCCACAAACCTTTGCAATTCGATTTCCGTATGTATTAATTGTGTTAAATTCTTCATCAGAAGAATTATTTTCAATAAACTCATTCCTATCTTTTGGATTCTTTTTCCAATCATCTATATGGAATACGGTCATTACAGAATTTGCAACTGTCTGCTCGTAAGTTCCATTTTTCCTCTTTGGACTTGAATATGTAACACAATTTTTAAAAAACTCATTGTTTGCAATGTTTTTAATTTTTCTTGCATATGTAGGAATCCATGTAAGAGCTTTCTGGTTTGAACCCATACTCTTATTACGGTTATATCTGCGAACCAACTTGCTTATTTCTTGCATGGTACAATTTTGATGAATTACTATACGAATCTGATAATCATCAAATTTCTTTTTCAATTCATCAGGCAATTGCTCGTAAGTTTTATTCTTTATGTCAAACTCACAATTGTCCCAAAGAATACTTCCGTTCTCATCTTTAATAAGATGTCCCTTTTCATCTCTTCGCTTCTTCTGATACTGAATAACGCTATTCTCAAAAGATTTAGTTGTTTTCCAGTTCATATGTCTGAATTTATTCAGAGCTGTTGTTCTCTGAATACCATCAACTATGTACTGTTGAGTTAAATTATCTCCAAGTTCTTCCTCACCAAGAATAATAGGAGGAATATAATCTTCATTAAGTACCGTATAGATTAGCTCGTTTATTGCTCCATTGTCCCAACAGAACATTCTCTGAACGTCCTGATTTTCTGAAATATCCTCACTATTTACACTCTTTAAATATGAAGATAATGCCATTGCTTGTTCTCTCACTTTTTTTGCCATTGATTAATTCCTCCTATATATATTGCCCATTAATATCTCTGGGTTAAGATTCTTGTGTTCTCATAAGACTGAATTGCCTTTATATTATTTGAGTACTCTTTTGCACTCATATGTAAATATTCTCTGATTTCCATTGGTTTATATCCTTCAGAAAGCAACTCAACTATTTTCCTTTGCATATGCGATAGCTGATTTAAGTATCTCTGTATTTTTGTACCACCCATCATACTTTGTGCTGCTATTTCAAAAGTATCAAAATCAGAAGGTATCATTTCACTGATTTCCATCCCATCTTCACCTATTAAAGCATTCATACTTTCAATATTTTTCTGAGGGATTTTTTTTAATCTGTTTCTGTCTCGTATTTCAGTTTTGAACTTGCGTTTAATATTGCTTGCTAAGAAACAATCAAAACTACATTTATTGTTCTCATCGTACCTAAATACCGAATCGATTAAAACTCCAAGTGCAATTGAATAGAAATCATCAATATCCATTCCATATAAACCACCGATTTTATTTAACATTGGATTACACATTTTTTTGAGCTTTGCCATTTCGTTATTACAATACTTTTCGAGTATTTCTTTTTGTCGAATTTCCATTTTTACCACTCTCCTTATGTTTGATATATAATTATTCTCCGTTTTCAACCTCGACTATTCGATATCTGTATTTACGACTAAATAATCCATTTATCGCTTTTTGTGTTCTTTCTTTGCTGACTTTAGTGGTATCTACCTCAGCTATTACATTATGTATAATGACCATCTCATCCTTAAGATTTCGTCTATTTTTCGATTGGTACGAATTCTCTTATAGAATATCCAACCTCTGTAAAGATCAACTGGCTTTTCCAACTCTACCTCATGCAAAATATCTATCAATTCTTCGTCAGCTCGCTTCAACTCAATTTCGAGTTCTTCATATCTTTGAGCTGCATCATTAAGAATTCGCTCACATTCACCAAATTTATCAATCCAAGACCTAACAGATTCAGAGACTTCATATCCATCATTACCTTTAATTGATGTTTTCGTTGCTTCAACAATTCTCTCAACTGGTGTCTGTATCTTAATATCAGGAATACATTCCAACTTAAAATGCAAACGTCTCATAGATTTTGGTAGATGCGCCAAGATATTTTCTGCCTTTTGTTTTTGAAATGTGTCTCTTGTTTTCTTTGTACAAGCAACTGGTTGTCCATTATTGAGCCTTATGTATACACCATTGTTGTTTACAATTGCGTATTCCAATTTCTATCACCCTTTCTTCTTATTTATAATAAGAGGCATCAAGGAGTTGAACCTTACACGATTGGCTTTCCTGTAAAGCTGATGCCTCATCCGTTAGTGGATTAAACTATGGTAGAACTATAGCAGCTACACATTCTGCTCTTACAAGGCAATATATGTACAAAGAAACAAGTACCTTGCGTTATGCACTTACATCGGGTGTGATTCAGTGCATAGCAGAGCTAGTTGGATTCGAACCAACGAATACAGCAGTCAAAGTGCTGTGCCTTACCGCTTGGCGATAGCCCTATATTTTATTAAATTAAAATTAAATAAGTGAAAACTATGCTGAATTGCTTGAAATCATTTGACATTCCGTCAATTTATATGTATTATAATTATGAGCGTATTCCAGTACGTTCATAATACAATTCAACCAAATATTTTTAGGAAAGTCGAGCTAGTGTTCCAGCACTATGATGCTCGGCTTTCTCTTTTTTGTATTTCACATTTAATATAATAGAACGTCTGTTCGATTTTGTCAACACTTTCATCGAACATTCATTCTGTTTTTTATATGATATCACGTTGCGAGTCCCAAATTCTGCCCTCGCAACTACAAAATTTAATATTGTGTATCATTTCTGTATGAGATAAACTAATTCGATTGAATACATTATTTGATAACCAATCAATCTCATCATCTGCTTTATTAATTATTCTCTTCCCTTCATCAGGTGTAATCTGTTTTGGCTTTGCATGAATAAACGTAATTCCATTAAAGGAATCCAACCAGATTTTACCAGGAGCTTCGTCTATTAGTTGTTTTGCTTCTTCTTTGCTTATATACATGTCGTTCCCTCCTCTAATCTATATCCAGTTCCAAAGAACAAACCATTAAAACACGTCTGGTCAATCATTCTTCTATCTTCCTTACATATGATTGTACCAAGTTTTTCCATTACCTCCGTTTTAGAGATAGTTATTATCTGCTCGCCCATTACCATTGAATAAAGCTGCAATCCATTTTCTCCATTGGCTTCAAGACATCCATGCACTGGCATATTTGTCTTTTTAATTTTACTTGTCAAAGGCATCACTGTAATTATCGTAGCATGTTTTGTCCCAATTGGGTTTGATACGATCACATATGGACGTTCTTTAGTCTGGACTGAACCTTCGCCTTGATATTTGATTTTCGCTTTTATAACATCATATCTCTGTAAATCCATATGTACGTTCCTCCTCTCTTTTGTATTTATGTACCTTTGGATTACCTTTGATATTTCATACTATACACCCTTAACAATATAATGTCAATAGTTATTCTTAAGATTGTATTTATTTTTTTAACAATATATGCTAAAGTGTATATTATCAAGGAGGTAATATATATGAAACTTAATATAAAACCATTAGTTGACGCAAAAGGATTAAATAGAAATCAGCTTTCAAAAGAACTAAAAATAGGATATCAAGCAACATGTAATTTGTATGATGGTAATGCACAACGCATATACTTTGATACATTGCAAAGATTATGTGACGTTCTCGAATGTACTCCTAATGATATTTTAATATCTGAACACGACACTAAAAGCTAGTGTCGTATACATATCACACAAATTTAACAAGATCAAATGGTTGCACTTTCATAGCTTTGGCAACCAAATCCAATACAGCTAAATCAGGAACAGCACTTCCATTTTCCCATTTGCTGATTGTACTTGGTGCAATGTCAGCCATTTTCGCAAGCCCTCTTACTGTTATTCTCTTTTCAGTTCTGATTCTCTTTCCAATATATTCAACCATAATTACATCTCCATCAATTTTTCTTTCATTCCAACTGCACCATTGGCATAATTATTAACTGTTGTATTTACACTACTATGCCCCAACTGCTGCTGAACAAATGCAAGATTTCCATTTCTGTTCATTATACTGGCATAATAATGTCGCATCATATGTGGAGTAATACCATTTCCATAATTTTCAAATATCTGTTTGATATTTCGCTCTGTTGTACGAGTTCCGTTTTTATTAATAAAAACTGCTTCTGTATCTACAATATTATCTAAGGTGCTTCTGTATTCTAGCCATTCTCTTAATACTTTTAAAGCAGATCCGCTAAGATATACCGTTCTATTTTGCATTTCTCTGTACACACCTTTACCAAGAATAGTAATATATGGCATTTCTTCGTCTAAATGCAAATCAGACAAATCCAAGCCAGCAAGTTCAGATTCTCTTATTCCAGTTCCTCTTAACACCCGAAAGATAGCAATATTTCTATTTCTTACTGGAATATCCTTTTTCCACATTATTTTTTCTTCCATATCATTAAGTTGTTTTTCTGTTGGGAGTTTTTTAGTTAAGTTGTTCCCAGATGGAATTCCTTTATATGTTACATCTTTAAAGAATTTATCTTTAATTTCAGTTCCTTTTACTCTGCTCATATAATCCCAAAAGCTACTTATTATATGTTTCCTAGTTTCTAATGTTGTAGGTGACATTCCATTCTGCTCTTTTGTCTTTAAATATAACGTGATATCTTCTGCCATAATGTCAGTAAAATCCGATGGCTCAATATCTGAAATGCTCTCCTTATTAATCATCTTCTCTTTAATAAACCAATTGAGCAAATCTACAATAACTCCAAGATAATTCAATGCACCTGCTTTACTCTCTATTTTAACAGTAAAATATTTTCTCATATATATAGGAAGATTTAACTCATCCAACTTCCTATTAAGCTTTTCAGCATTTTTATTTTGTACTTCTATCTTATAACACATAATTATCACTCCCTTGTGTAATCTGCTATCGCTTTTGCAATAGCTTTAGCTGCCATTTTACTTTTTAATGATTTCTGGATAGATTCTGTATTCCAAGAAACATCACTGAACTCAGCTAACTCACCACCGCAATTCCAATTCGGAATACTAAAAAATCCTCCATTTACATATTCTCCGAAAATTACGCTATAATAATTTCCATTGTACTCAACACCTATATGGTGAATATTTTCAACATAAGCATCACCATTATAACCGATTTTATAATTTTCCATATTAATCGACCACCTTTCCTACATACATATTCTCTGTTTGCCATTCAGGTAAAAGTTCATCATTCTGATCGTAATATTTAGATTTCAATTTAGAAGCTTTTTTCATTTGCGTTTTAAAATCATCACACCATCGAACTTCTAAGTTTTTAGTCCTCATTTCTAAATGGGTACATAAACAAATAAGGTTTTTGATGTGGTCTGTTTCCTTTGTATTTGGTCGTGGTATGCCAGCTCCTACCATATTTTCTTTTAAGCATCGCAAACATATAAATCTTGAGTTATGTTTAGTATTACAATTCATTCTATCTCTTCCTTTCCATTAAAAAAGAAGCAGTTAATTCCTGCTTCTCTAACGTCTATAATAATTGACATAAATGCTAGTTTTGTTTAATTTTATTTACTTTAATAATAAATTCAATTATTCAACTGCTTTATGAAATCTCTTTATTTAATATCTTAATAAACTGTTCTTTACATAATGTTCTAATCGTACCATCTGAATATTTAATATAATATCCACCATAGGAGTGTATTCCAAAATCAATAATTTTCTTTTCCATTATAGTCCCTCCATTTTTACCAAGAAATCGTCATTTAATTGCTTCCCCTTTATAATTCACATAACATTCCTCCTGCAAAAATTCCTCTGTTTGAAGTTCCTGATAAGTATAACCAAGACTTCTATATGCAAATCGCTGCATGAGATGCAATATCTCTTCATTAGTTCCTGTGCGTAATTTTTCTAAGTTTGTCATCTATATCACCTCTTCCAATCTACCAACTTTCATTATAAAATCACATCTACATGTTCATAAGTAAAATCATTTATTGTTAATGTATGTACACCAAATTTATTATCATTAATATATTCTCTCAATTTTTCACACGCAATATGAAAATCTTCTGTTTTGATTACTATACGAAAATCAAAAGTCTCATTATAAAATATATGCATATATATCACCTACTATTTCCAAAGGAAAATCAAAGAGCTTTAATTTTCCTTTGGAAATATTGACCAGGGTAAGCATCCATATGACCAAAACAAACATCATTATACCAAAGGCATCCTTGGTTATCCCATTCAATAATATCACCTTTTTTAATATGAACTTTTTTATCTTTATCATTATTCTCTTTCAAAAAACCAACTCCTTCAAAATCCCTTATACATATTGCTTTATTCATTTTATAATATCCTTTCCATTCATAAGTAAACTTAGACTTCCTTATATCCTAAAACTTTTAGACAATGTATAAATCCATCAATCTCGCTTTCTTGAACCATTTCTTTTTGTTCATATCCATCATCATTTATATAAACTGTATAATAACCACAAATTTTCATTCCAACATAGAAAGTTTGTTCCATATCAACTACTCCTTCTGTAGTAAATTTAAAGTCCATTTGTCTTTTTCAACTGCATCACTAACTCTAACTCTGCAATTTCCGTTTTCAGTTTCTTCATGTATAATAATGCATTAATGGCATTATCTTCATAATTTGATTGTTCAATGTTTTTCATATCAATTCTGAAATATTCTTGTTGATTTTCCAAATCTCGCTTCTTTGCAGCTAATCGCTGTTCTAATACATCATTCATATTATTCATTCCTTCCACATGAAAACTTAGTTTCTACTATTTTTCATAATAACTACATGGTGCTTCACATTCTCCGGATGACGTACATGCAGGATTTTTACCACACAATCCATTTCCTAGCATATATTTACACCCTTCTTTTCTTGTACCAATATTTCTCGAACCACAATTATTACAATGATATGATTTCTCTTTTTCATCATATCGAATATCCATATTTCCGCAATCTAAACAAATCATATTTTTTATTCTCCAATCTTTTTATTATTTTTAAAATCATATTTTCCGTAATTCTGTTCTACGCCATTCCATAAATATGTTAATCTCCCATCTGGGTACAAACTTATACAGGTATTCGTAATTGGATCTGGATTTTCTGTTGAATGATAATACATCCCACCTTTTTTATGTTCGTACATTTGAGTATATGTATAACCATCAAAATAAATCTCTTTTGGAAATTCCATTTACATCACTCCTCACTTACAATTCGATGATTAAAATAACCAGCTTCTGTCCAATCATCTTCGTTATCATCTAATTCCTTTTCTATTTTTTCATTAGCCATATCTCGATTAGCGGCATAGATAGTACCACCGCCAATAATCTCGCCTTCAATGTTATAAGCTTCCCAATTATATTTCATAAAATCACTCCAATCTTCAAATGAAACTATTATTTCTCGCTTTTATTTTAGCATGTAAAATGCATACTGTCGCTATTTATTTACCAATCTTCACCCCATAATTTCTTAGTCACATTGAAGTCACTTGGCATTGTCCTACATTTTAAACATCCAAAATTCAATTTGTTAAATTCTTCCTCTGTAATTTCAGTACCCATATCTCCTTCAACAGTCGTATCGTAATCAAGTTTTCCCTGGCATTCTGGACGAAAATACCATACTCTATAAAACTCTTTTCCAGTTTTGCTATTTTTTCCGCTAAACAAACAAGTAATTGTTCTTCCTGAACTAATTTCGGTTGTTACTATTTTCCCGAAATAAGGATTGTACTGTCCATATGAATTGTATCCTCTCTTGATATTATTTTGTTTGTCACGTTCACTCATTTCCAATAACTGTTGCGTACCTCTTCCGTAAGAAGTGTTATACACTCTGCTACTATTCACTCCAACAGTTGAATACAGCTTAACTCCATTTTTGTCCGTTGTCTCAACTCTCTTTACTCGCTCACCGTTGATATAATCATTGCACAATCTGTCCATATAATGCACATTTCCATCTTTATCAACTGTACGAGTTGTTTTCTTCATGTCATAATTATCATAAGCCGCCTTTGCAGCACTTCCTGCATAAATTCCTAAAAATGCTAATAGTCCTCCGAACATATTCATCAACCACCTTTCTCTTCTATATTATTTTCGCCATTTATCCATTTCATCTACCGACTTCTTGTTGAGATTATTATACATATCTTGTCTCTTACGAGATTCTTCCTTTTGATTCGCTTTCCAAGGAAGATAAATACAGAAGTATCCTGCAATCAAACATCCAATTAACTGTGCCATAATAATTACCTCCGTTATAATTGTTTACGTTCCTATTACTGTTATTTTAATTTTATCATACAATCTTAAATTTTGCACTATATATCCAAGTATTAAAATGATCCATATTTAGTAACTTTAATACATCCTCAAAGCCTTTAATGATATCCGTTGCAAACAAAAACCCTTTACTGTATCCCTCGTAATTATTATTAGGAATAATTGTAAGATACTTTCCATTCTTATGTACTTCGTGTCCTCTTTTAGACATTTCCTTCTTAAAATCTTTGTAATTAAACATAGTAATTACCATTCCTTTCCATAAAAATAAGAGATTGGATATTCCAACCTCTTATATATTCTCCAAGTAAATTTCCGTTTCTTCCTAATCGCTAATCGGTAGCCAATTTACAACCGCTGGCATTTGAATTAAGCTTTCTGTTTTCTGTATATCTTTTTGCATTTCCTTTATGTCTTCTGTAGTTGGTGGAATATTTTTAAAATTATATACCGCACTATATATTCCGTTTTCCGTATAAAATATTACTAAATGTTTCATACTTGTTTTCCTCACTTTCCGCAGTAAATCATCGTTTCATTCGACTTAGATACTATTCCATATCCAAGTCAAACATTCTTCAAATGTACCTATATATAATTCTTTTGCTTCTTCTGCATCATCTCCACAATTATATACTTCATATCCGTTTAGTCCTTGTGTGATAAAATACTCATCATTAACAATCCAATTTTCCATTTCTAATACGATATTCATGTAGTCACCTTACTTTCTAATAAATATTTTTCTATTTATTTCACTCATCAAGAACACCTATTACAGATGGTATCTGACACACTTTTAACTCACCATCAAATAATTCTCTATGTTCTCTTGATTCAAAATATCTTTTTGCTTTGTTACAAGCATCTCTTTTTGAATCTGCCTTTACTTCAATCATTCTATCGTGGAATATTGCTATATAATTTCCATCTTTGATTCTTACCATAATATATTCCTCCTTATAACAAATCCTGAGCATTGTAAATCCTCATTTCATTCTACTATCGTTCCATACGGTTTAGCCGCATCTCTTATAGTCTCAATAGACTTATACGGAACACCTCTTAATATAAGACCGCCGCTATATCCTTCATAAAATCTATGTTTACCCCAAATTGCATATCTACCTTTTTTACTCACATAACATTTCAGAAGTCTTGTTGCATAATAAGCGTTTTCTTGAGCATCGTGACAAGTTATTTGAATACATCCATTCGGACATTTATCGCAAATAAGATTTATCCATTTAACATCTGATATATTAATTGGATATAGTTGCTCCGAAAATTCATTATAACAATTTGAACATTCATATATTGGGTTCTTCATATATATTCTCCTTAAATTCCTACTTTTAAATGTATAGCATTGGTTTCCCATTCTTCAACTAAGCAATTAACAATATCCTCTGGAACATCTACATTTGCAAATCTTCCATCGTTTACCCAATCATAAGCTGCACTCCATCTGTCACTGTGCAACCACTCTTTGCCTATCCATTTAGAGAACTGGTCACTCTGTAATTTACACCATTCATAAAACATTCCTGTCTTTTCAATAAAATTCTTTGCCTTATTTACCATTTCCATATCAGCAACAGAAAACCATCTCTTTTCAATTTCTGGATAATCTCCATTCCAACCATCCCATTTTGAATAGATGATGTCTCCATTCTCATCATGGACTTCGCAATCTAATCTCAACGCTTCTCTTACAGCATCTTTTAAGTTATCAATATTGTCTACTTTCTTATTTCCATACCAATCATAACATGTATATTTCATTTATGTCACCATCCTCATTCTTTTTATTCCGAAGGAAACTCTTGTTTCATGCTAACTTAATTTCTCCTCTATATAATCAAATGGTTTCTTTTCGTATGCTGTTTTCCATTTCTGTATACCTGCTTCGATTCTATCAATTCTGTTCTCTATGATATAAGCTTCACCTTCAATAAGATATCCACCGTCTACTTTTTCATAATAAATAATTCCATTGTCGAATCCTTCTAGCGGTTCAATTATCATTACAAAATTTCCTTTGGGATTGCTTTTACTTTTATAACATTCGTCCCAATCAACATCTGAAATATACAATCCTGATTCATTTAATTTGTCTACTTTTATTGTCCCTTTCATATATCATCACTCCTTAATCTACCTGAATAATCAATCTTATCTGCTTTCCACCTACACAATCAATAGCAATAATATTACCATTTGCAGGATCGTATTGTTTCCACACTCCTTCAATTTCAGATGTATCACCCGTTTTCATTTTGTCATTGAAAAAATCGTATAACTCGTTTTCAACAGATTCTTTTGTGATTTCCTTTTCTTCTTTTTTGTTTTCCTGTAAATCTTCCAATAAATTTTCTAATGTTTTCTGTTTCCATTCGGCATCATGAACTAAATCCATAATACTATCAGGACAACCACCTTTACCTCTGTTAGGAATCCATATCTCGACTTCTTCATCGACGTCAAAATTCAACACTCTTTCTTCAACTGCATTTACAAATCCTTCATATGTACCATCAAACCAGATTATCTCCAACCAATCTTCACCTTCTGGTGTATTCTGATTGATTTCAATATATTTTCCATTATCTTGCTCACTAATTTCTTCATCAAAATTGAATTCATTCTTCTCTAAAATATCCTGTATCTTTTTATCTAACAACATATAATCACTCCATTTCTTTCTGAAAATCTTCTGCAAGTTGTTCAATTACATTTAATACTTCCCTTTTATTTTTACACTTAAATTCAGCAGAGTATCCATTCCTTGCTGTAAATATTTCATACATATACTCACTTCCAAATGGATGTCCACACTGTACTCCAAAATATAATTGATCACGAATTAAATCATCCGAATCTTTTCCGTTTTCCATTATTGGTTCAAATCTAAAATCATCATATAATGGATAAGAACAAGGACAATTATTTTTAAACCACACTCTGAAATTATCAAGAATGTAATCACTCTTAATATCCTTTATAATGTTTCCCATCTTCTTCAGCCTTCCAGCTAATGCATCATCTGAGCAAAACCAATCATACCAACCTGCATTACACTGAACTGCTCTGTTTTTAGACTCAAACTCTTTATTATTAAATTTATTTACCCATTCTCTTACTGTAATATTTTCCATAATTATTTCTCCAATCTTAAAATGAAATTGCTATTTACTTCGCTTCTACTTTATCCAATCCAAATAATACATTAGGATAAATTTCCTTTATTTCTTCAAAGCTTTCAAAACAAGTAGCATATCTATCAGTTCCATCTTCTGTACTTAATACAAGAAAGCTTCTATCTCCATCATCCCATAAAATTTTTGCATCATGTTCTGGAATAATATCAAACCATTTTGAAAAATATTCTTCTGTAAACATATCAATCACTCTCCCTTTAAATTAGGACACAAACCAAGACCACCATCAATTTCAGGTACTCTTCTATATGCGCCTCTGTGAATACAATCTTCCTTATCACATTCTGTACAATCACATTTCTGATACTGTTCATATGTCATTTTCCAACCTGTCTCTGCAAATCTTTCTCTTGTCATCATATGAATCACTCTCCTTTATACTTCGTTTCCGTCTTTATCTATTATAAAAGCGACTTCTGATAAATAAATACTTTCAAAAGCTTGATTTTCATATTCACCAGTTCCATTCTTCGCTATTTTCTTTGCCTCTTCTAAAGAAGTTGCTTCAATCGTTTGATCGACTTGTGCAGTATAAGTTACTCTATATTTTTCCTTAATACCTTTCGCTTTCTTGTATCTTGCATAATTTGCCTTATATTCAGCAGAATCTGGTGTGATTTCCTGAATAATATTGTTACCACTCATTCCATATTCTTTCATTACCACATAGATAATACCTGTTCTTAAATCATAATAGCTTTGTGTTTCACCATAATCTTCATATTGATCATATCTTGGATTCATAAAAATACCATCAGCTAAAATACTCATAATTTTTCCTCACTTTCTAAATAAACAGTTCTTTCATTTAGGTTTTATACAACCTCTTTTATTTCCTTTACTGTTTCTTTCCAACAACTATCAATCAGTCCATAAACTTCATCAATATCATATCCATGCATTTTACATCCCTCTACACAAAAGATTGCATATTTAATAGGAAGTTTAACATCCTTATCCAGTTCTACTTCTAATACAGAACCACCGCCAGACCAAGAATCATATAACCCACACATTGTTTCTTTTCCAAGAACTATATAAGATTTTGATTTTTCATTCTTTCGTGGATCATATTTTCCTTTTTCGTCATATTCTTTATTCTGTAATTCGATTAAATCAAATAAATCAAATAACGGTATTTTTACAAGAAATGTTACAGTTGCCATATGTGATGGAAGATTTTCAAGTTCCTGTATGCAGCTTTCAATAAATCTATCTTTATTTTTATCTCTATCTACATAATATCCATCATCTCTATGCACCTGCTTGCAAGCTTTTCTTAGTGCAGTTGCTTTACCTTGTGTTTTTGCTAACCACAACATTGATGACTCTTTATCAATGCTTCCATCTCCTGAATTTCCATACCAATTCAGCACATTATCACAAACGCAATCATAATTCCAATTACCACAATCTATCATTATATTCACTTTAACTTCATTATTAAAATCATCTGAATCATAATAAAAATATGTATTTTCTTTTACATATTCCCATATTTCATCAAAATTATCTGTAAAGTATTCCTCTTCTTCATCTGTCAATTCTTTACGAATTGCCTTTTCAAGATCATCTTCTCCGTATTGAATTGCATAATCCATAGCCCAATCGGCTAATTCATCATTAAGTGCCTCCCTTGGATTATCATGCTCAAATATCTCTTTTAAAAATCTATCTGATAATTCCCTATCTCTGTAATCTGTGTAAATTTCAATACCACCATCTTCATTTACTCCATACATGTTTTTTAATATTTCGTCTATTTTGGTTTTTAATATTTCTGTAGTCATATCAACTATCCTCCTCAACCATATACCAACCATTTTTATTACCAGTTTCCATAACATCGTCTTCAAATTCTCTCTGATGCTTTAACATTTCCTCTTCACCAATATTATTTTCAATGGCTTTCATAATAACCATCGCAACCGCACGGCTTAAATCCAGGCCATTAGTTTCTAAAGCATTTTCAAATTTCTCTTTAGAATAAGGAAAGAAAGAAATGAATCCGTCATAAGAACCATAATTCTCTTTAGTCCATTTAAAGAACTCATCATTATATTCTGCATTGCGTATTAGATCAATTGTTTTATCAGGTACAATCAAATCAAATTCAATAGAGTCATTTTCGTAATTGTAAAACCGTGGACTACTTAATTTTCCATTTTCTGCTTTGCATTTTCCAAAGAATATTACGATTGATTCTTCTGATAATATCTCGTTGATTTTATCAATACCATAATCAACGACTGCATCTTTAAAATCCTTTATGTATTCATCTTCAACATCATATAAGGCTTTGCCCAGCTCTGTTCCATACATCCCAGGTTCAATCAAATGAAGAAAATCTGTTGACATTTCAAGTTTCATATCAATTTACCTCCATTTCCTGCTTTACAAATTCTTTAAACATTTCTTTTGCGTTAAATTTATCAATAAACTTCTTATACAATTCATTCGAAGTCTTTAACCGTTCTGCTTCTTCTTCAGCAGTTTCCATACGCATTTTCATTTCTTTACTGACAATTTCACGCATAACATTTTTAGTATAGCCAACTGGTTCTATTCTCTGTTCAAGAACCATTTCATTATTTACATAAATCGTTTCCCACAAGTTCAAAATGATACATGTATCATCCATATACCATCTCAAATAATAGGCAAACGCTTCATCTGCATTATCAAATTCTCTTTTGTTATACAAAGCCGGATCGCCGCTCCGTTCTAATTCATCAGCAATTTTAGAATCGTTGATATATTCAACTGTATACTTTGTATCTACAGTTCCCTCATGCACACTTTCTAAACTCCATCCATAAAAATTTTTATGCATACTTATACCTTTTATTTTCCTTTCAATTCGTATAATACGCATGTATTCGTCACAATATCATGCTGAACTAAATACTCTATTCCATCAATGGAATCATAATAGTTGTCCTGGTATACACCCTTATGATATTCTTCCCATTTACCTTCGAGATGAGGATTATCCGATGCAATCCGTAAAAGATGATCTAAAATTTCATCTATATTTTCTCTAACAGGCAAATAACCCATTTCTTCAAGTTCTCTTTCTCCACAGTATGCAATTTCTCTTCGCATATAATTCCCATTTGCTATCATATCCACACCTATCCTTTCCTATTTAATAAGGCAGACACATTTCTGCATCTGCCTTTAGTTATTCTCCTAAAGTATATTTCTATACTGTCTTAATGTTGTCTAACTCAATTGCCGTAAACACTTCATCACATTCTCCATATTGATCACTCACCATAACTGTATATGTATTATTTTTTGGATCAAAACCCTGATCATCAATCATATCTGAAATTTCTTCATAAATATCGGCTTCGTCTTTATCCATTTTTTCTGTAAAGTTAGTTATGATATCGCTTTTTACGGCCATTGATTTTAATAATTGTCGCACTTCAATTTCCGTACCATAAAATAATTTAAATTCCATACATCCATTATCTGAATTGGTGTGAACAATAATCCATTTTACCATTTGTTTTCCTCCTAAGAAATTACAATTTCCTTTGACTACATTTCTTCATTATTATATGTATAATCATAATCTCCATATGTTAATCTTGAATTAATCGTAGCTCTTGTTTCAGTTTTCCAGTCTTTGCGGAACTTTTTGGCTTGCTCTTTTTGAGATAAGTCGCCATCATAATATTCCATGTTACCTTCTTCAATTTCCTTTGAGATTTTCATCTTTAACTTCTGCTGAGATGTACCAATGAATAAAAGTTCCATGCTGGAATACTCTTTCCATTCATTGCAGCTATGCAAGTAATATATTTGTTGTGCCATATAATCACGCTCCTTTACCACTCTGGCTCTTTATCAATTAAACCTAAATAAAATTCATGCTTTGCTCCATCGTCAAAATGTTCTCGTAGATCAGCCAATGTTTTTGTTTCATTTTTTAACGATTCATAATCAGTAAGTACCATATCATCTGTATATTTTGTATACTCGTTCCTACCAATGCTCAATCTAAAAGTTTCACCTATTCTAACCCAACCCCATTTTCCTGTGTTTTTTGCTATCGGATAAGCACCTATCATATACCCATATAAGTTTGGAAATGCTTTTGTGTTTTTACTATGCCAATCTTCAAGCTGTATTTTCGTTCCGTCTGATAAAACAGCTTTGTCAATTATTTTCTGCATAACATTCAGCCTTCCTTTCGATCCTAAATCTCGTATTTTCTGAATATGCTTCGTAAATACGTTTACACCAATTTTCATCCTTAATACATTCGCTTAAATACTTGCTATTAGGTGTAAAATAATATACCTTGTGTCCTTCTGCTGATGAGTCCTCTGTTGTATCTTTCCATTTTGTAATAATCACCATTTCATATTTCTTATTTCCGTCATATGAAGTACCTGCTAAATGAGCTGTGTATAGTTTGCATTTACTCATATCAATCACAAATCCTTTCTCTCCACTTCTTAATTCGCACAGGATAATTTACATTCTCTCTGTATGTCTTCAACTGTGCTTTTGCATCTGCTCTATCTTCACAATTACATTCAATATCCCATCCATAACCACAATTTCCTTCAATTGCATAACAATCCTTTGTTTTTCTTTTATAAGCCATTATCGTAATCCTCCTTCTGTATATTCTGCATAACTTATATGCCACCCTTCGTCTTTATGTCGTTCTAACAACTGTTTTAATTCATCATCCGAATACCCAGCTTTCCAACCTACAATATATCCATTTTTGTCTCTTATACATAATTCCGTATTCTTTTTCATATCAATATCCCTCCTCATAAAATTTAATTATTTTTTCCTTTTCAGCTTCATATTTCGCTTTATCAGTAAACAATATGAGATAAATATCTCCCTCTGTATATGTAAATACTGCCATCTGTTCGTCTGAATAAGCATAAGAACTATATCCATCTACCTGAACTAAATCGAATTTACATTTCTTTGCGAACTGGTAACTTAAATCAGACATCCAATGTCCACCTAACATGTAATTACCATTTCTATCTTCTGTCTCTTCCATGAAGTTTACATTTGCAATCCGTTTTGTATCTTCATTTAGTAAATATGCGGATAAATCTAAGTCTGCAATTTCATATTCGCTTTCTACTTTCTTTACTCCAAGTTTTCCAATCAATTCAAAATATTCATTTCTCGGAACATATTTCATACTAATCAACCTGCCTTTCCATATATAACAAACTTGTCATAATTCCCTTCACTGCATACCAACACTGTTCTGCGTTCATATATCCAATCAGTGAACCAGTATCTTTCTTTATGTGGAATTGATTGCCACCTTCAATACTGATTACTACAGATATTTCCGTTTTGCTTACTGCATTGATTGCACTGATTTCTCTATCAATCTTTCCACACAGTTCTTTTTTCGCTTTTGCTTAAATATCCTGTAACTCCGTTATCCCATTTGATATTTAACATCTGCATCATCTCCTTATCTCACATATGAAATATCTTTTCCATGCATATAATTTTCACCTCTAAAACAATCTCCACAATATTCCCAAATTCCATCATCTACCTTTTTGAATGTAGAATATGTTGTTCTGCCCTTTCCATTTTCATCAATTCTACTTGAACATGGTTCACCAATCTGTGAACAATCACTTCTCATACAAGCTGGTGGTAATAAATCCATAAAGGAATCAATCATATCCTCTGTGAAATACTCACCAACTTCATGTGCATCAAGTCCAAAGTAATGTTCTTTATCTACAATTTCTTTTTCCTTGTACATTTTCGGTTTGCTTAATGGAACACCATCATATTCGACTTCTTCAATCACTAAATCTTTATTGAACCATGTATATGCTTCATAATGCTTCTTGTATACTTCTGCTGCTTTGCGTGTTGGAAAGATTTGCGGATTACCTGCTGATAATCTATATTCTCCGTTGTAATACACAACTTCATATCCCTTAAGTCCTTTTGTCCATCCTGGAATATCAGTTTCGATTACATAACCTTTATCAACTGACCATTTAGTTACTTCATAATCATATTCATCTACAGGCTTACCAACTGTTTTATGCTTGTAACTTGCACACTCTTCTTTGCCTTTTTCTGTAAGTACAAAATGCTTTCCTTTATCTGCTTTGTACCAATTATTCCGTAATTTCATAATCATTTCCTCGCTTTCTTGTAATAAAATAGGCAGCTAGTAGATTATTCTCCTAACTGCCTTTGCTTTCATCGTATTTCAACCGTCTTTACATATTCATTCAATGCTCCTTCGCCTTCTCTATCGAGAATACCAAGTAAGACATAATAACATGTGCTTAATGGGTACGAATAACCTCGCTTCTTTAAGTTGTTATATGCCTTTTGCACCAACATATCTTTCATTGCTTCGCCAACAAATGCCATATAATCACCTCCAATCTTATCAAAAAATCTTAGTTTCATTACCAGTTTCCTTCATCAATCAGTTCGTTTTTAATTTCGTTGAGTAACTTCATATATTTACGCTGTTTTGATAGAAAAACATTTCTTTCAAGCGGCAATAAAATATGTTCAGATTGCTCCACTTCTAATGTTGTTCTTTTATCCTTATTAAGCTGGATATATTGGTTTAATTTTTTTGTTGCTCTTTTATATATCTTTTTTGATATTCTTTTATTCATTTCTCAACTCCTAAATCTTATGGTTTCATTCGACTAATACAGATATATAATAATCTAACTCAGCTTCATCTAATCCATGTTCTTCAGCAGATTCAACGTCTTTCAGAATATTAAAAATCATATCTATTGTCATATCTAATGTATATGATTCCCAATATTCTTCTTTTGTTAAATTCTCATCTTCTGAACCGAGAAAATAAAATGCGTTATCACCAATTCTACAGCAAATGCCAATACATCCTGCATATTCTTCTTCGATTGAAACAGTTCCAGATTCAAAACCATTTCTAATCATTTCTCTTGTAATCATGTCCTATCCTCCAATCTTCTAAAGAAATGCGAATTTCTTTTACAACTTAACTACCTCACCTGTTTCCGTATTTACAAGACCTACATTCTTTACATACTTAATAATGCCTTTGTCAATAAGTTCTTTTCTTTTGTTTGACTCTTCTTTTATTTTTTCGTCTTCATACTCTGCATATCTAGCAGACTGTTCTCTTTTAAATTTCTTTTTCCATTTTTTATCTTCTTCTTCCCACTGCCTTTTTCTCTCTTTGTATTCTTCTGGTGAACAATTCATGATTTGGCACATCTGTTCTTCTACACGCTTTTCTCTGTTATTATAATGTTCTCTTGCCTTTCTATCCATAGAAGCAACCACAGATTTCATACCGTGTGTAGGATTTACATGACCACCTGCAGCCGTATCATATCCAACATATCTTTGAACAAACATTGATTTATACATTGGATATTCACTACCACATTTATTACAATGTAAAGCATAAGCTGGCTTTCCGTTCATGTAAATCGGCATCATTGGTTTTGCTGTTTCTTTTGCACATTTTCTGCAAAATGCACCTACTTTTGGTAACTCAGTTTCATCATCTCTATAATCAAACCAATCTATTCCAATCCGCACAATGTCACAAGTTCTACCACGAAATCCTAAATATTCAAAGTTTCTTTCCATATCTTTACCTCATCTTTCTAATCCTATGAAACACGCATTTAATCTGCTTCTTTTTCATTTAACAACTTATTTGCATCTCTATCCAAATCCAAGATTTCGTTTGCAACCAAATTTGCAGTCTGCCTATTACATCCTGTCATTTGCATAACCCTGTTTTCCATGATAGTTATAATGTTATTGTGAGCTGCTTTCAATTCTTCTCTTGTCAACATTTTAATCACCTTTGCCTTTCCCAATGAAATATCCAATTATTCTGCATTACCACCATTCATCATCTTCATCGTCATCAGATTCCCAACCTTGATTTGGATCACTTAACGATGGTGCAACTTCTTCATATTCCATTTCTATTGTGGTAATCTTGATTGGATACTCAAGTACCGCATTATCTTCATCGTAGCAACTCATCACGATTCCGAGCCAACGAAGTTCACAATCAATTTCTCTTCCCTCGTAATATGCCTGTAAATTTGCAATATCTATTTCCCTTACACTACAATGCCAATTCCCGTTTTTAATTCTACGAATAATTTCAGGTATCATATCCTTATTCCATTCTGGAATCAAATTATATACGTCATATCCTCCAAATCTTCCATATCCGTCATAGCAATCTTCATAAATTGCCTTTCCATATTTTTCCTGAAATGGCTTTGGCACAAGTAAATATGTATCTGCTATCTTATTATCTATAAGCTGTTTATTTGTATCTGAATAAATCCAACTGAACTGTCCCATATCTATTCCTCACTTTCTATATCTGCACTGTTTGCGCCATCAGAGAACCCATCGTCATAACCCTTGTTATACATAGGGTTCTCAAATTTAGTATTTGCAATAAGTGAATCTTCTTCAATGCCAAAGAAAGATTTCTCTTCCTCTGACATCTCACAACACTCATCAAAGTATTCAAGAGCTGAATCTCTATCGTCAGAGATAAGTCCGTCTTTGAAAAGTGTAGCAAGTTCTTCTAATCTGCAACGTGGAATAAAATCTGCATTTATTTTTTCCATGAAGCAATCATAAGCTGATTGAAGATAAAACATCTTCTCAAAATTATTCTGGAAATAAGTAAAATACGTTCCATGTGCCCACTGCTGATCTTCAGGTTGTGTTGGATCGTAACCACTAACAACCGCATACTGTGTATCACTTTCGCTTTGTAATAAAGCATAGTCTCCATTCCGTAATAACTCTGTCCACTTCATACTTATTACCTCCTACTGCTAATCTTGCTCAATACATCTTTACCGCCTTTTAATGAGTGACGTTTACACTCACCAAGCCAAAGCATTCGATTAAGTGATTTCGGAAGACTTATTACATCTCCCTTTGAGTTCTCATATATGTAATGAGAACCATTCTTCCGCTTAACACAATATCCATTCATCTCCATTACTGGATTGACTATACGGATATCATCTCTCCATCTCTTACTCATTTATTTTCTCCTTTCGCTTATATTTTAGTGACTAAATTATTGGCTTAACCCTAACTCTTTTCGGATTTCCGTTGTCCAATAACGGACATCCTCAAGCTCTTCTCCGTTCTCTATATCTGCGTCAAGATTGGTGAGCAAGTATTTGATTGTATCATTTAGTTCACCTTTCTCTTTACTTGACTGAAACTCACACAAATAATTGTATGCATTCTCTGCAATTTCAATTGGCGCAAAACCGCCTTTCCAATTCATATTTGCATAGTCAGCTATGCGGTAAAACTCTCTGTAGTCCATCATATACTACACTTCCCTTCTACCTGTAATAGTCAAAGTAAAATTCTGCCTTGCTACTACAGTTATTTTTGTGTAACCTTTTCTTTTCAATGAACGGATTGCCTTCCGCTCGTTGTACATTGGAACGTTGAATAGTGTATAACTCATGCTGCATCCTCCTTTAATAAAATATATTCTAAGTAATCATTTTCCGTTGCGAATAACTGATACTTGTTTTTCGCTTTTCAGCCATCCCATATAGCCGTTGGGTACAGTGTATCCTTTAATCATTGTTTGCCTCCTTTACAGTAATGCGGATAAGATCTCCGCAAAACTTTTATGTTGTTTAGTTTTGTTTCTCTGTTTTCTCTTTAACGCAAGTTCCTCTGCATAGCGCATATTCTCATACGCTATTTCTGCTTCTGGTCTTGTGTCTATGATTTCCATTCCGTTGTAAGCTGTAAATATAACTGCCTTCTGCATTTTATTTATTCTCCTTTTGTATAAAATCAAATCTTTCAATTACATCGTCTGTATAGTTTGTATATGGATTGTAAATCAGATACGTTATGACCGTATCTCCCTTTGTACAATCAACACTTTCGTATGAGATATAACTTCCATCCTTAAGACTTCCGTCTTTCTCATCGTCTGTGACTGTTCCAATACATTTCTCTACGATTAATTTACCTTGCCTATTGGCAAGGATATCTTCTGTAAGTTCAGAAGAATCATAGACTTGACAGATATTATCCTGTGTTTCTGTTTCAGTTGTTTCTGTTTCACTTGGAATCACGTTTACAGTCGGCGCAAAATCGTAACTATCGGTTGATGTGTTGATAGTCAGTTTATTTTTACTTACATAGTAATCTATTGATTGAATATCATTGACTGCTAAGTATTGTTTTGCGTTTGGCTTTGGCTCAACTATTTTCTGTGTAGACATTGTTTTGCCTATTAAAAAAGCACTCATTACGAGTGCTGATGTGATTAGTGCATATAATATTTTGCGTTTCATTTTATGTTTACCTCCTTGCGAACAAATTATAAGAGCATGATGAAGTTCTTATTTTTACTATATCTTCTACGCTAAATCCATTTAGCTTAAATTTTAAAATAGCGTGTGGAATTTCCGTATAATCCACATTAATCATTTCCATTGATACATAATTTTTAGTTGTCATTATGTTTGCCTCCTAACATGCTATAAATTCTACTGATGCAAGACATTCATTTGCCTTTTTGTTGTCATATGCCTTTGTCATAGCGTAGATATAGCATTCTTTTTCCGTATCAAAAGAGTTACCTCCGTCAAATTCGATTGACTGGATGCGATCTTCATTTGTATCCATGTTTGTGTATTTTGCTTCAAAGATGTACATTTCCATTTCCTCCTTTTGGGTATAAAAATAGCACCCTTTGCGTTTTACGTTTGGGTGCTTTTGGGTTGTGGTTTATATTTGACGCAGTTACATTGTTTTTAGTTTCGCTTGAAGTTCTGCTATTTGAGCTTCTATGGCTTGTTTTTCTTCGTTTGCCTTATTATATTCTGCATCTGGTATCCATTCCATGATTTCGTTTGGTTGGACTTGGAGATATTCGCAGACTTTATTTATAATGTCCGTATTCATTGGTTTGTTTTTTGAAAATTTGGCTGGCATATTTACAGAAATTCCAGCATCACACAATGATTTCCATTGCATATTTCTATCTTGCAATAATTTTTCTAATTTTTTGTACACAATCATATTATTTTACCTCCATTAGATACACCTCCATTCTATCACATAACTGTGTGATTAGCAATAAACTCTTATAAAATCATGCATAGGATTTTTTGTACACTCATAGTCTGTGATTTGACCACAGAATTTACCTAAACGTACTCCACCAGATCCGCATTTCCGTTTACGATTATGTGACATCATTTGTTTATAATTCAAGCGTTTTGAATCATCTTTGAATTGCTGCATATAGTCATACATTGCCTTTGTATATTCATTACGCATTTCAGTTTTGAGAAATTTCTTTCTACCTGGAATATGAATAAGCACAGTAATTTTGCCTTTTCTCATTCTAAAATCAGAGCAGAAAATCTCTACTCCGTTTTCACTTCGCAGAATAATTGTATCAATCGGAAATTGTTTTCCATGATACAGCTCGTTTCCGTGTGTTCGTCTGATTCGCATTTTCATTTTACATTCACTCTCCTTTACATAAAATGCACACTATTAAAAGGCAGAACCGAAATTCTGCCTTTCGTACTATACATTTTGAGTTGCATTATGCGAAGTAATGCTTAATTACAATATTTGCAATTGTGCTTGCAAGACCACTGTAATTATATTCCATTTCACCTGTTTTGCGGTTCTTAGTTGCCTTTACAAGCGTGTTAATCTGACGTTTCTTAAATGATACAGTTCCTTTTTCATCGTCAACATCAAACTTGTTAGAAAATCCCTTGATATAGCAATCATTTAAGAGCTTCTTATCTTCTGCTGTCAGTTTTACCCTTGTTTTGCTTGTATATGGAGTTTCAAAAGGCAAACTGAAGGTTGTCTTGATGATTGTTTCAAGTTCTTGTGAAGCCTTCTTGTATGCCTCTTTTACTTCTTTAGACATTATAAGATGACCGTCATCATCTGCACTTGAATTGATATGAATTGCTTCTAAGGCTTCATAAAGTTCTGGTGACTGGAAAGCAGGAATAATCGCATACTTTACAAGCTTAGAGTTATCCCATGAACCAAGTACACGAAGTACAGTTCTTACAACATCAGCAGAGTTACCGAAGTGGTCAGCATTTTTCTGTGACATAGCAGAAATAACTTTATTGTATACTTCTAATGTGTCAGTCTGTGTCTCAACAAACTTAGTCCGTGATTCATTTGCAGAGTCTAACTGTACCTGGAAAGCTTGTACTTCTTCTACTGAATAATTGTTATTCTCATTAGCAATCTTCTTCTCAAGTTTAGCAATAGTATCATCGAGTAACTGAATGTTCATGTTGCAAGACTCGTGCTCAACTGCGGTCATAAGTTCAGACTTAGACTCTTCTGTAATATTTTTTGCATAAAAGTTAATCTGTAAGTTTTTCATAGTATCTCCTATTCTCCTATTTAACGCATAGGTGCTATCATATGATTTATTGTATTTGTTATAATAGTGTTATGCACACTATAAAAGAGCAGACTGGTAGTGCTGATCTGCTCCTCTAACTATGTATAACTTGAATTATACAGGACACAGAGGTACAACGGTCATGTGAGTTGGAGTTACCCAACATCAAGAATAGTAGGTGTTACCCTACTATCTGCCACTTTGTACTTGTGTCTGTCTCTTATGTATTTCTTCTACTAAGTAAGTTTTTATATGAACCTTAGTAGAGTACGCTTTTTTATGTTAGCGTAAGTTATTTATTTGTGAGTCGGTTACTTGCTACATTATCAATCACTCCTAGAAAATAATCTAGTAGCGTGAACCCTATCTCTAAAGGGAACTACCCTATTCCTACAAAAATATGTAGGTTCGTCCGCAAAGTAATAAGCTGACAGACTAGGTTTTTCTAGGTAAACCATATAACCATTTTATATTCGTCCTTTTGGGACTGCTTTGTATAGTGGAAACGTTGAATATTAAAACCACTAGCAACCCTACACACTTCTAGTCTTTTGCTTGTCACTCTAGGAATGGCAAACAGTACCTATGCATGAATAGAACTGTTTATATTTTTGTTGTGGATTTAACTCACGAATTGTGATAGAATAGACTTGTTGAGGGACTATCTATACAATTTGTATAAGTTAGTCGGTTATGTATTCAAGATATTCTTGCTCAGTTGAAAAGAGTATATAACTCTTTTCTTCTGATACATAACCCATGTATCCACTAGGTACATAGTACCCTTTTGGACTATACATTTTTCAGTGAATGCACCTTCTTTCAAGTTTTAACGACTAACTTCTGTCGAGTGCTTGTTTATTTGTTGTAATTACTATATCACATTTTCGTGTGATTGTCAACAAAACTTTTAAATTAACAACTATATGAGTTTGCCGTGCCTTACATTTTGTTGTGTGGTTCTTTGTTTTGTTGAGATTATGTTATCACACGTCAGTGTGCTTGTCAAGGACTTTTTGAAAGTTTTTAAAAAGTTATTTTCATGTGTTGCTATGTCCTTTTGACATTGAATATGATATCACATATATGTGTGATTGTCAACAATAAATTTTAAAAAATACGATATATTTTTTATAACATCAAACTGTATTATATGGTATTTATAATCATAACACGTAGTTTTTAAAACTATATACAACTGTTTTTATGTTCTAAAAAACAATGACTAATATATATCTATTAGACACTGTTTAAGCAAACTAACGTTCGGTAGGGGTAGTAAAAACTTAAATTGAACATATGTTTTTATATATTTCCAATAGCTGATTATTCTACATACTCACTTAATTTTAAAACTCTCAAAATCCCAACAAAATCAAGCAAAATCCCAATTTTCCCATTTCAAACCCTTTATCGTACCCCATATCGTCAAACCCCACTAAAATCAAGCATTTCAACCACTTCACAACCCCAAAATCAAACTCTCATCCCATCAAAAATCCATCTACAAATCCAAAATCTTCCTTATTTATAGGCACTTTTACCGATAACAAATTTTTACACAAAAATCGCCCAAATCATCTCTCACCATACTCCCTTACAAGGGGCACTTAAAAACTACATACAAAACCACTCCAATAAGAGAATAATTATATAACCAATACAAAAAATAATTATTCGACTTAAAGGAGAAAACATGAATACATATTTAATACCAACAACAGCAGCTTATTGTTATGAACCTTATGATCATATCTATCTCGTATATGCCAACACCCCATTAGAAGCATATAGAAAAGCACAAACAGAATTACAAGGTGAATACATACCACAAAAATCACAAAAATATGAATCATATCCATTTGAATTATATAAATCAGATAACACTGCTACTTTTCCATTTCCAGAATCTCAAAAATATGATATACTTACAGAAGCATTTAAAAATACAAAAGGAGCTGAGCATATGGGGCATTTTAATGTAAACTGGAATGAATATACTGAACTTTTATCTAAAAAAGCAGATAAAGAAATTTGGTCAAATCCGACTTATCCTAATAATGGTATATTAACTAATTATCTAGTTCATACCTATAAACGTCTTAGAACAGAAAGACAAATTATAAGAAAAGATAATTATGCCTTATTTAATACAGGACTCTTTACAAAATATTATGAATCAATATATGCATATTCTGATCAGGAGTATAATGTATCATTTCTTACTGGACATGAATTAAATCAACATGGAATATCTGAACGTCCACAAAAAGCCAATTATTTTGAAGATCCTTCTCTTCTATTATTTGATTGGCATTATCCAATAGATATACATTTCAAGCATATTTTGGAAGATGAAAAGAATAAAGAAAGATTACCAAAAGGATTTTTAGAAAAAGAAAATAAAATGTGTATCTTAACAGGCGCAGTTGAATTAATGAAACGTAGAGTTTCAGCGAACTATAAATTAGCAATTCCACAATGTTATGAAGATAAAATCCAATTATTACTTCCTTTATGTTTAGATACAGACGAAGGAAAACCTGATATAGCTCTTGCAGTCACAAAATTAGATAATTGTTATCAAGGGTATACTTGTTTAACACTTGATATGGCATATAATAATGCTCGTCTCATAGCTAAACCAGAGTCTAGTTGGTTATATTCTAAATAAAAATTAATTATTTAAGGCAGATTGATTACTCAGTCTGTCTTATTTTTATACCAAAATATACACCCACACTCTATAACGCTCGTATTAACCTAAATAAGCCATTCTAATTTTTAGGTAACAATCTCTCCACATACTTTCTTTTACACGCCTTAAAAACTAAAATACAAGGTCATATTTTTTAACTCCAAATCTCAAACCATACAATATAACTAAACATTTTATCAATAATGCAACGTATTTTATATAAAATGTATAGCATTCATTCTTATAACACCCTCTACAAGCTGAAAATCTACTGTCCTGACAGTGCGTAGAAAATTCTAATCTACTCCCCTTACACTTTATTGGCTAAACAATATATTTTTCAAATCTACTATTCCAATAAGAAAAAATAACAATGTATGTAATATGTGTGTATATGCTTCAGCATAGATATAGTCCCTTGATAGGGACGGTCTTTTCGCAGCGTTAGCAAGAAAAGAATATCTCTAGGGTAGACAACTGATAACAAGCTAATATCAAAAGAGAGAATAATATATCAAGGAGGAAATTACAAACATGATCAAATTACAAAAATACTCATATTTTTCTCATAAATATTTAATATTAGATACAATTGAAGATTGCTTTTCTAAAAAAGATCTTAGTTTTATGCATCTACCACGAAAAGAAATAGGATATATAGAATTTATTCACAAAAATGGAATCATAATCATTTCATATCTGCATATTTACACTTCATATAGACATAAACATTATGGCTATCAAGTGATAGGTTATTTATTTTCTCATTACAAGTTTAAATGCATTGTGGGTGAAACTTTAAAAGAATCAAGAGGATTCTGGAACAAATGCATACGTAAATATAATGGCATGAGAAGAAATATCTATTACAGTGACAATTGCACTTCATCATTTGTTATTCCAAGACAAGAAATAAGTTATAAACAGATATGGGATCTATTGGATTACTCATACAACATAATCTATTAATATGAATATTGGAATGAATTGTGATTAAAAGAGAGAATAATGTATTAAAAAGGAGGAATTACATGATACAAGAAAACGAAATACCAAAATATCTTAAGCAGAAAGAAAGCAACATCTCCAAGAGCAGCCGAAAATCAAAACACAAACATCATTATGAAGAATGTCTGATTCAAAATCCATTTTCATTTGCAGGAAAGAATAGTATACATACACAATTAAGCAGTTATTGTATTATTTGTGGGAAAATAGGTGGATATTTTAAAAGTGGTAAATATTCAAAAGAAATTGAATCATTGCAAAAACAAAGACAAGAAGAAGATAAACATTTTCGTGTAATAAGTATATCAGGCGAGGAATTATATGAAAAATACCATGATAAATTACCAGTATTCTTTGTAGAGGATATTTTTAAAGAGAAGCATGTTGATTTGGGACAGAATAATAATTTAAAGAGAGAATAAAATTATAGGTACATCATATATGTACCCAAATGAAACCATCAATCCCAAACACTATGTACCTAAATCAACCAATAACAATCAATTAAATTTTTACGGAGTAAATGGGCGTTAGACCATTTACGAAGTTATTATACTTTTTTATATATTTATGCTTTTTTATATTATTAATTATGCTTTTATACTATATACCTACTTTTTGGGAAAATTTTCACACAGAATTAAGTACCCCTTTGGGAAAATTTTCACACAAACTTAATAGGTGGTGTTAAATCTTTGGGAAAATTTTCACACAAAATTTTTAACGAAAGGAGTGATTAAAAATCGACAACTATATTTATCTATCTGAGAAAGATAAAAAAATAACCTCTGTCGGATTTTCAAAAAAGGAAATCAAAAATCATAAAGGCATTTCAGGTTTGAAATATTATCTTATCATATTATATCTAAGGAAACATGTACAAACATTTGGGCAAGTTGCTCTCACACTCAACGATTTGCTACAAGAAATTGGTTATTCAACGAAAACAAATAATAAATCTATATACTCTGATTTTCGAGAAATTATTAAAACAGAGCTTATAAACAAAGGTTATGCAAGCTGTAATACAGACATTTTTGTAGTCAAACCAAATGATTTATTTTATCTTCAATTATCTTATGAACGTAATGTTTTTTTTACAGAGGGCAGTTTTGTACAGATTACTATTTCTGAATATGAAAAAATTTGTTCTCTCTCTTCTAAAATTAATAAATCTATTCTATTAGGTATTTATCTTTATATAAAGCAATATATCATGGATTATTCAGGAGATATTGCACCTGCTAAAATCTCATTCCCATCAAAATCACAAATTGCAAAAGGGTTAGATACTTCTATTTCAACGGTTGAAAACGGATTATCTGTCTTAGAATCTTATAAATTAATTTATATAAGAAGAGATATGTTTGTGGAGAATAAAAAAGAAGAAGGCGTATTTGTTCCTACACGAAATGTATACGCCCTTGATCCAAGTGAATTAGAGGGTGATACTGTTTTGATTGAGTTGGAAAGAATTTATGGAAAGAGAATATATAACAAAGAGGATGTGCCTGGTGAAATTAAATATTTAACAAAAATGAAAGGAGAATGAAATGCATTTTACAAGTGGAAGGCATTTAGTCAATTATCTATTAAAAATATTTAAGAATAGAGAATAAGTGAATGAAAGGAAGTGATTATAGATGTTAATTGCATATAAATACAGATTGTATCCGAATAAAGGACAACAAGAATATTTTGCAAAATGTTTTGAATGTGTACGATTCATCTATAATCGTATGCTTTCAGACAAGATTGACTACTACAAAGAAACAAAACAGAAACTTAATAACACACCTGCTCAGTATAAAAAAGAATTTGAGTGGTTAAAAGAAGTCGATTCTCTTGCATTGGCTAATGCACAGATGAATTTACAAACTGCTTATAACAATTTTTTCAAAAGACCAGAAGTTGGATTCCCTAAGTTCAAGAGTAAGAAAAATCACAATTACTCTTATACTACTAATAATAATCCAAGAAATGATGGAGGCAAAGGAAGTATTCAAATTTCTGATAGATATATTAAATTACCTAAAATTGGATTAGTTAGAGTTAAAAAACACAGAGACTTTGATGGTTTGATTAAATCGGTTACTGTTTCTCAAAATCATTCTGGTAAATATTATATTTCTGTTTTAGTTAATCAAGAAGATAAAGAAAAATTACCTATTAGTAATAATGAAATAGGTATTGATCTTGGCATTAAAGAGTTTTGTATTACTTCTGATGGTGAGATGATTAAAAATCCTAAGTATTTAAGACAATCTGAAAAGAAAATAAGAAAGTTACAAAAAGATTTTTCTCGTTGTGAAAAAGGAAGTAAAAATAGAGAAAAATGCAGGATTAAAGTCGCCAAACAACATGAAAAGATTGCAAATCAGAGAAAAGATTTTTTACATAAATTATCTACAAGAATCATTCGTGAAAATCAAACGATTGTACTTGAAGACCTTCGTGTAAAGAATATGATGAGTAATCATAAATTAGCAAAATCAATAGCAGATGTATCATGGAATGAATTTGTCAGACAGTTAGAATATAAGGCTGAATGGTATGGTAGAGAAGTTGTCAAGATTGATACATGGTATCCATCCAGTCAGATATGTTCTAATTGTGGACACAAAGATGGGAAGAAAGCATTGTCTATAAGAGAATGGACTTGTCCTGTTTGTGGTACACATCATGAAAGAGATATAAATGCAGCAATAAATATTCTCAATGAAGGTTTGAGAATGAAAACGGCAGGAACTGTCGGGATAGCCTAAGTAAACTTGTCTCGTTGGAGATATTAATTAGGAAGCTACGAAGTATTCAGCTTCGTGGTAGTTCACCGCAGCACTCAAAGGAGCCGATCGCAATGAATAATAATTTTAAAACAAAAGGAGAATAAATAATTTATGAACAGAACCGTAACAATTACATCAAAGAACCATAAATATGCAAATACATATGGGGGAAATATTTGTATATCAGATTTTTGCACTGATTATGAAGGCAGTCGGAATATTGCAGAACGTATTGAATCTGACTGGCGATTTGATAGATCATGTGTAAGAAACAGAGTTGTATTAGATGATTATAAGGAGAGACAAAAATAATGACAGATATAAATATGAGCGTATCAATTGAAGAGCAGGAAATTTGCATTAATGCAATGCGTGATGAGAAATTTGCAACAATATATGCTTCAGATTCTACATATATTACGAAATTGGACAAGTTATGTAAGGAAAGTCATGGCATGTACTCTCTCATTGAGGATACTGGCAGAGGTAAGAAATATTTATTAAAGGATAAAACTCTTATCAGTTTCAGAGCAAAGAAACGTGAACTTACAGATGAGCAAAAGAAACAAGCTGCTGAACGTATGAGAAAATATCAAGCTAATAAATCTAACTGAGATACCCTTTCTAGCCAGAATTTCTAATGTAGACCATTGTACAAAAAATTCTACCCTTATTCATGGAGAAATACTCGTCTAAGAATTACATTTTTCAAATTACAATAAACAACAATAAATAGAAAGAAGGATTACATTATGTTAAGAAACTATTACCAGGGAACTATGATTACAGTTGAGTTACCAAAGAATCAATATAAAGGTTATGTGGTTGATTGCGTATACAGATATATCAAGGATATGAACAAGTATGCACTGAGCATGTGGCTTCGTAATACTGAAGTTGACGACAGAATGCAGATTTGCTCACAGGAAATTAATACTCAATACATTACAAGCACAAGAGAGAATATAAAGAAGGATGTGTGTGCAATCGTTGAACAAGCTGCCAATAGCTCATATTTTGACAAGTCGATTGAGACTTATGAATATACACAGAAATGTTTTGAGCGTGGTAATGCTGAGTTTGAGAATGAGGAGAACAGATCATGAGCTGTCCATATTGTAGAGGAATAGGTGAACATGATTACAGATGTCCTCTTTGGCAGCCAAGTAAAAAGGCAAGAGTTAAGTGTGGTTATTGTGATGAATATATTCTTGAAGGTGACGATTACGTTGAGATTAATGGATGGACTTATCACAAAGACTGCTTAACTGTTAATAGGCTACTTGATTTAATGGGAGTTATCACAAAGGAGATGTCATATGAATTGGATTAAAAGAAAGATAAAATGGATTATTTATAAGCTTGATGGACTTGTGCCTAAGATACATAACTTGCCTGACGTTGTGTACATTAAATGGATGGGCGAGGAATTCATAATTAAAAAGTAAATAGAAATTTCATTTGGAGAATATATAAGTGAAACATAATAAATAAAAGATAAAAGGAGGATTTTTATATGGTCAATTATGAACCAGAGTTAATGTACGCATTGGATTCTAAAGGTGAATATGCTGATTGGAAGAATGTTTACAATGTAAGTGGCAGTGACGTACTTTATTGTCCTATTTGTTTAGGAAGAGTCAAACTTTGGAATGGACAAGATCCAAACAAAACCTATCAAAAGCAAAGATGTTTTCATCATATTGATGGAATGTGTTCACAAGAAAGTAGAATCCACTTTGCTTATAAAACATGGTTACTTGAGCAAGGAAGTAAATTTAAAGTTGGAGAAATTATATATGAAATTGTTAACTCAGAAATTGAAAAGACGTTTCATACTAAATTTGGTGACTACCGCCCTGATATTACTGTAGAAACCACAGAAGGGAAAAGCTTTTATATTGAAATAGCAGATACAAACAAGAAAACTGATGACTATATTGAAAAATGGGACGAACTTGGATGCGATGTTTTGGAATTAGACGTAAATGAGCAGCTAATAAAAGCAACAACAGCAGAGATTCCAGAATTTGATATCATTTACTCCTCTTCTACTGGTGAATGTTATATTAAACATTATACGAGGCAAGATTATGATGATTTAATTACAGAAAGAAAAATTTATTGGAAGCGAAAGGATCTTATTAGATATAAAATTCAATGGGAACGATTGGACTGGTTTTGGAGAAAACTTCAAGATTTTTATTCTGGAAATTCTAAAATTGATGTTTTAATTGAAGCATTTAAGCAGATGGATTCAGAAGATCAACGTTTTATATGTAAAAGGATGCGAGGAAAACATGCATCATTAAAATATGAATTAGAGAATAATTATACTGATAATCAAGATATTGAGACCGCTCGTTTACAACATATTAGTTCAGTGATAAGAAAATTAAATAAGGAGTTTGGATATAGTAGTTGCAATGAATATGATCATACTCGTTTATATAGGGAGAAAAAGTGGATATATTTTAAAAGCACGGTTTTTTATATAAGAGAAAATATAACAGAAACAGATGTATATGATTATTTTCATCCAATTATGGAAAAATATTATAACCAATATACAATTCCTTATAGAAAAGAACTAAAAGAAAGAGAATTATTAAATAAAAAGATTGAAGAATATATAGAACTTCAATTAAAGCCACAATTAGAAGAATTAAAAAGTCAAATTAATAATTGCAATAATAAAGCATGGAATATGGATTTTTATATAAACAATTCTGGGCATTACTGTTCAATTACTTTATCATTATTGGATTATTGGAGAAGTAATATAAAACCTTATATAGGTGATAAGAAGGATTTTGAAATTAAAAATGTTATCACAAAAGAAATGAATCGTTTGTATGAATTGGGCATAAAGGGATGTGATAAAGATATGCCAATTTTTTATTCAGATATTAGAATTATGGAGGAACGTTAATATGATAAACAATAATGGAGTTTACATACCATCTATTGATGCAAAGGATATTTATTTATCGGCACATTACATTGAGGAAAATCCAGAAGGATATAATTTAAAACTCAAAGATGGACAGTATAATTTACGAAAATTTATTAATACACTTGATTACAGTTTGGATCTTATAGAATTAAAGGATATTTATTATAGAAAATTTAGGAAACATGATTTTTCATTTAGAATTAAAAAGCACGATTATTCTGTGAATGTAATTAATCTCACATTCAAGTATTCTGTTAAAGAATGGAATCAGATGAACAAAAACACTTTTGTAAGACTTGGATATGATTACAGAGAGCTTACATTTGAAGATGGAATTGCTAAAAATAGTGAAGGTGAAATTGTTGGTATTAAGACGAATGAAAAAATTGAAAATCCGATTGATATACCAAAACCATTTGTTAAAAAACAAGTAAACATCTACGACAAAAAAGATAAATCCGTTATCAAAGAGATTCAAACTCAGTACCATAAAAAGGGTGAACCTAAAACAGTAAAGACAAATGCGGAACTCAGAACGGAATTATATAAAGATGGATTTATTTGTAATGGGGTTAAATATTGTCGTATGAAGCGTTCTACTGGTTCCGCGAGAGTTGGTAAATGTCTTTTTATTAGAGAAGATTTATATGAACCAATTTTAAAGTTCAGTTCAGGTGGTCTTAAATATAACCAAGGTGATCCAATTGATTTGGCTGCATATGAAGGGTATATTGCTCTTCCATCAAGCAGTATTATTGATACGATTCCAATCAAACCAGAAAACATTCTCTTAATTGATGATTACGACAGCATATTTAATGAGGACGTAATCGAGACTCACGATGAAGATGGATGGCTTAAAACCACTGAAAAGAATTGTGAAATCACAAATACGATTTGGGACGGACAATCACTTATGGATATATCATTATTTGGGGATTACTCAGAATATGGTATGCTTCTTCTTAGAAATCTGATGTTCAAGTCTTGCTGTTTCAACTGCAATATCCAACAATGGTTTAAAGATAATAATATAACAGATGTGTCTCAGCTTAACGGTAAAACAAGAGCTACAAAAATTGAAGACGTAAAGTTAATTACTACACCTAACAGTATTAAATATTTGAAATTTAGTACATGGGATGAATGGCTTGACCATCTGTATTCTGATTTTGGTGTTGTAAAGCATGATAAAAAAACTCATTTCTTTGGTGGTCGCTTGGTACAGACTCATTATCAGTTACTCAACACCCTTCAGATGTCAAAAGATGAAGTAAGAGAATTTTTGCAGGAATCGCTTGACTTTGCACAAATGCTTAGAGATAGACCAGAAGTTGTGCGCTATTATATTAAATATCCTAACATTGATGGAATGTCTCCTATGGACAGACCTATGAGTAGCAAAAATGATGTCGTTTATAATTTGATGTGTATAAATGATAATTTTACTAAAACTAAATATTATCAAGATTTTTTACATGATTTATTAGCATCATATTATAAAAATCTAAAGAATGGTCATATTTATGTGAATGGTAACTACTCTACTCTTCTTGGTAATCCAATCGAAATGCTACAACAGGCGATTGGTAAATTTGAAGGAAAGAGTCAAATTGGAATTGGTAATATACATAGTACCCGTTTTGAATATAACAAAACACTTCTTGCTAGTCGTTCACCTCATGTTACAATCGGAAACATTTGGCTTCCATATAATACGGAGAATAAATTGATAGATTGTTATCTTAATCTTACAAATGAGATTGTGTGTATTAATTCTATCGGAGAAAATGTATTACAGAGACTATCGGGTGCTGACTTTGACAGTGATACAGTAATGTTGACAGATAATGAAAAACTCATTCGTGCAGCTAAAAGAAATTACCACTTATTCAAAACTCCAACATCGTTTGTAAGCTCAACAAAAGTTAAAAGATATTATACGCCTGAACAACAAGCAGATCTTGATATTAAAACATCTGTAAATAAAATTGGTGAAATTGTCAATCTGTCGCAAGAGTTAAATTCTTTGCTTTGGGACAAGATGTACCATGGAGCAACTTACAACGACATAAAAGAATTGTATTATGATATATGTCAATTAGATGTAATGTCTGGAATCGAAATTGATAAGGCAAAAAAAGAATTTATCATCAATAATGGTAAAGAGCTAGATAAGTTACGTGAAAAGTATGATGAGTTTGTGCGTGAATATGAAGAGAATGAAGAAGGCGAATTAGTAAGAGGAAAAAAGCGTATGCCACACTTCTTCTCTCATATTTCTAAACAAAAGGGATATTACAATCCTGATAAAAAACATTATTGTAAATGTCATACTTCAATGGATTATTTGCAGACAATTATTAATGGATTTAAAATCAAGAATCCTTATAAAAAAGATTGGCTTCCTTTTGTATCTATATTAGACAACTCTTTATTTAGGACATCTAGCATAAATCAAAAACAGATAAATCGAATTTATAGTATTTTAAAGAAATACATAAATGAAAGGAAAAATATATTCGCCATTGATTCTGACTCAAAAGAAGAACGAAATGATAAGGCAAATAAACTTAAAGTTGATTTAATTGCAGATATTGAATCAGAAACAATTGGTTTTTCAACATTATATCGTTTACTTTCTTCTCTTGAAGATAAAGAAAATTCTCAAATCAAAAATCTTTTATTAGAAGTTTTGTATCTTTGTGGTAATGATAGTTTTAATAAAGCTATTATCCAATCTAAAAATGAAATTCTCCAATTAGAAGATAATGGATCTGACATTAAATTATTTAATATTGGGTTTAAAATTACAAAAACCAAGTAAATTCGGAAATCGAGTAAGTCTCAGATAACGAATTTCGTGACCAAATTTATTTTACATAGGAGAGGGTAGTTTTCTACTTATTTTTTATGATTACTACCCTACTTCATTGTATTTCAAAGGGGTGATTTACAATACAACAAGAAAAAAAATATTACAATCAACGATTTATAATAAATCAAATTCAAAACGATACAGGCTGCTCTGCAAGAGATATTGGAAGAATATTATCGTCTTTGCGAGATTTGGTAAAGGATAAACTTAGTGATAGTGAAGATAGCGAATTAAAAATATTCCCTGGACTAAAAGTAACTTCAAGATATATACCAACTGAGCAGTCTAATCTTAATTTCTGTAATAATGGAACAATCAATTCAGATTTTCTATTATATCTTAATGGTGAATTCAGCCATAGATTCAAAGAAGAAATAAAACAATTACATAAAGCAAAACAATGAAATCAGCTTTTCTTGGCTGATAAAACAGAGAATAATAAAATGTAAACATCAAGTACATATTCATTGTACCTTACCTTCTATAATCGGTGGCTGTACTACAGTTCTTGTAGTATGGTCACTGACAATTCTTAAATATTATAGCGGAATGACGAGCAATGGAAGCTCACTTGGCTCATAACCAAGAGTATGCAGGTTCGAGTCCTGTTTCCGCAACTCTCCTACTTTTTGTAGGACGGTCGGTTTCGGATCGTGAGTTGTTGAAACTCAAAATAAACTTAGTAATAAGGATAAAGCAGGAATGTCTTTGGTTCGCATAAGACACTGCGACTGCGTATAGTAGTTTGACGGAAAACACAGATAATCTATGCCAACCTAAAATCAGAGGGCTACTGCTAATGATATGGCTTGGTAGGGGCGATGAAAAACGCTCTGTATTAACATGGAAACATGGGTATGATTACTGTCTTATTGGTGCGATTTCCGCAAGAAAAAGTGCTGATATTGATTGTTGCAACGTTTCTTAATGCGAAAGCAAGGAACAGAACAATGAAGCAAGTCGATAGCAAGACGAACAGAATGGTGATGATTGGGCTGTACTCAAAAGGTACAGATGGTCAAATGTACACCTCATCGTTCATATTATGCGAAATATTAATTACAACATACTTTTGAAGAAGAAAATATAATGCATATTTATATATTAATAAAAGAACAAGCAAAAGTGTGTATGACCGCAAAGAGACAAACAACTTATTCATCTGCAATATGATGACATATAGCACTCGCAAGGTACTATATGAGAAAGTACAAATAGACGCAACCGTAAGAGATTTGCACTCTCTGAACCTCGCAAAGGACGATGTATCGAAAGGAAATCTATAATGCTTTGTGGTAAGAGTTTGCCAATTTTTTGCAAAATTGGTGTTGTTGTTACCTACAGTCTAATCGACTGTGTGATAAATTGTGTCCAACCACAATAGATGGTAACGTGTTAGGTCAATATCTCAGCCTAAAGAAATAAAGTCTCATGTGAAAGCATGAGATTTTTTATTTTTGAGTGTGTAGCTCAGTTTGGCAGAGCACTCGACTTTTAATCGAGTTGTCGATGGGTTCAAATCCCTCCACGCTCACTACTATCCTACTTTGTAGGAAATAAATTAAAGGATGTGAAAATTATTTTATTAATTAACAAAACAGAAGCCTTTGCAATGAGGAAACTTATCGGAAAAGAGAATATAAAAAAGACTTATAGTGGTCATGCAAAATATTATCTGGTTGAAGATGACCAGAATTTAAAGGCTTTGAGTGATTATAGGAAAAGTAAAATCGTTGGATAGAGACGAAATTTAAAATGAAAGGTGGTAGGAAACCATCGCAAAGAAAAAGAAATTAAAAGAAGATGGAATCTTATTCTGTGGCAGTAATGCAACTGATGTAACTGGTTCTATGACTTTAATTAAGTTTGGTGGAAAACAGATTTTATTGGAGTGCGGTCTTTATCAGGACAATTCTTATCTTGAGGCATATAAAATCAATTCTGAAAAATTTAAATTCAATCCAACTGAAATAGATTATGTATTTGTTGGACATACACATATTGACCATATAGGTCTTTTACCTCGACTTGTCAAAGAAGGATTTACAGGGAAAATCATTCTTACATATGCCACTTCTGTAATGGCAAAATATCTTTTACTAAATTGTGCTTTTATTGTAGCTGATGAAGCTAGAATATTATCTAAAAGATATGGGCGTGAATACGATCCGCTATATTCGGAAGATGAAGTATGGAATACAATCAAGCTATTTCATGTGTATGACGAGTATGATTCATTATATCAGTTAGATGATGTGATTACATTTCAGTGGTTGAAAAATTCTCATTGTGTAGGGGCTGCACAGTTACAGTTAATACTTAATGATGGATTGAAAAAACGCAAGATTCTCTATACTTCTGATATTGGTGCGCTAGAAACAAAGAATCATTATGTTGAAAATACTGAAATTCCACAGTTCTTCAATGATCTCACAATTTTAGAAAGCACTTATGGAATTAATACAAGAGTATCAAAGAAAACTCGTGAATTCGATGTAGAACACCTAAGAGTTGCAATTAATACTGTATTAGAGAGACAAGGCACTATTGTACTTCCTGCGTTTTCATTTTCAAGATCACAGGAATTATTAACAACATTATATCTTTTATTTGGAGAAGATGAAACATTTACTACACCTATTGTAGTGGACTCTATGCTCACATGTGATATTTGTGATGCATATGGCAATGTGTTATTAGATAATAATCGTGAACTTTGGGACAAGGTTTACCATTGGAAAAATGTAGAATACATTAGGGAGAAAACAGATTCACAAGTATGTGTATTAGATAGTACACCGAAAATAGTGATTTCTTCTTCTGGTTTTTGTACAAATGGTAGGATTCTTACTTATCTTAATCAATATCTTAAAGATATTAATTCTATGATTATTTTCTCAGGATTTGTTGGAGACAATGATTCTTATCTTAGTTATCGTATAAAAAATGGTAAAACTAATAAAACAATTAATATTAATAAAAAACCAGTACCTAATAGAGCTGATTGTATTACAATGAGTACCTTTTCATCTCATGCTAACTTTAATGATTTGTTAAAATATGGTGGTAATTTGAATACTAATCTGCTTGTATTGGTGCATGGTTCTATTGAAGCCAAGAATTGTTTAAAAGAACATTTAAAAGAAGAAATTTCAAAAAATGACAGAACTTATAAAGTTAAATGCTCTGAAAAGGGCATGATTATTCCTTTATAGGAAAATATTATGAAATTGGAGGCTAATAGCCTATGAAAGATATTAAAACAAGTATGATGCTTTATCAAGGTGAACAGTTTGAAACTGATGATCTTGAAAACAGAAGACTCTTTATTAATGATATTATTGACTCAGATGTTATTGATACTATTGTGTATCATATTTTACGTTATAATCGTGAAGATAAAGATATACCAGTTGAAAATAGAAAACCGATTTTATTGTATGTGAATACAAATGGAGGCTCAGTCCCAGATGGATATGCATTAATTGATGCAGTAATGACAAGCAAAACACCTGTCTATACAATAAATCAGGGATATTGTTATTCAATGGGATTCTTAATTTTTATTTCAGGTAAGAAACGTTTTGCCATGCCAAATTCAACTTTCCTTATGCATGATGGTTCAAGTTTTGCATGGGATTCTACTGCTAAAATGAAAGATCGTGTTGACTTTGAAGCAGGACAAGTTGAAGTGCATACAAAAAATTATATTATTGGACAGACAAAAATTGATGAGAAGCTTTATGATGAGAAATATCGTGTTGAATGGTATTTTTATCCAGAAGAAGCTAAATCAGTTGGTGTTTGTGATTATATTGTTGGTAAAGATTGTACAATTGATGAAATTATTTAAGGAGGGCGCACTGCTCTCCTATTTTATTAGAGAAAAAAGGAGATTGAAAAATGGCAAATTTTGCTTATAAGAAAACTACAACTACTGCTATGAAGGTAGCAGGAATTCTTGATACTGATAATATGACAGTTGATGTGGATGGCGAGGAGAAAAAGCTTTCTACACTTCTCTCAGATTTCAATGGTGGTGCTATTGAGATTAATATAAAAGTCAAGGATGAGGAAGATCTTGACGAGCCTACAGAGGCTTAATTGAGAGTAGGTGAACGACATCGAAAAGAATGAATTTCTTAGAGAACAATTAGACTTACTCAAGAGAAAAAAGACAGACGAAAATTTAGAGTGGCAAGATGTTGCTGATTTTCGTTCTGAATATAATGGTGATTTAGAGCACAGAGATACAGTGCGTAAAGGAAGTAAATTATTATACGAGTATATTGACGCTGGATGGGTTAATGAACCAGTAGAACCCGAAGATAATTCAGATAATGCTGAGTTAATTAAAATGCGTAAAGAAAAGATTAAACTTTCTGATGCAAGAGTTGAGTATAATCGACTCATCAGACAGGAGGCTCGCAAAGAGTCTTACGCTGATATGGTGAAGCGTATTATTTGTGAGAATGTTGAGCCAATAAATATTCCAGTACGTTATACTTTGTTTAATAGTTCAACAGATTTACTTGTGCATTTAACAGATATTCATACTGGAATTGAGATACATAACTGGAAGAATGATTTTGATGAAGATATTTTAAAGAAACGAATTGAAAAATTCACCTCTGATATTTTTGATATCCGTGGAATGCATCAATCTGAAAACTGTTATCTTGTAATTGGTGAGATTCTTAGTGGAATTATTCATAATAATCTTCGATTACAGAACAATATGGACTTAATGGAGCAGTTTAAATATGTTTCAGAGCTGATTTCTGCTATGCTAATTAGATTAGCAAATCATTTTAACCATATCTATGTATATACAACGCCTGGTAATCATTCTAGGATTTCCCCTAAGAAGGAAGAAGCTTTAGATGGCGAAAATATGGACATACTGCTACCTTTTTATTTAAAGGCAAGAATGCAGAATGTAAAAAATATCACTATTTGTGATAATACAATTGAGCCAGAAATTGCAATGTTTAATATTCGTGGCAACAATGTATTTGCTGCTCATGGTCATAAAGATTCACCAAGTAATGTTGTGCAAAATTTTACAATGATGTTCAATATTAAGCCAGACATTGTATTACTTGGACATAGACATACTAATGCTATGGAAACAGTATATGATACAAAAGTAATACAGTCAGGGTGCGTATCAGGTGCGGATGCATACGCGATGTCAATTCGCAAGACAAATAAACCAGAACAAACAGTGTCCGTTATAGGTGATAATGGACTGATTTGCTTATACGACATACAACTTGACTAAATTAAATAACAATTGTAGTCCACCGTTCGGCTCAGTTTGGAGCAATTGTAAAAGCAGATATTCACAGCTGAGATTAATATACGACTAATATATTATTCATTTTTGCTTATTTTGGCGTTTTTAGATAATATGTTGGTCTTTTAGGCTGACGAAGCCACTATCAGAGGGAGTGTACCTTATATGGACGCTACCCTCTTTTATATTACAAAATAAAATTAAGGAAAATAAAGGAGAAAATTGAACAATGAACAAGACAGATTTAATAAAAAATGTAAGTACACAGATTGATGGAGCTACACAGAAGGATGTTGCTGTTATTGTAGATACAGTACTTGAGACAATTGTTAATACAGTTGCTTCTGGTGAGAAGGTATCTCTTGCAGGATTTGGTAACTTTGAGGTTGCTGAGAGAGCTGCACGTATGGGCAGAAACCCAAAAACAGGCGAGCCATTAGAGATTGCAGCTTCTAAGAGTCCAAAGTTCCATGCATTGACAGGTTTCAAGAATGCAGTTAAGAATGCATAATCTGAAAGGTCGTGAATTGTTTGAAGAAAAATAAATATGAAAACATTCAGATGATTGATCTTGAGGATAAAGTTGATGACATTATCTCTATTTATATCAATAGATTATATCATACTGATAAAACAGTTGGTGTAATCGTAAATAAAGAAATTGCTGAATATATTTTGGATATTCTTATTAGACTTGACGAGACAAGTATTAAAGAGATTGACCTTGTTGATTATATGGAAGTTGACGAATATCTCGTATCTGTCGATGATGATGGATATATCACATGTGTACCTATTGAGGATTATGTTGTTCTTGATAAAACAGATATTTTCTATATTGATATGGATGGTGATATTAAACAGGATGTCATCGATTACTGTGTGAATGAGGATAAAGAAGTTATTCTGTTTGGACAGGAAGATGAGTGTGATGATGGGTGTGAGAATTGTTCTGCGCATGATGAGACTTACTTACATACCTCTAAAGACGAAGATGAAAATGCTCACGGATTTACTGCTAGTAGGTCAGATGGTGACTCTTATATGAGTTATTCTTACTACTCTAGCGATGAGTTAAGTCATGAAGATATTCAGAAGATGTTAAAGGCTTTTGGGTTTTAGATTATTTGGAGTGTGCGGTGTATGCTGCACACTCTTTTTGTATGGGTGGATATGCCTAGAGGCGAGGGCAAGAGACTGTAAATCTCCCACATGAGAAACACCGTAGGTTCGACTCCTACTCCACCCACTATTGCCAGAAAGAGAAATCTTTCTCCTATTAAGGATATCCATATAAGGAGCGTATGGCGGTGAGTTGACATCGTTAATAACTTGCGTGAACCTCAAGAGTGGTCAAGAGTGATAAAAACTCTCATAAAAGTGTAAGGCTTTTGTATAATGGGCAAGCATTTAAAATCAATTACATAGTAAATAAATTAGAGAAGCGATTTAGTCCACTACTATCTCGCTTCTTTTTGTATACGAAAGGAAGTGAGATTTAATGGGTAGAAAAATACAACATAACAATATTGTTACTGATGAGTTATTAACTCAGTGTAATAAAGAGAATATAGAGTTAGGAAATGATTTTTTGGATTATCTTCGTTCAGTTGATAGATCCCCAAATACAATCAATGCGTATAGACGTGACCTTTACATTTTCTGGGTTTATCTACTTCAGCATTGTGGCAACAAATTTTTTATTGATTTATCTAAAAGAGATATTGCTCGTTATCAGAGTTTTTGTCTTACCGAATATAAATGGTCGCCAGCTAGAATGCGTAGAGTAAAATCTACTCTCTCTTCTCTTTCAAATTATGTGGAAGCTATATTAGATGATGAGTATGAGAACTTTAAACCAATTATACGCAAAATTGAAAATCCTGCAAATGAGAAAGTATTTACTAAAACTGTGTTATCTGATGAGCAAGTACAGGGAATGCTTGATTATTGGGTTGAAAAAGGTAAATATGACAAGGCTTGTATTTTAGCATTAGCTGCATTTAGTGGCAGACGTAAGAGTGAGTTACCACGATTTAAAGTATCTTATTTCGATGATGAAAATATCATATACGGTTCTTTATATAAAACACCTGAAAAGATCCAAACAAAGGGAAGAGGCTCTAGGGGTAAAATGTTGACGGTATATACACTTGCAAAACCGTTTAAGCCATATTTTGATTTGTGGATGAATTATAGAAAAGAACACGGAATTGAATCAGAATGGTTATTTCCAAAGAAAGTAAATGGAGAATATATAGATGAACCTATGGATTCAAGCACTCTTGACAGTTGGGCTGATACATTCAGCAAACATTTAGGAGAAGACTTTTATTTCCACAGTCTTCGTCATTTCTTTACAACTTCTTGTTCTCGAAGCGGTCTTCCTGATGATGTAATTCAAATGCTAGTCGGTTGGAATTCGCTTGATATGGTTGCGGTGTACAAGGATATTGATGCCGATGAGCAATTTGCAAAATATTTTGCAGACGGAGAAATTAAAAAAGTTGAACAAAAATCACTTTCTGATCTTTAGTTTTATCTAAAATCACTTCTTCGTATTCCAACACTTCTTCGTATAACAACCAAATTTAATAATTCTAACCCCTAGAATACCTATTCCTTTAATTATAATCTTAATAAGAAAAATAACTAAGAATATCTCTCCACATACAAATGCATATTTGTAGATCACACCTTCATTATTAAATAAAGCTGCAATTATAAATGACATATAAATAATTAGTCCATCTACTCCACAGAAAAACATGAACTTATCGTCTTTAGATAAATATATAACACTCTGTATAAAATTAGGTTCAAGATATCCTAATCTTCTGCGTAGATATGAGTTTCTATCATATATGTTGTTTTTGAAATTATTGTAGTTATATTTATTGGGATTGTCTTTCAATATTATATATGATTTATGTGTGGATCTATCAATATATTTGATATTATAATCATTCATATAAGTTGATATATTGTTTATAACATCATTTATATCTTCTTTATTATATTCCTTATTATTGTTTATAATATTATACAAAGGATAATAGATTCTATTATATGCAATCTTCATATTATCTAAAGGAACATTTTTATTATAATTATATTTGGTCACAATAAAGGTAAATATACCTGTTATAAGTGTAGGAAGAATTATTTTTAATATTTCTATAAATGATTCCATATACAAAATCTCCGTTGTTTCTAAGTAATATTTTTCTTGCACCACATTTCAATATGTGTTACAATACAAAGGAATTAAAGATAATTCAAAAAAGATGCCACCGTAAAGCAAGACGGTTGCTCTGAAATTAATAAATTATTTTGACTAAGCAAAAGTAATCGTTATTCCATTGGCAGTGGACGATTACTTTTTTGCTTTCTGTATATCTCTACCGAGCATATATCCTGCACCACCGCATAATGCGACAAGTGCAATCAACGCTTCATATGACAAAGTTATCATTGGCAAAATCCCCTTTCTGAACTACGGCACAATTACCATCTATGTAGACTGGGCTTGTACTCCCAGATTGGAGAGAACTGTCCTACCGTTTTTAGTAGCATCTTATGAAGTATTATATCATATCACGACATATTCTGTCAAAAATACCCAAAAAATAAGAGAATAATAAAATATATAAAGATTAGGTTGCGCCTTTACAGGCATATTGGATGGTGGCATTCAATAGCGTAAAACCTATGTCAACGTAAACCGACATTAATTCCTCTAATCTATCTTATTTTTAAATGGAGAATAATTATATACATCCGAATGCTCTGAGTTACGCACTCATCAAGGTTCTGTGAAAATCAGACGGACTAACAGACCGATAGAACTGTATTATCCTAATAAAGCCCTTATAAACAGGCACGAAAGGTATATATAAAAAGGTGACGACAATGTAGAGAATAAATAGAACCCTTAAATGGGCAACTAAACAGAGAATATATAAGTGAGCAATAGCCACTCGTAAGGCTATACATAAAAGTACGAGATAAAAATATTGAGTTAGTTGCTACTCTAAAAACACCTTCGCTACTGATCATTGGCGTTGCAAACTCGGAAGCGAATCAGAGTATAAAAGAAAGCTATGCGGTCACTGCTAAAATATAAGTGTGGCAGTAATACATATCTTGGCATTTGGTATTCATATAGTATTGTAAGTCCTAAAACGGTCAATATCAGCTAGTTAGTGCTTTATGCTGATTTTAATGACTCGTAGCTCAATGGTAGAGCACTCGACTGTTAATCGAGGCGTTGTGGGTTCAAGTCCCATCGAGTCAGCTATGGCTCTATAGTATAAAGGTTATTATACCCGACTGTCTATCGGAAGATTTGGGTTCGATTCCCAATAGAGTCGTTTATGGGACGTTGGACAAATGGTGAAGTTACAGCCCTTTCACGGCTGCGATGCGAGTTCGATCCTCGCACGTCCTACTATGCGGTAAACCTGAAGCCAAAACCTATTTTTGGGATGCATACGAAATTTAGGTGTGTAAGCTCAACACTTACTACCGCCCTATTGAATTATCCGTAGGCAACAACTACGCAGATTATTCTGATAAAGTCGTAATGAAAATAGTTTCATTTAGTTTAGAGAAAGATAATTTTTTAAGAAAGAGTCATTTCATGTGTTGAGATGGTTCTTTTGTTATATACACCTTTAGCTTAATTGGTAGAGCAACGATCTCCAAAATCGTCAGGTCTATGTTCAAATCGTAGAAGGTGTGCTAAATGAAGTGAATTGCACTTTCAAAGTATTTTATAAAAAAGAGAGGCTTGCACCTCTCTTTAAAAACTGAATAGTATCTATTTTCACCCCCTTTACACCCAGTAAATGTAGTCCCAATGTGGCCGGTCATGTTCGAATTAAACCACATGCTCCACCGCTTACACCTTGACACAAAAATTGTGCCAAGGCTTGCTTACCATACTACTTGTTTGAAAAAGTAGAGAATAATTATAAAGAAAAACAATTTTACAATTCCTCTAACGATTTCATCAAAGAAACCATTCTTTTGCAAAAATTTATAAATGGAATGTTTCTTTGTTTTTAAGTATGAAGCAATTCTTTTTACTGGGTGTTCCATAGAAGCCTCCATTCTTAAATACTATTCAGTTGTCAAGTTTCAATTTATGGGTTAAGTATACACTTTTTTCTACCCAAAATCAAGAGAGAAAAGAGAATAAATATATAGTCAACTATGAGAGGATTGTTACTGTTTCGGTTGCAGGTAGTTGGATTATGGGGTGAGAAGCTGAAGAAGTCATGAGCTTCAGTATAGTAGATACTCGCACTACTCTCTCACTCTATTTTAATTGATTTTGCGAGTGGAAAGCGAGAAATGAATTATGCAAGGAATACCAAATAATCCAAAAGAATTTTTGGAACGAGTTAATAAAATAAGTCCAGAATTTGAGATAACTGGAAATTACACAAAATTATCTGAAACATATTTACATTGTAAATGTAAGAAATGTGGACATGAAAGAAATTATTCAGCAAAAACATTACTAGAAACACAGCATTGCAAATATTGTGAAAGAATGAAAAGATATGATGATATATTAAATATATCTGATAATGAATTTAAGAAAAGAGTTCAGTCAAAATATCCAGCTTTAAATATTACTGGTACATATAAACCTGGACAAAAAGAAATTACATGCATTTGTAAAAAATGCGGATATAAAAATAGAATAAGAACATTGTCATTATTAAATCGTTCATATAAATGTTCAATCTGTGAAAATGGAAAAGAAAATATTCAAATAGGTGTAAATGACATAAAGTCTATTAATCCTGTCTTATATGATTGTCTTGTTGATAAATCTATCAATGAAAAATTCACAATAAACAGTAGAAATAAAACAGATTTTATTTGTCCTTCTTGTGGTCAAATAATTAAGAATAAGACAATAGATCATGTTAATAAACGAGGTCTCAAATGTAAATGTCAAGATGGCAATAGTCTTGGTGAGAAATATTTATATCAGGTGTTGAAATCTGTTGATATAAATATAGAGTCTGAGAAATATCTGAATAATAATTATTCTTACAGATATGATTTTTATGGTAATTATAACGACATTGAATGGATATGTGAATTGAATGGTAAACAGCATTATGAAAAATCATTTCACACATTAGGTGGAAGAACCTTAGAAGAAGAAACCAAAAATGATAAAGAAAAACAAAAATATGCTTTGGAACAAGGCATTAATAGATATATCGTAATTAATTCAAAAGAATCTGGTTTTAATCAATTAAAAGACGCTATCATCAATAGCGATTTATCAAAAATATATGATTTTTCAAATGTTAATTGGGTTGAATGTTATAGGCAATCATTAATTTCTGATGTTTTTAAAATTGCTGATTTATGGAATAATGGTTATAAAGTAATGCAGATATGCGATATAACAGGACTTGCTAAAAATACGGTAAGAATATTTCTTACTAGAGCCAATGATATCGGATATTGTAAATACGATCATACGCAAAGTACAAGAAAATATGTCAAATGCATTGAAACAGGCGAAATATTTAAATCTTTGAGAGATGCTGAAAGAAAATATAATATAAAACGAGGATATTTGTCTAGTTGGCTAAAAGTGAGACATACTCTTCCTGTTGCAAATTATACATGGGAATATATTGAAGAAGAGTCGGTTGCTTAATCGGCTCTTTTATTTATATTGGAATGAAAAGAAAGAAGGTGAAATAATGGCTAATTTAAGACAAGCTAAAACAGATGATGAAATTAAAAAGCTAACTGTAAATTCGGTAAAATCGGCTTACCATGAATTAGCTTTAGACTACAATCATCTTCTTAATTTGGATTATGTATATTGTCCTCATTGTGGAAAATGGAAAACTGTAAAAGCATTTTATTCATCTACAGAGACAGCAAGTGGAATTGAACATTTTGCATGTAAAGAATGTTTAATAGATATGTGTACTGATAAAGATAAAGATGGAAATCGAATAGACAATAAACAAAAAACTATAAATACGTTTAGAAGACTTGATTGGGTGTTTATTGATTCTGATTATGAGTCACAAATTAATACATTAGCTGAAGGTGTTGGTGAAAAAAATCGTGCCACGGCAGCACAACAATATATTGTTATGGTTAAATCGCTACCACAGTATAAAAATAAACATTGGTGCGATTCAGAATTAAGTGTTGAAGATGATATAGAAAATAATTCTGAAGATGTAAAAATCGTACAAAAAACATTACGTGCAGCAAAAAAGAGATTTGGTACGGATTATAACAATGAAGAACTGATGTTCCTTGAGAATGAGTATCAAGACTGGATTTCGAGATATGACTGCTCCCAAAAGGCGCAAGAAGAAACATTTCAGAATTTGTCAATATTAAAACTTATGAAACGAAATGCAATTAAAAAAGGGGCTTCTACAAAAGATTTAGATTACTCATATCAGCAATGGCTTGATACAGGTAATTTAAAGCCAAAACAAAATACTCTTGATACGTTTTCAGACGCTCAAACGATGGGTACATTAATTCAGAAATATGAGGAAACACGCCCTCTTCCTGATATAGATCCAGAACTTGCAGATGTTGATAAAATTGGTACTTACATAGATGCTTTTTATAGAGGTCACGCATCAAAAATGCTTGGTCTGAAAAACAGATTTTCAAATATATATGAACGAGTAATGGCAAAATATACTGTTAATCCACCATCTTATGATGAGGAATCAGATAGTGAAATTCTATTTGATAAGATTTTTGGTAGCAAGGATGATGAATAATTATGGCTACCACAAAGAAAGAAAAGAAAAAGTCATTACAAGAAGTATATCAAGAAAAATCCGAGCGTGTTTTAGAAGGGATTGCTTATTGGGCTTCATTCTATAGAAAAAATCCACAGCGGTTTGTACTCGAATATCTAAATGTGAAATTAAAGCTGTTTCAAAAAATCTTAATATACATGATGATGGTTAGTACAAACTTTATGTATATTGCTAGTCGTGGTTCTGGTAAGACATGGCTAACTTCTTTGTATTGTGTTGTACGCTGTATCTTGTATCCTGGAACAAAAATCTGTGTGGCTTCTGGGTACAAATCTCAATCACTAGAGGTCATTCAAAAGATAAATGATGACTTTATGAAAAACTATGGATGGGGTTCCGCAAATCTCCGATCTGAAATTTCTGAAATTTCTACTTCTATAAACAATGCTCATGTTGATTTTCGAAATGGTAGTTGGATAAAAATTGTTAGTTCTAATGACTCGGCTCGCCATAACCGAGCAACGCTTATAGTCGTGGACGAATTCAGGATGGTTGATTTAAATACAATCAATACCGTTCTTCGTAAATTCTTAACTGCACCACGTTCACCTGGTTATCTTAATAATCCAAAATATGCTCATCTTCAGGAGCGTAACATTGAGATGTATATGTCATCTGCGTGGTACAAGTCTCATTGGAGCTTCGAGAAATTAAAAGCTTACTATGCAAACATGCTTGATGATACTAAGCGTTACTTCTGCGTTGGATTACCATATCAATGTGCCATACGAGAAGGTTTATTGTCTCGTGAACAGGTCGAGGATGAAATGTCTGAGGCAGACTTTGATCCTACTGCATTTAAAATGGAAATGGGTGCTGAATGGTATGGTGACACTGATGGTGCTTTCTTTAAATTCGATGATATATCTCCAAGAAGAAAAATCAGAAATTCTTTTTATCCTCTTGAAATTTATAAAAATCATCAAATTAAAATTCCAGAATTAGTTCCAAATGAAAAACGAATATTATCTGTCGATGTAGCTTTGCTTGCAAGCAAACGGCATAATAATGATGCTGCCGCATTAATAATTAATTCAGCTATTCCAACTGAAAAAAATGACTATATATCAAATATTGTATATATAGAAACTCATGAGGGGATGACAACAGATGAACTAGGTATTCTTGTTATGAGATTATTTTATCAATTTAATTGTACCGATTTAGTATTAGATACCAACGGTCAAGGTATTGGAGTTTATGATTTTATAATTAAACCTCAATATGATGCTGAATATGGCATTACATATGAAGCGATGACTTGTATTAACGATGATAATATGGCTGATAGATGTAAAATCAGAAATGCTAATAAAGTTATATGGTCTATTAAAGCCACAGCAGATTTTAACACAAAAGCTGCAATTGCTTTACGAGCAGGGTTTCAAAATGGCTCGATTAATTTACTTACTTCTGAATTTGAAGCTGAAGAGTTAGTTAAAAAAATTCGTGGATATACAAAAATGACAAGTAAAGAACAAGCCATGTTAAAATTACCATATTTACAAACTTCGCTTATGGTAAATGAATTAATAAATCTTGACCATGAAATAAAAGGTACAAATATAAAAATTATTGAAAAGCCTGGTATGCGTAAGGATCGTTTCTCGGCATTAGAATATAATTTTAAAATCACTCAAGATTTGAGCATAAAATTAAAACCTAAAAACCAATCCCCATCTGACATAACAAAGTTCTTCTCAATAAGAGCACCAAAGAAAGTAACAAGATTTTAAGAAAGGAGGTATATCACATAATTTGAGTAATACAAAAAACACAAAACAGCCTATAGTACAAAAAGTCTATACAAAAACTGACGAGTCTGGCTATGAAGTAGAACGTAAACGAGCGCAAAAAATAAATTTTGCAAAGTTTCAGGAATTGTTGCAGAGGAATGTAGGTAAAACTTTTACAAAAACATTCACTACTTATACCAAAGAATTACTTCGAAATTATATCAGCTCGCCAAATAACAGTCAGGATAATCTTAGAGAAATATCACGATTCTTGTGTAGATATTCAATGCTTTATAAGAAACTTCTTATGTATTATCCGTCAATGCCTCTTTTCTATTATAATATCACTCAGTTAAATGATTTCACAAAAGAAATTGATTCAACTAAATCCATTAAAAATTATCAGAACTTATTAAAAAACTTCTCTAAGTTTGAATTAGCTAAAGATTCATATTCACAAATGTATATGGCTTTAAGAGATGGATTTAGTGTTTGGGAATTATACGATTCTGATGAAGACGGAAAAATATGGATGCCATTAGATGTTCAGTATTGTCGTATTTATGGTAAGACACAAGATAATCAGTGGATTGTTTATTTTGATGCTGCTTATTTTGATAAGAATGATAATAAAAACTATATCTATGGTGTAAATAATGATGGAGTTGGTACATGGTCTGAACAGCATATTAAAGGATATGAAGATTACAAAAATAATGGTCGTGACTATGAATGGTATAGATTAGATCCTAATACTGTATTTTGCCTAACTGCATGTCCAGATGATGAGTTCTATGCTCCTCTCCCATTTTTTCTCCCATTGATGGAGTTGATCATTGATGATATAGATTTACAGGAACTTATCAATAATCGTACAGCACTCGAAAACTATGTACTTCTTGTAAGTAAAATCCCAACCGTTCCTAATTCTGAAAATGTCGATGATTTCTCATTAAGTCTCGAACTTGTCCAACAAATGCAAGCACTTATTGATGAAGTTGTTCCTGAATTGGTCGGCACTGCATACAGTCCGATGGATTTGGAGATGATTACATTTCCCAAGTCAAATACAACCGAAACAAATAATGAATTAGCCCAGTCTGTTCAGAATATTTTTGCAAATGCAGGTGCTTCTCAGCTTGTTATTAGTGGTGGCTCAAGTACAAATTCGGTTGGACTTAAACATGCTATTCAAAATGATACAAGTACATGTTGGGTTTTAGTTAATAAAATCGAATCTTGGTATAATCATTATATCAAAAATGTTCTATCTGATGGATGTTCGTTTAAGATACATAAAATTACTTGGTATAACCAGGAAGAATATCAGTCTGCCATGAAAGATGCTGCTACTCTTGGTGGTTCAGCTCTTGATTATCTTACAAGTCTTATGGGAAACCCTTATGAAGCTTATTGCAAATTAACCTTTGAAAATGCAATTGGAATTAAGAATTTAATGATTCCGATTCAGACTTCATTTACACAATCTAATAAAAAGGATTCTGGTGGACAAATCAAGAATGATGATGATTTGTCAGACAGCGGCATAGAGACTAGGGATAATGACAAAAATGCTGGTACTTCAGCAAATAATTAGTTTGAGGTGACACATATGAAAAATGATTCTCAATTTCTATTCACCTCGGATGAGGTAACAAAAAATAATCTAACAAAATTAGGATTCTCAGAAATTCAATCTGGGGGTTCTTTTTTTATATTTATTAATGATTCAACTTTAAAATTCGATGACACTATTCCAGTAGATAAAATCGGATTTACAAATAAGTTGATGTTTTAAATCACTCCCTCTTTGGGAGAATTTCACAGAAGGGAGGTAAAAACATAATTGAATAAAAAACTTCTTACTTTAGAAGATCTTTATAGTTTCTATAGTCAGAAAAAAAAGTCAATGACATTTAGTGCAGATAAGTCTGGATATAATATAGCTGTTCAGTCTTTGGCAACATTTGAGTTAAATGATGACTTATCAGAAGGATTGCTTTATGGAAAAATTAGGGCATTTCACGATTTAACAAACAATAATAAGTCTCATATAGAGACAGATGTTCTTGAAGAAAAAATGATGTCAATTAAAGATCGTCCAGTTATGGCAGATATTGTAGATACGGACGAAACCGATGAAGACGGAAATCCTATCAAAGATTTTTCAGGTCATACAATGTATTATGACGAAGCATTGGACAAGATGATATATAAGGAAATTCCTATTGGTCATTTTATTCATCCTGAAAGTATTCATCTTGAATATGATGAAGAATATGATAGAAATTTCGTGTGCGCAGATGTTGTAGTGTATGAGGAGTATACAGATGCTTGTGATATATTGCGTAGACGCAAAACAGTTGACTGTTCAGTTGAGCTTTGTATTCGTAAGATGCATTGGGACAATACTGATAAAACACTTCATCTTGACGATTTTTATGTACAAGGAACAACACTTCTTGGATCTCATACTCTACCAGGTATGTCTGGTAGTAAGTTATCTATTAAAGATTTTTCTGAAGAAAACAATTCTTTATTCTCTTCTATTTCAGAAGATGAACACTCTAAATTAATTGAAACTCTGGATAATCTTAACAAAACTTTATCCAGTCTCAATATAAATTCAAAAACTAATCCAACAGTTGAAAAATTTGAGAAAGGAGGAAGTACAGAAACCAACATGACAAAATTTGAAGAATTACTGGAAAAATACAATAAAACTGTAGAAGATATTACTTTCGAGTATGAAGGTTTATCTGATGAGGAGCTTGAGGAAGTATTCTCTACTACCTTTGGTGAATCAGAGCCTACCCCTAACACAGTTTTAACAGAGTCAGATAAGTCAAATGATGATACTGATGACGACACAGACGATAGTACTACAGATGAGCCAGACGACACCACAGATGATGATGATAAGGATAAAGATACATATTCTAAGACTTTTGAATTATCACACGAAGATGTACGTTCTGCATTATATCAGCTCTTAGCTCCAATCGAGGAGACATTAAATGAGTATTACTGGATTATGTCTGTATATGATGATTATTTCATTTATGAGTCTTGCTGTGGAAATTACTACAAACAGGCTTACACAAAAGAGAATGATACTATTGCCTTTGATGGCGAACGTCAGGAATTATTTGCTGAGTTTGTAACTGCCGATGAGAAAGCCGAGTTAGAAGATATGAGAGCTAATTACTCTTCTATTTCTGAAAAGCTTGCTAGATATGAAGAGGCAGAGGAAATCGCAGATAAGATGACTGTTTTCGAGGATCAGGCATATAGCAAGTATCTTGAGACAGATGAGTTCAAGAAACTCATGGACGTTGAAAATGTAAAGAAATTCACAAAGGATGAGTTAGTTGAAAAAGCAGACGCAGCTCTTGGTAAGGTAGTAAAAACTACAAAGACATTCTCTATGGATGCAGAGGAATCACATAAGGAGACAAAGCCTTCTTTCTTCGCATTTGCTAGAACTGAGCATGAATCATCATTCTTAGATGGATTACTTAAGAAATAATTAAAAATGAATATTAACGAATCAATCGGAACGTCAATAGACGTTCTTTTTTATTGCAAAATTTTATTAAACAAGGAGGAAATTTAATGGTTTATACAAATCTTAAAGCCAAGGAAAATGGCTTACATGGAATTTGGGAGTCTAGTCAGCTCCTTAGTGTAGACGTAGGAAATATCTACGATGTTGTTGTTCGTGATGAATCTAATAAGGAAATCAGTATTGATAATGGTGTAGCCGTAGCTGTACTCGATTACACAGGCAATGGTCTTGAGGAGAGATACGGTCGTGTCGCAAAGATTACAGACAAGATTGCTGTAACAGGCGCACCAGCAGAGGTTAAGACAGCACTTACAACTGAGCAGGGACAGGCTTATAACTACACAAACCCAGCAGGCAAGCCAGTAAAGACATATCAGATTGCAGATCCATCTGTACATACAGATATCTTTGGTGTTGCTTCTTATCAGTTCACAGATGATAGTGCAGAAAAAGTTAAGGTTGGAAATCTTGTAACAGTTGATGGTAAGGGTGCGTGGGTAGCTTCTGAAGCTACTGAACTTACTACTCTTCAGGGTACTAATGGTTTCATTGGAAAGATTCACAGCCTTTCAGTAGGTACATATTACACAATCGTTCGTATTCAGGTTATCCAGAACAAGGATATTGCGTAAGAGAAGGGAGGATTAAATAGATGAAAGATATTACATGTTTTAGTGCTAATGTTTTAGCACAGTTTGATAATAAATACGACAATATGCTTGAGTTCAACTCACTTATGATGGATGCAAGCAATAGCGTATATGAGAAGTATTCTAAGGAGGACACACAGACAATTCTTAGAAAGCAGTTTGATAAGATTCTTGGTCTTAACTTCAAAGAGGCTAATTCTATGAAGCGTAGACAGGCTTGGAGAGATCATAATAAGGAAATCGCTACTCTTATCGAGGATGTAATTGCTGACAAGATGAACTCAGGTTGGAACACAGCTAATGCTCGTTTCATGGAGTATGTTGACGAGAGAAACATTGCCGAAGGAGATGCAAATGAGTTCTTCGTAGAAGATAACTCTCTTCTGACAGTTTCTAAGTTCGCAGGAAATCACCATGATCTGATTAGAAGCTCAGTAAAGCCTGGTAAGGCATTCTCTATTGATACATCATTCTATGGTGTAAAAGTTTACACAGATTTTGTACTTTTCCAGACAGGTAAAGTTGATTTCGCTGCTCTTGTAGACAAAATGTATAAGTCTATCGAAGAGAATAGATATGCTGCTCTTTACACAGCATTTATGGGAATGGACGCTTCTCTTCCAACAGATATGATTCTTCAGACAGCAGTTTCTGAGTCTACAAAGGATTCTATAATTGCTCAGATTGAAGCAGTTGCTGCTGCTACAGGTAAGGATGTTATTCTTGTTGGTACTAGACCAGCCATTCAGAAGCTTCAGGGTACTGTAAATTACAATATGTTCTCTGATTCAATGAAAGACGAGAGAAACCAGAATGGTATTCTTGGTAACTGGGAGGGTTATGAGTGCTTACCTCTTGCTCGTGTTAATAAAGCTGGCACAAGAGAGAATGTATTCTCTGCCGAAGATCAGAAGAAGATTTTTATTCTTCCTGTAGATCCAGAGTTTAAGCCAATTAAGAGAGTAAACGAAGGAGACGTTATGTACTACGAGACAGGCATGGACGGTCTGAAGAAAGATATGACTGTTGATGCAGAGGTAGTATACCAGGAAGGTATTGGTGTAGTAATTAACGAACTCTTTGGAGAGATTAAGATTACTGCCTAGTATTAGATTAGTATAAAAATATGGAGAGTGGAAATATTCTACTCTCCTATTTTTAAAGGAGAAAACGGATGAAAGTATATGAATTAGCAAAAGAACTAGGTATTACTCCAAAAGAATTAATATCTTTTTTAAGAGAGAATGGATATAAAGTATCTAGTCATATGCAGAAACTTGATGATGACGCTATTGATTTTACAAACAATAATTTTGTAAAAGTGAATAATACACCTATAGATAATAAAGCTGTAACAACATCAGAAAATGAGTCTGCAAAACCACAGCCTGTAAAAATACATAAAACATTTAACCCTAATGACGAGATTCCATGTAAAAGTGTTACTCCGTGGAAATTAACTGCGATAGGAGTTGATAAAAACACTGTATATCATTGGGAATATTTTGGGGACATTGAATATATTAAATATCGTGATTTACAGGCACTTAGAAGAACTGAATATGTAACAAAACCTAGTTTTATTATTATGGATGAAGATCTTGTAGAGCAATGGAAACGAGAACTTGGTGACAGATATAAGTATTTCAAATCTATCGATTATCCAGAAGAATATTTTGACATGGATGATGATGAGTTTAAAGATATGATTAAATCAGCACCAGAATGGCTTGGTGAAATTGTAAAGGTAACAGCAATGACTATGATTCGTGCTGAGAATTATCCGTCTATTGAGAAGATTAAAACTATTGATGACATGCTAGGAACTTGTATAAAAGAATTCATTTAAGGAGGTAATATATGCCTTCTCTTAAATACGAAGATATATACAAAAGAGCATTAACAATGATTAATGATCTCGAACTTGCAACTTATACAGAAGAAGATTTTTATAGTATTCTCTGTGAATGGTTGCATACAACTGCTTCTTTCCCACTTCTTAGAAAAAAATTTAGTGTATATTCTTTTGATGATGAAATTATGAGTATCAATTTCACATTAACAAACAGTGTAGATGATTTCTATGATTCTGAATTTGTTAAAACTATTTTAGCAAAAGGAATTATCATTAGTTATTTTCCATCAAAATTAGAGAATACAAAGAACTTAGCAACTATGATTGGTGGCAAGGAAGAAAAAAAACTTATAGATAATTATTCAAAAAATATGGAAAGGCTCACACAGTTAAAGCGTGAATGGGAACTTGAATTGTCTCGTCATACCTATTACTTTGGTGAGTATGGTGGTTCTAATGGATAAATTAGTTCCACATAAATATGGAGAATTTAAAATTTCTCAAGTTAATTACTATAAGCAGAAATTACGAAAAAAAATATTCTGGTTAGTTTTATATACAGATAAAAACACAAAAGCTGATTTTGAAAATATAGATGTTGTGCAATATCATAAAAATCTATTATTTGAAATTTCTAATTGTAATAAACTACTACTCTATCCAAAGGATTTTGTAGAAATTATTAACAGTCTTGAATGTGCATTATCTGTATTACAGTCAGAAAAATTTAATTTTAACAAATATAAAAAACTTGTGTTTGATGCTGGGGCTTTGCTTCAGAGAATGAAAGTTGGTGATGAGTAATGTCTGTATATGATTTTTACCAACGAAAAATGAAAGTTAATGGAAACTCTACTGGGAAGAATTATTCTACCCTTGGCGAAAAATTAAAATCTGATTCAGATACCCTCATGGAACTTACGTGGAATAACGATATCCAGAGTAAAATCTGTTATATCTATGACTTCTATCATGATGATCAGCCACGATTAGCCGAAGGCATGACATATGAAAATACAACTAAAACACGTATAGATGCAAAGTTTATTATCAAGTCCTATCAGTCAATGGATAAAGATCAAGTTGAATATTATATTCAATTTAAACCAACGCAGAAAACGCATTTTTCTGAAGGTGACGATCTCTACTATTTTGAAACTGATTATCGTAAAAAATATCATAATGATAATTTTATTGGCTTATTTATTGACATCCCGAATGATGAAAATATTTATGAAAAATGGATGATTCTTCGTACTGAGCCAGCAAATCAATTCCCGAAGTATTTAATTCTTAAATGCAATTATGAATTGATGTGGATTGAAAATAATGGAACAGAGAAAATTAAGCGTAGGATGTGGTCTGTTTTAAAAATGCAAAGCAGCTACAACAGTGGACTTTGGACTGACCTGCGATTTACTTCGCAGGAAAACCAAGATAAAGTATGGCTACCATTAAATCCAATTACTGAAAAGATTTGGTATACAAACGAGTCATCAAAGAACATGCGTGTGCTTGTTAGCTCTTTTACTAATAATGCAATAGCATGGCAGATCAGTAAGGTTGAAAATGCTCAACCACTTGGGGTTCAAAAATTAACTCTATATCAAGATTTCTTTGACCAACACAGAGATTATATTGAGAAAGATGCTGACGGAAATATTATTGGCATGTGGGCGAACTATTTCGATTCAGAAATTCCCCCAACAGATCCAGACACCAAACCAACTCCATCCCCAGTTACAAATATTCTTGCTACGATTACTTCATCAGCATCAACAATTAAAGTTGGTGGCTCTTATCGAACACTTAATATCAAACTTTCAAATAATTCTGGTGAAGATGTTACTGATACATTTGGTGATAATAAATCAAATTTTGAATGGCATTTTGAAATAGATAGTGAAGAATATAAAGGTATTATCAGAAATGACCTTTCTTTCTGTCAGATGAAAATAAAGTTTCCTGATGATTACGATTATGTTGGCAAGATTCTGACTGTTTGCTGTACCATTACAAATGAGACTATTACAATTGAAAGTAATAAGTTGCAATTAGAAATAACAAATTAAAGAGGTAATATGATAGAAGATAAAATAGTATCTAAAAATGATTTACTAAATAAACTTCGAGCATATAGAAAAACCCCAGATGATGACAATATTGTTTACAAACAAAAAATTGAAAAAGCATTACTGTCAAATCCTTATCTGTTATATGCTCTTAATGAAAAAGATTTAGAATCCGAACTTTTTGATGATAAAGGGAATATAAATTGGGAATGGAACGAAGAAAGTAAAAAATACGAACCTCTTGGCGAATGGGATAGATATTTTGGAAGTAATTCTAATATCCGTCCTTTTTTATTTATTCCAGATACTCAAACGGAAGTAAAACATTATATATGTTATCAAGTTGGTTTTGATGAAATTCCAAGATATTCTCAAATTAATAAAAATACAGAAATAACATTTACAATATTTGTTCATGGAAATGATCGTATGGATAAACTTACAGGCTTGCCTCGTCATGATTTAATAGCTTCTATTATACGAGAACAATTTAATTGGTCTAATATCTTTGGATTACAGACAAAATTAATCTCATCTAAAGAATCTATGACAGATAATAACTATGTAGTAAGAACATTGGTATTTCAGATTTACTATGACGTTAATGGAATTACATATAGCCCGTTTGGTGAGCAATCGTACATAAGGAATAACGAATCTTGGCAATAGGCAAGGAAGAATACTATGAGAATGATGAGCTAAAGATATATCGTGGTGAAGATTTTATAGTTCAAAAGCATATTATCTTACATCAACCTACATTGGGTGAAATATGTGATTTTTCAGAGAAAGAGTATTATTCAATGTTGTATAACTTTACAGCTACGCCACAATCTTTAAAGGTACAATTATGGGAAGGTGGAATAGATTATACTGAAATACAACCATTTCAATTATTCTATACACTGCTCTATAAAGCATTTCCAATTAAAAAAACTTCTATTATATTTGGAGATTTGGATTTTTCTAAATTTCAGGTTCGACAAAAAGAAGATGATGATTCAATTTTTTTGTATCAAGCAATTCCTACAGGGAATATCTATGAATTAATTGGTAGTAATATAAAAGGTAAAAAGTTACATCATTTTACAAGTTTAACTGATGCTGCAAAATTTGTTAATACAGATGAAGATACTTTAATAGATCAATTATCAGAAGATAATAGATTTGGCAATTATATCTTTGATGATGTATCTTTAGAACCAGTAATAATAGATGAATTTACCTATAACATGATAATTGATTATCTTTGCAAAACACATTTCATTGAAAGAGATTTTAGAATTCCAGCTAATAATTCTACTAAAATGGTGCTAATAGAAGATGCAAAAGAAGAAATGGAACGAGCAAAAAACAAAGAATATCATTCTCAATTAAAAAATATGATATCCGCTATGATCAATTCAGAAGGATTTAAATATAATCATGAACAAGTTTGGAATATGAAAATTAATGCGTTTATGGATTCGGTAAAACGCATAGGAAAAATTAAAAATGCACAATTATTGTTGCAATCTGGCTATTCTGGTTTCGGAATAAGCTTTGATGATATAGACAAAAAACAAATAGATTGGCTTGGAGAACTCGACTAGAGTTCTTTTTTTATTGCCACAAAATTATTAAGGAGGAATAAAAATGGCTAACTTTAACCCGAATGAATTAATTCTTGAGAAAATTAGAGCCGTGGAGGAATATGATCCTGCTACAATGGAGCTTACTGGTAGATACACACAGGTCGAAGATCCGTCCCTTAAAACAAGTGCCGATGGTACAGATGTTACTGATGCAATGGGTACACCAATCCAGACATTCTATCAGGCACAGAAAGGTACATTTGATTTCACTAACTCACTCTTCTCTCTTGACCTTGCTGCTTCACAGTTTGGTTCAACAAAGGCTGTAGCTTCTGATACAAAGAAGATTAAGATGCCTGTATCTGAGACGATTGCAATTGGAGCTAGTGCAACTGTAGAGCTTAAATATGTTCCAATTGGTACAAAGGGTGCAGAGGTTAAGTATGTTAAGGTTATTAATGATAATAACACATTCGGCAAGACATATACTGTATCTGCTACAAAGGGTGAAGACAAGTTCACTATTGATGCAGCTAACAGAACAATTACTCTTCCAGAGGGAACAACTGGTCGTGTATTTGTAAACTATGAGAAGGAAACAGCTACAGCAGTTCAGGTAATTAAGAGAACTGATGGTGTACCAGAGGTTAAGACACTTCTTATCCATGCAATCTTCCACGATCCATGTAATAAGAACCTTGTATATGCTGGTGTTATCCGTTGCCCAAGAGCACAGATTGATCCATCAAGCGTAGAGCTTTCTCTTAAGTCTGATGGTAAGCATCCAGCTTCTTATGTTCTTAATAAGGAGTACTGTGCTGAAGATGGTAAGCTTTTTGATATCTTAGTATCTGAGGACTAATTTTATGGGGAATGGCTGAAATATGCCATTCCTTTTTATGGAGGAATTTATGGCGTTAGAAAATAATGCAATTTGTGCAATTTGTGGTAAACCATATAGAGTTTGCCATACTTGTCAGAATATAAAATCTTTTACACCTTGGAGAACGGTTACTGATACATTACCACATTACATGATTTATTTAGCGTTGGCTGAGTATACAAATACTAAGAATAAGGCTAAAGCTAAAGAGGAATTATCCAAATGTGATTTATCTGAATTAGAAAATTTTGATTCTGATGTTAAAAGGGCTATTGATGAAATAATGGCTGAGAATAAAAAAGAAGTTACAAAAAATGTAACAAAGCCTATTTCTAAGGTAAAGAAAAATGAAAATAATATTGAATAGTAAGTTTGTAAAAATGTAATAGGGATTATACCATTTACTGCTATTCAGTATTTTAGTATAATCCCTATTTTTTACGATTTACTATATAAGATTGGAGTGAAAGGAAATTAAAGAATATAGTGATGTATTCGATTGGGAATACGAAACAGAAGACGTTAGATATATTCCAAATATGGCACAAAATTATATGTATTTAGGCTCACCTCTATCAAAGGGACAACTCGCAGATATTATTCCAGGTCAGAATAAGCGAGTTGTTTTTGTTTGGAATAAATCAAGAGAAATGAATGAACTTTACAAGCAATGGTGCAATAGTTCAAAAAATAAGGAGGATTAACCGATGAAGGAGTTTTTAGCAAGTTTAGATTGGATGACACTGCTCTCTGCTATTTGGACTGTAATTTTAGTTCCAATTGGAACACAAATTTATAAATACCTGAAAACAAAGAAACTCGATAAGTATGCTGATATTCTTATTAGAGAAGTAAAAAATGCAGTTAAATGTGTATATGAGACTGAGGTAAAGGATATAAAAGGCACATCTGATTGGACGGACGAGAAAAAGCAGGAAGTTTGCGAGATTGCAAAGGCAAAAGCTATTCAGGCTTTAAATAAATCAGTTTATGAATGTTTAAAACAGGCAAATAGCGACTTCGATGAATATTTAAATAGCTTAATTGACACGAGCTTGTACGATCTCAAACATGAAAAATAATAACTAAACCTGAATTATTCATGGAACAATATCTGAACGGATAATTGTACCATGAATTTAAAAATTGATCCATGCAGTCATAACATTGCTAAATTTTTCCGTCAAAAGGGCGCAAAGTCCCTATCGCAGAGTTCGGAGCAAGTGTTAAGCTGTCAAGGTTCGTTAACATTTGCTATTCCAGCTGTACATTTAGCTTGCCGATATTTGAAATCGTCTTATAGAATTCACTTTTATAAGGGCAGCTACTGCACAGCTTGAATGTGATATATCTTGCTGAACGAACTACTTTTGCAGCAATCTTCA
>ERZ1034713.59-NODE-59-length-68839-cov-6.200875_pt1 | contig 68839 bp, 72 predicted proteins | sample MGYA00520692_ERZ1034713 | MGnify/ENA primary metagenome ERZ1034713 (study PRJEB33766, sample SAMN09781717) | gut metagenome | biome: gut microbiome | host: Homo sapiens | place: Madagascar | study: EMG produced TPA metagenomics assembly of the PRJNA485056 data set... | reverse complement strand
GTTTATTATATAGAACTTGGAGATAAACTATGAGACAGAGAGTATACAACCTGAAATAATTCGAGGACAGAAAGTATCAATTTACAAAAATCAACAAAAAACTATTGAGTTATGAAACCACGTCGAATACGATAATCGTGTCGACAAGTGTACAAGGAGAAAGTCATGGCAAGAAAGAAAAGTTTAATTAAAGATTTAAGCGCGTGCGAAACAGTTATTATGAAAGTTATCTGGGATGCGGTAGACGATATCGCCCTTCAGCAGCTGATTGTAGATCTGCGTGAGCAGTATGGCAGAGATTATGCCAGAACAACAGTTGTTACATTTTTAGGAAAGATGGCAGAGAAGGGCTTTATCAGTACTTATCGTGTCGGAAAGCATTCTTATGTTCATGCATTAAAGGATGAGAAGACATACAAAGAGAAACTTATGAAGGATGAGACGGACTTTTGGTTCGGCGGAAGACCAGAGGATGCAATGGCAGCCATCTGTAATTCCCGTGATATCTCAAAAGATGAGATACAGAAAATGAGACAGTTACTGGATGACATGGACGATTAATCTGATGTATCTGATTCTCTGGACATCTTTGTCCGGAGCAATCGTGTCTGTCGTTTGGTTTGCCATCGGCAGATTACTGGAGAAAGCAGGTTTCTTGCATATAACGTATATACTGTTAAAAGTAGCGATTCTTTTCTGGGTGGTTCCGATTACGTATGGAGTGTTGCTGCTTCGGATGATGACATATGGAGACGTGCATCGTTCTATTAGTCCGGGCTTTTCCATAACACCTACGATTTTGCAGACAGCGACCGTGTTCTGTGCTGCCTGGAGTATTGGAGCTGCGATTGGAATGGCACAGTATATTGTGCAAAGAATCAAGATCACAAGGATGATGAAGCATGCAACGTTCTGCTCAAAGGAAGTGGAGAATCAGTTCGCACAGAGATGTGCGGCGGAAGGAAGATATGCCAGACGCGTCCGTGTGAGACAGAGTTATCAGATTGAGATTCCAAGAGTTACCGGGATACTTCATCCGATTGTAGTTCTTCCCGTGGAAAAATATTCCGTTGAAGAACGGGATGTGGTTTTCAGACATGAACTGACACATGTTAAACATCATGATATATTGTTTCGAAATCTTACAATGCTCCTATGTATCATTCATTTTATGAATCCGTTTGCGTGGTGGCTTAACCGGCAGATGCGCAAATGGAGTGAGTATGCTTGTGATTATGAAGTATGCTGTCGTGAACATAAACTGAAGAAGTATTACGATGTCATACTGAATATGGCAGAGAAAAGCATGAATGCACAGTTTTTAAGCGTACAGTTGTTAGAGAGTGAAAGTGAATTACAGGAAAGGATGAAACATGTTATGAAGTGTTATAAGAAGAAAAATAAGTCAAAATTTGTGGCAGGAATGCTGGTAGCATGTATTACATTGATCAGTGGAAGTAGTGTCTATGCTGTTTCAGCGGCCAGTGTGAGTGCTGATGAACAGTGGAAAAACGCTACGGCAGTCGAGACAAAAGAGAATACAACACAGGAATTGGATGTAGAAGAGGCAACAGAATTGATCGAAATGACAGAGACAAGCCGGGCAAGAAACATTCAGGCGTCTTTGGGAGAGGTTGAGGTACTTTCAGCAAAGAGTGGGTTGTATAATTTTAATTGGAATGTGAAGGCCGGTAAAGAAATATATTCTCCTTCATTCCGGGCGACCTCATCACAGACCATTTCGGTTACAGGTCGTACATCTCCAGCTACAAAATATTTAAAGGTTGGAATTATCGAGCCGGACGGAAAGCACCGTTATATTTCTGCAAAGGGATCATTTGATCATACATTTTCATTAACAAAAACCGGATACTATAAGATTTATGCAGAGAATGCGAACAGTAGTGGCACAATAGGCGTTGCTGGAGCCTTCGAGGTTAATGATTAAAAACAAAAATCTATAGTAGAATAGAATACCTAAAAAAAGAGATGTGATTTGCATCTCTTTTTTTGCTTTGGGTTACAATTGGGTGGAAACAGACCTCATTTTGAATATTGCTATAAATATAGTGAAGTATTATAATATACTCACAAATTTACAAAAGAATGGGACTAAATATATGTATAGTAATGAACGATGTCTTATATTTGATGAATCAGGTAATAATTCCCTGAACTCAAAACCTTGCATGCTCACGAAATTAAGGCAAAAGATGCTTATCCATGTGTAAAATATCATATATTGGAAAGTATCCTATCAAAAGATGTAACTATTTCTTATATTGTAGTTGATTTGCATTATACCGAAGAAAGATTATTAAAAGATAAAAATATTTTATATAATTTTGCAGCTAAAATACTTATTTCTAAGCTCATCACTACAATTGATGAAGGAAAGACGGTAAACATTCTATTCGATAATAAAACCACGAAAATAGCATCCAAAAACTCTTTAAGAGAATATATTATAGCGGATATTGTATATGAAAAGGGATTGGATATAAATATTAATTTTGAGTATAAAGACTCCGATGCTGGAGATGCATTTCTGCATATTATATGGTAGGATACTAATAGGAAATTTGATGGGTATGTAAGCCCATATTAGTGTGTGAATATTTTAAACATAAGCTGCCTGTGTGGTAGTCGCTAATATGGCAGTACCCATTTATTATTTCTTTTTTATATTGAAACACAGATCATGATTCAGAGCATTGAAGAGAGGGAAAAGATTCCCTCTCTTTTTATTTACCGGTTGCTTATGTCGGTAATCTAAAGTATGATATATGATATGTATATTTGAGGGAAAGGTATTTTACGATTATGGAAAAAAGAGAGCGGCTGGGAAGCCGGCTGGGATTTATTATGCTTTCGGCGGGATGTGCGATCGGATGTGGAAATGTATGGAAGTTCCCATGGGCATGCGGACAGAATGGTGGCGGAAGTTTTATGCTGATCTACACCATCTGCCTGTTGGTGCTTGGACTTCCGGCAATGGTGATGGAACTGTCCGTCGGACGTGCGGCGCAGACAAGTCCTCTGTATATGTACCAGAAACTGTCAGTGAACGGAAAGAAATGGCGGCCGCTTGGCATTGTATGTCTGATTGGAAATATTGCGTTGATCGCATTTTATTCGGTTGTTTCCGGTTGGATCATTTATTATTTTGTGAAGTTTCTGACCGGACAGAATCAGAATTTTGGATTTGAAAAAATGATTGCAGATCCATCCGTCAATGTTACCTATTTACTTGTTACGGTGATTATTGCGTTTGTGATTTTGAGCTTTAATCTGCAGGGAGGCTTGGAACGTGTCACAAAATACATGATGTCGGCGTTGATCGTATTGATGCTTGTGTTGGCAATCCATAGTCTGACATTACAGGGAGCAAAAGAGGGGCTGTCCTTTTATCTGATTCCGGATTTTTCGAAAATCACAGGTTCTGTGGTTGTGGGTGCGATGAATCAGGCGTTCTTCACCTTGTCGGTAGGTATGGGTGGCATGGCGATTTTCGGAAGCTATATTGATAAGGAGCGGTCACTGCTTGGAGAATCTGCCAACATTATTGTGCTGGATACATTTGTGGCAATTGTTGCAGGAGTTATCATGTTTCCGGCATGTTATACCTATGGTCTGGAAGTGAATGCCGGACCGAGTCTGTTGTTTGACACGATGGCGAGCGTGTTTAACCATATGAATGGCGGAAGATGGTGGGGTGCGCTGTTTTTCCTGTTTATGGTGTTTGCAGCGCTGTCTACGGTACTTGGCGTATGTGAAAATATTCTGGCGATGATTCGGGAACTTACCGGATGGTCGCGTCCTGTCGGATGTCTGGTGTGTGGGATTGGTTCGCTTTTGATTGCACTGACGACGGCATTGGGATATAGTGTAGTGCATTTTCAGCCGTTTTCGGAAGGAACCACGTGGTTGGATTTCTGGGACTTTATCGTATCTACGAATGTTTTGCCTTTGGGATCACTGGCGTTGGCACTGTTCTGCTGTAATCGGTTTGGCTGGGGCTGGGACAATTTTATAAAAGAAGCAAATGCCGGAAAAGGCTGGAAAGTTCAGGCGTGGATGAAACCGGTGTTTCGGTATTTTGTTCCCGCGGTGATTTTGTTCATTTATGTGTACGGAATGGTTACATTTAAGTGGAAATAATAGATAGACAGATAATTGAAATTCGTTTATAATTATTTCTGTTGAATAGAAGCAATTTATGTGGTACTTATTTTGGTGAATAAGTATGAGCAGAGTGAGAACGGAGGACAAAATGGAGATTGTTTGTTTAGATTTGGAAGGCGTACTGGTACCTGAGATTTGGATTGCATTTGCAGAAGAGACCGGAATCCCGGAATTGAAGCGTACTACAAGAGACGAGCCGGATTACGATAAGCTGATGAATTACCGTATCGGTATTTTGAAGGAGCATGGTCTTGGATTAAAAGAGATTCAGGATACCATTGCAAAGATTGATCCGATTCCTGGAGCAAAAGAGTTCCTGGATGAGCTGCGTGCAATGACACAGGTAATTATTATCAGTGATACATTTTCACAGTTTGCAGGCCCACTTATGAAGAAACTTGGTTATCCAACTATTTTCTGTAATTCTCTTGAAGTTGCAGACAATGGTGAGATTACCGGATTTAAGATGCGCTGCGAGAAGTCAAAATACACAACAGTAAAGGCATTACAGTCAATTGGATATGATACAATTGCCAGCGGTGACAGTCACAATGATCTTGGTATGATTCAGGCAAGTAAGGCAGGATTTTTATTTAAGAGTACGGATGAGATTAAGGCAGAATATCCGGATATTCCAGCATATGAGACTTATGATGAACTTCTCGGGGCAATTAAGAAAGTCATTGGAAAGTAAAATAAGCAACAAAAGCTCCCTGAAAAAAGGGGGCTTTTTTCGCAGTATGGGAAATTGTTTATAGAAAGAAGGACAGGGCGACATGTACAAAGAGGAATTGTTAACAGTAGAAAGTTATCGTTCAAAAGAGGATTATGTAGCGCTTGATATGAAAATAGTCGCAGTAGCGGCTTCTGTATACGGAATGTGTCGTTCATTTTCAGGGTGGATGTTTTTTACCTATTTTACGAATCTGTCAAATATTTTTGTGGATATCGTGTTGCTTGTATTTGCCGGTTTTAATTGGAGGAGCATTCGGAAAAACGGGAAATGTCCGCCGGTTGCAAACGGCTGGTATATTGTAAAGTTTATGGCAACAATCAGTATTACCCTTACGTTTTTGATCTATCTGCTGGTGCTTGCTCCGACAGATCCGCGCGGCTTTATTGGTGCATATATGGGAAACGGATGGGGAAGCCTGTGTGTGCATTTTGTGTGCCCGGTTTTGGCAATACTCGATTTCTGCCTGTTTGATTATCCGTACAGATCCGGAAAACTGCATGTATTGTTTTCCATTGTACCGCCGTTGTGCTATGTGGGTGGAATTGTAGCTTTGGCACATATGGGAGTACGGTGGAACGGAACGATGTATGCACCGTACAATTTTTTGAATTTTGGTGCGAAAACAGGATGGTTTGGCTTTGATTTGAGCCAGATAGGAAAAGAAACGCTTGGAATTGGTGTGGCTTATATGATTGCGGTGCTGGTTATCATTTTTATAGGAATTGGTATGGCATATCTTGCGATTAAAAATGTAAGGCGTAACAAAAAAACAGAGGGGAACTAAGAGGGAAAAAGAATGCTTGATGAGAGAGATGATATTGAGGTATACGATGCTTCCGAGGAGGAGAACGAACGGGAAGCACAGCGCCATCAGATGAGAAAAGAGAGAGCGCAGAAGATGCGGTTGGAAAAACAGCGCAGTATAAAACGTCAGCGCTACATTTTATTTGGAGCAGGTCTTGCAGTTCTGCTTGTCGTGTTGATCGTGCTGCTTGTAAAGAATACTAATAAAAAGGATCCGAAAGATATCTCTGCAAATGCGGTATCACAGCAGACAGAAATGCAGACGGATACGGCAACACAGGAGACACAGACGGAGGAACCATGGAGCTATGAGGCACACAAAACTGACAAAACAGAAAAGTTTCCGGAAAGTGTGGTAAGCAGCAGGGGAATTCTGATAGATGTGGATTCCGGAGAGATTCTTGCAGCAAAAGGCGCGAACAAGCGCATTGTTCCAGCTTCCATGACGAAAATTCTTACGGTACTGGTGGCATCGGAACACATTACACCGGAACAGCTGGATGACAAAGTAGAAATTACAATTGATATTACAGATTATAGTTATCGTAACGATTGCAGTAATACCGGTTATGAAGTCGGGGAAAAAGTTACAGTAAGAGATTTGTTTTACGGAACGATTTTACCTTCCGGTGCGGATTCGGCAGTGGCACTTGCCACATATGTTGCAGGATCACATGAAAAGTTTGTAGACATGATGAATGAAAAACTCGAAGAGATGGGGCTGTCAGAGACAACGCATTTCACGAATTGTGTTGGATTGTATGATGAAGATCATTATAGTACGCCATACGATATGGCGATGATCATCAAGGCCGCGACAGATGATGAGTGGGTTCGGGAAGTAATGTCAACCCATACTTATACAACGAGTAAAACAAAGCAGCATAAGGATGGTCTTACGGTATCGAACTGGTTCCTGCGCCGTATCGAAGATAAAGATACACATGGAGAAGTATTATGCGCAAAGACAGGATTTGTAGCGCAGTCGGGAAGTTGCGCGGCAAGTCTTGCAGCGGACAAGAATGGAAAAGAATATATCTGTGTAACTGCGGGATCGACAAGCAGCTGGAGATGTATTTACGATCATGTGGAACTGTATCAGAAATATCTGCCGGAATAGAGGGCAAAATAGAGGATGACAAAACATGCGGCCAGTAAATTTATATCTGCTCACAAGAAATCAGAATAAAAATACATACACGCCATTTGAAAATATTTTGTCCGCAAGGCATGAGCGGGTACCGGTTAAGGAACACGAATTTCAAAGTCTGCGGCATCTGGTAGATATTTTATGGCAGCAGGGCGTGACGATTCCGGAGATGGATGGCTTTTTTTATTCGTATACGATCCGGCAGATCGGAAAAGAATTTGATCTTTTAAAAGTATGTGTGAACCGCAAAGTATTAAATATTGAACTGAAAAGTCTGGCGGTTTCCGAGGAGAAAATCGAGCGGCAGCTTCAAAAGAACCGCTATTATCTTGGAACGCTGGCATCGCAACTGGAACTGTATACATATGTGGAGGAGACAGGGAAACTCTATACGCTCAAAGAAGAATCTTTGTGTGAGACATCTTTTGCGGATCTGACGGTGGCAATAAAAAGTTTTCAGATTTATGAGGATGGCAATCTGGATCAGCTTCTGCAGGCAAAGAATTATCTGATCTCTCCGCTGAATATGCCGGAGGAATTTCTGGAAAACCGATATTTCCTGACGCAGCAGCAGGAGATGATAAAGAAAACCATCTGTGATGAGATGGGTAGAAATCCGCTGCAGAATCCACAGAAAGAGGATGCGGACAGAGGACAATTCTGGGGAATCACTGGTATTGCGGGAACGGGAAAGACACTGTTGATATATGATCTTGCCAAGGAGATGGCACAGACTGGCAGGGTATGCCTGATTCATTGTGGGATGCTCAGCGAAGGGCATAAGCTTCTTGACAGCATGATGCAGAATGTGGACATCATCAGTGTGTCGGAACTTTTGGCATGCGATGTAAGTACATATGCTTTTTTACTCATCGATGAGGCGCAGCGCATGCCGGAAAAAGCGTTGGATTTTATCTGCAAAAATGCAGAGATAGCGGGGAGAGTATGTGTTTTTTCCTATGATTATTTTCAAATCTTATCCAAAACAGAGCAGCGGCGGAACATCCCTGCACAGCTGGCAGATCTGCCCGGTTTTCAGGAACTGAAACTGTCCGGACGCATTCGCAGCAACCGGGAAATGAATTCTTTTATCCAGACATTGCTCGATCTTAAGAATCGTCAGCAGGGGGAGCGTTTTACTTATGAAAATGTGGATGTTCTCTATGCAGCAAATACATTAGAGGCAGAAAGAATCATCCGCTTTTATCAAAAGGAACGGGGCTATACATTTATTGAATATGATGAAACCCTCGCGGATTGTCCGGGGGACATCAATGTGTTAGAGGTAGCCGGAATGGAGTTTGACAATGTCATAATTACTTTGACCAGTCACTTCAGATATAATGAGGATGGGGTGTTACAGGGGAATGCACATCCGAATCCCGATTACAGTTATTACCGTTTGCTGTTTCAAAGTGTTTCACGTACAAGGGAACGATTGTGCATTGTGGTAATTGGGGATGAAAACCTGTTCGCAAAGGTACTTTCCATACAGCAATATTAAAAAATTGTACTTGTACAAATACATAAATTGTAAAAAAGACCATATTATGGTATAGTTTCATCCGAACGGTATTCTGGGCGTTGCACACAAAGCTTTGTGGCATCAGCCAGACAGAAACTGTATCGGATGAACAATGTTGTCACTTCGGATGTGATTTTTCGCGGACACTCGAAGGAGGTCTGACGGAAGAGCCGTAAGGTATTACATAGTAAAGAAGGTGGTAGCATGCAAATAGGAATCATAGGCGCGGGGCGTGTGGGCTGTTCCATGGGAAAGTATCTTGTGGGGCATGGTGCAGACGTTCTCGGATATTATGATACGAATGATCGGGCGGCAGAAGAAGCCGCACAATTCACAGGGACAGAGCGTTATGATACGCTGGCGGAACTTGTATCGGCCAGCAAACTGATATTTATCACGACACCGGATGGAATCATCTTAAGCGTGTGGAAACAAATCAGACATCTGCCTCTTGCGCAGAAGATAATATGTCATTGTAGTGGCGCATTATCATCAGATTCATTTTCTGGAATTGAAGATACGCATGCAGCGTGTCTGTCTATTCATCCAATGTTACCGTTCAGTAACAGATTTTCATCTTATGAACAATTGGAAAAAGCGTTTTTTACCGTGGAAGGGGATTCTTCGGCGATACAGGTCGTGTCGGCAATGTTTGAAGGATTCGGAAACCGGGTATGCAGCATTCGTGCGGAGGATAAGCCCCGTTATCATGCAGCCGCGAGCATTTTGAGCAATCAGGTTGTTGCAGTATTGAATTGCGGATATGCGTTGCTTGAACAATGTGGATTTTCCAGAGAGGAAGCCATTGCGGCAACAGCGGCGCTGGTACGGCAGAACATAAACAACGTGATCGAAAACGGATGTGTGGATGCCTTGACCGGACCAATCGAGCGATGCGATCTTGGCACGGTGGAAAAACATCTTGCGTGTCTGGGAGAGGAAGATGCACAGATGTACCGTATTCTTGGGACAAAGCTTGTGACGATCGCAGAGAAGAAAAATCCCGGGGTAGATTATGGAAAAATGCGGGCGTTGTTCCAATCAATCGGATGCAAAAACGAAGAAGATGAAAAAGCAGGCGAAGGAGGCTTATAAAATTATGAAAAACACAGCAGTTACATTTCGGGATGCAAAGCAGAAAGGTGAGAAACTTACCATGCTTACCGCATATGATTATTCCACAGCAAAACTGATCGATGAGGCTGGAGTCAATGCAATCCTTGTAGGGGATTCACTTGGCATGGTTATGCTTGGATATGAGGACACACTTTCTGTGACAATGGAGGATATGATTCATCACAGTGCAGCAGTTGCCAGAGGAATCAAAAATACACTTCTGATCACAGATATGCCATTTATGTCTTATCAGACATCGGTTTATGATGCCGTAGTCAATGCCGGCCGTCTGGTAAAAGAAGGACGTGCCCAGGCAGTCAAATTAGAAGGTGGTATGGAAGTCTGTGATCATATTCGTGCGATTGTCAAGGCATCTATTCCGGTTTGTGCGCATCTGGGACTGACGCCGCAGTCCGTAAATGCGTTTGGCGGATTTAAGGTACAGGGAAAAGGTGAGGAAGCAGCACAGAGACTTTTGGATGAGGCGCGTGCGGTCGAAGAGGCAGGAGCTTTCGCTGTTGTATTGGAATGTGTACCACAGGCATTGGCAGAGAAAATTACAAAGTCAATCAATATCCCGACCATCGGTATCGGCGCGGGTGCAGGCTGTGACGGACAAGTACTTGTTTATCAGGATATGCTTGGCATGTATTCCGACATGGTGCCGAAGTTTGCAAAACAGTATGCGCAGGTCGGCACACAGATGAAAGAAGCGTTTGCGGCTTATCGAAAAGAAGTGGCAGATGGAACGTTCCCGGCACCGGAGCACACCTTTAAAATGGATGAGACAATTCTGGATAAATTATATTAAATGTGTCAGGCATTCTATGAACACCTGACATGCAGCGTCAGCCCTTAATGGGCTGATGTTCGAAAGGAGAAAAATTAATGAAAATATATGGAGAAATCGCAAAAGTAAGAGAAACAGTAAAAGCATGGAAAGCGCAGGGCCTTACCGTTGGATTTGTACCGACGATGGGATATCTGCATGAAGGACATAAGAGCCTGATCGATGCTGCCAGAAAAGAAAATGACCGTGTGGTCGTGAGCATTTTCGTAAACCCAATGCAGTTCGGACCGAAGGAAGATCTGGCAAGTTACCCGAGAGATCTCGACAAGGATGCAAAGCTTTGTGAGGCAGCAGGCGTGGATGTGATCTTTCATCCGGAACCGGAAGAGATGTACACACCACAGTTTTGCTCTTATGTGGATATGAATGGACTGACAACCGAACTTTGTGGAAAAACCAGACCGACACATTTCCGTGGTGTGCAGACAGTCGTATTGAAGTTATTCCATATCGTGACACCGGACCGTGCATATTTTGGACAGAAGGACGCACAGCAGCTTGCAGTCATCAAGCGCATGGTTACGGACCTGAATGTGGATGTACAGATCATCGGATGTCCAATCATCCGCGAAGAGGACGGTCTTGCAAAAAGTTCCAGAAATACATATCTGAATGCAGAAGAGCGTAAGGCAGCACTGGTACTGAGTCGCAGTCTGAAGCTTGGAAAAGAACTTGTTGCAAAGGGCGAAAAGAGTGCGGAAGCTGTGAAGAAAGTGATTACAGAGAAAATCGAAAAAGAGCCTCTGGCAAAAATTGATTATGTGGAAGTCGTTGATTTTGACACAATCACACCAACCGAAACAATTGGAAAGTCCGTTCTTGTTGCAATCGCTGTTTACATTGGAAAAACGAGACTCATTGACAACTTTATCGTGGAGGCTTAGCATATGACATATACAATGTTGAAAGGTAAAATTCATCGTGCAGTAGTCAAGCAGGCAGATTTAAATTATGTGGGAAGTATTACGGTGGATACCGAGTTGCTTGAAGCTGCAGGAATTATGGAATACGAACTTGTCCAGATTGTGGATGTGGAGAATGGAAACCGGTTTGAAACCTACACGATTGCAGGCGAACCAGGTTCCGGCATGATCTGTCTGAACGGTGCTGCGGCAAGACAGGTGGCAGTGGGGGATCATGTGATTCTCATGTGCTATGCACAGATGACACCGGAGGAAGCAAAACAGCACAAACCGAAAGTTGTTTTTGTGGATGAGGAAAATCATATTTCCAAGATGACGAACTACGAAAAGCATGGAAAGATTGCAGAGGATATGTAAGAGAATAACAGAAGATCTCTATCTTTGGAGATGGGCATTGCTTGTGCTGCTCGTGTATGGCTGCGTGACACAGATTGTATATGGCACGATTTGTCCGTTTGTGGTATTCAGTGGGTTTCCCTGCCCGGCATGCGGACTGACCAGAGGGGTATGTGCGATACTGACCGGACACTGGAAGATGGCAGCCACATATAATGTTACCGCATTTTTGTGGCTGCCTGCACTCATCTGGTTCTGTGTTATGCGCTATATTGTTGGGAAAAATAAAGTCTGCTGGGAGCCGGTTTTTATCGTGATTGCGATCATTACCATTCTTTATTATATCTATCGTATGAAGATGTGCTTTCCGGGAAATCCTCCGATGTGCTATCAGGGAAAAAATGTCGTGACATGGCTTTTACATATGTGATATACTGTAAAAGGAGTTTATCAACATACGTTTTAGGAGGAAATGAAAATGTTTTGTACAAATTGTGGAACAGACAACAATAATGGTGAAACAAACTGCAAAAACTGTGGTGCACCATTAGCGGGAGCAGACAACAGTGCTGCATTTAACAATGGCTCTTATGCATACAACCAGCAGGGAACCGGAACATATGGAAACCAGAATCAGCCATATCCGAACAACAATGTGGAATTTAATGAGAGCATGATTCCGGAAGAATATCGTCCAATCAGCATGTGGGGATATTTTGGATATCAGATCCTGTTTGCGATTCCATGTGTCGGTCTGATTCTGTTACTGGTATTCTCTTTCGGAGGAACCAAGAATAAGAACTTAAAGAACTTTGCAAGATCTTATTTCTGTGTATTGATCATTGCGGTTATTTTGGTAGCAATCATTATGGCAATTGGTGGTGTTGGTCTTTTGTCTGGCATAAGCAATAGTTATTACTAATTCGTTAGCAGGTATATAAAAAAGCGGAAGATGAGATTCGTATTTCTCTTGAGACAGAGGGAGTGCGAATCTTATTTTATTTATGTGAATGTGTGCGAAGGTTTGAAACATCAGCCGAAACGTCGGCTGGAAGTGTGCTTGGTCTTGAATGAATTTTTGGAATCAGTTATAATGAGGCTTATAGCATTTGCCTATTGAAAACATGTGCGAGGCAGATACAAAAGAAAGGAAGACAAAATGAATTTAGGTCATGTATCCGTTGTGAGTATCATTGGAATGATCATTTCGATGATCATTGCGATTGGATTACCCGTATTTTTGATGCTTTTTGTGCGAAAAAAGGAAAAAGCACAGATTAATTTCTTTTTTATTGGTGCTGCAGTATTTGTGCTGGCAGCATTGTTCTTAGAACAGTCCTGTCATGCTGTGGTATTGAGCGTTGCCGGAGATGTTCTGAAAGGAAATGTATTTCTTTATGCAGTGTATGCAGGACTTGCAGCAGCCGTGTTTGAAGAGACCGGCCGACTTATTGCAATGAATATATTTTCAAAGAGACAGAAAGTACGGTTGAATGATGCCAATGCGTTTATGTATGGAATCGGACATGGTGGAGCAGAATCGATTCTTTTGGTTGGTATTACATGTATCAATAATCTTACAACTTCTGTTATGATCAATAATGGTTCCATTGAGACAACACTGAAGGCTTTGGATGCAAAAACACAGAGTACAGCACTTGACAGTATCAAAGCATTGTGGACGACAGCACCATACGAATTTTATCTGGCAGGTGTGGAACGTATTTTTGCCATTGCAATTCAGATTGCATTATCCATGCTTATGTATACAGCAATCCGCTACGGAAAGAAATGGCTTATTGCGTTGGCATTTGAGATTCATTTCATGGTAGACTTCGTAACAGTACTTGCAGGAAATTTCCTGGATGATATTGTTATGGAATTATTAATCGGAATCCTTGCGGCTATGATATCCTATGCGACTTATAGGATTTGGAAGCGATGTTCGACGGAGCAGCAGGCGTAGACAGTAGAGAGAGGATTTGATTTTATGAGTACACAATTAAGGCATTCCCTGTTGCTGCTTTTGACGGCATTTATCTGGGGTGTGGCATTTGTAGCGCAGAGTGTCGGAATGGATTATGTAGGCCCGTTTACGTTCACAGCCTCCCGTTCGCTGATTGGTGCGGTGGTACTTCTTCCGGTCATCTGGTTTCGGACGAAAAAAGAAAATGGTGTAAAGGCAGAACAAAAGAAGGGGACTGCAGTGGATAAGCAGGAAAAGAAAAATTTGCTGCGGGGAGGAATTGTTTGTGGCGTATTTCTTTGTATTGCCACCAATTTGCAACAGATTGGTCTACAGTACAGTACGGTCGGCAAGTCAGGATTTGTCACAGCCATGTATATCGTGCTGGTACCGGTTTTGGGGATTTTTTTTCACAAGGGAATTGATACACGAAAAGTGATTTCCGTGATACTGGCGGTATGTGGACTGTATCTGCTTTGTATGACAGACGGAAATTTTTCGATTGGAAAAGGCGATATTTTTACCATTTTATGTGCACTGGCATTTTCTTTGCAGATTCTGTCAGTGGATCATTTTGCACCGAAAGTAGATTGTGTGAAACTGGCAAGTCTGCAGTTTCTGGTTTGCGGAATCTGTTCAAGTGTGCCGATGCTGTTGTTTGAACATCCGCATTTTGTACAGCTTGCGGCGGCATGGATGCCGATTTTATATGCGGGTATTCTTTCCAACGGCGTAGCTTATACCTTACAGATTGTTGCACAGAAAGGATTAAATCCAACCGTTGCATCATTGATTATGAGCTTAGAGTCTGTGATTTCAGTATTGGCCGGATGGATCATTTTACACCAGACACTGACAAAAAGAGAATTGATCGGATGTGTATTTATGTTTGCTGCGATTATTATTGTGCAGTTAAAATCCGGAGAAGATGGAGGTTATCATGAAGAATATAATTGAACGTGAAGTAGATGGAATATTGACAGACATCCTGGATGATTATAAAAAGGAGCGTGCAATCGACAAAAATGATATTTATAATCAGCCGGACAAAAATGAGATTATAGCCATTTTAGATCATTTGATGGCAATTGTTTATCCGGGATTTTTCCGGGAAAAAAGCCACAAAATTTATAATCTCAGCCATACGGTTTCCACCTTGATTGAGGATGTGCTGTTCCATTTGAACAAGCAGATCATGGTTGTAATGAAATATACAAAAGTATTTTCGGAGGAGCAGGAGGAAGAATTAGAGGAGTTCGCACAGAATGCATCGGTTGCTTTCCTTAAGACGATTCCAAAAATCCGTGAGTATCTCGATACAGATCTGCAGGCAGCTTTGGACGGAGATCCGGCAGCAAGCAGCAAGGAAGAGATTATTTTCTCTTATCCGGGGCTGTATGCAATCACAGTGTATCGTCTTGCACATGAGCTGTTTCTTCTGAAAGTGCCACTCATTCCGCGTATGATGACGGAGCATGCACACAGCAAAACTGGAATTGATATTCATCCGGGTGCAACGATTGGAAAATATTTCTTTATCGATCATGGTACTGGCATTGTTGTCGGTGAGACAACAGTGATCGGTGAGCATGTAAAACTATATCAGGGTGTAACGCTTGGTGCATTGTCTACCAAAGGTGGACAGAAACTGCGCCATGTGAGACGTCATCCAACAATCTGCGACAATGTAACCATTTACTCAGGAGCGTCTATCCTTGGCGGAAATACGGTGGTCGAAGAAGGTGTTGTTGTGGGCGGAAATGCTTTTATTACTAAGTCTGTCAGCAAGGGGACAAAAGTCAGCGTGAAGAATCAGGAACTGGTATATCATAGTGACGACGAGTCTTTGCACCAAAATGAACAGGACGAGTCTTGGTTTTATGTTATTTAATCGACTTTGAATAGTTACATCTAAATTATTCGCATCTCATTGCGTTTGATGTAGCATGTATGATAAAATAAAAAGTATGTGACATGCATACAGAATATGGTGTGGGTTTAGGAGAGTTAACACATGATTGACAAAAAGAAATTAAGAAATGCAATAAATAAAAGCCAGAAGGCAATGCAGAATGAACCAACGGATCCGAGCATGACCGTGGATGTCAAAAATGAAGATCTTGAGGCACAGATTAAAGTTTATACAAAGGAGAAAACTGGAGATAATTTGAACCAGCTTATTGAAATTGCCCGAAAATGCAGACTTCTGGTACCGGCAAATTTAAATGAGCAGAACCAGCCGGTTCCATGTCTGATTAATAGTCAGGAAAATGGATTGTTTTTCCCGGCATATACATCCAAAGAGCAGATTCCAAAGGAGCCAAAGAGCCCGGCAATTATTAATATGCCGTATCTGGCAATCAATGAAGTTGCCTGTCGTCAGGCGGAACATATTGGAGGAATTGTTATTAATCCATTTACAGACAATCTGGTGTTTAAGATGCCTTTGGTACAGCGTATCGAGGAAGTGGAGAAAGCACGTAAGAATGCTGGAAAAGTAAAGACGATGCAGTTGACACCGGAACAGTATGTATTGTTCGAGCGCAAACAGTTTGAGTTTGGATTTCTTCCAAGACATTTATTCGAAAATGGCAAAGAGTTGATGGAGCAGCTCAGCGAGAAAAAAGAAGAATACATCGATCAGCTGTTTGAAGAGTCTTATCAGCAGAAACGTATGTATCCGTACCTGCCAGAAGATTTCTCGGTTATGGTTTTGAATATTTCGGATGATCTGACGATTGCTCGTGTCGATTTGCCGAGTCGTGAAATGGGAGTTCCGTCCTGCTATCGTATCTATCTTGCATGGAACGAAAAGGAACAGAAGGTACGTTACATGACGATTGAGAAGACAAAAGATGCCGGAAGTAATCTTTTAGGAGAAATGGGAAGTGACTGGAAGCATATCAATCATGGTCAGGCTCCGGTAGAAGGCGCAGAGCTACAGACCATTCTTGATATCTTAGAAGAAAAATTGTCATAATTTATTGTGCAAGAATCGGAGCAAACGATGCACGAACAACCTTTGCAAGATCCTGTGGGTTGAGTGCAATCGTGGTTCCGATGCGGCCACCGCTGATATACATCTTATCAAATTGTTCTGCGGATTCGTCGATAACGGTAGGAAACGTTTTTTTCATACCAAGCGGACTGCAACCACCACGGACATATCCGGTGATGGCGGTAAGATCCTTGACGTGGATCATCTCGACCGATTTTTCGCCGACAGAGCGGGCAGCGGCTTTTAAGTCTACTTCCTCAGCAATCGGAATGACAAATACATAGTATTGTTTGCTTTTTCCCTGCATAACGAGTGTTTTGTATGTCTGTTCGGCAGGGGCACCCGTTTTTTCAATGGTATGCATACCATCAATAAATTCATCACATTCATAATTGATCAGTTCATATTCTATTTTGTTGCGCTCTAAGATACGCACAGCGTTTGTTTTTACTTCTTTTTTTCCCATATATGTTTGATACTCCTGTATGATAAGTTTTCATGCATCCTCGAAAGGCTGCATTTCTATTTCGCCACTCATTATAGCAAATTCACAAGAAAAGTTGAACTGGAAATGCAGAAATGTTATAATAAATGTCGCTAAAAACGAAATAAACAGGTAAAGGAGCATGCATATGAAGGATTTTCTGAAACGAATCAAAGCGGATTTTCTGGCATCATCCATTTTATGTATTGTGCTGGGAATCATATTTATCGTTTGCAATGATGGTGTGATTAACCTCATGGGAAGCGTGTTTGCAGTGATATTGATTATCATTGGTGCTGTATATGTGGGAAGCTTTTTCTTGAATTTTATTACGAATGGATTGTCTGTGCTTATGGGGGTGATTATACTCGCTATGGGAATCTGGTTCCTTGTTCAGCCGGCAGTGATCGTAAGCCTGATTCCAATTGTACTTGGAGTCGTGTTGTTGTTCCATGGACTTCGTGCTATCAAAGAAACGATTGAGGCGAAGAAATTTGGATACGATGCATGGGGCGCAGATCTGATTCTTGCAATCATCAGTCTGATCTGCGGATTTATTTGCGTGTTTGATGCCTTTGGAGTGATGGAGAAAGCAACAATTGTTGTTGGAATCATCCTGATATACAATGGAGTCTCGAATATATGGATCTCATGCAGTGCAACCCGTGCTGCAAAAGATTATGCCCGTCGCAATGCTACGGTGGATGTTAATTTTGTTGAGGACGATGATGACAAATGAGACAGATGGAATTTAAGATGGAACGACCTGGACTTACCAAGGTCGGAGATGAATTATCTGTTACAGAGGGAAAGCTTCCGACTTCTTATTATTATACAATTGAGCATGCGATTGCCATGTCTGGGAACTATGCGGTGAGTGAACGACTCAAAAGCCGTAAAGGAATCGTTGTGGATGTGAAGGAGACGGAAAAAGGATACTTTGTAACCATGGAATTTGATGAATAGTAAGGTAAGATATGGCTACACAGAACAAAAACGATATTGACCAGTTGCTGGCAGATAGTTTAAAGCAGCTGGCATCCAAGAAGTTACTGGAGAAAATAACAATTAAAGAGATTACGGATCTGGCCGGGGTAATCCGACCGACATTCTACAATCATTTTCAGGATAAATTTGAACTGTTGGAGTGGATTATAAAAAAAGATCTGTTAGAACCGATTCAGCCGCTGATCCGCAATGATATGTTTATGGAGGCGATGGTTCTTCTTTTTACAAATATTGAGAGAGATAAGGCTTTTTATTCCCATGTGGTCAAACTCGAGGGTCCTGTCACATTCCACAGCATTGCGCACAAGTGCGTAAGAGAGGTGCTTCTGGCAATCATCAATGAGCAGATGACGGGAAAAGAATCGAAACACAAGTGGCTGACGCCGGAGGTCATTGCTTCGTACTATGCAGAATCGCTTTGTTTTGCGGCGGAGACCTGGATCAACCAGAATATGGTTCTGCCACCGAAAGAAATGGCGGAAGCCTATCAGTACATGATTTCCCGTTCCATGATGGATATTATCAAAGAGTTATAGAGTTCATACAATTTCATAGGAATGTATAATAGAATATACAAATGCACACAATTGTATATTACATTGATACAGGAAAAAAAGATTGAATATTTTCATATTCAATCTTTTTTCATATGATAAATCCGATGAAAAATATATAGGATGGTGAGCATTATGATTAAATTTGGAAAAGGGGTCGTTAAATGTCGGTTCCTGATTCTGATTCTGGCGTTTCTGTTACTGATTCCATCAGCAATCGGTTACATAAAGACCAGAATTAACTATGATATCCTTTCTTATCTTCCAGGGGAGATCGAGACAATGAAAGGACAGGACATTCTTCTGGATGAATTTGGAACAGGTGCTTTTTCGTTCGTAGTCGTTGAGGGTATGAATGACAAAGATCTGGAAAAAATTGCAGATGAGATTGAAGATGTACCTCATGTAAAGAATGTTATCTGGTATGGATCGGTAATGGATTTCAGTATTCCACGTGAAGCGTTACCGGATGATATCTACAATTTCTTTAATAATAAGGATGCAGACAGCCAGTTGATGGCAGTTTTATTTGATGAGTCCATGTCATCGGATGGAACAATGGATGCCATTCAGGAAATCAATGATCTGGTTGGTAAACAGTGTTTTGTCAGTGGTATGGCATCGGTAAACAATGACATCCGTAAGCTGGCAGAAGATGAGAGTGTGATCTATGTATTGATCGCCGTTATTCTTTCACTGATCGTTTTATCTTTGACTATGGATTCTGCATTAGTTCCATTCCTGTTTTTGATCAGTATCGGAATGGCAATCATATATAACCTCGGATCGAACGTGATTATGGGAGAAATCTCGTACATAACGAAGGCATTGGCAGCGGTCCTGCAGCTTGGTGTTACTATGGATTACTCTATTTTCCTGTGGCACAGTTATCAGGAACAGCAGGAGCGGTTTGACGGTGACAAAAATCGAGCCATGGCACATGCCATTTCCAACACCATTACTTCTGTTGTAAGTAGTTCTATCACAACAGTAGCCGGATTCCTTGCATTGTGCTTTATGAGTTTCACATTAGGACTCGACCTTGGTATTGTTATGGCAAAAGGTGTTGTATTCGGTGTAATCGGTTGTGTAACAATTCTTCCATCACTGATTCTTGTATGTGACAAAGCAATCGAGAAGACAAAGCACAGAGTAATTCTTCCGGACATGAGCAGAATTGCAGGATGGATTACAAACCACTACATTGTATTTGTTATCGCATTCCTCGTTGTTTTAGTTCCTGCAATCTACGGTTACACACACACGGATGTGTATTATGATCTGACCGGAACGTTGCCGGAGACATTCAGCAGTAAAGTAGGTAATGATAAACTGACGGAGCAGTACCAGATGGGCGCAACACATATGGTACTGGCAAAAAGCGATTTGTCGGAAAAAGACAGCATGAATATGATCGATGATATCAAGAAAGTAGATGGTGTCAAACTGGCAGCTTCTCTCGATTCTGTTATGGGACCGAACATTCCACAGGAAATGGTTCCAGATGACATTAAGGAAGTTTTCAAGAGTGGCGATTATCAGATGATGATCATTGTTTCCGAATATGCTTCCGCAACCGATGAAGTAAACAAACAGTGTGACGAGATCAACAAGATCATTAAGAAATATGATGACACAGCAATGCTTATTGGTGAGGCTCCATGTACGAAGGACCTGATCGAGATCACAGATGTGGATTTCAAGAATGTAAGTATTATTTCCATTGGAGCAATCTTCCTGATCATTGCGATTGTATTTAAGTCCATTACACTGCCAATCATTCTGGTATGTGTCATTGAGTTTGCAATCTTTATCAATATGGGTATTCCGGCATACACCGGAACGGTATTACCGTTTATCGCGTCAATCGTTATCGGAACCATTCAGCTGGGTGCAACGGTCGACTATGCAATCCTTATGACGAATAAGTATAAGAAGAATCGTTTCCGTGGAATGGAGAAGAAAGAAGCAATCACAGATGCATTGAGTAAATCGATTCAGTCCATTATCGTCAGTGCATTGAGCTTTTTCGCAGCAACATTCGGTGTAGGAATGTATTCTAATATTGATATGATTGGTTCTTTGTGTATGTTAATGGCACGAGGTGCAATCATCAGTATGATCGTCGTTATCTTTATACTTCCATCTATGTTGATGGTATTTGACCGTGTGATCTGTGTGACAAGCGCAGGTTTCCGTAACAAGAATAAATAGGAGGTTGATTCATTATGAAGTTACCAGAATTAAAAAAGAAATTCAGAAATAGATATGCAATCAAAATTGTAGCAGGTGTTCTTACCGTTGCATTGCTCGGCAGCAGCATGACAGCTGTTGCGGTACAGGCAGATCAGAAGGAAGACGCAACGGTAGAGACAACCGCAGAAACAAGCAGTGACAGTAAAGTGGATGTCAGTGATATTGAAGATCTGGTTTCCATTAAAGCGAACGACAAGGAGATCGGAAAGGACGAGAGCGTTTACCTGATTTCTGATGCAAGTGGTAAAGTATATAACACGATTGTAAGTGATCATCTGACAAACAAAGATAAGGCAGATACGTTAGAGGATCAGTCAAACTTAAAAGATATCAAGAATGTAAAGGGTGACGAAGAGTTTACCCAGGATGGAGATAAGCTTACCTGGAAAGCAGGCGGCAATGATATTTATTATCAGGGAACTACCGATGAGAAAGCTCCGGTCAGCCAGAAAGTGACTTACTATCTGGACGGCAATGAAATCGATCCAAAGGATTTGGCTGGAAAGTCCGGTAAAGTTACCATCCATTTTGATTACACAAACAATTCTTCTTACAAAGAGACCATAAATGGCAAGGAAGTTGAAGTAAAAGTTCCATTTGCAGCAGTGACGGCAATGGCTCTTGATGACAGCTTTACCAATGTGGAAGTAAAGAATGGCAAAATACAAAGCAATGGAGACAACAACATCATTATCGGATATGCACTTCCTGGAATTAAGGAAAGCCTGAATGTAGAGGATTCTGATTTCGTAGATGATCTGGAACTCCCGGAAGATTTTGAGGTGACTGCAGATGTCAAGGATTTCAAACTGGATACTGCAATGACCATCGTCATGAATGCAGGCAGCATGGTATCTATGGAAAAAGGCGACAGCTCCTCTTTGGATGACATGATTGATGAGTTATCCGATGCAAGTACCAAGTTAAAAGATGGCTCTTCTGATCTGGCAAAGGGAATCGATACATTACAGAGCAGCCTTGCAGATTACGCGAGTGGTATGAGCAAGCTGTATTCCAAGAGTGGAGATCTTGCTTCCGGTGTCAACACGTTAAACAGCAGCGCAAAAACAATCAGCCAGGGTATTCAGACATTAGACAAAGCACTGAATACTAAGATGAGCGACAAGGAAAAAGCAGCAGCACAGAAGACGGCATCCGACGCTGTAGCAGCAGAATTTAAGAATGGCAAGACAAAAGAAGTTACCGACCAGATTTATAATTCATTACGTTATACAAAGAGTAAAGATGGTTCCACTGCTGACGGTGCATTATATACTTCCTTATATGATGGCGCATACAATGCAAACGCAGCAACAACCGTATACAATGAAGTTGTAAGACAGGTACTTCTTCAAGCAGCAGGACAGCCGGCGACCAGCAAGCTGACAGCAGATCAGGTTGCTGAGGCAATCAAGACAAATTATGCAAAGGGTGCACAGGCAAACGATCCGACTTCTACTGCAATGTATGCAGTTACAAACGGAATGACAAGTGCGCAGCTTGCAGAACTTCTTTACGCGAAGTCAGGTGCAAAAGATACGCTTTTTGCAAAGACAGAAAGCACGATCCAGGCACAGTTAAAAGCAGGAAGAGACAATGCACAGATCAAAGCGGGCGTAGAGCAGAGTTTAAAGACAATGGCAGAACAGCTCGCAGGTGCATGTGAGAGTGCTGCTTCACAGGCAGCAGGTCAGGCAGCAGTTATCGGAGCAGAGAGTGCCAAGGCTACCGTTGCAAAGCAGATCGAGGCAGTACAGAAGAACGGATACAGCCTTGTTAGCGGAGCAAAGGCATTGAGCAAAGGAACACAGACACTGGCAGATCAGGTTCCGACTCTGACAGCTGGTATCAAAGCTTTAAACGATGCTACTGTAAAGATTGTAGATGGTGTGGATGAGTTACATGATGGTTCTCATAAACTTGCAGATGGAATTGTTGAGTTTGATGAAGACGGAATTTCCAAGATTGTAAACAGTTACGAAGGTGATATCAAACCGTTCACCGATCGTTTACAGGCTGTTCTTGATGCAGGAGAAGATTATCAAACATTTACATCTGTAGCAGACGGTGTAAACGGAAGCGTGAAGTTCATTTACAAACTTGATTCAATCAAGGCAGAGGATGCAAAATAAAAACAGATCATTGGAGGAACACTAGGATGAACTGGATAGAAAATATGCTGATTGTAGCGGGCGTTTCGCTAGATATTTTCGCAGCAATGGAATGTCAGGGATCACTTGTAAAAAAAGTAAATAAAAAGCAATTGTCCGCAATATGCGCTGTGATTGCCATTGGGCAGCTTATAGGATTATTCCTGGGATATTTTCTTTCCGACCTGTTTTGCCGGAAATATGCAGTGGCAAATGAAAAAATGCTTGGAGAGATCATCGCAATGCTGATTTTCTTTGCACTTGGAATTCGCCTGATAATCAAAGCTATCCAAAATGAACGGATTGAAGAACGTCTGGAAAATAACCTCGGAATCAAACGTTTTGTACAGATGGCGGCGAGAACTGGAATTTATATGATACTGGTCGGCATTGCATTTGGATTTTTAGGAACCAATACAATGTTGCTTTTGGCTATGATGATTATATTTACGATAGCCTTTGTGATTGGGGGAATGTACACAGGCTATCATATGGGATTTGATTCTAAGACCATGGTATATGCCGTGGGGGCGATTTTATTGTGGATTTCTGGATTTGATGTATTATTACGTAGAGTGTTAGATATTTTTTAGAGAGAAGGAATACAGAGGGCAGATGATTGCCCTCTGTTTTATTTTGTAGTAAGATAGAGACGTTCTTTGAAAAGTTACAGGAAAAAGAATAGCAGGGAGATTGCAGGCATATGATAGAAGACAGACAGGCGGTAACAGAAGATTACACGGTCATTGATCTGGAGATGACGGGATTGACACCGAAACAGGATAAAATTATTGAGATCGGGGCAGTGAAGGTGCGTGGGAAAAAGGTGGTAGACACTTTTGGCACGCTGGTGAAATCTGCGCGGCCGATTCCAGAGAGAGTCAGCGAACTAACCGGTATCACGAATGAAATGATGGAAACCGGGATGGAAGAAGATCAGGCGATAGAGACGCTGCTTTCTTTTATCGGGGAGGATGTGATCGTAGGGCATAATATATCATTTGATTACAGTTTTCTCAAACAGTGGGCGGTCAACCGCAAACTGCCATTGCAAATGTATGCGTGTGATACACTGCGCATAGCCCGGTCCCTGCTTCCGGGGGAACAGTCGAAGAAACTGGAAGATCTCTGTAATTATTTTCAGATTGAGAGGGAACATGCACATCGGGCATTGGACGATGCAAGTGAAACGCAGAAAATATATGAATGCTTTATGGAGCGTGCATTGCCGGAAAAGCAGGAACTTTTTGTACCGAAACTTTTGATGTATAAGGCAAAGCGGCAGACACCGGCTACTGCGCATCAGATTGAGCGATTGAAGCAGCTGCGGGAAAAATATCAGATTACAGATGAAATCGTATGGGATGCCCTGACAAGAAGTGAGGCATCCCGTCTGCAGGATAAATATTATACAACTTATGGAAGATAGGTTCTTAATTTTTCAACGATGATACTGCGGGCAAGTGTGTTGATTTCTTCCGCAGTAGCGATTAGATTCTGAATTTGTGTTGCTTGTCCGTCCTGTTTGTACAGGTCAGCAAGCGTTGTATAGATACTGATCGCATCGGCATGGTAGGACACTGCAAGTTCTAACAGTCCTTTGGCGGCATTTTTCTGACCATCGGCAAGAAGTTCCTGCGCATAGATGTTTACTGCGCTTACAAATTCGGTAAAATTGGCATCGTAAGCGGAGAGCTCATCGAGGTTTGCAGCGCCATATTCCAGTTTCAGTTCGGTATTCGTGATACCGGACAGGTTGAGCATCTTATCAGAAGAAAGGCGCACCAGCGTCTTTTCTGCGTCTGTGTGAAGGTTTTGTGGTATTTTTTCGATGGGTATGGTAAGATAGTTGAGATTGTGGATATCTTTGCGGCGCGTAAAATTGGCCTGCTGTTCGTTTTCCCAGAATTGTTCCTGGGCATTTTCCTGTGAACGGTTATTTTTATGGATTGCAAAGTTTAATATTAATACAAAAATGATAAATACAGCTAAAAATATGAACATAGAGAAAAGTCCTTTCTTATGTGAATTTCCGGTTGTATTGATTATAACTTATAATTACAGAGAGGTGAATAGAATGAAGAAAAAAAATCGTATGATTGCAATTGTGGCATTGGTACTGATTGTTGCAATGGTTGTCACTTCTGTTGTTTCAGCATTCATGATGTAGGAGACGCAATGGCATATAATGACGCGAACTAAGGCTTGAAAATGTGGGTGTTTGTGATAAAATATGTAGTCAGACAAAGTATGGTGGAATTGTAGTTAAGGAAAGAATATGAAGAAGACAGGGAAAATTATCTTTTTTGGAACATTATTTGGTTTGTTATGCAGTTTTGGAAATGCACAGACGGTTCAGGCGCAGGATGAAATTGCAATAGAGGACGGTGTGTGCATCGGCAATGTTGACGTAGGTGGAATGACGGAGGACGAAGCTAAGACAGCCGTTTCTTCCTATGTAGATAGTCTCATGGACACTACATTTACATTGAAGGGTAAATCCGGTTCCATCGAAATGACCGCTGCTGACATGGGCGTTACGGCCGATGTAGACACTGCTGTGACCGAAGCGATGGCAGTAGGACGCGCAGGCAGTCTGATCAATCGTTATAAGACGACACAGGATTTGAAGAAAAATAAATTGGTGCTGGATATGCACTTAAGTGTGGATAAACAGGAGACTGCACAGAAGTTGTACAGCAATTCCGGCAAACTGAGTGTGGAAGCTGTGGACAACGGATTGAAGCGTGAAAATGGAGAGTTTGTATATGTTCCGGGTAAGGAAGGCGTGGAAGTTGATATCGTAAATTCCGTATATGCCATCAATGATTTCCTTGCAGATGGCTGGGATGGAAGTGACAATGAGATTGCACTTGTCACAGAAGTTGTAGAACCGCGTGGAACAGAGGAAGAACTTGCAGAAGTAAAAGATTTATTAGGAAGTTATTCAACGGACTTCAGCAGTTCGAGTCCGGGACGTGCCAAGAATGTAACAACCGGCTGCAGTAAGGTCGATGGTACAATCCTTTATCCGGGAGAGGAATTTGAGCTTTGTTCTACGGTAAGCCCTTTTACACAGGAAAACGGATATGAACTTGCAGGCGCTTATCAGAATGGTACAACGGTAGAGTCTTTTGGTGGAGGAATCTGCCAGGTGGCTACTACATTATATAATGCGGTAATACGCGCCGAACTTGAGATTACCATGCGTTATAACCACTCCATGATGGTACATTATGTGCAGCCATCTATGGATGCAGCAATTGCAGGCAATTATAAGGATCTCCGTTTTAAAAATAATCTGGATTCACCGGTTTATATTGAGGGATACTGTAGTGGTGGTGTGATACATTTTAATGTATATGGCAAGGAAACACGTCCTTCTAACCGTGAGATTTCGTTTGAGAGCGAGACCGTTTCTACCGTAGATCCGGAGGTTAAATTTAATCTTGATTCGAGCAAAGCAATCGGATACTGGAGTGTCGATCAGACACCACATACCGGATGTATTGCACAGCTTTGGAAAATTGTTAAAGTTGACGGCGTGCAGCAGAGCAGAGATCTGTTCAACAAGAGTAACTATCAGTCTTCTCCAAAGATTATTACTATTGGAACTAAAGATGCCACGGCAGAATCACTTACTGCCTTAAAGAATGCAGTTGCTACAGGCGATGAGGCAACGGTGCGAGGTGCGGTATCCGGTCTGAAATCCAATGCAGATGCACAAGAGGAAGAAGACGAAAATAAGGATGAAGACAAGGATGTTGATGCATCCGACAAAAAAGATGATAAGAAGGGTGATTCCAATGCATCTGATAAAACAGATGATAAGAAAGATGACAAGAAGGATGAGAAAAAGGACAATCAGACCTCGTCCGATAATAAATCTTCTTCGGATGATGCAAAGGCAAACAAAGAATCATCAAATTAGTTTGAACATCAGGCTGCTTCCGGCAAATGGGGCAGCCTTGTAGTCTATAAGTGGAGCGAGTATGAAAGCAGGAAAATTGTCAGAATCAGCCTTGAAGCGTTCTGTGCTGAAACAATTACATAATGGAAATTCTGCGGTCCCTCCTATGGTGGGAGGCGATTATGCAGCAGTGCAGGCAAAAGAATCAATGGTGGTTCAGGCAACGGGAGCACGATGTTGTGGAGGAAGTCTGCGTGGTGTGCTCAGTGTTTATAATGCACTGAACAATCTGGAATGCAGTGGAGCAAAACCTCTGGGTATTACGCTGACCCTGCTTTTGCCGACATCCTGCAGCGAAAATGATCTGCGACGGGAACTTGCAGCAATACAGACCGTATGTGATAAAGAAGAAATTCCGATTCTTGGTGGACATACAGAAGTAACCCGAAGTGTGACGGAACCGGTCATTTCGATTACAGCGACCGGAACAGCCGATACACAGCTTATCCGGCCAGGACAGGTGGAGCCGGGAATGGATCTGCTGGTAACAAAAGCAGTGGGACTAGAAGGGACGGCAATACTGGCAATCGAGAAAGAAAAGGAACTTTTGGAGCGCTACGCGCAGCCTTTCATCGATCAGGCAAAGAAATTTGTGGACTATCTGTCCATACGCTCGGAGGCCGCAGTCGCCGCACAGTCTGGCGTTGCAGCGATGCATGACATCTCAGAAGGAGGTGTATTTGGTGCACTCTGGGAGTTGGGGCAAAGCTCTGGCGTCGGACTTGAAATTGAATTAAAAAAAATTCCTCTTCGTCAGGAAACTGTGGAAATCTGTGAATTTTTCAATCTGAATCCGTATAAGATGGTTTCCGGTGGAAGCGTACTTATGGCGGCAAAGGATGGAAATGCAATCGTGCATGCGATTCGACAGGCCGGTGGAGAGGCCGTCATCATCGGAAAGGCAACCGACAGTAATGACAGGGTGCTGATCAATGGAGACGAGCGCAGATTTCTTGAGACAACACAGACAGACGAACTGATGAAGCTGTAATTGATTTAAGATAATAAGTTTAATCATTTTAGGAGAATATCATGAGAGAAAAAATTTTGACATTTATAGAGAAAAACAGCCGTATTGATTTAAATGAGCTGGCAATCATCCTTGGTGTGGATGAAGCGACAGTTATGAATGAACTGGAAAGCATGGAAAAGGAAGGCATTATCTGTGGATATCATACATTGATCAACTGGGATAAAGCCGGGGTGGAAAAAGTATCTGCACTGATCGAGGTGCGTGTTACTCCACAGAGAGGTATGGGATTTGACAAGGTGGCTGAGCGAATCTATAACTATCCGGAAGTAAATTCCGTTTATCTGATTTCTGGTGGATTTGATCTGATGGTAACTTTGGAGGGAAAGACACTGCGTGAGATTTCCCAGTTCGTATCCGATAAGCTTTCAGCACTTGATCAGGTACTGAGTACAAAGACAAACTTTATTTTAAAGAAATACAAAGACCATGGAACTGTCATGGCAGCAAAACCAAAAGATGAAAGGATTATGATGGCATAATGAGAGACCCGTTATCAAAAACAATTAAAACAATTCAGCCATCTGGTATCCGAAAGTTTTTCGATATTGTAAGTGAGATGGATGATGCAATTTCCCTTGGTGTCGGAGAACCTGATTTTGATACACCATGGCATATTCGTGATGAGGGTATCTATTCCCTCGAAAAAGGAAGAACATTTTATACGTCCAATGCCGGTTTAAAAGAATTGAAGATCGAGATTGCCAAGTTCTTGAGCCGCAGATATGGACTTACTTATGATTACAATAAGGAGATGCTGGTAACAATCGGCGGAAGCGAGGCAATTGATATTGCAATGCGCGCCATGTTAGATCCCGGTGATGAAGTGATCATTCCACAGCCAAGTTATGTATCGTATGTGCCATGTGCCGTACTCGCAAATGGTACACCGGTCATTATTGATCTGAAGGCTGAGAATGAATTCCGTCTGACTGCAGAGGAGTTAGAGGCTGCAATTACACCAAAGACAAAGATTCTGGTATTGCCGTTCCCGAACAACCCGACTGGTGCGGTAATGGAGAAAAAGGACTTAGAGGCGATTGCAGAAGTTATTATCAAACATGATATCTTTGTAATCAGTGATGAAATTTATTCAGAACTTACCTATCTGGAAAACCATGTTTCAATCGCCTCTCTTCCGGGAATGAAGGAACGCACCGTTCTTATTAACGGATTTTCCAAATCGCATGCAATGACAGGATGGCGTCTTGGCTATGCGTGCGGACCAGCAGAAATTATCAAACAGATGATCAAGATTCATCAGTTTGCAATCATGTGTGCACCGACAACAAGCCAATATGCAGCGGTTGAGGCAATGCGTAACGGAGACGAGGATGTGCAGATGATGCGTGAAGAGTACAACGGAAGACGCCGTTATCTGATGCAGCGTTTTAAAGATATGGGCTTGTCCTGTTTTGAGCCGTTTGGTGCTTTTTATGTGTTCCCATGCATCAAAGAGTTTGGCATGACATCGGATGAGTTTGCAACTAAACTGTTGCAGTCTAAGAAAGTTGCTGTGGTACCGGGTACCGCGTTCGGTGCATCAGGAGAGGGATTTATCCGTATTTCTTATGCATACTCACTGGAAGATTTAAAACTTGCACTTTCCCGTGTGGAAGAGTTCATCAATGAACTGCGGGCTGCAAAATAAGATAGGACAGGATAGATTATGGCAAAGCTGAATATCGTTTTACATGAGCCGGAGATTCCGGCAAATACAGGAAATATCGGGCGTACCTGCGTAGCAACAGGTACGCGCCTTCATCTCATCGAGCCGCTTGGCTTTTCTCTTTCTGAGAAACATTTAAAGCGTGCCGGTATGGATTACTGGAAAGACCTCGATGTGACGACATATGAGAACTGGGAGGATTTCTGTAAAAGAAATCCGGGCGCAAAAATCTATTATGCGACAACAAAAGGAAGACATGTGTATTCGGATGTGCAGTACGAACCGGACTGCTACATTATGTTTGGAAAAGAGAGTGCGGGAATTCCGGAGGAGATTTTGAAAGAAAATCCGGATACCTGTGTGCGGATTCCGATGATCGGGGAGACACGCTCACTCAATTTATCCAATTCCGTTGCCATCGTATTATACGAGGCACTCAGACAGAATCAATTTGACCATATGAAGTTGGAAGGACAGCTCCACAGACTGAGCTGGGATGATTAAGATGGGAATTATCAAAGCAAAAAACCTGGTACATGAATTTATCCGAAGAGACGAAGAGGGTAATGTGGAATCCATTAACACGGCACTTGACCATGTGAATCTGGATGTGAAGCAGGGACAGTTCATTGCAATCCTCGGACACAATGGTTCCGGAAAATCGACACTGGCAAAGCACATCAATGCGCTTTTGACACCGAGTGAAGGTGTTCTGTGGGTAGATGGAATGGATGTACTCGATGAGGAGAATACCATACCGGTCCGAAAGACGGCAGGTATGGTATTTCAGAATCCGGACAACCAGATTATCGCAAGCGTGGTAGAAGAGGATGTCGGATTTGGACCGGAAAATATCGGCGTGCCAACGGACGAAATCTGGGAGAGAGTCAATCACAGTCTGGAAGTCGTGGACATGACAAAATACCGACATCATTCGCCGAATAAACTTTCCGGTGGGCAAAAGCAGCGTGTCGCAATCGCGGGAGTTCTTGCCATGGAACCAAAGTGTATTGTATTTGATGAACCGACCGCCATGCTTGATCCGAACGGACGAAAGGAAGTCATCGAGACGGCACATGCCTTAAACCGTGAGAAGGGTGTTACCATTCTTTTGATCACTCATTATATGGAAGAAGTGGTAGGCGCGGATTACGTTTATGTGATGGAAAAAGGAAAAATCGTTATGGATGGTACACCGCGTGAAATTTTTTCAAAGGTGGACGAGCTGAAAGCGCACCGCCTGGACGTACCGCAGGCAACACTTGTTGCGGATGAACTTCAGAAAGCGGGAGTTCCGATTCCATCAGGAATTCTGACCAGAGAAGAACTGGTCGATGAAATTATGAAGCTGGCATAGAAAGTTGAATGAAGGAATAGAAGATGTCTATCATACTCGATAAAATTAATTACAGTTACAGTGAAGGAACTGCATATCAGATCCAGGCACTGAAAAATGTAAATTTGGAAATAAAAGATGGTCAGTTTATCGGTGTCATCGGACACACCGGCTCAGGAAAGTCTACATTGACACAGTTGCTGAATGGACTGTTAAAAGCTACCAGCGGTCATATATATGTCGATGGTGAGGATATTTATGACGAAGATTACGATATGAAAAAACTTCGTAACAAGGTCGGACTTGTATTTCAGTATCCGGATCACCAGTTGTTCGAGACAACCAATTTCGAAGATGTCTGCTTTGGACCGAAGAATCAGGGACTTGACCGAAAGACAGTGGAGCTGCGCGCTTATGAGGCTTTGCGCCAGGTAAAATTCCCGGAAGACTTATACTATCAGCCGCCGTTTGATTTGTCCGGAGGCCAGAAGCGCCGTGTGGCAATTGCGGGAGTGCTTGCCATGAAACCGGATGTGCTGATTCTGGACGAGCCGACAGCCGGGCTTGATCCGGCCGGAAGGGATGAGATACTTGGTCTCGTGTCGGATATGCATAAGAATCTTGGCATTACGATCATACTTGTTTCGCACAGCATGGAAGATGTGGCTGAGTATGTGGAGCGGATCATTGTAATGAATCAGGGCAAAGTGATGTATGATGCACCGCCGAAGGATGTGTATGCCCATTATAAGGAATTGGAAGCCGTTGGTCTGGCAGCACCACAGGTTACGTATCTGATGCATGATCTGGCCAGTCGTGGACTTGCCGTGGACACCAGTGCAACAACCGTAAAGGAAGCTGCAAAGGCAATCGCAGAAGCTTTACGTCGATCATAAGGAGAAAATATGTTAAGAGATATCACTCTGGGCCAGTATTATCCGGCGGATTCCGTCGTACATAAACTGGATCCCCGTGTAAAACTGTTTGCAACTTTGATTTATATCATTGCATTATTTACATTTCGAGGAATTCTTGGATTGGCTTTGATCACAGGAATGCTGATTTTTATGATTAAAATTTCCAAAGTTCCGTTTAAGTTTATTGTAAAAGGTCTCAAGGCAATTGTAGTATTACTTTTGATCACCGCAGTGTTCAATCTGCTTTTTACACCGAGTGGAACGCAGTTATGGCACTGGGGACCATTTTATATTACCAGCACCGGTATCATGAATGCGGTACTTATGACAATCCGACTCATTTATCTGATCATTGGCACCTCACTTATGACACTGACAACGACACCGAACCAGTTGACGGATGGTTTGGAAAAAGCGCTTGGTGGACTCAACCGGATTCATATTCCGGTACATGCAATTGCCATGATGATGTCCATTGCGCTTCGTTTTATTCCAATTTTAATAGAAGAAACCGACAAGATCATGAAAGCACAGATGGCAAGAGGTGCAGATTTTGAAAATGGTAATCTGATTCAGAAAGCCAAGAATATGATTCCGCTTTTGATTCCGCTTTTTGTATCTGCATTTCGGCGTGCCGATGATCTGGCGATGGCAATGGAAGCCCGCTGTTACAATGGTGGCGACGGAAGAACCAAGATGAAACCGCTGCGTTACAATAAGACAGACCGCATCGCTTATGTGATCCTGCTTGTATTCTTAGCGCTTGTGATTGCAGCAAGAATTCTGCTTTCCTGGCCGCAGTAACTGATAGGAACGAATTGTATGCGTGTAAAAATGATAGTTGCCTACGATGGCACGAATTATAGTGGCTGGCAGGTTCAGCCAAATGGAATTACCATTGAACAGAAACTCAATGAGGCGCTGACCGCGCTTTTAAAGGAAGAAATTAAAGTCACGGGAGCCAGTCGCACAGATGCCGGTGTGCATTCCCTGGGAAATGTCTGTATCTTTGATACAACGACAAGGATGCCGGCTGAGAAAATCAGTTATGCGGTCAATCAGAGACTTCCGGAGGACATTGTCGTGCAGGATTCCTGTGAGGTGGATGAGAGTTTTCACCCGCGTTTTTCAAAAAGCCGTAAGACATACGAATACCGGATTTTGAACCGGAGATTCCGGATGCCTACCCGCAGACTGGATACGTATTTTTATCATCATGCACTGGATGTTGAAAAAATGCGGGAAGCTGCACAGTATCTGGTAGGGGAACATGATTTCAAAAGTTTCTGTGCGGCAAATGCGCAGTCGCAGACCAGTATACGCACCATTTATGCATGTACTGTTACCCGGGAGAATGATATTCTTACCATTCGTGTACAGGGAAACGGTTTTTTGTACAATATGGTCCGCATCATTGCGGGGACTTTGATCAAAGTCGGATGCGGGGAATGGAAGCCGGAGGATATGAAAGCAATCCTTGCTGCGTGTGACCGCAGTGCTGCCGGTCCGACAGCTCCGGCGCACGGCCTGACTATGATTGGACTGGATTACGAGTAGAAATTTGTAGGATATGGGCATAAAATCTGCTTGACAAGTTCAGACCAAGGTAATATAATATGTAAGTCTGTGATAGTACGTAAATGTAAGCCAAAGCCCCGGCGAGCATTTAAACTATATAGAAAAGCAGAACGCGGCGAAGTAGCGTCCGGACATTACGAGACTTACGCCTGTTCGCAAAAGTATTATGGATATCATCAATTGAGGAGGAAAACCCATGAAAACATTTATGGCTAGTCCTGCTACTATCGATAGAAAATGGTATGTAGTAGACGCTGAAGGTAAGACATTAGGACGTTTAGCATCAGAAGTTGCTAAGGTATTAAGAGGAAAGAATAAAGCAATCTTCACACCACATATTGATACCGGTGATTATGTAATCGTTGTCAACGCTGAGAAGATTAAGGTTACAGGTAAGAAGTTAGACCAGAAGATTTACTATCGTCATTCTGATTATGTTGGAGGAATGAAGGAGACAACTCTTAAGGAAATGCTCAACAAGCACCCAGAGCGCGTTATTGAGTACGCTGTTAAGGGAATGCTTCCAAAGGGACCTTTAGGACGTCAGATGTATACTAAGTTATTCGTATACGCTGGTCCAGACCACAAGCATGCAGCACAGAAGCCAGAAGCTTTAACATTCTAATAGAGGGAGGTAAATCACATTGGCTACTACAAAGTATTACGGAACAGGAAGAAGAAAATCATCTGTTGCTAGAGTATATTTAGTACCTGGAACAGGAAAGATTACAATCAATAAAAGAGATATTGATGAGTATTTAGGACTCGAGACATTAAAGGTTGTTGTTCGTCAGCCATTAGTTGCAACTGAGACAGTTGACAAGTTTGACGTATTAGTAAACGTTAGAGGTGGCGGATACTCAGGACAGGCTGGAGCAATCAGACACGGTATCGCTCGTGCATTACTTCAGGTAGATGCAGAGTACAGACCTACACTTAAGTCTGCTGGATTCTTAACAAGAGATCCACGTATGAAAGAGCGTAAGAAATACGGTCTCAAAGCCGCTCGTCGTGCACCACAGTTCTCAAAGAGATAATTCAAGAGAATATTACGAAATGTACAGAACCCCGAAAACATTGTGTTTTCGGGGTTTTTCTATACCGTCGAAGAATAATGAAATAATTCTTATTACATTGTAACTTTTCAGATCATTTGTCGGATATATATATGTAACTGCATAAGAAAGAAGGGGGGAAGCTTCAAGGTGACAGATCAGCAGATTGTAGAGTTGTATTGGAACCGAGATGAAAGAGCAATACACGAGACGGATCTTAAATACAGGAAATACCTTTATAAAATCGCATATAATATCCTTGCAAATGAAGAGGACTGTGAGGAAAGTATCAATGAAACATACTTGCGCACATGGAATTCCATTCCGACAAATCAACCGCAGATTTTATCTACTTATGTTGGAAAAATCATACGTGAACTGTCTATTGATATTTATCGAACGCATCATAGAAAGAAAAGACAGGGATCTGAGTATGTAGTTTCACTGGAGGAATTAAAGGAATGTACTTTAGGTATGAATGCCACAGAAGAAGGGGTGGATTGCAAACTTTTGGCCGAAACCATACATTCTTTTCTTATGTCGTTACCAAAAGAACACAGGGTTGTTTTTATAGGAAGATATTATTATCTGGATTCTATGAAGTACATAGCTGAATATACGGGATTCAGCAAAGCAAAGGTAAAAATAATTCTTCATAGAACAAGAAACAAACTTAAAGATTATCTATGTGAGGAGGGCTATTCGATATGAGACCAGAAAAGCTGAGCGAAGCAATCGGAATGCTGCCGGATGAGATCATTGAGGAAACGGATGCGGTCAGAAAAGGTGTCGGGGGTTCGATGAAACGGAAACGCAGACACAGATTTTACAGGTATCTTTCAGTAGCTGCATGTCTGGCGATTCTGATCTGCGTTTCCTTTATCTGGAATGGAAAGAAGGAAGGAAAAACAGAACATTTGGATTTACCACAAATATCAGTAGGGGATAACGAAACAGCAAGTTATGGATTTGAAGGGTATTTTGCACATGATGTGTCCGAATTGGTAAATGCAAATCCATGGAATGAACAGATTGAATTAACGACACTTCCGGTGTACAAAAATACAGTTGAGCTGGAAGAATTTATTCCTAAGAACTATGATAAAGAAAAAGTATTGGAAAAGATCCGGGAGGTTGCCGGAAGACTGGGGATTGATGAACATGCACTCAGTCAGGTAAAAGAACAGCCGGAAATGGAAACCGTGACATGCGAGACAAATGAAGTGTCCATTCAGGCAAACGCTGCGGGTGAAATCAGTGTGGAGTTTCAAACACCACAGGATTTGCCGGAAGGTTATGTTTTCAATTATGATGCTACATATAAGGATTGTATGAAAGCAGCAGAATTTTTTAAAAATAAATACAGCGATATTCTTTCCATGAAAGCACCGACTGTTAATATTTATGGTGGAGATTATGACATTTATTCGAAGCAGAGCTATCAGTTGGCATTTTATGAAAACAGTGAGGATATTGTAAAAAAGATTATCAACTACAATTTCAGGCAAACAGAATTTCAACAATCAGAAGAAGGCAAGTTGAGGAGAATTTGGATTCATCAGCCCGACCTTTCGCAGAAGGTCGGAGACTATCCGATTATTTCTGTGGCAGAAGCAAAGACGTTGCTGAAAAAAGGTAATTATTCCACGAGTTCACCCTATCAATTGCCGGGAATGAAATATGTTAAAAAGGTTGAACTGGTATATTTAACGGATGTATTTGAATCCTATTTTATGCCCTATTATAAGTTTTATGTGGAACTGCCGGAAGAGAAAGGAGTTACGGATTCCTTGAGGGATACCGATATGAAGACATATGGAGTCTATTATGTTCCGGCAGTTGAAAGCAGGTATATATCAAATATGCCAGTTTATGATGGAACATTTAATTGATTGGGATTACTTATCTTTGAGAATATGGCCCAAATCCAGTCCATAGCGCTTTGCGATATCTTTTGCGTAACTAAGTCCATCCGGGGTTGTGCGTAAAACCTTATAGCTTCGCGTACCTTCTTCTACATTTTCCATCATTGCTACAAGATTATCAATTTTTCCACGGTTTCGCGGATGTGAATTATATTTTTCAACCTGTTGGCTCAAATCATGGATATGGGTGACATAAAGTCCGCAGCAGCCTATGATACCAATTCCGGTGAGCACTTCGGAAGCAATATAGCTGGCTTCGAGTCCGCTGGTACTTGAAAAGGATTCATCCATTAGAAGCATATCGGTATCGGAAAGCTGCTGCATGATCTCGCTGAGTCTTGCACATTCACTTTCGAGTCTTCCCATACCATAGTTGCTCTCATCAGAAGAAGGAAAATGCGTAAAAATACCAGAGACAGGACTCATCAGTGCTGACTCAGCCGGAACAAATAAGCCTAACTGGAATAAAGCCTGTGCCATGCCGATCGAATAGGCAAAAATGGATTTTCCACCATGGTTCGGTCCGGTGACCAGATAGAAACGACCATTGGCATCCAATGAAAAGGAGTTGGATACAATGGTTTTTTCTACGTCTTTGATTGCGAGCATCGGATTATAAACACAGGTGAGTTCGCATCGTTTTTCCTGCATCGGAGCAATCTGCGGACGGCACATGGCAAAGCCCTTTTCTTTCATGGAAAGAATGAATTTTACACCGGCAGTCAGAAAGCGGATATCATCCAGCAGAGAGATAAACATGTTGGTATTTACATGAAAATAGTTCTGGACAATTGGCTCGAATTCACGCAGTGGTTTGGAGTAAATGGTCTGGAGCGCGGAAAGGAGCGCATAATTTAATGATTTTAATTCTTCTCCATGGCAGATTTTCCCGATGGAATAAAGCGACGACAGAAGAATATGATCCTCTTCGGAATTTTTGCGTAAAAGTTTATCCATGACATTTCCGGCGCGAAAAGTATAGGTATTTACAGAGATGACACCTGCATCTAACGGACAGAGATTACCGTCTAAGTTGACACCGAGTGTGACACTTTTCAGATAGCCAAAATTTGTTTCCATTTTGGAAAGTTCTGTATTTAAGGTTTGAAATTCGCTGCTCTGTGCAATGCGATCGATTTCCTGTTTGAAGTTTTTCATACCTTCTGACTGTATGGTGGACTGCTGCAGGTTTTCGGCAAAGAGATTGACAATCTCCAGATATAATTCCAAATAGCGCACAGAGCGCAGGGAGGAATCTATGGTAAATTCTGTGTTCATTGCACGGCGCATATCATTGATGTTGTATATCATGGATACGGCCTTGCAGAAAGTCTCGTACAGCTGGGGATTATCAACCAGATCGTTTACCACGCCGAGGCGGTATTCGAGTACGCGTTCATCGGTGGAAAAGAAATTGTCCAATTTTAAATCTGCAAAACCACGATAGCTTTCTTTAATTAAAATGACCATGGAAGCGATCTTTAAAGAGTCAATAAAACCGAAATCTTTCATGGGCTTTTCTTTGGTACGGTCATAATTGGGTGGGTATAATAAATGGAAATTTGTCAGCATACGGTAGGCTCCTTTTCTATAAGTAAATTGATATTCTTATTCCAATCATAAAGTTGTTTGACTAAATCATAAAGAGCATTATAAAGTTTGTCAAATAAAATTGAAAGCAGCTTTGTAAGGTAAAAATAATTCGTACTAACGTTTTATCTATCAAAACTGGAGATGACATGATGTGACTTGACCGTCAGGGGGACAGGGTGTAAACTAGTGAAGTTGATGGTTACATGATAAGAATCAATCAACAGTATCTGTAAAATTTGCATTAGCACAAAAGAGAGAGGGACGGATTAAGCCTTCATCTGGAATAGGAGGAAACTGCGATGCGTAACAACAAAACAAGTGAACTTGTATTGACTGCTTTATTTACAGCAATTATTATCATTATGGCGTTTACACCACTTGGATATATCCCATTGGTCGTAATTAATGCGACAATTATACATATCCCGGTAATTTTAGGTTCTTTATTCTGTGGACCGAAAAAAGGTGGATTTTTAGGTTTTATTTTCGGACTGACCAGTTTTATCAAGAATACCACGATGCCATCAACGGCGGCCGCATTTGTATTCTCACCGGTTCTGGCAGCGAATATGATGGGTGTAAGTGGTGTGTTTAAAAGCGCATTTATCTGCTTTGTACCAAGAATTTTAGTAGGTATCGTTCCGTATTTTGTTTATATAGGGATTCGTAAAGCTATGGTGTCTGAGAAGAAAAATATCTGGGCAACGATTTTGAATCTGTTGATCGGGTTGTTCCTTATGGTCGGATGCCGTGCGTTTATTATTAAAGTATTTGAGAAAAATCCGGTTTCTGCAGCAGTGGTATGGACAATCAGTATTGTTATCGGTATTGTCGTGTTCGCAGCATTAGAATGGTACACCGTGAAAAAGAGCGGGAATGTCTCAGGATTTATCTATGCTGGTGTGAGTGGTGCTATGATCAATACGATTATTGTTATGGGAGGCATTTATGTTCTGTACAAAGATGCATATGCCGATAAACTTGAAATTGATCCGGGCGCTGTCTTAGGTGTTATTGGCGGTGTCATCAGCTTTAATGGTGTGGTTGAGTCGATTGTCGCTGCCATTATTGTTGCGGCATTAGGTGTCGTATTAAACAAATTAAAACCGATCCAGAAATAATGTTTTAGCTTTTTCTGCAAAGGAGTAAAAGATAATGTTAAAAGGAAAATGTGTGGTACTCGGTGTGACCGGAAGTATCGCTGCCTATAAAATTGCTTATCTGGCAAGTGCGCTCGTCAAGCAGCATGCGGATGTGCATGTGATCATGACGGAAAATGCAACTAATTTTATCAATCCAATCACGTTTGAAACGCTGACAGGCAACAAATGCCTTGTGGATACATTTGACCGGAATTTCCAGTTCAATGTCGAGCATGTGGCGCTGGCAAAGCGTGCGGATATTTTTATGGTGGCACCGGCTTCTGCCAATGTGATCGGCAAGATGGCAAACGGGATTGCAGATGATATGCTGACGACAACGATTCTGGCGGCAAAATGCCCGAAGTATGTCTCCCCTGCCATGAATACAAATATGTTTGAAAATCCAATCGTACAGGATAACATCAAAAAGCTTGAGGACTACGGGTTTCATATGATTGATCCGGCAAACGGATATCTTGCCTGTGGCGATACCGGAGCCGGAAAGATGCCAGAGCCGGAAACACTGTTTTCATATATTATGAAAGAACTTGCCTGTGAAAAAGACATGGTTGGAAAGAAAGTAATGGTCACAGCGGGACCGACACAGGAGAAAATTGATCCGGTGCGTTTTATTACGAATCACTCCACCGGAAAGATGGGCTATGCAATCGCAGAAAACTGTATGCGCCGTGGCGCGGAAGTGACACTGATCACAGGACCGGTGGCAATCACTCCGCCGCCGTTTGTAAAGGTTGTTCCGGTTGTTTCGGCAGCAGATATGGCGGCAGCTGTAAAGGAGACTGCGGATCAGCAGGATATTATCATTAAGACTGCTGCAGTAGCGGATTACAGACCATCGGATCCGGCAGACGAAAAGGTGAAGAAAAAGGATGCAGACACTACATTGGAATTAGAGCGTACCGAAGATATATTAGCCTTTCTTGGAGCACATCGCAGAGAGGGACAGTTTATCTGCGGATTCTCCATGGAAACTGAGAATATGCTTGAAAATTCCAGAGCAAAACTGGCAAAGAAAAATGTGGACATGATCGTTGCCAACAATTTGAAAGTAGCCGGTGCCGGATTTGGAACAGATACAAATGTTGTGACTTTGATTACAAAGGATGATTGCAGGCAGCTTGAAATTATGAGTAAGGCGGATGTTGCAGCAGCAATTGTCAGTGAAATTTTACAAAAGATAATATAGAGACATTAAAAGAAAAATGCTCACGGAAGATTTTCTCCCGTGAGCATTTTTGCTTTTAACCACGCATCAGATAATCCATGATTTTTCTGGAATCCTCTGCTTCGTGTGCGATGATCTCCATCTCTGGAATGCTGGAAGCAGATTCAAAAATCGTAGATAAGGAAACGAGTTGGCATAATTTGGATTTTAAGTTCAGGCGATCGCCGTCTGCAGTAATCAGTTCGACCTGACCTTTGCAGCCGTCAATAACTTTTAAGAACTCCTGTGGATTTTCAATGTTCATTACTTTCATAAATGCATCTCCCTTTCATATTTACTGGTATCAGGTTTATTTTGTTATGGTTGTATCATAGCATCTATGTTTACAAAGCGCAATATAATACAAATTATATAAAGAATAAAGTTGTATTGCAAAACATATGCGTAAATACAAAAGAATGCGCAAAAAGCACAAAATATCAGTGAAAGAAAGAAAAAATCAGTAATACAGTTGCCAAAATGCACAAAAAAGAAAAAATATTATAACTTTAAGTGGGTAAAATGCACTTGAACAATACAACTTTACTAAAATATTTTCTTGTATTTTATTGAAAATCGAAACAGCTGCGATTATAATCTGAATTACAAAAACAAATTCGTACAAAAACATGTAGAGGGAGGATTTACGTATGAAGAAAATTTTAAAGAAAGTGGCAGCAGCCGTTTTGGCAGCAACAATGGTCGTTGGTATGACAGCTTGTGGATCAGGCGGAGGATCTACACAGGGAGGCTCAAATACCTCTGGAAAAATTAAGATTGGTGTTTCTATCTGGTCATCTACCGATGTACTTGGATCACAGTGTAAGAAGATGCTTGATGAAGCAGCCAAGGCTTTGGATGTAGATATCCAGTATGTAGACCAGGGACATGTATCCGAGAAAGTTACAGCTTCTGTTGAGCAGCTTGCAGCAGCAGGATGCCAGGGAATCATCATTTGTAACTCATCCGATACAGAGATGACATCCGCAATCAAGACATGTAACGATAACAAAGTATATCTTGCACAGTTCTTCCGTGTAATCAGCGAAGAGAACAGCGCAGATATCTATCAGGCAGCAAAAGATTCACCTTATTACATCGGAGCAGTTCACGAGGACGAGCCGGCAAACGGTGAGGAACTTGTAAATATCCTTTTAAACAAAGGTGATCGTAACATCGGTCTCATCGGCTGGGAGCAGGGTGATGCAACATGGCTCGGCAGATGGGAAGGATATAAAGCAGGCGTTGACAAGTGGAACGAAGAGCATCCGGATGATCAGGCTGCACTTTCTGAGCCACAGTACGCAGGAACAACTTCCGAAGGTGGTTCAAAAGCAGCAGAAGCTCTGATGGCAGCAGATCCAAACCTTGACGCATTAATCCCAGCTGGTGGTGGTGGAGATCCACTTCAGGGAGCAATCGCAGCAGTTGAACGTGCAGGCAAGACAAACGATATTGACATTGTATCTACAGACTTCCTTCCAGATCTTGGAGAAAGACTTGAGAATGGTTCTATGGCTGGTGAGTCTGGTGGACATTTCTGTGATCCATTGATCTCATTCATGATGGTATACAATGCAATCAAGGGTAACTACACAGACTTCGCAGGAAAATTCGAAGATGTTCCATTCCCATATTTGTATGTATCATCTGCTGATGACTACAAGAATTATGAGAAGTACTTCGTAGATCAGCTTCCATATACAGACCAGGAATTAGTTGATATGTCTAAGTTAAGCCTTGATGACTTAAAGAAAACAGCAGCTAGTGTATCTATTGAAGATGCTGAGTCCCGTGCAGGTAAATAAATAGAATTTGCATCAGATTCGTAGGAGATGAATCACAGAGGGTGGCTATCCTATGGCCACCCTTTCTTATTTAATAATATCCAATAGACAACTTATCAGAAATGACAAAAAGAAGAGGTAGAAATATGGGTACTAAGAAAAAACTCTCAGGAAAAGCGATGGGTTACCTGATTCTGGTAGGACTGGTAATTGCATCCTGGGCAATCTTTAAAATATTATCACCACATAACTTTGGTTCCTTTTCGAACATGCTGAACTATTTTCAGGCCAGCCTGATTGCAACCGTTGGTGCAGTTGGTTTCTATTTCGTAATGGTAATGGGAATGTTCGATTTCTCAATCGGTGCAAACATTATGCTTTCTGCAATTGTAGGATGCGTATTTGCAACAAGATTTAATATGGGCTATTTCGGATTGATCGTAGGATGCATTCTTACCGGAACAATCGTCGGTGCATTAAACGGTATGTTCTATGTAAAACTTCGCATCCCATCCATGATCGTAACCACAGGACTTGCACTCATTTATGAGTCACTGGCAAACTACATCGCAGGTGGTGTGGAGCAGACACTTCCATCCAACCTTCGTGCTTTTGGCCAGATGCCATGGGATATCATCCTTGCGCTGGTAGCGTGTGTGGTTGCATACATATTCTTGAATTACACAAAAATCGGAACTTATACTTATGCAATCGGAAGTGACGAGTTCGTTGCCAAGAACATGGGTATTAACGTAAATAAATATAAAGTGCTTGCATTTATTTTAAGTGGCGCGTTCCTCGGCGTTATGGCAATTCTGACAATCAGCTATGGTTCTTCCATGGTTGCAGTAACAGGTATGGCATCTATGAGCCGAAACTTCGTACCGACCATGGGATGTTTCTTTGGTCTGGCATTTAAGAAATACGGAATGCCACTTCCGGCAATCATCATCGGTGAGTTTGTCATCAACATCATCTTCTTCGGTTTCATTGCTCTTGGAGCACCAACCGCTATTCAGGATGTTATTACAGGACTTGCACTGCTTATTATCATTACTCTGACAACCAAAGCTACAAAGGGCGAGATTGTTAAGTAACAGATAACGTTCCAAAGAAGGGGGAAGACAGCAATGAGTGAAGTAAGATTACAGGTTAAAAATCTTTGCAAGAACTTCGGTATCACAAAAGCCGTACAGAACGTTTCCTTTAATGTAAATAAAGGCGAAGTTCATGCACTGATCGGAGAGAATGGCTCCGGAAAATCAACACTGACCAATATGCTGACCGGAATTTATAGTATTGGCAGTGGAACTTTTATTCTGGATGGAAAAGAAGTACATCCAAAGAATCAGGTAGAAGCAAATAACGAAGGAATTTCCATTATTGTACAGGAACTTGGAACATTGTCCGGACTGACGGTTGCAGAGAATATTTTCCTTGGACATGAGGATCAGTTCGTACACTTTGGTATCAAGAATACCAATGCCATGAACAAAAAAGCAACAGAGCTTTTGAAACAATATGGATTTGACAGAATCAAGGCATCCGACATGATTGATTCTTACAACTTCGAAGATCGTAAACTGGTAGAGATCGTTAAGGCAACTTATTTTAATCCGAAGATTGTCGTTATCGATGAGACTACTACAGCACTTTCACAGGAAGGACGTGAAGAGCTCTATAAACATATGGAGCGTATCCGCAAGAGTGGCAACACTGTTATTTTTATTTCCCACGATCTCCCGGAGATCATTGAGAAATCCGATACGATCACGATTCTCCGTGACGGTGTATATATCGATACTGTAAAGAGTAAAGATGTCAATGAAAATGACTTGAAGAAACTCATGGTAGGTCGTGAAGTAACCGGTGACTACTATCGTTCCGACTACGGTGAGAAAGTTTCTGATGAAGTTGTTCTCTCAGTAAAGGATGTTACAGTTCCGGGACTGATTGAGAATGTAAGTTTTGATCTGCACAAGGGTGAAATCCTTGGATTCGGTGGATTGTCTGAGTCCGGTATGCACGAGATTGGTAAAGCAATCTTTGGTGCTTCTTATGACAGAGAAGGTACCGTACAGCTGGCAGACGGAACCCAGATCAATGATATTCCGACTGCAATCAAGCACAGCATCGCATATACATCCAAGGATCGAGACAACGAGTCTGTTGTATTGAACCAGAGTATTGGTGATAACATCTGCCTGCCATCACTGGATGAACTTTCCGGCCCGGCACATCTGATCAGTGATAAGAAGAAAAAAGAATTTGCAAACAAATTTGCAAAACAGATGTCCGTAAAGATGGTTGATGTCAACCAGTTTGTTTCCAACCTTTCCGGTGGAAATAAGCAGAAAGTTGTTCTGGCTAGATGGATCGGAAAAGATTCCGATATCGTCGTATTGGACAGCCCGACACGAGGCATCGATATCAAGGTAAAACAGGATATTTACCAGTTGATGAATCAGATGAGAAAAGATGGAAAATCCATTATCATGATTTCAGAAGAACTTATGGAGCTGATCGGAATGTGCGATCGTATCATGATTATGAAAGATGGCAAGATCAGCGGAGAACTTGAGCGTGATCAGAATCTCGATGAGAATGGTCTGATTACGATGATGGTATAAGGAGGCAGCTATGGGAAGTCAAGTAAGTACAAACACAAACGATAAAGAGCAGCAGCTCAAAAAAGCATCAAAAATGTCGCTGATCCGTTCGCTTCTGCCGATTGTAGGACTGGTTGTTATTTTTCTGTTATTCAATGTCCTGACAGATTTTCGAATGATGAACAACATGTCACTGGCATTCTCTCAGGTATATGTGACTATGATCTCAGCGATGGGCGTATTCTTCATTATGACAATGGGTGGTCTGGATTTCTCCCAGGGATCCATCCTTGGTATTTCCTCCATTGTTGTATGTATGCTTTCAAAATACAGCATTCCACTGGCAATCATCGGAGGTATTGCATCCGGTGCAGCCATCGGAGCAATCAACGGATACTTCTATGTAAACCGCAAGATTAAATCATTCATTGTTACAATTTGTACCATGTTCTTATTCCGTGGTTTCATCAAGTATCTGACAACAAACGCACCTGTTGCAGGATCTGCAAAGCTGATCAATTATGACAGCACAGAATTAAAAGTAATATGTACAGTTGTCGTTCTTGCAATTGGATTTGTAGCATTCCGTTTTACAAAATTTGGAACCTACTTAAAAGCTATCGGTGCAGGAGAGAAAGCAGCAATGTTCTCGGGTATCCGTACCGACAGAATGAAATTTCTGATCTATGTATTGGCAGGAGCAATCACAGGATTTGCAGCATTTATCAATGTTATCAAAGTTGGATCTGTTACTTCTTCCGGTGGTAACCAGTTAGAAACACAGATTCTGATCGCACTGGTATTAGGTGGTATGCCAATTTCCGGTGGTGCAAAAGTTCGTTTCGAGAACATCATCGTTGGATCATTGCTTTACATCGTACTGAACAGTGGATTAACTATGATGGGATTCACAACACAGATGATGCAGCTGATTCAGGGTATCGTATTCCTGATCTTCGTAGCAGTATTTGCAGACCGCGAATCAATTCAGGTAATTAAATAAGACAGAATAAAGGATGGAGAGCCTATGCCAAATACTGACCAGGACAGCTTGAAATATCAAAAATTATATCATTGGGCCCATACACTGATTACAAGTGGTGTAATCAAAAATATGGATAAGTTTCCGTCTGAGACGAGTCTGCAGAAGAAATTCGGCTACTCCAGACAGACGGTGCGCACAGCTCTCCAGCAGCTGGAAGAAGAGGGATTGATCACCCGCGTGCGAGGAAGCGGAACATATGTATGTTATGACGGAAGCGCTATAGATGAACAGCGACCGCGGGTGGGGCTGCTCCTCAGTTACTATTCGGATTATCTGTTTCCAAAGGTGTATGATGGGATTGAATCAGCTCTGACGGAAAAAGGATACAATATTGAAGTTGCCGTTACGAAAAATCGTTTAAATGATGAGGCACTTTATCTTGAAGGGTTGCTTAAAAGCAATGTATCAGGATTGATTATCGAAGGATCACGGTCGGCATTTCCGAATCCGAATATCCGGCTGTACAAAGAAATTCGCAAAAGAAACATTCCAACGCTTTTTATTCATAATCACTATGAAAACCTGAAGTTTGACAGTGTGGAAATGGAAGATGCGCGTGCCGCTTATGAACTGACAAAGATTCTGATTGAGCATGGACATCGTAAAATTGGTGGTATTTTTAAATATGATGATATGCAGGGAATTGAACGTTATAAAGGTTTCATCCAGTGCCTTTCCGATTACGGGGTGAAATTTGATGACGATTATATCCGCTGGTATTCCACAAAAGAGATGGAAGAAAAGCTGAGCAAAAAAGGATTGCTCAGAATGTATCGAAGAACAAAGGAATGCACAGCCATGATGGTCTACAACGATGAGGTGGCAGGCTGCTATATCGACTTTCTCAAAGAGCGTGGAATGTCTGTACCGGAAGATATTTCGGTGGTCTCTTTTGATGATGCGCAGTTACAGGGGTATTCTGACGTGGAACTGCTTTCTGCAATTCATCCGAAGTTCAAACTCGGACGAATTACAGGCAAAAACCTGCTCCGTATGATGGAGGACCAACATTGGCAGGAAAAGAATTATTCCTACCGGTTTCCGGTAAAAATAAATGAGGGAAATTCTATCCGAAATGTATGAAGCATGATAACAGGCAAGAGTTAAGGAGGAATAAATTATGCTGTTAAATAAGGATTATAAATTTTGGTTTTGCACCGGATCACAGGATCTGTATGGAGATGAATGTCTGGCAAAGGTAGCACAGCATTCCAAGCAGATTGTAGATGAGTTAAACAAGACAGGCGTTTTGCCATACGAGATCGTATGGAAGCCAACCCTGATCACAAACGAGCTGATCCGCAAGACATTTAACGAGGCAAACAACGATGAGACCTGTGCTGGTGTAATCACCTGGATGCACACCTTCTCTCCGGCAAAGTCCTGGATTCTCGGACTGCAGGAGTACAGAAAACCTCTCATGCATTTACATACACAGTTCAATGAGGAACTTCCATATGACAGCATCGACATGGATTTCATGAATGAGAACCAGTCCGCACACGGCGATCGTGAATATGGCCACATCGTAAGCCGTATGCGTATGGAGCGCAAGGTAGTTGTCGGACACTGGAGTGATCCGGTAGTCGTTGGCAAGATCGCAAGCTGGATGCGTACCGCAGTCGGCATCGTAGAGAGCAGCCACATCCGTGTTATGCGTGTCGCAGACAACATGAGAAACGTAGCCGTTACTGAGGGCGATAAGGTAGAAGCACAGATCAAGTTCGGCTGGGAAGTAGATGCTTATCCGGTAAACGAGATCGCAGAGTCTGTTGCAGCTGTATCCCAGTCCGATACCAACGCACTGGTAGATGAATACTACGACAAATATGAGATCTTACTTGAGGGAAGAGATCCGGAAGAGTTCAAGAAACATGTAGCTGTACAGGCACAGATCGAACTCGGATTTGAGCGTTTCTTACAGGAGAAGAACTATCAGGCAATCGTTACCCACTTCGGAGATCTCGGCGCATTACAGCAGCTTCCGGGACTTGCAATCCAGAGACTGATGGAAAAAGGCTATGGCTTTGGCGCAGAAGGTGACTGGAAAGTTGCAGCCATGGTACGTCTCATGAAAGTGATGACCGCAGGCATGAAGGATGCAAAGGGAACATCCATGCTGGAAGATTATACATACAACCTTGTAAAAGGCAAAGAAGGAATTCTTGAAGCACACATGCTTGAGATCTGCCCGTCCATCGCAGACGGCCCAATCAGCATCAAGTGCCAGCCACTTTCCATGGGAGACAGAGAAGATCCTGCAAGACTTGTATTTACATCCAAGGAAGGACACGGAATTGCAACATCCCTCATCGATCTGGGCAACCGTTTCCGTCTCATTATCAACGATGTAGAGTGCAAGAAGACAGAAAAGCCAATGCCGAAACTTCCGACCGCAACCAACTTCTGGACTCCGGAACCGGATATCTACACCGGTGCAGAGGCATGGATCCTTGCAGGCGGTGCACACCATACCGCATTTACCTATGACCTGACTGCAGAGCAGATGGGTGACTGGGCAGCAGCTATGGGCATTGAAGCTGTATACATTGACAAAGATACCAAGATCCGTGACTTCAAGCGCGACCTGATGCTTGGAGAAGTATTCTACAGATAAAAGGTATGTAACACCTGCTTTTGCAAGCTGCAAAGGCAGGTGTTTATGACAGAAAGAGAGGTAGAAACAGTGGAAAGAAAAGACGAGATCGTGTCCGGGAAAACATTTCTCGGAATTGAATTTGGCTCCACACGTATCAAGGCGGTACTGACCGATGCAAATCATACACCGATTGCATCCGGCAGTCATGAATGGGAAAACCGCCTCGATCACGGAATCTGGACCTATACCATGGACGATATCTGGGGTGGTCTGCAGGACTGCTACCAGGATCTGAAAAAAGACGTAAAAGAGCAGTATGACGTGACACTGACAAAGATCCGTGCGATTGGATTTTCCGCCATGATGCACGGATATCTGGCATTTGATAAGGCTGGGGAGCTTCTCGTGCCGTTCCGCACATGGCGTAATACAATCACAGAGGAAGCAGCAGCCGCGCTGACGAAGGAATTTTCCTATAACATTCCACAGCGCTGGAGCATTGCCCATTTGTATCAGGCAATGTTAAACAAAGAGGAGCATGTGAAAGATATCGCATTTTTCACCACGCTTGCAGGATTCATCCACTGGAAACTGACCGGGGAAAAGGTACTCGGCGTGGGTGATGCATCCGGAATGTTCCCGATCGACAGCAATACTAAAGATTACGATGCCACGATGCTCGACAAGTTCGATGCACTGGCAGAACCATACGGTTTTGACTGGTCACTGCGTGACATTCTGCCAAAGGTTCTTGTTGCCGGAGAAAATGCCGGAACGCTGACCGCAGAGGGCGCAAGGCTTCTCGATACCGATGGTGAACTGGAAGCAGGAATTCCGGTATGTCCGCCGGAAGGGGATGCCGGAACCGGCATGGCAGCGACCAACAGTGTAGCTGTCCGCACCGGAAACGTATCCGCAGGCACTTCCGTATTTGCAATGATCGTACTGGAAAAGGCATTGAAGAATGTGCACACCGAGATTGATCTGGTGACCACACCATCCGGAGAGGCAGTTGCCATGGCACACTGCAACAACTGCACATCCGACCTGAATGCATGGGTCAACCTGTTTGAAGAGTTTGCAAACAGCTTTGGCATGAAGATTGACAAGAATGAGCTGTTTTCCGTTTTATACAACAAAGCACTCGAAGGTGACGCAGATTGTGGCGGCCTTTTGGCATACAACTATTTTTCGGGTGAGGGAATCACTGCATTTGATGAGGGAAGACCTCTGTTTGCCCGCACACCGGATGCAAAATTCAATCTTGCAAATTTCATGCGCGTGCATTTGTTTACGGCACTGGGCGCATTAAAGGATGGCCTGGATATCCTGCTCAAAGAGGAAGGCGTACAGATCGACAAGATGTACGGCCACGGCGGTCTGTTTAAGACTCCGGTAGTCGGACAGCGCATCATGGCAGCAGCCATCGACACACCGGTTTCCGTTATGGAGACGGCAGGCGAGGGCGGTGCATGGGGTATCGCACTTCTGGCAGCTTACATGGCACAGAAAGAAGAGGGCGAAAGCCTTGCCGATTATCTGAGCAAGAGAGTCTTTGGCGGTCAGGAGGGCGTGACGGAAGATCCGGTTCCTGCCGATGTGGAAGGCTTTGACCAGTTCTTAAAACGCTACAACGAAGGACTTGCGATTGAGCGTGCAGCAGTCGAACATTTATAAAATAACAGTTACAGATAAGAAACAGGCAGAATCCGTCGTTTACAGCGGCGGATTTTGTGGATATAGAAAGGACAGAAAGCATGTTAGAGGAATTAAAAAAACAGGTTTACGAGGCAAACATGGAATTGCCGCGCAGAGGCTTGATCACTTATACATGGGGCAATGTCAGTGGGATTGACCGTGAGAGCGGCTACTTTGTCATCAAGCCAAGCGGAGTGGATTACGATAAACTGACACCGGACGATATGGTTGTTATGGATTTAGAGGGAAATAAAATCGAGGGCGATTTAAAGCCATCATCCGACACACCAACCCATCTCGAACTGTATAAAAAGTATCCGGATATCGGCGGTGTGGTACATACCCATTCCCCGGAGGCTACTTCCTGGGCACAGGCAGGAAGAGATATTCCACTTTACGGAACGACACATGCGGATTATTTCTTTGGACCGATTCCATGTGCGCGCAGCCTCACACCGGAAGAGATTGACGAGGCATATGAGACCAATACCGGAAAAGTCATCATTGAAACCTTTGAGACAAGAGGCATCAATCCGGTTTACACACCTGGCGTGCTCTGCACGAACCATGGTCCGTTTACGTGGGGAAAGGATGCGGCAGAGGCAGTGCACAATGCCGTTGTCTTAGAGGAAGTTGCAAAGATGGCAACCCGTACCGAACTGATCAATCCGAAGGTGCAGCCGGCACCGGATTGTATCCGCGATAAGCATTTTTTCCGCAAGCACGGTGCGAATGCTTATTATGGACAGCAGTGAAAAATTTATGATGGGGAATGCCTGACCCCGGTAATTGTGGGATTTGAAGGCTCTTGAAGTATGAAATGTAAATCAGGTAAAAACAGGGAAAAAAGAAATGCCTGTTTCTTTTTGGGGATTTTGTCGCTGGTTACGGTAGTATTGTGTCTTTCGGCATCATGTAATGCCGATGGAAGGAAGACACAAAAATACGAGTATGGAGTATTCTTAAATGCAGACCGTACAGCAGTTCCAAAATTAAAAAATTACGAAACTGTTGTGATTGATGCACAGTATTTTTCGAAGAAAGATATCAGAAAATTACATGCAGGCGGTACAAAAGTTTACAGTTATCTTAATATTGGCTCTGTCGAAAATTTCCGGTCATATTATAAAACATATGAGCATCTGGCAATCGGGGATTATGAAAACTGGGAAGAGGAAAAATGGGTTAATGTTGCGGATAAAGACTGGCAGGAATTTATGGACACATTAGCCGGAAAATTGAAGAAAAAGGGAGTGGATGGCTTTTTTGTTGATAACTGTGATGTATATGATTATGCCCATAAAAAGGATATTTTTGATGGGCTGACGGTGATTTTAAAGAAAATCCGAGCAATGGGGAAGCCGGTAGTGGTCAATGGAGGAGATATCTATGTGACGGCATATCAGTCCCGTTATGGTTCTGCTGCGGATATTATGACGGGTGTAAACCAGGAGTCGGTGTGGAGCAGAATTGATTTTACAACCAAAACATTCCATACGCAGAAAAAAACGGAGCGGGAGTATTTCTGCCAGTATCTGCAGGCATGCAAAGCGGATGGAATGGATGTTTATCTGCTGGAATACACTACAGACCATAAACTGATCCGCAGGATTAAGAAGTATTGCAGGAAAAAGAAATATGATTACTATATTGCGGATTCGCTGGAGCTGGGTATTTAATACAATGTGTTTTTAAATTTGACTTTAAAAAGTAGATATAATACAATTACATTGTTGAAAAAATGCTGCTGGTACAGCTGGAAGAGCTTCATAAAGTTGTCACCGCTGTTCCGGTGAAATAACAGGAGGATTAGAACCATGGGAGTACATTCCATAGATGCAGAGGATGATCAGTTTGCGTATCGTTATGATACACAGTTACTGATCGACAGAAGAGACAGGGATCTTGACGAGGATGAGATCGCAGATTACATCACGGAAAATTTTGAGGGAAACAGTCTGATTGCGGCTGGAGATGAAGATCTGGTCAAGATTCATTTCCACACGAATGAGCCGTGGAAAATTCTTGAATACTGCAATACGGTCGGAGAAATTTATGACATCGTGGTCGAGGATATGATCCGGCAGGCAGCAGGGCAGCAGGGATAAAAGGCAGAGCGTCCGATACAGAATACTATAGTGTGACGCTGGAAATGAAAAGAGGTGCTGTCGCATCAGTAAATGATTGATATTTACTGGGCGGCAACACCTTTTTTGTTTTTTATTTGTTCGCAGGGTATTTAGGAACAGAAACCGTACCACTTACCCAAAGGATGACAGGGGAGGATACATTAATTAATTGATTGCTGTGCCGTTCACATAAAGTTTATAACCGTTAAAATTAATGTTTGAATAGCTGCTGTCGGCATCGGTGAAACTTGTCACATAGGAATCTCCGTTTTTCATTGTCATATCCAGCGTGGAAACGGAATCAATGACAATGTTGCCGGATGCTTTCTGTCTGCTCATGGTAAGGGTGACATCACCGCCATCGGAGTCACCTGTTTTCTTTTGATGCCATGAAGTATAGAAGGCCTTCCTTAAATGAACTTTAAAAGTTTTAGACTATTTAGAAAAACTTTATTTGTCCCTGTGATACAGCTGCGTTACAATAAATATAACAAAGGGCAGATGGAGGAAACGATATGGCAAACACAACCAAGCTGGCACTTGAAGCATCCTTAAAAGAACTTTTGCGGACAAAACCAATCGACAGGATCACGATCAATGATCTGACGGAACATTGTGGCATCAGCCGCATGACGTTTTATTATCACTTTAAGGATATCTATGATCTGGTGGAGTGGGCATGTGTGGAGGATGGAAAGCGTGCACTTCAGGGCAAAAAGACATATGATACCTGGCAGGAAGGAATTGCGCAGATATTTGAGGCAGTATTGGAAAATAAGCCATTTATTATGAATGTATACCATGCGGTTGCCCGCGAAAAAGTTGAGCAGTATCTGTACAAGCTGACGTATGAGCTGATCGTAAATGTCGTGGAAGAAAAATGCAAAGGCATTGCGATTGCGGACGAGGATAAATGTTTTATTGCGGATTTTTATAAGTATGGATTTGTGGGAATCATGCTCGACTGGATCGACAAGGGCATGCAGGAGGATTACCATAAGATCGTTATGATGATGGGGACGGCACTCGACGGGAATATTGCACGGTCGATTGAAAATTTTAAACAGAAATAAGGGGAAGGCGGAATATGAGGGACAGATTGATTGACAAAACTACAGAAAATGATTACGAACTTGAGAAACTGTGTTCTGATTCGGTAGAATTAATACAGTATGCAAGGAATATGATTGTAAAGCATGTAAATATGGTGCAGATCATGACATATTATTCATTGGGAAGATGGATAGTAGAAACGCAACAGATGGGACAGAAACGTGCAAAATATGGCAGTAAGGTTATTAAGACATTATCTGAAAAATTACAGGAAGAGTTTGGAAAAGGATTTTCAGAAGATACGCTGAAAAATGCGAGAAAATTTTATCTGACTTATAAGGAACGAATAAGTGAAACAGTGTTTAGCCTTTTTGCAATTGAAAAAAGTGAAACAGTGTTTAGCATTGAGCCGGGATAAGGAGGGAGTTTTACGCCTTGCAAGAGAGGGAAATGTGGTTGCAAAGCCTGAAGACATAATAAAGCAACCTACAGTCTTAGAATTTTTGGGTATGGAAGAAAAGGCAAAATATTCTGAAACAGATTTGGAAACAGCGATTATAAATAAACTACAGAAATTTTTGCTGGAGTTGGGCAAAGGTTATTTGTTTGAGGCAAGACAAAAGAGGTTTACATATGGGGAAGATAACTTTTATGTGGACCTTGTATTTTATAATCGTCTTTTGCGCTGCTATGTGCTGATAGATTTAAAGGTGGACAAGCTTACACATCAGGATATTGGTCAGATGCAGATGTATGTTAATTATTATGACAGATATGAAAAATTGGAAGATGAAAATCCAACCATAGGTATCCTCTTGTGCAAGGAAAAGAATGATGCTTTAGTTGAAATTACGTTACCCAAAGATGCTAACATTTATGCATCAGAATATAAGTTATATTTGCCGGATAAAAAATTGTTACAACAAAAATTGAAAGAGTGGATTGAAGAGGAAGAGCAGTAATCGGAAAATTAATCAAAATGCCTGAAATGATAAAAAACTTATCATTTCAGGCATTTTGTAAATGGTATCTTTTCACAGAGATGGTAAGATAACCATATCGTATTTGTTCCATAAACGATCTGTTGCGTTGCAGGTTTTATGATTTTATGGAAATTGATTTTGAAATGAATCAGAGACCTGCAGCGAAGAAACACTAAATGAGAAACAGCAAATGAAACAGAAAGGAGATTTTTCTATGTCAAATAAAAACAAAAAATTAGGACTTGGAATCGCAGCAGTTGCTGCAGCAGGTGCAGGAATTGCCTATGTTACACAGCAGGCAAACAAGCAGAAAATAAAAAAGATAGCCAAGGCAGCACCGCCGGTCGATTACCGCAACACCGAGCGCGGAAAATATGAAAAGAACAGCAAAGGCATTTATTATACCAACGGAAACTATGAAGCATTTGCCCGGCCAAAGAAACCGGAAGGAGTCGATGACAAAAATGCATACATTGTCGGAAGCGGACTTGCAGCACTCGCAACGGCTTGTTTCCTTGTCAGAGACGGTCAGATGCCGGGTTCCCATATTCATATTTTAGAGGCAATGGATGTGGCAGGCGGTGCCTGTGACGGAATTTTTGATCCGACACGCGGCTATGTGATGCGTGGCGGCCGTGAGATGGAAAATCATTTTGAATGTCTGTGGGATCTGTTCCGCAGCATCCCTTCGCTGGAAGTGGAGGGCGCATCCGTGCTGGATGAATATTACTGGCTGAACAAGGAAGATCCAAACTATTCGCTCTGCCGTGCAACCGAAAACCGCGGAAAGGATGCACATACGGATGGAAAGTTTAACTTAAGCCAGAAAGGCTGCATGGAAATCATGAAACTGTTCATGACAAAAGATGAGGATCTTTATGACAAGACCATCGAGGATGTGTTTGATGAGGAAGTCTTTGACTCGACCTTCTGGCTGTACTGGCGTACAATGTTTGCGTTTGAAAACTGGCACAGTGCACTGGAAATGAAGCTTTATTTCCAGCGGTTTATTCACCATATTTCCGGTCTGCCGGATTTCTCCGCACTGAAATTTACACGCTACAACCAGTATGAATCCCTGATTCTTCCGATGAAGAAATATCTCGAAGATGCCGGTGTACAGTTCCAGTTCAATACTGAAGTAATGAACGTTATTTTTGATATCAAAGATGGAAAGAAAGTGGCAAAAGCCATTGACTGCAAAGTAAAAGGTGTAGAGACCGGAATCGTCCTGACGGAAAACGATCTGGTATTTGTCACAAACGGAAGCTGTACGGAAGGTACGATTTACGGAGATCAGAACCATGCACCAAACGGCGATGCCGAAGTGCGCACCAGTGGATGCTGGAGTCTGTGGAAGAACATCGCAAAACAGGATGAGGCATTCGGACATCCGGAAAAATTCTGTTCCGATATTGCAAAGACCAACTGGGAGTCTGCAACTGTTACCACATTGGATGACAAGATTCTTCCATATATTGAAAAGATCTGCCAGCGTGATCCGCGCAGCGGAAAGACCGTTACCGGAGGTATTGTAAGCTGCAAAGATTCCAGCTGGCTGTTAAGCTGGACGATCAACCGTCAGGGACAGTTCAAGGAGCAGGACAAAGACAAAGTCTGCGTATGGGTATACGGTCTGTTTACCGATGTGCCGGGTGATTTTATCAAGAAGCCGATGAAAGAGTGTACCGGTAAAGAGATCACAGAAGAGTGGCTGTACCATCTGGGTGTGCCGGAAGATCAGATTGAGGATCTTGCAGAACACAGTGCTGTCTGCGTACCGACCATGATGCCGTATATCACCGCATTTTTCATGCCAAGAACAAAGGGAGACCGCCCGGATGTCATTCCGGATGGCTGTGTCAATTTTGCATTCCTCGGACAGTTTACCGAGACGCCGAGAGATACCGTATTTACAACGGAGTATTCGGTGCGTACCGCAATGGAAGCGGTCTACGGACTGCTCGGTGTGGACCGCGGCGTGCCGGAAGTATGGGGCAGTGTCTACGATGTGCGTGAACTGTTAGACAGCAGTGTCAAGCTTATGGATGGCAAGTCTCCGCTGCAGATGAACCTCGGACCGCTCAATGTGATCAAGAAACCGCTTTTGAATAAAATCAAAGGAACCGTGATTGAAAAATTGTTGCGGGATCATGATATATTGCGTGATGGAATGATTTAAAATGAAATTAGACAATACAAAAGAAGAGGCAAGCTGCCTCTTCTTTTGCTGTAAATATGTTTATGATTCATATTCTTTTTGTAATTCTTTTTCCAGTTCTCTCGGACGAAAATCTACGCCTCTGGAAGAATCGGAATCCGGATCATCTCCGAAATGATAATCATTTCCCGGAAGAATTGCATTTAATAAAATACCTACGATTGCTGCAATCGCAAGTGAAGTCAGTGTGATGGAAGTTCCTGCGATAGTAAAAGTAAGTCCATCGGAGAAACCAAGTCCGCTGACTAAGATGACACCTGCGATAATCAGGTTACGTGATTTTGTGAAGTCTACGTGATTTTCCACTACATTACGCACGCCGATGGCAGAAATCATACCGTAGAGAATGAAGCTGACTCCACCGATGATGGAATATGGCATAGTGGCGATAATCTGAGCAAACTTAGGAATAAAACTAAGGACAATCGCATATACGGCAGCGAGACGAACAACCTTTGGATCATGGACACGGGAAAGTTCGAGTACACCGGTATTCTCACCGTATGTGGTGTTGGCAGGTCCACCGATCAAAGCGGAGAAGGAAGTTGCAAGACCGTCACCAATCAAAGTACGGTGAAGTCCCGGATCTTCCAGGAAGTTCTCACCAACGGTTGCGGAGATTGCAGACATATCACCGATATGTTCCATCATGGTTGCAATGGCAATCGGTGCCATAACAAGAATGGCAGTGAGGTTGAACTTTGGCAGCTGGAAAGGTGGGAGTCCGAAAGCAGCAGCATCTGCAACGGTTTTAAAGTCAAAAATAGCTTTTCCATTTGGATTTGTAAATCCCAGAAAATGAAGTGCCAGAGCAAATAAATAAGAGACAACTACACCCATAAGGATTGGAATGATCTTAAACATTCCCTTGCCCCAGATATTAAAGATAATGATGGTAGCTAATGCGACAATTGCAATCAGCCAGTTGGTAGAAGCATTTTTTACAGCAGATGGCGCAAGGCTTAATCCGATACAGATAATGATTGGTCCGGTCACAACTGGAGGAAGAAAACGCATCACGCGCTTTACCCCGATCAGTTTAATAATCAGTGCAAGAATCAGATAGAGAAGACCGGCAACAAAGATACCGCCGCATGCATATTGCAATTTCTCTGAATCTGGCATATTTGCAAAAATACCGGATTTGAGATTTACGATACTTAAAAATCCACCCAGGAATGCAAAGGATGAACCAAGGAAAGCAGGAACTTTCAGTTTGGAACATAAATGGAAAAACAGAGTACCGAAACCGGCACAGAATAAGGTTACCTGAATGGAAAGAACCTGATTTCCGCTTTTAAAGTAGCTGTTTACCAGCATTGGAACAAGAATGGTTGCACCGAACATGGCAAACATATGCTGCAGACCGAGCAGCAGCATTTTTGGAACGCCTAAGACGCTGGCGTCCTTAATGATGTCTTTTTTCTGACTCATTTGTATAACTCCTCCTTAAAATAAATTATTTATACACTAACATCTGTTTTGACATAAGGTTCAGAACAGATTGTAGTTTCTCCAATGACATCCAGATAGAAATTAGCCATGGTCTGCGCCTGATAAGGAGCAACCCACAGATAGCCGACCCAGAGTGTGAGCGCGGATAAAAGCTGTAATCCCACAAAACTCAGGATAAGATAAAACAGACGGCCACGATGTCCTTTCATAATACCGTGACTCACTTTTAAAGCCTCTGTTGGTCGCATTTGCGGGTGGTCGATGATCAGATACAAAGAGAGTGCATACTGTAATTCCACAATCACGAGCAGGACGATGCTTATAATGGTAAGTACAGAAAAAATAATAATATTATAGAGAGTAAATCCCTTGAAAAACATAAGAAACATGCCTGCAATCATAGGAATCACCGTTGGAATAGTGATCAGCACCATAAGCAGTCCGGTAAGAATGTACCGGTCCGGATGATTCGAAAATCCATAGAAAAGCATCTTAAAAGAATAAGGCTGCTTTCTTGCCATCGACAGATGTACGCGGATGACACCTGCGGATAAGATCACAGTGACAAGAGAAATTAAAAAATTTGCCACATAGAAAACAATGGTCTGGAACAGCGCCTGATGCGTGTCCTGTAACATGGAAAACGGGAGTTCCAACACAAGTGGGAGAAGCGTCGCCACGAGGGAAACACCCATCGGAATTCCAAAATGTCCGCAAAGATTTTGTCTTGCGATGCGTTTCAGTTCTTTGCCTGGTTTATTCATAGAAAAGGCTCCTTTAAATCTGTTTTTGTTTTTGCTATAATGAATCATTATGAAGACGAATGAAATTTACGATAAATGTTTTTACATCATAGGCTGGATCGGCATTGGTGCGCTGACAGTCCTTTGGATCATCTGGAAAGCAGGATTCCTCGGCGGGCTAACAATCCCTCCATGCACACTGCACAGTATTACGGGATATTATTGTCCCGGCTGTGGTGGAACCCGCGCCGTGCGCTTTTTGCTGCAGGGGCATGTGTTAAAATCCCTTTATTACCATCCGATCGTTGTATATACGGCCGTTTTTGGCAGCTGGTTTATGATTTCCCAGACGATACAGAGGTTGTCCAAAGGAAAAATCGCAATCGGTATGCGCTACCGGGATATCTATCTGTGGATCGCACTTGGGCTTGTACTTGCAAACTGCCTCATTAAAAATCTGGTGCTTGCAGTGACAGGATATGCCATGATGTAACAAAGTGACTTTTATTGTTGAAGCAGCTGGTTGTAATCAATGCCGGTCATGTCAGAGTAGGCTTTGAGAATACCTTCAATACTTCCATACTCATACAACATAAATAAATATATTGATATAATGACAGCTGTCATCACAATTCCGATGATTCCGAGAATGAGACCGACCTGTGCTTTGGCGCCGTAGTGCATTTGACCGCCACGTGACAAAGAAGCCAGAATGATGGCTAATGCACCGCAGGGAATTGCCAGATACAAGCAGGTACAGCTTGCAATCGAAATGATTCCAAGAGTCATAGCGGCAATCTCCATATGGTCAGAATGATTGCCGGAAACAGGTTGTCCGTACATGTTGCCGGACGAATTGTACATATCCATGTGTTACCTCCAAAACTTATTGATTTCATTTTAGCACTTCATATATAATAGGGAAAGATAAAAATGCCATGAAAGGAAAAATCTTATGGATATCATGAAAAAGATAGCAGCAGAGCTTGGGGTTCGTGCCAATCAGGTAGAAGCTGCCGTAAAATTAATTGATGAGGGATGTACGATCCCTTTTATTGCCAGATACCGTAAGGAGGCAACAGGCGCATTGAATGATGAGCAATTGCGTGATCTTTATGACCGTCTGGTTTATTTGCGCAATCTGGAAGAAAAGAAGCAGACCGTTCTGGCTTCCATTGAAGAGCAGGGAAAACTGACCGAAGAACTTCGTAGTCAGATTCTTGCAGCAGAAACACAGGTTGCTGTGGATGATCTGTATCGCCCTTATCGTCCGAAGCGACGTACCAGAGCAACGATTGCAAAGGAAAAAGGCTTAGAGCCACTGGCAAATATATTGATGCTTCAGATGTTGAAGACACCGGTTTTGGAAGAAGCCGCCAAATATGTTGATCTGGAGAAAGAAGTGGCAACACCGGAGGAGGCGTTGGCCGGAGCCCAGGATATTCTGGCAGAGTTTATCTCAGATAATGCCGATTACCGCAAGCATATCCGTGAACTGACGATGAAAAAAGGCTCCCTTGTGTCTGCAGCAAAAGATCCGGAGGCAGAGTCTGTCTATGAAATGTACTATGATTACAACGAACCGCTTGCCAGGGCCGCTGGACACCGCACACTTGCCATCAACCGAGGGGAAAAAGAAAAAGTTCTTACCGTGCGCATCGAAGCTCCGGTTGACGATGTTATCCGCTATCTGGAAAAACAGGTGATTACCAATATCCAGGCGCAGACCGCACCAATTCTTCGTGATGTAATTGCAGATGCCTATGACCGTCTGATTGCACCCGCAATCGAACGTGAAATCCGGAATGATTTATCGGAAAAAGCGGAAGATGGTGCAATCAAAGTGTTTGGAAAGAACTTAGAGCAGCTTCTGATGCAGCCTCCAATCAAGGGACAGGTTGTGCTTGGCTGGGACCCGGCATTTCGTACCGGATGTAAGCTTGCGGTAGTGGATGAGACAGGAAAAGTACTGGATACGACCGTGATTTATCCGACAGCACCGCAGAACAAAGTGGAAGAAGCAAAAGCCGTATTGAAAAAGCTGATTTCCAAATATCATATCACGCTGATTTCACTGGGCAATGGCACGGCCTCCAGAGAGTCCGAGCAGATCATTGTGCAGCTGTTAAAAGAAATTCCGGTACATGTGCAGTACATCATCGTAAATGAAGCCGGTGCATCTGTATACTCGGCAAGTAAGCTGGCAACAGAAGAATTTCCAAATTTCGATGTGGGACAAAGAAGTGCGACATCAATGGCGCGCCGTCTGCAGGACCCACTTGCAGAACTGGTAAAAATCGATCCGAAATCAATCGGTGTTGGTCAGTATCAGCATGACATGAACCAAAAGAAATTGAGCGAAGCTCTGTCTGGTGTCGTGGAAGATTGTGTAAACCGTGTCGGTGTGGATTTGAATACGGCATCCGCCTCTCTTTTGGAATATATTTCCGGAATCAGCAAGGCAATTGCAAAAAATATCGTGACGTATCGAGAAGAGAATGGTGCATTTACCGCCCGTTCCCAGCTCTTGAAAGTGGCAAAACTCGGACCGAAGGCGTACGAGCAGAGTGCCGGATTTATGCGGATCAGCGATGGAAAAAATCCGCTGGATGCAACCGGCGTACATCCGGAGTCCTATGCTGCAACGAAAGCATTGCTGGAAAAAATGGGCTATACACTCGAAGACGTCAAGAACAGAAATGTAGTTGGAATCTCCAAGAAAATCCGCGATTACAAAAAGCTTGCGGAAGAATTGGAGATTGGAGAACTTACATTGCGCGATATCGTAAAGGAACTGGAAAAGCCGGCGCGTGATCCGCGAGACGACATGCCAAAGCCGATTTTGCGCAGCGATGTACTGGAGATGAAAGACCTTACACCGGGCATGGTGCTCAAGGGAACGGTGCGTAATGTTATTGATTTTGGTGCCTTTGTAGATATCGGTGTCCACCAGGATGGACTTGTACATATTTCACAGATGTGTGACCGCTACATCAAGCATCCGCTGGAAGTTGTCAGTGTCGGTGATATTGTCGAAGTAAAGGTACTGAGTGTGGATCTCAAAAAGCAGAGAATCCAGCTTACCATGAAAATGTAGAAAAATGGGTTGACAGATACGGCCCATGTGCATACAATAGCAGTAGAAATGAATAGGAATTCTTCGGGGCAGGGTGAGACAATGGAGAGCATTCATTGTGGATTCCCGACCGACGGTTATAGTCCGTGAACTGCAGTTTGCAGCCGATCCGGTGGAACTCCGGAACCGACAGTATAGTCTGGATGAGAGAAGAAATTATCATGTATTGCCTGTCGCAGAAATATATCTGCAGGACAAGGATATATGTGTAACAAAGCCTCGGTCAGTTGATCGGGGCTTTTGTTTTCAGACAATCGTTATGCCTGGAAAATAAATTTCTCCTGGGATTCCTTGAATAACATTAACATGTAAAGGAGAATGAACATGAGTAACGAAACAAACGCAGTAATGAAAAACATTACAAACAAAGCAGGCACCGGAAAGAAAATGAATTATGGAGTGCGCTTCACGACGATGACAGCGATGCTTTCCGCAATCGCATTTATTTTAATGTATTTGGAGATTCCACTTCCGATGATCATGCCGGATTTCATTAAATTTGATTTTTCTGATCTGCCTGCGTTGATCGGAACCTTCGCATTTGGCCCGGTCAGCGGTGTGATTATCTGTCTGATCAAGAATTTGTTACACCTGATGGTTTCAAAGAGTATGTTTGTAGGAGAACTTTCCAACTTCATCTTAGGATGTGCATTTGTGATTCCGGCCGGATTGATCTATCATTTTAAGAAGACAAAGACAGGCGGTCTGCTTGGAGGTGTAGTCGGAGCCATCTTCATGGGTGTATTCAGTGTCGCATCCAACTACTTTATCGTATATCCGGTATATTACAAAGTGGCAATGCCGGAGGAAGTGATTCTTGGTGCATATCAGGCAATTATTCCGGCTATGAAGTCCATTTTACAGTGTCTGGTTTGCTTTAACCTTCCATTTACAATTGTAAAAGGATTAATTTCCGTTGCAATCTGTATGGTATTTTATAAACCAATTTCTCTTGTGCTTAAGGGAAGAGACAACCGCTAATTAAATAATTGCTGATACAACTTATGTGCGCATCGCATGTATCCATTTCAGAAATTCTGTCCAGAATGAGAAGGGTATGTGGGATGCGCATTTCATTTTCCGGTCTTTTCATTTAATGAGAGAACTGTTATAATGAACACAAAAAAAGCGATAAAAAGCAGGAGAATACAATGAACACAGCATTTGATATCAAACTCGAAGCAAAGGATTTGTTTCGCTTTAATATGTATCAGACTTACACCGGATTACAGGGGTGGATTTCCATTATTCTTGGAATACTTGCTTTCGTAATGGCAGGGATTACATTCGGACATGCAGAGACAATGTACACAATTTTATATATCGGAGTGGGAATTTTGTTTCTCGTTTATGTGCCGGGATCTCTCTGGATGAGGGCAAATGCAACCATAAAAACGAATGCGGTGCTTGCAGGAACACTTCACTATGAAGTGAGTGAAGAATGCATTCGTGTAACACAGGGTGAGGAATCTGGAGAACTGCCATGGGATGCGGTATACAAGATTGTATCAAACGACAAACAGGTTCTTATTTACAGTAATCGTGTCAATGCTTATATTATCCCGAGAACACAGATCGGAGAGCAGTATGATATGTTTTGCAGAATCGCAGAAAAGAAACTGGAAAAATTCCGTTTAAAATTGAAAAAATAAAGTTGAGGAAATAAAATGGAAGAAAAGAAAACTGAAATTTGCATAGAAACCTATTCTGCAGAGGAGACACTTGCGCTCGGAGAAGAACTTGGACGTAAGGCAAAGCCGGGAGATGTCTATACCCTGGTAGGAGATCTCGGCGTAGGCAAAACGGTTCTGACACAGGGCATTGCGCATGGACTTGATATCACAGAACCCATCTGCAGTCCGACGTTTACGATTGTGCAGGTATATGAAGAGGGGCGGATGCCGTTCTATCATTTTGATGTGTATCGTATCGGAGATATTGAAGAGATGGATGAGATCGGGTACGAAGATTATTTTTACGGGGATGGATTATGCATGATCGAGTGGTCCAACCTCATAGAAGAAATTTTGCCGGAACATCGCAAAGAAATCACGATTGAAAAGGATTTGGAAAAAGGATTTGACTATCGCAAAATTACCATTTGCGACAAGTAAGGAAGAAAGAGGCTAGAAAATGAAAATACTTGCATTGGACAGTTCAGGGCTTGTTGCCAGTGTAGCTGTTGTTGAAGATGACAATTTACTTGGAGAATATACGATTAATTATAAAAAAACACATTCTCAGACACTGCTTCCGATGTTAGACGAAGTAGCGAAAATGATTGAGTTGGATCTGAATACTGTGGATGTAATTGCAGTTTCAGCGGGACCGGGATCCTTTACCGGACTGCGTATCGGTTCAGCTACTGCAAAAGGACTGGCGCTTGCTTTGCATAAGAAGATAGTTTCTGTGCCGACTGTAGACGCGCTGGCGTACAATTTGTGGAATAGTCCGTCTCTGGTTTGCCCGCTTATGGATGCACGCAGACAGCAGACCTACACAGGGCTGTACAAGTTTACGGATGGAACTATGGACACTGTGCTCCCACAATGTGTTGTTGGCATACAGGAAATCATAAAAAAAATAAATGAGATGGGCGAAACGGTTACATTCCTCGGCGATGGTGTACCGGTATTCCGGGAATATATCGAGGAGAATCTCAAAGTGCCATTTTCTTTTGCACCGGCGCATTGTAACAAACAGCGCGGAGCCAGTGTGGCAGTACTTGGCGCAATTCTTTACGCGCAGGGTAAAGCGGAAGATGCGGCAGATCATAAGCCGGAATATCTGCGTCTGTCACAGGCAGAGCGTGAACGCCAGGAAAAGGAAAGAGATTTTCGTATATGATCATACGACAGATGACAAAAGAAGACGCGACAGAAGTTGCGCAAATTGAAAAAGAATGTTTTTCCCAGCCGTGGAGTGCGCAAGGGTTTATCGATGCGCTGGATCATTCTGCTTTTTTCCTTGTCGCAGAGGAAGCAAAGCAGATTTGGGGATATGTTGGAATGTACGTTACCGTTCCGGAAGGAGAAATCACAAATGTAGCAGTAAAACCAGAATATCGCGACCGGAAAATTGGAAGTGCGTTGGTGGAACAGATGCAGCAATGGAGCCTGGAACATGGTGTGAATCGTATTGTTCTGGAAGTCCGTTCCGGGAATATGCCTGCCATTTGCTTATATGAGCACAAAGGTTTTGTGAAACTGGGCGTTCGAAAGAATTTTTATCAGTTTCCTAAGGAAGATGCAGATATCATGGAATGGAACGGATAATGGATAAGAAAAAGAATAGGAAGAAAAATTTATGTTAGACGTTTGTTTGTTAGGAACAGCAGGCATGATGCCGCTGCCGAATCGGTGGCTGACATCACTTATGCTGCGATATAATGGCAGCAGTCTTTTGATTGACAGCGGAGAAGGAACGCAGATCGCAATCAAAGAGGCCGGACTTAGTTTTAAACCGATTGATATATTATGTGTGACACATTTTCATGCAGACCATATCAGCGGGCTTCCGGGATTGCTTCTTACAATGGGAAATGCAGACAGAACAGAGCCTTTGACGATTATCGGACCCAAGGGACTGACCCGGGTTGTAGAGGCTTTGCGTACGATCGCACCGGAACTCCCTTTTGAAATTATATGCCGGGAATTAAAAGAACCGAACGAAGTGATCGAGATGAATGGATACGAAATTCATGCATTTCGTGTACAGCATAAAGTAATCTGCTATGGATATTCGGTAGAAATACACCGTGCGGGTAAATTTTCCGTGGAACGGGCGAAAGCGCAGGATGTTCCGATGAAATTATGGAGCCGTCTGCAAAAAGGCGAGACCATTGAACAGGACGGAATTACTTATACACCGCAGATGGTGCTTGGTGCACCCCGAAAGGGTCTGAAAGTCACATACTGTACCGATACAAGACCATTGGACAGCATTGTGGCGGCAGCGAAAGACTCAGATTTATTTATTTGTGAAGGCATGTATGCCGAAAAAGAAAAACTTGCCAAGGCAAAGCAATATAAACATATGACATTTTATGAAGCAGCAGACATGGCAAAACGTGCAAATGTACAGGAATTATGGCTGACGCATTTTTCACCGTCTCTGGTCCGCCCGCAGGAATATCTGCCGGAAGTGCAGAAAATTTTCCCGAATGCGCATCTTGGAAAAGATGGAAAAAGTGTTGAACTGGTATTTCAGGAGGAATAGGTATGAAGAAAAAAGCAGGTATTGTAATATTGGCTGTTCTGTTTGTGGCACTGATTTGCGGAAGTTTTTACTATGTGAAAATAAAATCAAATGCAACAGCAGATGAAGTTACGCATCTGACGAAAATCCAGAAAATCACTACGCGGGATCTGGAGAAAAATTATCCTAAGACACCGAGAGCCGTAGTGAAGCTGTATAACCAGATTATTACCAGCTATTATGAAAAAGAGTATACCGACGAAGAATTTGACGCATTGGTTGATCAGGCAATGCTTCTTTTTGATGACGAGCTGGCAAAGAATAATCCAAAGGATACATACATACAGTCCATAAAAACAGAGATCGCAGATTATGATAATCGTTCCCGGCAGATTCGCCAGACGGACGTCTGTGACAGCGATGATGTACTATACACAACGGATCCCAAAAATGACGATAAACTGGCATATGTGACGGCATCCTATTTTGTAAAAGAAGATAAGAGTTTTACAAAGACATACCAGATGTATGTATTGCGTCAGGATAAAAATGAAAACTGGAAAATACTTACCTACTATCAGATTGACAAAAATCCAAACGAAGACGCTACGGAATAGTAGCAGAATATAAAAGCAAAACAAGCGAAGAAGAAGGAAATAAAAATGGATGAAATAAAAATACTTGCGATCGAGAGTTCCTGCGATGAGACAGCAGCAGCTGTCGTTGTAAATGGAAGAGATTTGCGCTCTAACGTAATCTCTTCTCAGATTGCGCTGCACACATTGTATGGTGGGGTGGTGCCGGAAATTGCTTCCCGTAAGCATATTGAAAAAATAAATCAGGTAATTGAGCAGGCTCTTGCAGACGCATCTATGACATTGGATGATATTGATGCAATTGGCGTGACTTATGGACCAGGTCTGGTGGGTGCGCTTCTGGTTGGAGTTGCAGAAGCAAAAGCAATCAGCTACGCGAAGAATATTCCTTTGGTTGGAGTACATCATATTGAGGGGCATATCAGTGCAAATTACATCGAAAATCCCGAGTTGGAGCCACCGTTTTTATGTCTTGTAGTCTCAGGAGGACATACACACTTGGTAAAAGTGGTGGATTATGGAAAGTACGAGATTCTTGGACGCACAAGAGATGATGCTGCGGGAGAGGCTTTTGATAAAGTGGCCCGTGCTATTGGGCTTGGATATCCGGGTGGCCCGAAAATTGAAAAAGTTTCTCATGAAGGAGACCCGGCAGCAATTTCATTTCCACGTGCAAAGATTGCAGATGGAGAATATGATTTTAGCTTTAGTGGCTTGAAGTCCGCAGTGTTGAATTATCTGAACGGATGTCGGATGAAAGGAATAGAAATCAATCAGGCGGATGTGGCTGCTTCATTTCAACAGTCCGTTACCGACGTACTGGTTGGTCATGCGCGTCATGCAATTCGCCAATATCATATGAACAAATTTGCTATTGCAGGTGGTGTCGCATCCAATGGTGTCATCCGTGCTGCAATGGAGCAGATGTGCAGGGAAGAAGGCGTGACATTTTATCATCCTTCGCCGATTTTGTGTACAGACAATGCAGCAATGATCGGCGCGGCAGCGTATTATGATTTTATTGCAGGAAAGCGTTCCGGTCTGGACTTAAACGCTGTTCCGAATTTGAAACTGGGAGAATCGTAAATGAATAAGAAACATTTTACGGCAATTGTTTTATCTGCGGGAAAGGGAAATCGTATGCATAGCGATATCCCGAAACAATACATGGATATGCAGGGATATCCGGTCATTTATTATGCCCTGAAAGCTTTTGAAGAGAGCAAGGTGGATGATATTATCCTTGTGACGGGGGCAGAAGATGTTGCTTTTTGTACAAAAGATATTGTACAAAAATATCATTTTACAAAAGTAAAAGATGTTGTTCCGGGTGGAGCTGAACGTTATCTTTCCGTGCTGGAAGGACTGAAAAAGGCACAGAATGCAGATTATGTATTGATTCATGATGGGGCCAGACCAATGATTAGTGCAGAAGATATAGAAAAGTCCATGCAGATGGTGGAGCAGGAGGATGCCTGTGTTCTTGCAACACCAGTCAAAGATACTATAAAAATTGTCAAAAAAGGGTATGTAACGGACACTCCGGATCGAGATACACTTTGGGCAATGCAGACCCCACAGAGTTTTTCGACAGAATTACTGCGCAATGCATATATACAGTTAGAAACAAAGCAGAAAAAGGGAGAAAAGGTTCCGAATATCACAGATGATGCGATGATCGTGGAATACATGACGGGACATAAAATCCGTATTATTCCGGGAAATTACGCCAATATTAAGATCACGACACCGGAAGATCTGGCCATTGCAGAAATGTTTTTGGAAAAAATGAAAAATAATGGTTGACATTAGGTGGTAATGATGGTAGTATATGTCTTGCGCTGATTCAAGTGCAAAAATAAAACATACGGAGAGGTATCGAAGTGGTCATAACGAGGCGGTCTTGAAAACCGTTTGTCCGCAAGGGCACATGGGTTCGAATCCCATCCTCTCCGTTAGGCGGCAACGCTTATGAAAAAAGAATTCGAAAGAATTCTTTTTCTAATGTATAGCTGCACACAGAACTCAATACTTCGCGTATTCGAGCAGCTGTTTGGAGAAGTACCCAAGCTGGCCGAAGGGACACCCCTGGAAAGGGTGCAGGTCG
>ERZ1034713.52-NODE-52-length-72075-cov-23.677312_pt1 | contig 72075 bp, 110 predicted proteins | sample MGYA00520692_ERZ1034713 | MGnify/ENA primary metagenome ERZ1034713 (study PRJEB33766, sample SAMN09781717) | gut metagenome | biome: gut microbiome | host: Homo sapiens | place: Madagascar | study: EMG produced TPA metagenomics assembly of the PRJNA485056 data set... | reverse complement strand
ACAGATATATAAGTGTCTGTGCCCAGTCAGCATAACTTCCTGTAAATGCCGGAAGCCCTGCATTGATAAATGCATTACATACCACAATCGCAAGTGCCATCGTTACTGCCTCAAATACACATGAAAGAAAATATTTGCAGTAGGTAGCCATTGTATGACTGACCATTCTGTTTCCTGCCATTGTGGAGCATGCAATCGCACCGAGCGGCACAATAATCAGGATTTTTAAGAACCTGAAATACACTGTGTAAATGATAAAGAATCCACAGATAATAATGATGATTGCAAGCAAAGCTGTAAGTATCAGCATTACCAGACTTTCACCAAATCCGAGTCCCTTAATGATGTCTGCCTGTGTACTGTCAATGGCAAGCTGCGTCGTTGTCCCGGCAGATATAAGTCCCACCAGATTTCCTATGGAAGTAAAAAACGCTTTCATAATCGTGACATTATTTGCAACAAACCATTCTGCAAGTCCCAGTCGGATAAGCATACGAAATATAGACTCAAACCTCATCTCATCTTTTACATCTATGCTTTCCGAGCAGAAACCGATAACAAAGAACAGCACAACGAGGGATGAACCGACCGCTACAAAGACCGGCTCTATCCCCTCAATGACTGCCCAGGGACCTCCGCCCTTGAAACTGACCGGTGACTGTCCAAGCATTGCAAAGACCAGGGATATCTGATTGTTCCAAAACCCAAACACTGCCTCAAGAAGTGCAAGGATCTTGTCTCCAAGCTTAAAAATATCCATACTTGTTATTCACCTCTTTCCTTTTACTAAAAGGGGAAATGCATTTCCCTAATCTTAGAAGCCTAAGAATGTCAGAACTGTTGAAATACCAGCCATCATGACACCTGCCACAATTCCTTTCAGAGCGGAGTTCATGGTAGATGAATCCTGCTGCTGATAGGCTTGTGCGAACTCCATAACATTCTTTGCAAGAATGATGACACCAACCGCACCAATGACTGCAATGATAAGTGTCTTTAAATTCTCAAGCGGCTGTGTTACTGCGGAAGTACCTGTACCTGCTGCAAAACAAGTAGTGCTCATAAGCATTACTCCCATAAGTGCTCCAGATAATGCCGGAACGAATCTCTTCTTAAAGTGAATGAATCTGTTCTTCATGCCTTTCTCCTCCATCTGATTATTGTTTGTCGTAATAATCTGTTCTTTTCTCATGTCGTTTATCTCCTTTTCGATAAAAAAATAAGCCAGCAGGGATAATCCCTAACTGGCTGTTAAAAGTTACTCGAACTGTTCAGTACTGAATAGTTACGATTGTTATATATATGATCAGGCAATGCCTGTTGTAATGATTAAATCGGGCTTTTCCCGATGTGGTGTGCTTCAACCACCTCCTTTCAAGGCATGAAAAAAGCACTTTAACCGCGTTATGGCTAAAGTGCTTATGTTTATTTATTATTAGATTATTGTTTGTTTACAAAATTAAATCCATTTAAATGCATGCTATAATAAAAATCTTTTTCAATTCCATTATTTTCATTTTCATTAAGCATTTTAAGTATTTTTATATTATTTTCTACATCCCATCTCCATGGTCTTCTTAATTCCGCAACTATATATAACAAATTCCTTGAAATATCTTTTAAATTCTCAAGATTCATACACCTATCCTTACTACACTTTTTCAATGCTTTTCTCGTTTGTTCAACCAAATCCTCAAGATTTTCTTTACTGTATATCCCAACAATTCTATTATTTTTAGCTGCTTCTTCAACTTTATTTAGTGCTAAGAAGATATCTTCTATAATTTCATCTGCATTATCGTATTCAAAAAAATCAACTTTTACATTTTTCTCAATATATTCTAATGTACCATATAAACATTTTTCATTATAAAAAGGACAATAATAGCAAACCATAGCATCGATATATGGAGTAAATATTTTTTCAAAGCACCACATCATATCCGTATAAAAAGTATGCTGAACAGATAATTTATCTTTATATTTTTCAATTTGGCCATAGCTACTAATAAAAATTGCTAAAATCACAGACGTAAAGTACGAATTTTTTAATTCCCAGACAACATCACTAATCTTATAATCAAGTTGTTTTCTAAAAACAATTCCACAATAATATACAATTATTCCATACATTGACCAGCAAAAAGATAAAAGTATATACATTCTTAGATTTTTAGGAATTATTACTCTTCCACGTCTAACCATCCTCTTTATAAACAACAGTATTTTTATTAAATTAATTCTAATCTTATTTTTTAATGTCACCTTATATTTTTGACTTTTATACTTTACCGAAAACATATTTACCTCCCTGAAATCTGTGATTTTATTTATTATAACATCAATCTCCTTTTTTTTCATAAAAATGTTTCATACATTCAATCGTTGTTTCCGGATAAAAATAAGTAAGAATCGTTGCCTTCGGAATACCTGCAGCCAATGCTTTCTTCACTTCCTCTTTCTGCTCCGGCGTATATGACCAGTGCAGCATTCGATTTGTGATGGTATCCTCCCATTTAGGCTTTTCCCTCTCTGGATTCCTTACAGGCTTAGCACCAGCACTTCCATTAGAAGCGTTGGCACTTTCTGCAGCATCAGACTTCTGCGATTCATCGACATACTCAAGCTCATTCGCCTGCTCCCTGTCAATCTTTGCTTTCTGCTCTGCTTCATCCTGCATGGAGAATCTTCTGCTTAATTCCGCATCACCAAGCATCATAAACTGCTCATAGGTAAGAGAATCTATATACACATTCTCGCCCTTGTCCTTCAGCTTTTCATAATACTTAACTGCCTTGTCTGAAAGAATCTCAAATGGCGGACCGATAAGATTATCTGCTCCTCTGAGGCATAAAATAAACCGGAATTAGTATTCCAAGTCGCCATAAACAATTATTTTTGTCAACCTGCGTCGCCCAAGTCGCCAATATTTCACTTTCCACGTCGCCAATAATTAAATATGGCGACGTGAGGGCAGCGTGCAGCTATTTTTACACCAAATCCAGAAAATGAGCTAAAAAAAGAGACCCATACCAAAAATGATATGAGTCTCCAAAAAGCCTATAAAATCAAGCTTTCTATTTAGAATTTGCCCTCATCTGAAGCCTGCTGAACAGAAACGGCAACTGCTACTGTAGCACCAACCATTGGGTTATTACCCATTCCGAAAACATTTGTTTTCCTGTGTTATATTATGATTTAATATGTCGTATAATGCTGATAAATAAAGATTTTACACGAAATGGTCTGTGATGATTTGTGATTTTTTATTCCTTATTATTTTTATATATTATTTTCTCGAATGTAGACTTTTTGTAGACTTTTGGGGGCGTGTTATAAATGTCTACAAAACAAAATAGGAATGATATATTTATTATACCATTCCTACCTATTATTATGCAATATTTAATTCTTTTATATGGTCGAGGTCGGATAAATCCATACCCTCATACTTCTTCGTGAATTCATCAAGAGTCTCTTTTCTTATTTTAAGACTACCCAATTTAAGTGCAGGGAGCAATCCTTTGTTGATAAGGTCGTATACAAGATGGATACTTACTCCTAATGTAGCTGATGCTTCTTTTACTGTATATAGCATTTTATCTTCTTTATTCATAATCACGCCTTTCCAGTTGAACCTATACCTCCACGAGATACCTCATCCAAACGTTCTACTTCTTCAAACTCAATCTTTGACTGAATTTTATTAATTCTAAACTGACAGATTCTATCATTCTTATTAATTACTGTGTCTTCCATAGCAATTACTGGTAACTTCCACTCATCTGAGTCTCCCGAATATGAATTATCAATTACAGCAAAACAATTAGTCTGTAAGATTTTAAAATTTTTATATGTACTGCTACGTGGTACAATATTCGCCTCATACCCCTCTGGAAGTTTCATTCCAACTCCAAGTGGGATCAGACGAAATTCACCTTTCTTCAGATGTATAGTTTCGGCAGAACGAAGGTCAATCCAGTCACCTTTGCTTATTTTCTCTACCTTATCTATCTCATTATCAAAATATTTAATCTGTATCTTCTCCATGTTGCTTTCTCTCCTATCTTTCTTCTGATGCTTTATTGATGAAATCATTAAGACTTAAAGTTGTCTGCATCTCGCTCTCTCCTGTCCTCTTCATTACGTGCAGCTACACATAATGCCATAATTAATGTTCCGACAAATCCACCGATTACAAAACTTATTACACTTACTGCTACCATAGTTGATCCTCCTTAATTACAATATAAAACTATTTTGTTTTGAGTCAAACTTTGCTTAACATCAATGACTCTTTGGTTTGAACTGCCTCGCCACTTGAGTGTTATATCTCTCTGTTCATCTATATATTCTCCGTCTATAAGTACATCACATAGTTCTATGATAGACTTACGAAGAATTCTATTTTCCCATTCACTATCTAATGGACAATTTACGTTAATTAAATTTTCCCATAGGTATCCTGTATAAAGCCAAATTGTTTTGTTTTGGAATAAATTACGTATTTTTTCGACTAAAGACAAAACTTCAGACAAATTATTTTCACAAAGAGGATCACCGCCAGACAATGTTATGCCAGAAATATAATTTTTAGACAGCTCATTGAATATTTCTTGTTTTGCTGATTCATCAAATGGAATACCACTATTAGGATTCCAAGTTTGAGGATTTTGACAATTATAACAATGGTGAGAACAGCCTGAGAGCCATAAAACGACTCTCAAACCATCTCCATTATTCATATCATCATGTGTAATATTATGATAATTGATATGAACCACACTCCTTTGTAAGATTATACAATTCTGTACGAATATAATATGGAACATCCATTTTATATTTTTCATACAGATATTTCATCGTATCTAAATCATGTCTTTTACTATTTAATGTTGAGTTTATTTCTTTTGGCAATAAACAACATGTTCTTGGTGAATATATTTTATTTCCTTCGTATAATAAATCTTTGTCAATTTCTAATGGATATTTACATTCATATTTATAATGTGAATACCATTCTGCAAAATTTTGAAAGTTACAGAAATCATCAGAAACGCTACATCCAATGTATGTTGGTTGTCTAAGCTGATATTTATCGTCATAACATCTCACAAACATGCTAAACCACTTTACATATTCTTCTGTTTTAATTCCATTTTTTCTTGCAGTGTAATTGCCAATGCCATAATATCCAATATTATACACAGATTTATGTAATGGATTTTTTACTTGTCCATTTTTTATATTTTGCATAGTAGACCAGATTTGTATTTCTGGTCTATCCACAAATTTTATTAATACATTTTTCGTATCAACATAATCAATTATTTGAATATTGTAGCCTTCATTGGTAACAAAACATCCACCTATTATATTTCTAAAATCTATTATCACATGCTCACCCTATCTGCAATCTCTGCATTTTTTGCTTCATTATATCGAGTTTCGCCATGTACTCGTGTGAAACCTAGATAGCCGTTCCAATATCTATAATACCGTTGCTTTCGCAATATTTTTAAGTGAGCAAAAACGGTTTGGACTATACCATCAATGTAGGATTATAGTCTCTGAACGTCCTCCATCAGCATTATCTGTTAAGGAGTTTCGCTGCGTCTGAGTAACTTCCATACTCGATTGCCCAATCCCAAGAATTTTTATGGTATGTGCTTTTGCTATTCCGCATTCACGCTTGTCGTTTCCAACTACGTTGTAGCTTCTTGAGGCTTTAGGGGTTCTCCGCAATTTAACCTATTTATACAGGACAAACGGACTTTCTATCCTGTCAATTTTAGTAATCATCTTGCTACCACACTTAGGACATATATCCATTTCTACTTGCTGATATCCGCAATCTTCACAGTAGCACATAGCAAGATTTACTCCTTCATAAAAACCTTTATCCATTGCTCGAAGAATAAGTGTTTTAATCGCTTCTTTGTTATATCCTAAATTGTATCTGCAATACTGAATCTTTCCACCATTAAATAAATCCCAGAAACGTCCCTCTTTATCCTGTTTTTCAATAGGTGACATCTGCTCTGATACATGACAATGGAACGAATTACTTACATAAGGTTTGTCAGATACATTCTCAATAATTCCATAAATCTTACGGAATTGTTCAATCTGAAGACCACATAACGACTCAGCAGGAGTGCCATAAATTGCATATAAAATATGGTCTTCTTCCTTAATTCGATTTGTATAATCGTTGATATGCTGCATAACTTCTAAAGCGAATTGTCCATCCTCACGAATAGATTTACCATTATAAAGTCTCTGTAATTCATTTAATGCAGTAATTCCGTAGCTCATTGTCATTGGTGGAAGAATTGATTTTATCTTATTTGTTGGCTTTAAATTACCACCTAATAAACCACCTTCACAAAAAGCAACTGGATTTACACTTGCCCTTAATTCACCAATGTAATCATATGTTCTCTTATGCAATCCACGGATTAACTCAAGATAATAATCAAGAACCTCATAGAAATCTTTGGATTCTCTACGAGCTTTCGCAAGAATCATAGGAAGATGAAGAGAAACAACACCAAGATTAAAACGTCCTTCAAATATTGGTTTATCGTTTTCGTCTACTGGATGCATACCACCTTTTTCATACCAAGGCGATAAGAAAGCTCTACAGCCCATTGGAGATACTACTTTTCCATATTTCTTATACATTTCGGCAATATATCCATCACCTGTTAATGATAACCAATCTGGATACATTGTCTTACTGCTACAGTCAAGACCAGCATTAAATACATCTGCATTCGGATATCTATATTTATCTGAACCATCTCCATGAAGATTTTTATCATATAAAAATACAATTTTAGGGAATAATACAGGTCGTTTAAATCCTTTCTTGCCCTGTCCTTCAGAATGAACTTTAAGGAGTGAAATAGCTGCCATTTTACCAAGTGTAGATGTAGCCAAACCAATTGTCATTGTGACAAAAGGATAGTCCCCTCGGCTTGATCCGACAGAGTTTAACTTCATTTCAATGCCCTGCCATCCCTGTTCAAAATCACGCTGAACCTTATCCATTGCATATTTACAAGCTTTTTCTTGTGGTATTACTAATGTTTTTATATCATCTGCAATCCTCATATATTCTTGATAATATTTTTTATAAGACTTTTCAGCATACGGTTCAAGAATTTTATCAACTTCTGGAACTGTAAATCCTCCATACTGTTGTGCGGCTGTTGAAAGAATAATATCTCCCATTACATCAAATGCTGTATCAAGATAATTTGGTTCATTGTACCAAATATTACCCATTTCAAAACCATTGTGCATTACGTTTCCTACATCAAAAAGACAACAATTAAACGTATCAAGTCTTGTACTTCTATCGTGAATATAGATATATCCATCCTTTGCAGCTTGTTTTTCATCATAAGTTAAAAAGAACTTTTTATATAATTCTCCGCTTAACTCATTATAAATAAGACTTCTCTTTGTTGCTACTAATGCTGAGTCTGTATTAGCATTGCTCTTGTCCCCTATATATCTAATGGACTGACTACGTTCATATACCTTATCCATCATGTGTACAAAATCCTTTTTATAATTTCTATATTCCTTATACATTTTTGCAACAGTTGGATAATCTTCTTCAAGGACTGATTCTACAATATTATGCATATCATAAATTTCTATATCCGTATCGTCATCATAACTCTCGTCTATTCTTGTTAATACATCGTTTAAAATTTTTGTATAATCATTGTCTGATAACTCGTACATAGCACGTCTAGCAGCTTTATTGCAAGCTTCAATAATCTTCTGTTCGTTATAAGGTTCTATAGTGCCATCCTTTTTTATTACATTGTACAATTCTTATTCTCCTTTCTTTTCTCCATTCGTTTATCCAGTATAAAATCTGCATATCCACTATTTTCGTTACACGTATACTCAAAGTTACTCCAACTTTGATACTTACTTGCAGTAGCAGTTGACCTATAACACTTATCTTTCATAGGACAATTATCACTACTGCACATTGATATATCTGGCATATATTTCACCTACCTTATTATATTTCCACTCATCTCATTACATATAAGAGCTTTATGTATACAACTGTCATCCATATTTGCATAAGTTTTTACACTTGTAATATGGTCAATTATATATTCTCTGTCTCCAACGATAACTGTTATAAAATTATCTTCCATATCTTTTATCTCTCTCATTAATTGACGAGTGGTAGTTATCCCACCACTATAAGCGATGGGACGTACACCACTATAATTTATCTTAATCACCCCATTTCAATACTTCATTTACGACTTCTGAAAGCTCTTTTCCTTCATTATTATAGATAATTCGATTTGCCAACATTTCAGCTCCACGCAAATCTACATTATCAGCTTTCATTCTTCTTTCAGCTTCTTCTTTATTATCACCACGTTTTAATAACCTATTTTTAATTGTAATTTGATTAGCATATATATATATAACTTTGGGATTTATACCCTTAGAAATAAGAGTATTTACACCATCAGGTGTTAGAATTGATACCATTTTAGATTCTTTTTCATAATCTTCCTTTGCTGTGCCGTAGTACCATAAGCCACTTGCAGAAAGATATTTTCTATATTCAAGGAAAAATCCATCATTTATTTTGTTGATAAATTCATCCTCTGAAATGAAATGATATGTTTGGTCTTGAATTTCACCATCTCTCATTGGGCGAGTTGTATAAGGCACAAACTTCTCATAACCATGTTTGTTTATTAATTCATTTGTAATAGTGTCTTTGCCAGAACACGATTTACCCATTAACACCAGTAAACTCATGACTCAACCACCCAATTAACTATGTGACCGTCATTTATAATAACGTTCTTATTTTTAAATCTGTGAAGGTTTTCGCAATCTTCTAATGTTACCAAGTCAACATCAATTCCTAAATAAGTATCCATACTATCTGGAATAGGAATATCGTGCGCAAATTCCATTGAACAGTTCAACCTCCTTCTCATCATCACTGTTAATTCTTACAGTAATAGGATGTGTTGATATGCTAACCATACCCATAAATGACTTGGCATCTACTATCTGATGTTCGTAACAGCCATCTACATCAGCAGAAATTTTACTTATTAATAAGTGGACGAACTCTTCCAAATCGGTTAAGCTGTCCAAATTTAAAGTGAATTCTTTTCTCATAAATTCTTCTGAACTCATTTTTCCTCCTTACTTGTGTATACCCTTATCTGTACTACTGGACTATCCCATTCTTGACATACACTTGATATATCACCTGACCTTTTAGCACTTATATCTAATGCAGATTTATCAACAACAAACTCACTCAAACAGTTAGTCTCTTTGGTGATTATATTGCTTGAATCAGTATGTATATCAGCCTTTTCATCGGACATAACACAAGGAATTATAGTGCCATTTGCCAGAACTAAATCAAACTCATCACCAATCTCGCACCCAAAATACGAGCCAAGAGCCACACAATATCTATCTCCAACCATGCGAATACCATACTTACCAGTATAAGCAGATGTGTGTTGAAGTATGTATTGAGGACTTTTCCTGTTTGTAATAGCCGAATAAGGCATCCATGTTTTATGTGCCGCATATGGCACTTCAAACATTTCAAACTCAGCTTCATGATCTTGAAGATAGTCCTTGTTAATGTAATAGATCTTGTCGTTCCAATATATCAAATCCCATTCGTTATCAAATGAAGCTACACTTACTTGCTGATTCCAGAGCAACGTGGTTACAATCTCTGAATCAGTATTCGGTTTAGTTCTCACATTAACAGCAGTTGTAGTCCAATAAGGTTCAAATGTGGTTTCTGATGCCCATGCAGATGCAAGTGTATCACTCACACCTGCATTCATCTCCAACCAAGGTTTGTAATCGCAGTCATATTTACTAATGTCTTCATTCTCAGCCCCATAACAGGGGGCGACAGATGTTGCAGATATAGCAAAAGCGACCACTAACATAGTTGCTAGTTTCTTTCTTTTCATATATAGTTTTCCTTTCGTTTTAGATTGGTACACTAATATATTCTCTTTTTAGTTGTTAAGCATTGATAAAAATTGATTCTCTGAAATAATAGGAATATTTAAAGATTTTGCTTTTTGATTTTTAGATGATGTTGAGTTAATATCATTATTGATAAGATAATTTACTTTAGAAGATACACTTCCTACGACTTTGCCACCATGAGCTTCAATGTCTGCTTTGAGAGCATCACGATTCTGGTAATGATTTACACTTCCTGTAATAACAAAAGTCTTATTCTCTAATTCATTTGTGGTTTCTGACATAATGGATTTCTGTGTCTCGAATGTAAATTCATTTGCTAACTGAAGTATGGCTGAGTAATGATTTTTCCAATAAGTATTGAGTGAGCTTATTAACGCATCTCCAACACCAGGCAAATACTTAAAGTATTCTGCACCTTTAATCATTTTACCAATAAATGTATCAAAGTCATAATCAACAGAATCTGCAATCATCATGCTTGCTGATTTGCCGAGCAACGGAATTGATATGCTATAAAGAAAACGCTCAAGACTTGTCTTACGAGATTTTTCTATAGATAAAAGAAGTTTATCTACTGATTTTTTACCAAATCTGTCTAAAGCTTTTATCTCATTTTCATGATCTGATAGATGATAAATGTCTTGAATTGAATTCAACCAACCAAGATTGATGAATTTCTCTATTGTTGCTTCAGATAACCCATCAATGTTGAGCGCATCTCTTGACACCGCATGACTGAGCTTACCAAGCAGCTTGCCATTGCAATTATCATTAGTACATACAAGTACTTCTGAGTTATTATCTTTTACTATTTTAGTAGGCTGACCACATATAGGACATTTACCTGGAATATTAAAATTACCACTCTTGTCAATACTATCATGTACTTTTGGAATAACCATATTGGAACGATAAATTCTAATTCTATCTCCTATTCCAAGCATCATATCTTTAATATATGTAATATTGTGAAGTGTTGCTCTTGTTGTAATTGCTCCATTTAAGTCAACTGGATCGAAGATTGCCACAGGATTAATCAAGCCTGTCTTAGAGGTATTCCATTCAATATCTATAAGCACTGTTTCAAATAATTCATCTTCATATTTATATGCCATTGAATGTCGGAAAAATTTATCTGTACGCCCCATTGAATCAGCAATTTTATAATCATCAACCGCCATAACAGCTCCATCATAAGGAATATTATGTGAGTCTGCTGATTCTCCTATTTGATTTAATAAGATTACTAACTCTTCTTTCTGATTAATTCTAGGTGATTTTAATATTGGTATAATTTCAAAGCCAATATCTTTAGCCTTGAATAAATCTTCACTAGGAGTTTTATGTTCAAAACCTTTAATAACTCTCCAAGCAACAAATCTCATATTTCTGCTTGCAGCTTCTTTACTATCAAGTAACTGCAATGAACCAGATACAAGATTTCTTGGATGCTTATACTTTTTATCTTTTGGTAATTTATCATTAATCTTTCTGAAGGTATCCCATCCGATAATTGTTTCACCATCAATAATAAGTTCATCCTTATATGGAATTTCTCTTGGTACGTTCTTCATTGTTAATACATTCTGAAGACATTCAGTACCTCTCACTCCATCACCTCTAGTTTCTGCACCGATTAATTTACCATTAATATAATGAAGAGATGTGGTTAAACCATCAGCTTTCACGGATAAGAAATAATCTTTATTCCCAATAAATTCAATTAACTCATCTATTGATTTTGTTTTATTAAGTGAAAGCATTGGATGATTATGCTCTACTTCTTTTAATTCGTCTGCAACTAAATAACCAACGATATGTGTCGGACTGTTAGATAATACAATACCAGTCTCTTCTTCGAGATTTATTAACTCATCATACATTTTATCCCACTCATAATCAGGCATAATTGGAACTTGATTATAATAAGTATATGAAGCGTTATTCAATTCTTTAATGAGTTGTTTTATTCTTTCTAACTTATCCATCTATAACCTCCTTTTCTCCGCAATATTCTTTTAAGTATGTAAGCATTTCTGACTCTTCTGGAAAGAAAATATCTCTATTCTTTTTACTCTGAACGAAGCCAAGAAAATTTGACATAAATTGACCAAAACGCCAATCTGGGAAATATTTCTTCCATATTCTATTGAGTTCTGCCGTAAACTTATCTATTCGTGCTGGGTTTCTAATCTTAATCACCTTCTTTTTCTTTTAATAAATGTGGACACCAATTAGGAATATTGGGCATATCACTTTCCCACTCTATGTATTCCGCTATCTTTTTACCATTACTTTCACAATAATAATCACTTGCATGTTCCCATGAATCTGATGTAATCAAAGGTTGTGTTCTATGCAATGGACAATGACTACAATTATCTATATCATATATAAGTTGAATCTTCGCCATAATATTGCCTCCCAAGAATGAACATTTATTTAGTTTCTAATTCATCAATAAAAATAAACTCTTGTGCATAAGGTAATGTTCTAGCCCATGAAATAAGATTAGGTACATTGGAATTATCTTGACCACTCCATTCATTTAACTTATGAAATCTACGTTGTCCCTTGCTACACATAGCAAGCAAATTCTCATAAGTCATTGTAACTGTACGCTTCTGTAACCATGATTCAGGTAGCCAACGTATAAGCTCTTTCCAGTATCTTTTATCTTTTGTTTCAAGATACTTCTGACGCAAGTTCTCAAGGAAGTTAATGAACTTATAGACTTCAAAATCCACTGTACTATAATCTACTTCAATATTTGAATCATATGTTTCTAAGCACTTTAAATCTTTCTCATAGTCATCAATTTCAAAGCAGTCTAATGTAATAGGTTGACTCGTAATCTTGTGCATTGTGCTTGTAGAGTTCGCAACCGTTCCTACTTTATAAGTATCAAATTCCTTCCACCAATAAAGAGGGGCTGTGATATCCACTGATACAAAAATCTGTCGCATAAACTTTCTATGCTCATTTCCTGATTTAATAAGAATCTGTGCAAGCTTCAAATCCGCTTCACCAATAATATCTGCATAATATCCATTAATATTACAATGATGTATATATGCATTAGGATATACTTTTAATAATTCATCAAAATCAACATCTGCTCGTTCTTCGTCATAATAATCATTAAATTTACTATCACTTCTGTCCCAACTATTTTTTGGATTTCTCATACCTCTTAATGCATGTTCAAATCCCCATACCTCTGTATTTTCAAATTTCAAATCTTAATCCTCCTTAAATCTCTCCTTTAATAAGCTTGTATCTTTATTATTACAATAATTCAACATACTACCTGCCATCTCAGTTATGCCATCGACAAAGCTTATGAAGTTACGTTTGGTATTATCATCATTTTCCATATCTATGAAATCTGGTAATGAATCAACAATTGTCTCATATGTCAATTTGTATACTAAATTCTCATTCATATTAATCCTCCTTAAATAACCAACAATAATCTACAAATCTACCAAAATTCATTATTATTTGGTCATAAATATCAATCTTTGTAATATCTGCTCGTCCAATCCAAGGTGAAAGAATTATTTCGTACTCGCAATTAGACCAAAAATAATACATCACTTCTCTTTTTAATTTTTCAGAGAAATCATCCTTATCTATTTTTTCTTTTAAAAGCGTATCAACTTCTTTTTTAAAAGCACCATGATTAAATACGTTCCACTTAATAATCTTTTGTGCATTGAACTCATAATAATAAACATACCATTCCATATTATCTGTTCTTGTCATACATTCACCTCCCATATCCAATTCAGATAGTTATTTTTTATTTATATCCGATATGGATAGTTCTTTGCGCCTTGCTATAATTTCACGAAACCTGACTTGATTATTAAGTTCCCATAGATCTAATGAACTTAATTCACCTGATATGAGTACTTTATGTAATGTCGGATTATACAAAATTTCTGTAGCTTTATTATCTGGGAAAAATCTAATACAACCATCTGAACACTCTTCGTACTTCATATACTTATTCTCCTATTCTCCACATGAAATAATGGCTTCTTGTTATTTGCATTTATCTAATTTTTCTTCCAACTCTTCTATTTTATCTTCTAAAATCTCAATTCGATTTTTAAGAGTATCATTTTCATCTTCTAACGAAGTAATATCACCATCTTTTTCCTCTAATTGCCATTCTAAATCCCGATATTCTTCGTCTGTATGTTCAGGAATCATCTTATCCATTTCATAAGCCAAATCTTCATTAAAATATTCTCTGATTATTTTAGAAACATCTTCCAAATCTCTAACTTCTTCCCAGTTGTCATTTATTAATACCACTTAATCACCTCTAATCTTCACAAGAAACTATTTCTTCTTGATCTATCTCTCATCAACCAATTCTTCTAACACACCACCAACTTCAGCAATAATAATTCCTACTGCTAATGGAATAATCGAACCGTTCACTAATGTTACAATCCCACCAATTACTCTGATTGCTGATTTTCCTAAACTAATAAATAAATGTCCTTTACTATTCATTTCTGATCTCCTCCATAATTTCTTCTACTATGTATTCACAATTTGTTTCTGTAGAAGCAATCTCTTTATATTTAATATTGTACTGATTTAACTTATCAATAATTTCTTTTCTCACTTCTTTTGCTTCGTCTTCCTTCTGGAATCTTCCTTCGTTCTCATAAGAGTGATATCTTGTGAGTAGATAATTTCTATTATTGTATGAATTAAACACATTCAGTACAGTCTTATTAAAGTCTTCTCCTAACACTTCGTCAGTATTATATACGGCACATAAGATTAATGGTGAATCAACAACCATAACCTGCACCTTATTCTTGACTCTACCCATCTTGAATGATTGTTTGCCAAATAAATATTCCTGGTGTTTAAATACTTCACCATTATTTTCATATACCTTATCCTTGGCAAACTCTGAAACATATTCAGCATTGATGCCGTGTCTTTTTAATTGTGCTGTAATATCCATTGCACAGGTACTCTTACCTGCTGATGGCTCACCAAACAAATTTACAACAATTGTGTCCATTTTTTTACCTCCAATCTTCCAAAGAAACTGTCGTTTATTTTGTTTCGTATTTAGCTTTTAATCTTTCTAATTCTGCAAGTTCTTTTTGTTTAATTTCTTCTTCTTTTCTTATTCTCTCTTTTTCTTTGAATGGTGCTACGAATTTATCATTCATCAATTCAATATTCTTTTCGTAAATTTTTCCATCACCATAAGAACGAAGTTCAGCTAAATAATCTTGAGCAATTTTTTCTGCTAATTCTCTATCATCATGGTCAATATTTATACTAAAACATACCCAATTATTTCTACATAGTGTTCCTTGTCTTACGCTATTACATCTTAAATCATTATCAATATAGCAATTGTACCTTTCAGGTTCTTCTCTCATAACCCATCTACTTTCATCATCTTTACAATCAAATAAAACTTCATGACAATATTTTAAAGATACTTTTGATAAATCTTTTTCATCGGTTAAATCTTTTAACGGTTTTACATAATAATCACCATCACCACATAAACAGCAATACTTATCCGCATCTTGACAATTGGTGAAATATCCGACTACATACCAGTCACTATAACAACCGCCAAATACTCCATAAACCATATTTAACACCTCAATATTTTCTATTATTATTTATAAAACTTCATCAACAATTCCATACTTGACTGCCTTATCAGAATGAATATAAAAATCTTTCTTCTTTTCACGAATCTCATTAATATCATCTTTTGTGAGATTGGTTCTGTCGATTACATATTCTTCAATCTTTTTATTCAACCAATCCATCTCTTCTCGCTCTTCAACTAAATCCTGATATTTGCCACTTCTCCAACAACTCATCTGATGATACATAAATGTTGAATGTTTGTAACAAAATCTTTTATGTCCTGCTAAGAAAATCTTAAAAGCTGCACTCATTGCATATCCTGTACAATATGTATATATTGGAGTTTTGCTATTGAGAATAATATCAATTAATCCCCACATATCATAAATAGAGCCACCATACGAGTTGATATATAGTTTAATTGGCTCACGCTTATAATCTTTTTCTTTTTCATCTTTCTCATCGTCTTCTCGAATCTGATATAAAATATTCCACATCAATTTGCCAATAGATTCGTTGTCTATATCATCTGATAAATAAAATGTCTTTTTATTAGTATTTGTATATGTATTGTCACTTGTTGAACTCATATGTCCTCCTAATCATTTATTTATTAATAATACGTAAGTAGGGATTCTGACCCTACATATATGTTATTCTCTTTTTTATTCATTGAATTTTTACTATATATGCGATATAATTCAAAAAGAGGTGATTATTATGTCAAATAAATTAAAAAAATCCTTAATTACAACCACATGCAAGCCAATTGCAAATTCTGTAAATAATATTATAGATAAACCAACCCAAAATATAGGAACAACTATGGCTGATATATGGTATCTTGTATTTGGTGGTATATCTCAAGTTGCCGAAAAAAGAAAAATAAAGTATTCCTATGCTCTTAAAGAATATGAAGATGAATTAAAAGAAAAAATATCAAAAATTCCATCAGATAAAGTTATTGAACCAGATTTACAAATTGTTGCCCCTGCTCTTGAGGGTTCAAAATATTGTATTTTGCATAAAGAATTAATAAATTTATTTTCAAATTTAATATCATCCTCTATGAATAAAGATTTTTGCAATTTCGTTCATCCATCGTTTTCAGAAATAATTAGACAAATGACTCCTCTTGATGCAAAAAATATGCGTATTTTTTCTCAGAAATCATATTATCCAATATGTAATTATAGAGTGTTTTTTAAAGATACGTCATTTGAAGATTATTATAAAAACATATTTTTGTCTAATCCATGCGAACAAGATTTACTTCTTCAATCAATATCAATATCTTCATTGGAAAGGCTTGGATTAATAAACATTGATTTTAATACAAAGGTTAAAGAGAATAAGTATGAATTTTTTGAACATACAAGATTATACAAACAATTACAAGAAGATTTTTTAAATAATGTTATTCCTAAAGCTGTAAAAATTAAAGTTGTTAAAGGTATTGTTGAGCTTACTCCATATGGTGAATTGTTTATTAAAAGTTGTGTAACCCCATCTTAAAAACACTTATTTAACTACCTTCATTTCTCCGTACAATATATAGTGGTTTTGCAAATGCATATTCCACTATATATTGTGTTTTGATGAAATCCGTCTTTCATTGGCTTTTTGAGTCTCTGAAACGCCCTATTCATGGGCATTCCAGAAATCCTCTACTGTATTATTCTCTATAACTGAGCTAACAAACTCTTAATTGGCTCTCTATTCATATTTTCTTTAGCCCATAATATGTAACTTGGATCTGACTGAGCAACATCAACAAGCTTTTCACCACTATGTTTTCCAAAATTCAGAACATAATCCTCCAACTTAATGACTTCCTTTTTTGGTACTTCAAATCCATTAAACAGAACTTCTATATCCTTGCGACTTGCAAGGTAGTCTGCTAAGTGTAAAATTGTCTGATATTTATTTTTAGGTAATGGCAATACCGTTGAACTTCTTTTATCAGTATTCCATGCACCCATATGGCTCTCAATTGTACTTGCAATCATTTCGATTTCTTCATCAGGAAGTTCATTACCTTTTAATTCACGAATAACATTAGCTGCTAAAAGTGGATGATCAAACTTTGTATATTTATTTTTTGTAAAATCATCATCATTTCCGCTTTTTCGTGAATCATGCATCATTCCTGCAACTCTCATTAAATCTTTCTCTCTTTGAGTAAAATTTTTACCAAAGCAATCAACCGCAAAAATGTGATTCAAGAATCTTACCAAAGCACATGTATGTCTTGCCAATCCTAAATCACCAAGAGCATATTGAGGATGGTATTTTCCCGTACTTGACGCACCCACATTCCAAAAATAATCTGGAATTGTTTCAATACATCTTTCTGCAAATTTTCTAATATCTTCTGACTCAATTGTGTTTAAAATCGAATCAAAAATGCTTGACTTACTATTCATATATTCTCCTATTCTGCTTTCATAAACATCTGAAGCATTGTTTTTCTATCGAAATTTTCCTTCTTTTTAAGTGCATTATTTACTGTACGAATTTCTCCAAGGTGATAACATTTTTCTTTTGCTCTACTTTCTCCTACATATAATAAATTGGAATTCAACATGAAGGTATGTGCTTTAGGTGTAATTAAAACAACCACCTTGAACTGACCACCCTGAGATTTGTGTGTACTGATGGCATAAGCCAATCGAATATTTTTCATAGAACTTTTGGGGATATAGATAAGTGTTCCATCATAATCAACAACCATCGCATCTTTTAGAATTTTTGCAACTCTACCAGATTCACCATTAGCAATGAATGTTGTATTTTTATCATCAATATATTCCTCATTGTAGATAATTGCTTTGTAATCATTAGCATAGTTCATTACAATGTCATTTAATCTAAATTCTGTATCTCCAAATGTAATTTTCGCTTTTGGATTAGAATTAACTGCGTTTTGTATCTTCTTATTTAATGCTACTGTTCCATAATCACCTACGTTATAGCAAGATAAGACTGCAATATCATCGACAGAATAACCTTTGGATAATAATGTCTGATAAAGTTTTACAGTATATCCAACAAGTTTATCTTGAAGAATCGGCATAAATATATATGACTGATCTTCACCAAATACTTGCATACCTGTTTTGGTCTTATCTAAATATTCAGTACCAGTTCGTGTATCTGTGGCAACTGTAGATAAACCTCCTTTACCATAACGGAATACCTTATCAAGTGTGATAGTTGGGATGTCTTCACATTTCAATAAATCATAAAGCACATTGCCAGCACCAACAGAAGGAATCTGTGCGTCATCACCAATAAGAAGTAATTTTGTCTTCTCAAAATCTATAGCCTCAAGCAATTTTCTGAAAAGAAAAATGTCTACCATTGAAAACTCATCCACAATTACTACATCATAAGGTAATTTATTCTCTTCATTAAATCCCCAATCAGCAGGTGGCATATACATAAGACCTCTATGGATTGTCATGGCATTTTCATTTGTAAAACCTGACAATACCTTCGCTGCTCTACCAGTTGGTGCTAAAAGTAAATGTCTCTTGTTATAAGCATTTAGCATATTTACAAATGCCTGTGTACTTGAAGATTTACCACTACCACCATATCCAACAAGAAGAACAATGTTATTTTCACACATATATTGTGATGTTTTACACTGATTATCAGTTAGTTTAAAACCATCAAGTTCCTGAAACTTTGAACAATCACACTCCCATTTTGTATGTATCTGCAATCCTTCTTTTATTCTCTCTGCTATATATTTCTCTGTTTCATATGTTTCTTTTTTACATACGCTTAATAACTCTCTATCAAATACCACATCATTATCACCTTTGAGAATAAGAGGTAAATTACTTTTTGCTTCTGGAACTAATACATCAAACTGTTTCTTTAAATCACCAACATGCATATATGTATTGCCATTATTTTCATTCTCATCAAGTAGATAATCTACACAAGCTTTTGCTCTCTGATATGATGTTACAAGGTCAAATCCAAAGAACAAAACTGGCTTTTTTCCATTCTTCTGACATTCTTTACCATCTTTATCCAATGTCAACAATAAAGAATCAGCGGTTTTAAAACCAATCCCACCTAGCCTGCAAAGACACTGATATGGTTCTTCTCTAATAACTTCCTTGATTTTGTCAACAGAAGTGTATTTGTCATACAGTTTTTTTACTGTTGAAAGATTAAATAATCCTCTGAATTCTTCTACAATTTCAGCTAATTTGAAATTCTCTATGACTTTATTCTTAATAACATTGAATGTATAATCTTTAATACCTTTTGTTTTTGATAAATCAATGTCATCTAATCTGTTATTCATTATTCTATCTACGATGTCAGGATATGCTTCTAATAACACATCTGTCTGATTTGGTGTAAGAATTTCATATAAGAAATTTCGTGTTGCAGCTAATGTAGTAGGTTTCTCTCTTTTAATATTGATTACATCGTATCCGACTCCATGTGAATCGGATACTTCTTTTGCTTTTACAATGTAATCAACACCAAGATTAAGTTCTGAAATATTACCTTTAATAGTTGCTGTGCCATATTTGCCAATCTGTACATCAGGATATTCAAATGAATTAACAGAAACGCCATATATTTTGAAGTCAGTAGAATTATATACAAGTCTTTCTGGTACACATTTAAACTCAATTATTTTATCCAACTTTACATCTCCTTCTAATATACGTCCCACTTCTTTACTATTCTCTCTTTTTCATCTGTTTTAATCCAATCGCCACCAACCTTTTTCATTTTATTTCTCTCACCAAATTCTTTTACATTGATGACATTTCCTGCTATAAATGGGGATTCAATGAATGACTTTCCAGAAGTGATTTTTGTTTTTAGATACTCGCCATCTCTCATGTTATAAAGCATAAGATATGGTTTTGTTTTATCCTTATAGAATTTACATTCAAGCACATAATACATGTCTTTTGGTGCTTTCGGATTTTTATACATTATGTTTCCAAGATACTCTTGTTCATATACAATCTGTTCTTTTATTGATAATGGCTTATTCTCTAAACCGCTTATCATAAGTTTAACAAGTTTATCCTTATCAACATTGCTATACTGTTTAGGTGTCTCTTTCTCTGCACATTTTCTTACATCTTCTTCTCTAATGTTTAGTGATGCAATTTTATCTTTTTTCAATGTCTTGCATTTTCCTAACAAATTGTACATATCAATAATTGATAGCAAATATTTATTCTTGCCAAACTCAGAAAAGAAATTTAGTGTTGTAAGAATATGTAATTGTCTATCATCCACAGATGTTTTTGAAATAATATCAGAAAGTAAATCGACAAAATTATCATAACGATTTTTAGACAATTCATATAATTCGTCTGCGATCTGATCATTACAATATTTTATAGAAGAGATTCCTTGATAAATGGCATTTTCGTCTTTGTCCATGAAATACTGTGCTTTAGATTTGCCAAATTTTATTCCTTTGATTTCTATTCCCTGCGATTTAATATATTCTTTGATGTTTGACATTTTTTCATTATTGTCTACATAAACATTCAACGCTGATGTTAATAGCTCAATCTTATGGTAATATCTTAACCATCCAATAAATAGACCTATCATACTATATGGAACGGAATGATTTCGTGAAAATAAATAATTAGACGCATCTTCGATTACTACCAAGAATGATTTTATAGCCTCTCTTGCTTCAGCTTCGGTCATTCCATACTTCTCTTGTGCAATTGCAATAAATCCTGGAATATATCTATTATCCTTATTACCATGAATATCAACCATATATCCACCATTTTCAATAATAGGTATATCTGCTTCAGTACCTGTTTTTTTAGCAAAATGTCTACGGACAATATCTGCTTGCCCCATAGTAAAGCCACAGAAGTCATGTAAGAAATCAATAATCTGTTCCTGATATACTAAATAACCAAGCGTAGGTTTCAAAAAGTCATTAAGTGCTTCATTACCATTGTCCTTGTAAACGCCATTAAATAACTGTTCTCTATAAGATTCACCTGCTGGTCTGATAGCACCACTGACCATAGCCATTACATCAAGATATGAGATATTATCATTCTGTGCTTTAATATTCTCCAAAGTTTCTTTACTAAGTGTTCTTTTTAATGAATCACTTGCAAAACCGCTTTCAAACTGGAATATCAATGTAGTATCTTCTGCTATTGAGTTAATAACATTTTCATCTGAAAAATTAACTTTATCAGGTGTTAAATAGTCTATACCTGCAAGTTTACAAGCACCATCAATTAGTCCAACGGCATTTAATCCTAACAAATCTAGTTTTACATAATTCAAAGAATCAATTTCGTGCATATCAATCTGACTTACAGGACGTGGATCTGATGTAATAGACAATGTTCCAAAATCATATCTTATGTCTGTTGGACTACAAACAATACCTGCTGCATGTCTACCAAGAGATGTGATTGTTCCAATTACCATATCAACATACTTAAACATTTCAGGATATTGTTCTCTAATTTCTTCTGGCATATAGTCCTTGCCTTTATCATCAGTTTCTACCATATTTGATAATTCCTGAGTCTGATCAGGGGTCATACCATATGCCCTACCAACATCTTTTATCGCTGCTTTTAACTGAATTGTATTAAAAGTAATAATGTTACAACAATACAAACCTTCCTTATTAAATAAATACTCACGCACTTTATATCTATCTTCTGCATAAATATCAGTATCTACATCAGCCAATGACATTCTTTCAGGATTCATAAATCGTGAGAAGTTAAGCTTATATTTAACTGAATCAACATCAGTACATTTAATCAAATATGCAATCTCACTACCAGATACAGAACCTCTTGAACATCCATAATGCATATTATTTTTCAGCAACCAATTCTTGTAATCTGAATCAAGTAACATAAAATCAATAGCGTCATTATGTTTATATGTTTCTAACTCCTCCTGTATCCTTGGAATATACTCTGTTTTATAATTTGGTAGTTTACTTATCCCACGTTCTTTTACGCCTTGAACTATTCGTGCCTTAAATTCTTTCTCAGCATCAGGATATAATCTTGGATATTTGTTACTATAGTCCAGGTCATATGATTCAATATTATCTGCAAATCTATTTGTTTCTTCGATTGCATCAAGATAAATTGATTTTGGTAATGCATTCTGTAATTCAAAGGCAGCAACCATATCATCATAAGATTTCCATGACAAATCACACGCATCCTCGTCATGGAAATTAACATTTTTAGATTTCTGCATTACAGCTCTACCCATCATATGATCCTTGTCAATAGCATGTACATCGCTTGTAGCAATAAGTTTCATTCCATATTTCTTAGCAATTCTATACAAATACTGATTGTAATATATCTGAACGTCAAAATTATGTGGCTGTATTTCCAACCAACATCTATGCTTATTTTTAATAAGGAATTTCAAAAATCTTTCCTGTACTTCTTTCGTCCCTTTGCATAACATACCTGCAACACAAGCTGTTAATACTAAAATATTATCTGATGTATTCTCAAGTTCCTCTAAGGTAATTCGTGGATTATAATAAAAATGACCATCATTACGATTAAATGAATCAGAAGAGAGTTTATTAAGTTCTAATACCCCATCATAATTTTTTGCATATAAGCAACAATGGTAATTGTCTCTTTGCAGATTATCCATATCAATTTTTTCTGTTACATAGAATTCTTCTGCATTAATATATTTTAGCCCAGCCTTTTCACATGCCTGTCTTTTTGCAACATTATGAAGGACTGCGCCATGCTCTGTAAAAGCAATGGCTTTCATTCCTTCTTCTTTTGCTTTATCAATATAAGCTTGAAAAGGTGTGATTGAGTCAACTTCAAGACCGCTATATGGGTTAGAATCCATACTATGTAAATGTAATACTGTTAAATTACTCAACTTCTCACCTACCTATGTCTATAAACTATTTACAAATGCTAATAAATCATCCTTGTCTGTATCAGAATCAGATTCAGCTTCTTCTTTGAATAATTCTTTCTCTTTTAAATATTGGTCATACGGTTTATGTAATGCCCTAGAATATCCTGAGAGGGTTGCCAATCTAAATTCATCGGCATCTGTTACCTCTTGCCAAAAGATATTTTCATCTTCACTATCCTTATATTCTCTCTCTTTAGAGTTAATTTCTTCGACTGTATTGATAATGTCTTCTTTTAAATCATTAATCTTTTCTTCTGTTAGAGGTACTTGTATATAACAATCATGGATTTCAAATTTTTCTCTAACCTCATCTGGTAAGCAATCAATATTGTTGTTTAACACCATCTCATCAACATATTTATCAATATCATCTTCATATCCGAAATTTTTCAGCCACATCTTTGCCGTATTGATAAGACTTTCGCCTATAGAATTTCTTTCTATATATCTATCTTTTTTCTTACCATTTTTCTGTTCAATGGTAACTGTGACATATTTTAAGAAATTCCATTCGCATACAATATCTTCCAATGGAATATTTAATGCTTGTCTAATACCTTCAGCATAAATAACCAACTGACCACATTCAGCGTCAATTTTTGCGCCTTGATAACGTGTAGATGTTTTCCAATCTACAATATGTACACGTTTTTTCTCATTACCATTTTCGTCTTTGTATGGCTCTATATAAAGCATGTCAATATATCCTTGCATATAAATATCATCAGAAATTTTAATTGTAATAAAATGCTCAACTTTATGTGGAAAAGTAATCAGATTATGATTTTTAAAGAAATGTCTAATGCAATTTTCATATTTATTTGCTATTGCATCATTTTTATCAGAATCACTGCGATTGTATTTAAGTTCTGCACAATTCATTGTAAATAAGCTATCTTCATATAAATCTGGCATATCCTCATATTTAACTTTGCCAGTATATAGCTGCTCAATAATATCATGTACATTACCACCAGATACACAATAAATACTATTCGTTCTATCTTCTTTCTTGTGTAGGATGTATTTCAAAAAATATTCCCATCTATCTTGTTTGTAACAATGATACCTTGACCATGACCATAATGTATCAACACCAAACTTGTTACAAATTTCTGTTAATTCTTTACTTGTCTTTCTTGCCAATCTCTTAACTTTCTCCTTTCTGACTCATCATATAAAACACGATGCTTGAGAAGGAAGTTGTATACTTTATTTGGCATATCGGCAGGACTGTCTTTACTACCTTTCTTAATCAAATCCCAACGATCATATATGTAACTTACTTTTCTAATAGGGTAAAATTTATCACATTCCTGTCTAATATGGTTTATATCAATTCCTTCATCTAAAGCCACTACAATTTCTACATTTAAACTAATCAGTATCCTAACTTGTTCTTCTGTAAACTCACAATTTCCTATTGCAACAGCCGTACCATCTTTTCGTGAATACCTTTTAAGCACCGATTTCTGCGCTTCCAAAACAACTGCATAACCAGCCTCTTGAATTGTTTGATAATTCTCATTTAATCCATATACATTTATTCCTTTTGGATATGTTTTGGACAATTTAAAAAATTTCGGAATATCAAACATCTCATAATTCGGTACAGTAGTTCTCCCACTGATACCTATATATTCATTGTCATCTCCATCCCACTTACGTTCAGGAATAACAATTCTTTTTCTATCATATGAATATCCAATATTAAATCTTTTACAAGCGAACGGAAGTACACCTTCTCGAATCCACCCAATATAAGGCAAATCAGTATATTCTTTCATACACGAATCATCATATACTGGAACGTCTTTATCAATTGTGTATCTTTGGCGTTTCACCTTTTTGAAGATTGCTAATGGATCTTTCTTATTATCTTTGTTGTCACTCTTGCTATATGAATATTTCAAACCTAAAATATTGTGGAGATATTTATTCGCTTTTCCAAAAGATATACCTTTTATTGCCATAACCAATGTAAAAATATCTCCACGTTTATTTTCTTCCGAACTTCTAATTGCTACTGATAATGTATCTTTCTTTACACATATAGCAGTCTTGTTATTGCCTTGTGGTAAGGCGGCTCTCCATTCAGTAGGATATTCGTGTAGTCCATGACATTCCAACGATAATAAAATCTGTTCTATACAATTATTTTCTATAATGTATTCCTTTAGTTCATCTGCATTAATACACGCTCACCGCCTTCATCACAAATTTAAAAATCAACTGGAACAGAAGTAAAACCAACTTCTTTCAGTATATTTCTACTCATATCGTGCTCACATACAATTTGTATACTACTTGCAGCACCCTCACGGTTTTTACAAATGAATATAAGCTGATAATGTTTGCCTTCGTCCAATTTGACAGGTATTTTTGATTTATTGTTTTTCCCATCAAATCTATATACCTTTAAAGCATTTTTCTCACCTGTATACTCATCTTCAAATACATCTCTCAACATTAAACATGTACTCGCAGGATCGACAATACTTTTCGCCATACCAATATTATCTTGACTATAAAATCTCTGACGTGCTGAAGACTTTGCCAACTGGAATGTAATAGTTACATGAACTTCCAATCCACCTTCTTCTTTACATTTAATTGTGTCATAAATATCAACCATATTCTGTTGCATATCTAACCACATCTTATCGGAACGACTGCCTGAATCGGCTTTATATGTATCAAGAATGAAATACTTAACACCAAGATTTGCATATTTCTTTAGAACTTTTATGAATTTCTGAGTCTTATATCTTTTAAATGGAATAAGAGTAAGCATGTTATTCTCAGATTTTTCAACAATCCAATCTGCACATTTCTTTAACAAATCTTTTGTCTCATCTGAATATTTACCATCTCTTACAACAAACTTCTGTAAATCTTGTTTGTAGATATTATTTGCAACCCATACAAGTAATTCTCTCTGCCACTTACGAATTCCTTCTTCGTTTACCGCTATGACAAGCCTTTCCCCATATTTAATCGTGCTTGGAATTAACATTGATCTTGTTAATGTGGTTTTACCCATATTAGATAATCCACCAATCAGTGTTATATTGCCAGGTAACTGACCACCAGTTTCCTTGTTGAGAATATCCATATTATTATAAGGAAGACCAACTGCAATACCTGCATCTAATTCATCAATTAAATCATAAATGCCATCAGCCAATGAATATGACTGTACATCATCATCTGCATTGATGAAAATATGATTTAACATTGCTTCATATTCTTCATATATTTCATCCAAAGACATATCACAGAATTCATTAATACGATTATGTACAGGGAAACCATTTTTCAACATTTCTAAAACTGTCTTCCATTTGTATAGTTCCTTGACATATCCATCCATATTATTGATGTTTACATACTCTTTGGCTTTATCAATTGTTTCATACCCACCATAATCCTCATATTCTTTTTTAAGCTTTTGATGTTTTTCAAGATATAAACCAACAGTCATATCATCCAATACAGATTTTTTCTCCACAACAATAATGTCATTAGCAATCTGCCAATAAACACGCCATGTATTTTCACTAAAATCTTCAAGCTGCAATGTATAATCAAAAATTAATTCTGGTTGTTTATATAAAATAGCAACTATATTAGCTTCTGCTATTATCTTGTATTCTCGAATCTGTTTTGCACATTTTAATACTTCTTCCTGATAAGGAGTCAATTTTTTATTCTCTTTTTTCTCAGCCAATTAGTACCTCCTCAAAACAGTTTCTTCATTCTGTCGCTTGTCTCTTTAGTCTTTTTAACATATCCAGCATTTTCATTACTCTGATTATTGAAATCTTTAGATTCAACTCTCTCCTCAGTCTTTTTAACATTCTGTAATCTCAAATACACATCATTGATTTCAGGCTCAATCATTTTCATAATAAGATTGATTTTGTGTTTTTCATCTTTGATTTTCTTTTCATTTTCATGTAAATATGTAACAATTTTTCTCTTACATAACTTAAAAGTACATAAAATGGTATAATCATCATAATTAGCTTTTGCTTCATGATTATTATTCGCTATATGTTCCCCACGTTTAATACCTTGTAACTTTAATGCGAGATACTGTGGGAATTTCATATTATCATCGTATTCAAGAATCTCTTTCTTTACATACTCACATAGTTCAATCCACTGCTCGTTATCATTCTTTTTTACATTTCTCATTTACCAAATCATCCTTTCTTAAAAACTCCAACAGGTAATTAACCTGTCGGAGCACAATTTTAATTAGGCTAACTGTAACTTGGCAAAATCAATTAACTCTGTAAGAGTATCTGGTGACTGCATTTCAAGATTCTTTAATGAAACATCCTTGTCCTTCATCTGCTTATTTACTTTGAGCAAAGCATCCTTGTTGTCCTTGAGTGACTTTAATACATCTTTAAATTCAGCAGCTAACTCTTCTGCTTTCTCAGCCTTGTCAACCATAGAATCTGTAGAAGTCTTTAAGTCATTCTTGTATGATGTCTCATTTGTCTCAAGATCATGCATTGACTCAAAATAATCCTTCCAAATATCATAAGATGGATTCTCAATAATCTGTCCAACCTTAGTTACATTTGTTCTATCCTTCTTAACCTTTGCAAAATAACGGACATCCTCGCCATTCTCTTCCTTATAGAACTCAAGGATTGTATCATAATCAAACTTAACTGACTTATGCATATCAGGCTTAATGCCAACTAACTTACGGTTATCGCCTGTTCCTTCGTATACTTCTGTTGCCTGTGCAACTGACACAACATGCTTACCTTTTGCAGAAAGATCAATCTTAGCCTGCTGAAGCTTCATGTTAATAATCTTAATACGTCCCCACTGTCTCTGAGAAACTACTGTATCGTCAACATCTCCACCCTTTCTACGAGCTTTCTTCTCTTCAACTTCTGTAGCTCCAACCTGCATTGTTGCATAAAACTTAGTCTCTGAGTCGATGTCAAGTGTCTGAATCTCATCCGAATCTACTGCCTCGTCAATATCATCTTCTAAATCATCAAGATCTGATGTGTCGTCTACTAAAATAAGATTGTTGTAAGTCTTACCATTTGCTAATGTAATATCCTTACCCTCATAGTGAGCAATACCTGTCTCTGAGTCGATACATGCAACCTTTGGAAATGTAAGTGCAAACCATGACTTACCAGAACCCTCATAACCATATGCTAAAAACTTTCCACCAATCTTTGCTTCTCTTGCTTTTCTAAATGCCAATTTTTTGTCCTCCTAAAATGTATATTTTTTTGATAAATTGCTCACCCTGTATTAAACAGGGCAAGCGTATTTTTTAGTTCATGCCTTCGAGCATTGCAAGAAGATCATCATCTTCTGACGAAGTTTCCTCACTCTCTGAATCTGTATCATCATCTGAACTTGGTTCTGCACCTGCGTCAAGCAATGCCTGTTCGTAGAAATAAAGGTCGTCCTCATCATATTTGCCATCTTCAAACGCTACAGTAGGCTTTCTGTCATCGCCAGTTCCCACATATGTAATGTCAGGTTTTACAATAATCATTCTTCTCTCACGATTACCATTACCTACTGCAATCTTCTTCTCTGCTTCCTCTTCTGAATACAGTCCCATTTCGATAAGCTCTTTAATATCATCAGGAATATCATCTTCTGTAATATTCACAGTAGATCCACCCTCTACTAAATTACCTGTGACTGTAATCTCAGTAATTTTACCCTTCTTAGGCTTGAAAAATCTCTGGAGCATCTTAGCTGTAATCTCTGGATTCTCATTGATAGCAACTTCAAATGTCTTAGGGTACGTGACATTCTTCTTAACTTCAATCTTCTCTCCGTCAATCTTAGGCTTTCCAACATAATCAACAACGTATGCTGCCAGTTCCATAGTACCCTTATCATCATTCTTCTTACCAATACTCTTTGAATCAACAAGAATTGTCTGTGAGAATGTAGCCTTGAAATCTGCCTCATCGTCAATTTTTGAAAGTACAATAGATGTAATCTCTTTCTTTGTAGAAACATTACCTTCATACTCACTGTAACCGATTGTACCCTTTACATTTACAATCATTCCGTCCTCAAGATGCTCATTCAGATACTCTACTGCATCATAAGCTGTAAGGAACTTCTTATATACAGTCTTATCCTTTACATCTTTTTCAACACCAACTGTTAAGAATGAAGAATCTGAAATGCTATCATACAGAGACTCATCAAGACGATCCTCCCACGCAATCTCTACTGACTTACTCTTTCCTGCATCGTCCTTTTCATCCTTGCTGTAAGCACGAATTACATTATCCTTATCAGGGAAGAAGCCACTTCTCATCTCTGCATATACCGTGTTACCATTCCCACAATCAACACCTACATACATACTGTTATCTGTCCAGCCAGAATCATAACTATTGTCAAGATTGAATGTCTTGTCTGTTACTTTTACACGACCAATAAGATTGAATGCTGCCTTACCTTTTTTTAATGCTTTTCTTTCCTTTGTCTTTGCCAAATTGCTTGTCCTCCTTAAAATTAAAAAATTTATGTAAATATTGTTAATAAAACAATCTATATAAACGCCCAAATGGACGGAATACAGAAGTTAATTTATGTAAACATCTATCTTCAACAGTGATTTTTGAGCGCAAAAACCCAAGGGTATGCTGTTCTTCCACCCATTCATATATCCTCTATTCAGTTTTGATTTTTGGAATTTTTGAACTGATTTGTTCAAGACTGATTAGATATTATCTAAGATATTTCCTGTTACTTCATACATTTCTAAATCATTTAATTCACACCATGATTCAAAGTTGTCTCTCTGAACATACCACCCAACATTCATTCCGAAAAATTCATTCTCACCATTTCCATAAGAGACTACATTATATAATTCTCCGTTTAGAATGTCGTTTTCAAAGATTAACTTGCCATTCTTGTCATGGCTGCCAGTACATCTACACAATGTCTTTGGATCTATTTCATATTCTCTAAACACATTTGGTAATCCCCAATCTGTCATCTCATCACGGATGATATAATGATGTGTCTGGACAGGATTTCTATCATAATCTTCTTTAAAACAATATGTAGTCTCTTGTTTACTCGCATAAAATCCTGTAACCCATGTGTTAGAATTTAGTAATTTTGCTTTACATAGTTGCGTATCCAAGTTTATCACCTCATTGTTCACTTATATATTCTCTAAACTATCTAAGAATTGTTTCATCCACATATTTTTATCAGCAGTTCTCTTCAATTCTTCCTGCCAATCTTTATATGTTCTAGTAACACTGTTTTCATAAAACTCATTAATCTCATTCATATATAAATGAACCGCCTCATCGCTAATGTCCAAATCTTTGTTTAATTCCTTATTACAATATTCTCTCATATCTGTATTTAGCGATATATCAATTTGATTTAATGCAAACTTTTTGACATTCTCATGCTCAGATGTTGGTGGAATCCATTTTTCAATTTCATCTCTAACTTTCATATATCGCTCATCTTCTGCAATAAATTCATCGAGAGACTTTTTTGCTGATTCTATATCCTTTTTATGCTTTTCAATAAGCTCTTTCTTTGCTTCCTCAAAAGTCATTTGTTTATATTTATTACGAGTCTCAACCGTTTTCTCGTAATCATTCTTGTAATAAGGATTAGGCTCAAACTGAGTTGGAACTGGTTTTGATAATGGCTCATCTCTCATATTAATAGCTATACCAAAATTTCTAAGACAAAGCTTTAGAAAATCTTTTCCTGTTGTAATATCTCCATCTTTTATATATGCTGTGTAACCTGTAGGCACTTTCTCACCTCGCTTATATATTCTCTCTTACCATCTTGGGAATTTTCCATTATGTTCTAATCTGATTTTATTAAGCATATCAGCTAATCCAAGCATAAGTGTTTCAATTTCTTCTACGCTATCAAAGTCATAAAACTCTCTTGTGCAAAGCCCAAGTTTTGTACCAGTTGATAATCCATATTTAGAACCATCCACTAATCTATATGTAAAAATAATTTCTGCATCTTTGCTATCTTTCTGCATTGATATTCACCTCCTTGAATTTCCCATGAAACAGTGATTTACAATTAACTTAATTCATCATGTAATTTTCCACATTTCTTACATCTAAAAATGTGTTTTTCTGTACCATGTTCGTCAATAATTTCGTGAGCTATCTCAATATAATCATGTAACTCGCATGGACAGATAATATTCTCTAAGTAAGATATTCTCTGTCTATATTTCAGTTTTTCAACTTCATATTTTGTTCTGTTAATCCACATAAGATTCTCCTATATGTTTATTCTCTATTCGATTTTTAATTTTATTGGAAATTGTTTGGTTGATTAACCAATAAGATAAAGCATTCCGATTATATAATGTAATGTCTGGTCTGTAGTATATGTAATCTTATTCCATCTTGCTTTCAACGGATCAATAATCAGATGTGAAATAAAGATTACTGCCAACTGCCATGTCCAACCGAATACTATTAAGAATGGAACACAATACAATGCACAATGTACAAATAAATGATACCAATTCTTTCCTTTTGTCTGTGCAATAAAATCACATTGTAATACATAATCACCAATTAAATGACATAACACAATCAATACAATTGTGTGTAAATTTAAATTCACCATACTCACATTTCTCACCTCCAACTATATATTCTCTGTTTACTGTAACATTTCTGGATAAAAGTCATAAAGATAATCTCCAAAATCTCCACTTCTCTCTGAACCTGTTTGACTCTGCCAAAAATGTTTCCACTCTTTACCTCTCTCAGTCTGAATAAACTGTTCGTATTTAGGTCTTAAAGTTTCTCTGTCTTTACAAATATCACTCATTCTATAATTCTCCTTTGAAATTGCACCAAGAAATGTCAGTTTCCTTCGGTCTTGATTTTCATACTATATATAGTATTCACAGCGTTTTACAATCACTATATATAGTATATTATTTACTCTTCACCAACAAATACCAATCTATCAATATATTCTCTGCCTTCGCCCTTGAAAATAGGAATATCTGTATCAATAATCCACTCATTTTCAGACCTAGAAGTGTCTCTTAATTGTGCAGTTGCCATAACACCATCGGATTCAATAATAATCTTATTTTTTACACAACAGCTTCCTCTCTTCTGGTATGTCGGAAAATCATTCCAATTAATACCTTTTTGAGTCATAAGCATATCCTGAATATCGTTACGCGACTTTTTATGTAATTCTTTGTGAGAGAAATTAGCCTGTCCTACCATCTGAATTGAATTACGTGAAGCATCATCTTGCCGCCAATAGCAAAGATTTGTTACTTCTTCTTTTGGGATGTTAAAGCAGCGAGCATCAAACATCGCACCCTTATCAACTGCATTTAGTAATGTCTGAATATATCCCCATGTACCATCCTCATATTTTGAAACACCATCCCATTTACTAAATCTATATTCGTCAACATACTTTTCAAAAAATTTATTAAATGCCATCGTAGCCATACTTGCAGTAATACTACAAATCTTCTGTACTTCATAATCAAACCAAGCTGAAGATGTAAGTTTCTTATAATCAACAAGGATCAATGTAATCTCGTCTGACTGTGTGTAGCCAAGAACACAGCCCTGAATATTCTCACATAAGTATTTCATTGTTTCCTGCATTGACTTAATTAACACTTCATCAAATGGCTTCTGAAATCCTCTTGTGAATGTGTGAAATGCCTTTCCATCAATTCTGATAGCAACTGGACACCTTCTCATTAATTTTGTCTTTGGGATCTGCTCATAAAATGTCTTCATGCGACAGCCTAAATCATCATGTACTGGCATATATATACCTCTCTTTCAACATATTATTCTTCTTTATAATTACCATCTACTTGTATATCTACTATCTATAAACAACTCCTCTTTTGGTCTTGGGTTCATTAAATCGCTGCTATTTAATCTAAGTCGTTCACCATAATATCCACTCCACGAACCGCAACCCCATACATTTACCTTTCCGTCAAAAAAGATATCAGTAATTCGATATGCAGCTTTATCACAACACTGCCAATAGCTGATTTTGAAACAATTATCCTTATTTACATTCTCTAAATGTTCTGGCACAGATCCCCAAATCTCACACTCGTCATTAATTTGCTTTAATGTATATCCTTCATCAAGCATCTCATTAGCTCTCTCAATTCTTTTGTGTCTTGTTTCACAAGCTAAAGCATCATCAGGTGTGTCAAATAATTTTCCACATTCAGAACATTTATATTTAATTACTTTCTCCAAGATTTCACCTCCTCGCAAGAAATCGAAATTTACTGCGACTTTTATTCTTCAAATGAAGCAGTCGCACGAATGTTAAGTCTTCTATTATAAAAATATCCTTCTACTTCTCTTCGAATAATATCATCAACTGCCTTGGTTAAAGCCCTATCAACTCTATCCATGATCATCTGCTCAAAATCAACACCCTTGATTTTACTTTCGATTGCTTGAATTACTTTATTGTCCATATCTTTCAATACTAACTCTTTAAGTTCTTCTTTGGTTAAACCAGCTTCGCATAACATTTGTCTTGCTTCCTGTCTTAATGCAATTTCTTCTATTCTCACTTTTCCACCTCCACGAAAACCAAATTTACTTTACTCCTTCCAACTGATACTGTAATATGGCTCATTGTACTGACAACCAGTCTCAACTTTATAACCAAGTTCCTCTAATTTCTTTCGTGTTTCAGGTTTTAAAGAACCATCTTCACTAATTGAAAATTTACCATCTGCAATCGCATCTCTAATGAATTTAGATAATTCTGCTAGTTGCTGTGTCGTGCAGCTATCAATTGCATTGATTGTCATCTTATTTGCTTCTGATGCAGACGGAATAACATTCTTTGGTGACTGAACTTCGAGCATAGGTATGTTGGAAGTAACTGCATCTTCGCAACAATCTATATCACTACAGCCTATACAAAATTTATAACTTCTGCTATTTATTGGATATTTACAAGTCATTTGATGTTTCACCTCCTGATAGATTATTCACCATACTTTTCAAATAATTCTGCCATTGTCATATCATTGTATTTTGCAAGATCCATTGCACAAGCACATACATTTTTACCTGTTGAAGCACCTACACAATCACAAAGATACTCAGATAAATTAGTATATCTTGTTGTTTCATGTTCCCATCTATTCCATCCAAGTAAACATTCACCATTCACTTCAAAATATGAATCAGGTACTCCAAGTACACTACCATCGCTTTGTCTCCACCATGCCTCTTCGCCAGCTAATTCAACAAACTCCTCTTCTGACATATCACATATTTTATTGAATAGATCTTCAGATACTTCCCATACCTCATATCTATTGCCAGCATATGTAATTTCAGCATCATTTGGTGGATTATCTACAATATCAAAAAACCTCTTTAATTTATTTCCTAAAATCTCCACTGTTGTACCTCCATACAAATTCAATATTTACAACTGTAATTCTTTATTAATATTCAAGTAATAAGTTTTTCCTTTAATCTTGATATATCTTCCTTTTTTATTAAAGTAACAAATCTTATCACAAGTCAGGTCATGATAATAATTATCCTTATATTTGATTTCAACGGTTAAACCATTATCAAAAATTATCTCTTTGTCGTCTGTCAAATTATATGGTACTTGTCGTACATATGGTTTAACACAATCATCACAGTACATAAGTGTTCGCAAATCAGTGTATATAATATCTTGTACACCAATACTTTTACCGCATTTTTCACAAAATAATTCTGCACATCTATACGGCATGTATTCACTTTCTTTCCATTTTCGACCGCTTTTATTTAACTTATTTTCTACTTTTTCCCATAATTGCCCCAAATCCTCACCTCCCAAGGAAACCGATATTTCTTGTCCTTTTTATCACTATATATAGTAGCTTAAATTTATCTGACTACTATATATAGTATGCAATTTCATGAAATATACCACCTATTGTATTATTCTCTCTTTTACTTCAATAAAGCAGCAATCTCATCAATTTCCAACTCTGTTTTCTTATCATCAGAAAGCAACTTGTCCAACTTACTCTCCATTTTCTTCAAATCAGACTCTTCTTTCTTTAGACCAGATACCTCTAACTTACTCTTAATATCTTTAATCCATGCTGTCACACTGTATCCTGAAATTTCAAAATCGACCATATTAAGATCCTTTGCAGACATTAAATATGAATTCAATCTAATCAAAAGTAATAATAATGCATCATCTGAACACACATTAAGATTAATTGTCATTCCATCCATATTAAGAACACAATTTGTTTCAGGAATAAATCTAACCTTCCTTGCAGAAATTGATTTCTTCTTGGCTTCAATCTGTTTCTTTAATTCTAAAATTCTGTCATCGTTTTTACTCATTAAACTCGTACTCCTTTTTATATTCTCTACCATTTGCTAAATATTTTTGAATATACATTGGTTTCATCACTTCAAAAATCTTTTCTAGCGTAACTGGAATCATATGCTTTTCTTCTATGTCTTTATATGGATAACGGTTTGATTTAACCATTTTAGATGTAATCGGGAAAATATCGGTTACTTCATTATAATCTCTGTAGTACCTACTCGTATTATCTTTTATACTAACAATAAATAAGTTATTATTTTTGTCTTCTGGACAAATCTCAAACTCATATTTATTTCTACTGTAATATTCACTTATAAATTGTCTTTCGTTCCAACGACCAGAAGATGATCTTTTCTCAAACTCTTCAAAAGTGAGATATTTATATTTGTTTTTTGAGCTGTCGTATGGAGAATATTCACGGTTTCCTTCTAAATTATTATAAATATTTGCATATTTTTCACTGCATTTGTTATCAATACATTTGATAAATTTATTCTTTGGTAAAGATTTATAATGTTCAAAAATACCATTATGCCAAAACCAAAAATGTTTACCTTTATTTGTTCCTTCCCAATAGTCAAAAGCTTCAAATTTACCCATATAAATCCAGTTCTCATTATCTTTTGTGAGATATGTAGCACCGATAATTAAATCTTTTGCTTTAATGGTTTCATTGTTATGGATAATTTTATTAAACTCACTAATCTGCTTATAGTCAGGTGACTCAACTGGCATAAGAACTAAATCTTTACCATCCCACCCATATATAAATTCTCCTTCAAGCCCCTTACCTTTGATACAATTCGCATTTTCGAGAATATATAACAAATTCTCAATGGTAATCTCAAATTCAAATCCTCTTGGATCATATACTCTACAATAAGCATGTCTGTGATTCCATCCTGTAGAGTAATCGCCAGCTTTCTTATTTAGTACAAATCCTTCTGTTGGAACATTCTCAAATTCATCATTTGGAATTTTATCATCACGCCAACTATTCCATGATGCTTCTTTTCGCAGTTTGCCTTTTTCGTCATAGTAAATGACATAGGCAAGTTTCCCTGTATAAGTTCCTGAACGATTTTGATATCCAACATTTATCGTTTTAGGAACAAAAATGCTACTGTTCATTCTGTTGTCTTCTCCTTTCTTTTCCTGATTGATTACTCTTTCAGAATACTTCATACTCATTTATTCTCTGTTCTTAGAATCCCATTTAACAAAATCTTCTAAATCATATTCACCAGATTCTTCTTCCTTAATCTCAGGAACAAATACGTTATAATTACCTTCGTTGTGATCATGTTCAATAATTTGTTTCAACATTTCATACATATTTGTAATTCCTAACTGATATGCTCTCTTTTCGCCTTCAGTCATTCCATCACAAATTTCATCATTTTTGCTTTCTAATAGATCCTTATATTTTTCTAAGCTTTCTACGATTAATAAAAATTCTTCGTTCATTCATATATCCTCCTCTTACCATGTAAGTTTTTCTGTTACGAGAATAGGTATAAAACCAGATTTTTCATAATCATGGCTACGCTCATATTCCTGAATTAATGCCATAGCAGTCTTTTTATTTACTGCTCTAACAGCTTGTTTAATATCATCTACAAATTCATCATCTGCACCTAAAAATACTGTATCTGTGTCAATATCTCCAATACCTGCTTTTGCTCTAAAAGTACCTTTATCTCTTGTTCCAAGTTTAATTAGTACATAAAATTCATTTTCAATCTTCACCCATTTACTCCTTTTTACTCAATATTTAATTTGACTCTTTCTTTATCATATAAAATTCCACCGTTTTTCAACATTTCATCTATGTTGATGTTAAGACTTGCAGACTGAGACTTTTTAAATCTATGCAGGATGTTTCCATCTGTATCTTTAACATCCGTATATTCTGGTTCGTCTAACTTAAATTCACAAGATGACAGCATATTTTCAAACTTATTTGACTGTTCTTTCATAGTTAAATAATCCGATTCAGACATCCTCACTCGTTCAATAAAATTATGTACTTTTCTTGCAATCGTTTTTAATTTTCTTCTCATTCAGTACACACCTTTCTTAGTCTTATTTCCAAAGGAAACGAATCTTTTATGTTATTTGTATGAACATTCCATTGCAGTCATGTTTTTTAATAAAATTTGTAAAGAATGTCGTTCCTGTATATTTATCTGCAATTTCACATTGTTTTTCATTTAAAATACAAACACTGTTATAAATATCTAAATATTTTCCACCAATATATTGTTCGTAATATCCAATTGTATTAATAGCGAATGGTACATCATTGGAAAACAATAATTTCTCACAAGCTACAAATTTTCCACTATCTTGCTCTTTCATATCTGGCGTGTATAAGTTAAAACAATAACCCATTTGAATATCACCTCACAAATATTTATTCTTCGTTTAATCACTTACTACATCATAGATCTTTCCAATTTCATATTGATAATCTTCTACTTTAGTTCTTCTGTAATAATCACAATAACAGTGACCATCAGTATCTATTACATATTCGATACCCTTTGTTTTGATTGAGGTATCTAAAACACCATGCAAGAAAAATACTCTCATCTTATCTTTTCTACGCAGTCTACACCAATGAGAATCTGTTGTGTTTTCATAATCAATAACATCAAATTTATCAGTCTCACTCATCGACTCTGTTAAATAGGAATCAAACACATCAGAATCATTCCAGAAAACATCACATCTAAATCTTACCGCAATGAACCCTACTTCTTTCGCCCAATCAATAAAGGAGTCTCTCCACTTTACAAAGTTTGGAACTTTCTTAAATATGACTGCACAAGCTGATACTGTAATTCCAATATCGTTAAGCTGCTGAATCATGTCCTTATAATCAATCCCATTGAAACAAAATCCAAGTATTTCTTCTCTTCTTAATGGTCGCCAATCGTGAATTGAAATATTTACATAGTCAATAACATCTTTCATATATGGGATTACTTCTTTTAGATGAGTACCATTTGTTGTCATAGTTACTCTAAGAACTTTTGATTTAACATTGAACTTTTTCAATTTGATAAACACTTTTGATAAATATTTAGGATCTAAAGTTGGTTCACCGCCAGTTATATCAACTGATATAGGATTTTTATCGCCTATTCTTGTTATAATATCATCAAGTGATTCGATGAAATTATCTAAAAACTGTTGTTTATCACATGACATATCTTTGTCTTTATTGTAACAAAACGGACATTTCGCATTACACCCACCTGGAATTACAAGTTTAACAGTTATTACCTTGTTGTAATCTTTTCGCTCTATATATTTCATTTCATCACCTCACAGATACTTATTCTCTCAATCCATTCAACACTTTCATCAAAACGTGTCTTGTAAGATTCTTAACATCACCACTGTAAAACCCACATTCAATGTCACAAGCCTCTAAAACTTCATCAAGCGTTTTAATTCTCTCTTCACTCAGTAACCTCTTACAGTTCTCATATTGAATATCATTTGTCTCATGAACATTTCTAAGATTACTTTCTAAGCAGCGAATAATATCAATCAACTCATCTTTTGTCATAGATTTTAATGTACTGTCGGAATATGTTTTTCTTCCATCACCTATTGACATATACTTATTCTCCTAATCTTTAGAAATCCCAATACCACACACATGAAAACTTGTAACTTTACCATCAACCATCTCAACGCTTTCTTCTGTGCCGCCATGCCAAACAAGACCAACGCCTGTAATATACATACCATTTTCATCTTCAATCAATTCAACTTCTTGCGTTGCTCCAATAGGGAAAAACTCACCATCATTGTTTGGCATCTCAATTGGAATATCCTTTACATTTTTATAAGCATTTCTAATTGCTTCTTTGGAATATATGACACCATTCAAATCAGGTTTATCAACTGGAATTGGAATTTTAAATGTTACTTCTATATTCTCTGTTCTCATATAATTATTCTCCTATGCACCTGTATTTGCTGTTAAAACACACTGTTCTTCATTCATATCAATTTCTGTAATGGTAATCTCTTGACATTTTTTGAAATCATCTGAACTTACTCTTGCTTTTCTTTCAGCATGTCGTTCATCTTCTGCAATAATTACCATTGCATAATCTTGACACCAATCTCTTGCAGGTCGTTCTACTAAATATGCTTTCATACAGTTCTCCTATTTCTTTTATATTCCTTATACAAAACATTTAATTCCTGCTCTAATTTCTTTTTCTCCATAGGATTCTTACAATACTTTATTCTCTTCTTGAGAGTAGATATATCTTGTTTTGGTGGTTCAGAAACAACTGCCAAATCTTCTAAAAGGTCAAATTCTTTAGCTGTCTTGAGTAAATCTTCAAGCCAGTCTCCTTGTGACTCTACCTTTAAATCCTTATATTCTTGTTCAAGTAAATCTTTATATTCTTTTTCAAGTTCGTTTTGCATTCGAGCTTCTATTATTGCGCTCATCATTTCTCCTATTTTGTCCATCTGCTTACAAACTATGAAAGCATTTGTAGCAGCATTTGTAGCAGCGTTTATTATTTTAAATTTATCATGCGGCTCTAAAATATTAATCACCTCGTTCTGTTTCTATGTCGTAACTTCTATATTTACCCTTCATAGTGTTATTCTCCATCTAATATCTCAACATCAATGCAAAATATATCATGTAAATTTTTAATCTGTTCATCAGTTGGTTTCTTCCATGCTATTGTTTCATCTACATTAATCGTAAAAGCACCACCACATAACTTAATTCTTGCAATGATTTTAGGATTATGAATAGCTGCAACTTCTGGCATTGGAATATTACAACTTGTTTTTGGTAATTGTGTCATATGCTTATTCTCCTAAATCTATTTAATCAACATAATTCTCTCGTAGATTTCGTTTCTTCTCTATTGCTTGTTGTTCTTTCAATAATCTACAATTTCCGCAATTATTTCTATTTTTACAAAACCAACAATTATCATTATCTAATGTCCACCATCTAGGAGGTTGAGGACGCATTTTTCTTTTTGCTTTGCCCATTATATTTACCTCCAATCTGTCCAAAGGAAAGAAAAATTTCTTGTTAGTTTCTATCCAAATAAACTATATTATCTACATTGTAATGAAATCCACCTATCTCTCCATTAAACTTACCTTTGACATACCACGCATAAGGACTGATACCTTTATTCATTTTTTCTGCAAGTTCATCGGCTTTTCTTTGATGCTCATCAGCTTCATTCTGCATAGATAATTTTTGAGAATCCCATATAAGATTTGGAATTGTATCTACACACTTTCTATACATTTCATACTCTTTTATATATTCTCTTATCACTTTTGTCATTTTGAGAATATTATCTTTTAATATCGGTTCATTGCTAAGTTCATATGGATATAGGATTAAAACACTTCTGTCCATATATTCCATAGATATTAATTCCTCTACACAAAACTTTGGTTCTTCTATCAAATAATCACCTCTCAGTCTTTGAGGTTCTAAAAGCCTTATTTTTCAAGGCTTTCGTAACCTCTCAATTTGTTATTCTCTACTTTTTATTCATTTTCTTTACAAATTCACGATACTTCCTTGTATATTCGTAAGAATCTCCAAAAATATTATTAACAGCCTTATAAAGTTTCGGTTCATATTTTTGAATTACTTCTAATTCGTATTCAAAATCTCTACCAAATGGACAACCTGCACAACCAGTTCTTTTCAGTCCATATTCTGTATAACACTTGCTGTGCTCAATGTCATAAGAATTTTCATAGTCTATTTTGTCTGAGTCTTTATACCAAAATAAAGGTCTATAATTATCACAACCAGAATCATTTTCATCAAAACAACTTTTATATGCAGTTGATCTTGCTCCACCTTCGGCTTTTCTAATCCCTACGATTCGTAGATCAATTGGTAACAATCCATTACCACAAATGCCTTCTCTTAAAATTTTATGTGCCACATCTTTCTTTGCATATTGGCAGCACTTATTAGAAATCTTAAAAGTTGGTGGATTTGCAACCATAAATTCTTTTAAATATTTGTTGCGTGATATATTAAAATGACTTCCTTCGCCCTTTTCTCCACACCACCACTCTAATGCAGATTTACATTTTGGATATTTTTTATACAGAATATCAAATTTTTCGTCTTCCCATTGAAAATTGTGACTTTGTAATCTTTGGATAAATTCGCTGACTTGCTTAGATAAAAATGGTTGACCATACTGTTTACAAGACAATGGAATTGGTTTAATTGCTTTATATCTAAGAATTTTTATATTATATTTTTCTTCAAGATAATCAAGATGTTCTTTTGTAGCTTGGTACTCAAGACCAGTATCAAAACACACATAAATAACCTTATCATCTCTATCGCATCTCCAAACGATATCAATCATATCGTCACTATCTGAACCGCCAGAAACACTACAAAGAATATGTAAATATTTAGGACTGTTAATTTTCGACCATGCTCTTATTAAATTATCTCCTATTACTGAGTTTACAGGACAATCCTGCAATAATTCTTCAATTGTATTAGCTTTCTGTACCAATATGTACTTTCCTCACTGAAATTTATTTCATTTCAATGAGGTAAAGTCATACTTAGTGAGTGTCTTTTTACGTCACTATCACATTACTTTTTCGATTCATATAAACCAATGATCCGTTTTATGAATCATTGTGACAACCTTTGCTAATCAAAGGCATTAAATACATATGGTGAAAAGCTAACCAAGTGGTAGCACAGCCTCACAGATTCGTTCAATACTGTTGACTTCACATTTTGTCATTTTATGATTTGGATTATCTTTGTTATAATCTCGAATAAACATATCTATCCAAAAATCTACATACTCATCATCTGACTCCGAATCCATTACAGTATATCTATCAACTGTCTTGTAATTTCCTTTTTCTGTCACATAAGATAGATTTATCTTATAAACAGGTAAGGTGATTTTTGTTTTTAAGAAATTTTTAGGATGAATATTTTTTAATTTTTGTTTCAAATCTTCGTCAAAAATTTCAAATGTATCAATTCCAGTTCTCAATGAGCAATTTTCAAAAAAATCACTTGGATGCACTACTTTTCACCACCTTTCTGATATTTAGTTCTCTTATTTGTTGGGATTCCCATAGCCGAATGGCTTAGATATGATTAAAAAATTTCAAAAGAAAGATTGGATTCTTATGATTCTTCTTTCCCATCCATAATTGCCCCACAATTAGGGCAATATTTTGATTTCAACTTCTGATTCGCATAGTACAACTTATATACTTTCTTATTACAAGCTGAACAATATACACCTTCATTTGCACATTCATCTAATACATCCCAATAACCATGCTTTCTATCAGCCTCTTTTGTATCGTCTTTTACATCATCCATTGGAACTGTCATAGTTCCTGCTATAACATTGGCATTAAGAAACTTTGATAGAACATCACCAAGTATTAACTCTACGTTATCTACAAGTATTTCGTTACTCTGCTTATACAGTTTGTGACATTCTAACCATTCATTTATTGTATAAACTTCTATATTGGTTGATATGCCCATTTTCTCAGCCATACTCATAAGGCTGTTTTTATTATTCATTGTATAAGTAATAATCGGTTTCCCTGTCACATATGCTGTTGAAATAAGCATTGCTGTTTTGCCAGTCCCACGTCCACGATTTATAATTTTCATGTTTTTCACCTCCGATATTTTATTCTCTCAAAACCCAAGGATATGTTGCTTTCTTGTGAAGTTACACTAAGTTATAGTGAATACGATTACCATAATCTAAAGTGATTTCGGCATAAGTATAATGAAGATTTTTGTACATGTCTCTCAACTTTTTATCAATGTAATCTTCATCATAATCGACCTTGAATTTATCATTTGGTAAAACAAATGAATTGGTCTTATTATTAAATACTGCACTGTTACCTTTGAAGTTGATGTAAATACCATTATCTGCCGAATCTTCAACCCAGATATTATTATTTTCTCCACTAAATAAATCAATTCTTACATCATTTGAACTGAATACAACACCTTCCTCTGTGAATAATGTAAGTTTGTATGTATTCTGTCTTTCGGATGTGTTAACAATATTCAGATCCTTGATTGCCTCCTCAAATGTCTCGCCCTCATTTAATTCAAGTGCAATAGCCGATAAACAATCATAGTTCAACTTAATCTTTCTTGAGAATGAAGCTACCTTGTTAATTTCAGAATGATACTTCTCATCAAGTTTATCTCTCAAATAATCCTTTACTTCATCTGCTGTTGGATACTCAAATCTGAAATGAAAATGGAATCTTCCTGGTCTATTGATAAGATACTCGTTCAAATCTCTATAATTATTACAAGTAACAACAAATAATTTCTTACCTGAACTTGTACCATCGAATAAGGAAAGCATTTTTGACTGTGGATCTTTGTCTTTGCTTCTAGCGAAAGTCTTATCGAACTCATCAAATAACACAAGCACTTCATTCTTAATATCGTTTAAGAAATCATCAATACCAGGGATAAAATCATCAACTAAGATAACAGGAATTCCATTCTGAATTGCTTTCTGAGCCAATAATCTTGCAAATAATGATTTACCAATACCCTTATCTCCGCTGAGAATTACCCCTAAATTCTTGCGTGATTTCTCAAATCTGTTTAATACTTTATTCGCTTTTTCTTCATGAACTCCGTAGATTTTATCCTCTTTAATCTCTAAGTCATGCTGCTTCTCTAAGAAGAAACCTGTAAACTGACCACATCCAACTTTATATGTCTGAGCTGGTAGATTGTCCAACACAACTAAATCTTCTCCATACACCTTGTATGTAGTTCCTGTTTCAATAATTTTCATAATTTTATTCCTTTCTATATCGTTCATCTATAATTCATTCTTCTCTCAACTTCCTTGTCATTTTCTTCATCGTTGAAGTATTTATAAGCAAGTGTCATAGGATAATCAGAATTCTTTGCCCTGTCGTACATCATAAATTCACACCAATTCGGCTCTTTATATCTATCTTTACTGTCGTTGCACCAGCTTGGATTTTCAAACAAACCATCAAAAACGCTCTTAAATGAATACTTTTTTCTCTGAATGTTTCTATTCTTGATAATAGTTGATTTGTCATATCCTTTTATTTCTACAAGAACATCTTCACAACCTACTCTCTTACAGAGTCTTACAAACCACTTCACAAATTCTCTATAGGTTTCTTCAAATTCTCTGTCTCTTAAAGCTGCATTTACAACAAGGATATATTCGTCTTGCGTTTGTAAATATCCTCTACTACGACTCTTATGCCCATATCTATCTATTAAATTATTTGTCTCTTCGCCAAATTCATCACATGAACACGAACTGTTATAACCATTTTTCTGAATGATATATGTATTCATGTCGCCTTCAGAACCTGTTACTCTTGGCAGATGATTTAGTACTGTTTCAAGAATATATCTCTTCTCAGGCTGTGTTCTACCCATAGGACGAACTGTTATTGTACCGTTGATATAAGTCCAATACGACATTTTTTACCTCCTTGTTTTAATGTTTTTTCTTTTATTGCGGAATTATTATCTCAAAAATATACATATCCACACTACAATTACACTAATTAACCAAAACACTTTCGCAAGATTCTGTACTTTCTCAGATGCTTTAATCTGTAGTCCCCAAAAGAACATCATTGCGATACAAGCCAATATATTTACAACTTCTACTGGTGTAAAATTACTCACTATTATTCCTCCTTTAAATATTCACAAGAAACCTGAAATTCTTGCCACTCTACTTCCTATTAACCCACTCCTTAAACTCGTTAAAATCATCTTTTGTAAGCTCAATATCTGAATAATAAAAATCTTTATTCCAAATAATCGCCCAAATTTTCTTCAACTTCTCAAAGAATGGTCTTTGCTGAGTATAAAAATTACCGTTTGTATATGTTAAGAAAGCATAATCTCCATCTTTATAATCATAAATCTTAAAGTGGATACCTTCATCACATCCACATTTACAGCTTACGACTAACTCGTCATCTTTAAAATTCTTAAATACTGCCATTTTAATATTCTCCTTTCCACTCATCTAACCAATAGAAACTGTCAATCTGCTTATCAAGCTTTTCAACCTGCTTTCTTAGTTCTGATTCTTTCTTCTTACTATCTGTTTTCTGACACTTTTTCCATAATTCTTTACGTTGCTTAGTTAATTCTTCATATTTATCCGATACATCAATCTCATCTACAACAGAAATCTCAATTTTCTCTCCACAGTGAGGACAGAAGTGAATTGGATAATTATTTGTCTGTTCCCATTCGTCACCCCAAGAGCTGAATGTTTCGGTATATGAATTACAAAATTGAGGAATTATATTATCATCTGAATCTCTCACCACTAATCCAAATGTATCATTGCATACTAGATCTTCACCTGTAAAAATAATAGCTTTGTCATTCTGAATTGCTTCACAACAATGCTTAAACGGCTTGTATTTATATGAACAAGTATCATTGAATTTTAATTTGATTAAATCTATCTTCATATCTTTATTCTCCTAACAAAATTCATTCCACCAATCAAAAATTTTATGGATATGCTGATAGCCATTATGCAACTCATCTTTATATCTGCGTATTTTCCTATTAGATAACTGTTTCAAATATTTACTTTTCTTACCACGATACAATCTCTGATAATATGGTTTTTGATTTTTAACATAACCAACACCCTTAATCCATATTTCATCCACATATCTAACAGGCGTTGGATAATAACCACCAACAGTTTCATATAAATATTTGAGATGATTCTGATGTTTCAAATATCTCTCACGCTTATTTATTCTCTTTTTCTTAGAATAATTCTTATAATTTTCTTCATCATGTTCATACCAATCGCTACAATGACCAAAAGAATATACTTTACCGCCAACTTTGTCACACCAAACACAGTTCTCAATGTCTTCTTCATCAATGTATGACTCGTATTTTTCAAAATCTTCAATTCCATAAGGACAATTTCTACATCTCATCAAATCACCTCTTGTATTTTATTCTCCTAACTTCCTGCCACACCAAGGGCAATACGAAATATATTCTTTCTGATGAACAAATCCATCATCATACTCATCCCATTCAGAAGTTTCAATGTCCATATAATACTCATTCGTTAATGAATCTACATATATCCTATTGTCAGGTGAGTTATAATCACAACGGTTACACATAATTATTCTCCACTATTAATGATTTCTTCTAACGTTCTTGGCGTGTAATTCATATAGCTTTTCATACATCCAACATTCCACATATTACATGGCTTATTATATAAAGCTGTCATCTGATACTTTACTTGCTGCATCATATTATCCTCAAAACCTGTATGCACATGCCCAAATAAATGGTAGCTTCCGTAATAATGATTCTTAAAGCATGGAATTGGATAATGACACAGAACTACAAGCTTACCATCACCAATATCAAGTTCCTTGTAATCAGTAATCTCACAGAATCTACTCTGTAATTCTCTATTCTTTAATAATTTCCCATCGTGATTGCCCTTAATTAGATGAATTCGTCCATTCAGATTATTAAAAATTTCAATAGTTTTTGTTGTGTTATACCACGAAATATCTCCAAGCAAGTACACATCATCATCAATTCCAACTGTGTTATTCCAATTTTTAATAATCGTTTCGTCATTCTCTTCAATTGATTTAAAAGGTCGATTATCAAATGCCATGCAGTTTTTATGTCCAAAATGTAAATCTGATATAAAATAATTCATCTTCTTACCTCGCTTTTTACCTCGCTCTATCACATTCGTTAAAATCTAAAAGCATCTTATATTTATATTCCCCCAATCTTTCTTTCCAACGCTGCTTTGCTTTATCGGTATCCCAACTAAAAGGCATCATATGATAATTGATAAGAAAACATGTATCTAAGACAACATCAGAATCAACATAATACATGGCTGTCATATATTGATATGATCCGTAACAATGATGCTGATAATAATGAGCTGTTCCATCTTCATCAAATGTTTGTGTGCTTAATTTACCTAAATCGTGATACAAAGCACCTATTCTGAATCTTGCAGGATAAGAATATTTTGTACAAAATAATCTTGATGCATATTTACAGTGTTCAAATAAGTCCATTGTGTGATGTGGATTTTTCTGATCAAATCCTCTCATATCTGGAATATCGTTTGGTTCGTAATCATTTAATAGATTATGAATAATAATTTCATCAAAACCCTCTTCCTTAAACGGGATCTGAAATTTCCTAATCTGCTTATCTAACACAAAATCAGGTACAGGATGCTCTCTATGTAAATTATCTTCTTTACACTGCTCAAATGGTTTTGGGATAATCACGCATACTTTTCTAACATCCAATCCATGTACTTTCAACATAATTGCTCTACGAGATTTCATAGTCAAATTAGTTGCATCTGCGATTACATTCTTTTTATTCTCTAAATTCTTGCGGATTCTATTGTGAAAAATCTTAAACACTTCTTCATTATGTTCTTGGTCTTCATAATTACCAGTCAATTCCTCACGAATTGCATCTGATGATACAATTATTGTATTTGGATTCTCACTGGCAATCTGAGTGGCAATGGTTGATTTACCACTACCACTCAGCCCAACAAGTACCCACATTGTAGGTTTATTCATAAACAACTCCTATCCGTTGTGCTTTAATAAATACTCTCGGCTTACATTCTTAAAACTCTGCTGACCATCAATACTGCGATATACAAAACCTTCTCTTTTAACCTTTGGATTTAACTCACTATATCCATCAGCTTCAAGTTTCATTTCTTCCATAGTTTTAGGTAACTCATAAGCAGTATCAATAATTGGTACGCTTGTTAATCCATGACTCTTACAGAAATCAGCCATTTCTACAGTTCCAAGTCTTATACCATCAATAATCAGATTGAATACAAATAACTTATTCTCTGTAAATTTATATGGATTTCCCTGAACTGAGCCAACTCCTTCACCTTGTAATACAACTCTGTTATAATTATTCTCTATTGCAAACTGTGTAAGAATTTTTTCAATGTCATATTTATCAGCCAATTCCCAATAAATATTTGACTCGTGATAACAAGCCTGTTCTCTATCAGCCTGTCTTACATTCCTGCTACATACGATAAAATCAAATTTGTTCTTGCCCTTCTTCAATCTATCAACTGCAAATGTGCAACTTGTACCATCACATTTCTCAGTCTTAATCCACTTCTCTGTACTCTGAAGATAAAATGGTGCATTCTCAATTCTTGTCTCGTCAGTCTTAACAATCCAATCTGGAAACTTCTTAGGATTATCTTTCTTGCGACCAAACAGCATAAACATGATTTTTCGACCAATGCTGTATCTCATAATTCTTCTAACAATTGGGTTAGCAAATAATTTTGGTCTACGCTTTGCCATTGACTTATATTTAGCATTTGGATCAACCTTATTAGTCTTTCTTGCAGCATCTTCTTCAGAAGCATATGTAATCTTCAAAGCTTCTGTAACATCATCACCAATATTTCTATCCTGTAATTCTGGGAAAAGTGATAATGGTAGGGCTAATCCCTGGCTAATTACCTTGAACTTGCCAAGTTTCATAGTTTTAACTTTGAATTTCTTATTTGCTAAAAATGCAAATCTCTCATCTGTTTCAGGACACTTGCTATCAATTTCAATATAAACAGCCATATCTCCTACATTAAACTCGCCCTTCTTAGCGATGCAAACCCATCCTAAAACCCCAATAAGTTCAATATTATCAGCTCCTTCAATCGGTCTGATCCACTCAATTTTTTCTACATGTGCTAACGCTCTCTCTTTGTTTTCCAAGTTCCTCTTACCTTAGTAAGTAGTGCGCACTTTATCCTATAGGAACTTTTCTATTTTTCCTTTCTTTTTTAATCTTCTAATTTGTTACCTTTAGCTTCATTACAAAGCTTACACATTGTTTGATAGTTACTAATATCATCAATACCACCTTTTGAACGTGGTAAAATATGATCTTTTGTCATTAAAATTTCATCACCATTATCATCAACTGCATACAAATTCAGATGATATGTTGATTGGTCTGCAAATTTTTCTTTTGCAAAATATTTTCCTTCAATCCCACAAACTGCACATTTGCAACCTCTGGTAAAAAATGTTTGGTATCTCTGACTATTACCCTTAATCAGATCTCCATCGAAATCAACTTTTGCAAGTCTTTTATCTTTCTCGAATAAAACATGCTTAACCTTATCGTATACCTCTTCTATGGAATACGTGGATTTTCTGATAAGATTGTCATGTTTTGGTTTAAACTCGTGTAACCTAATATCTCTATTTGAAATAAAAACATTTTCTGCATTTTCCTTACTTAATAAATCAATCAAATCTCTTACTGTATGAATTTTATTGGAAATAGAAATAGTATTACCATTCCATTTAATTCTTGTAATTTTTGTATCAAGAGTAGGCGACAACGGATTATTGTTCTTTGGAAATTCTGTGTCTAAGAAATCCTCGATTGTCTTATATTTACTTTTCAATCCTTTCCCATTTATGGAATAATTAAATTTCAAACCCTTAAATTGCTGTTTCTTACTCATACAACATGTCTCCTTATAATTTATTGTCACCTAATTATTCTCTCTTTTATTTGGAAATTGTGAGCAGAAACGCTCTTAGATAAAATCAACAAGAAATGCTTCTTTCCTTCTAACCATGAATATCCATATAAGGATACTCAATTCCTCTATATTCCCTATAACCTTTTGTCAAAAGTCTAAAACTCACATTCTGTTTATAATACCCTTTGTATCTCTTTACTAAAAACAAATGAGTACAACTGCATTGAACACAAAATTTGCTATTTTGTTTAGCTTCATTTTTTGAATAATAATATCCTTGAATTCCACCACAACAAGGGCAGGTTGATACCCATACTTCTCTTGTTAAGTTGTGTATTTCTTCAAATGGAATTTCATGAAATATTAGACCTTCAGGAGTTACAAGATAATATTTCTTTTCACCGACATCTATACTTTCTGACTCAACTTGACTAATCATTTATTCTCCCATCTGATCTACAATACTCTGTAATTTGTCAATGTACTTCTGAGCATATTCCTTATGTTTTAACTTTTTAATATTTGCAGGAACAATAGCAAGCGTAACCTCTCCAAAAGCCTTGTAACTTTCATATACCCTCAAAAAATCACACATAGTTGCCATGTCAATCCAATCAAGATCTGGCTGTAAACAAACCACATCACCTTTCTGTGGATGCAATTTTCTAACCTTAATAAGTGTCTGCTTAAATAATTTCTTTTTCTGTCGTTTGTTCATATTGTTATTCTCCTTCGAATATTACTCTTATTGGCTTTATAGCTTCATCATTTGTTGGTACAAGAAGCACTTTGTCATTTCCAACCTGATCTTTAAATATTTTTGGAGCTTCAACAAATGTAACCCTTTTTGACCTATCACTATCCAGCCACTCTTTAAACTTTTCAAGATTTTCCTTTTCAGAAATTGCAGTACATGGACTTACTTTATCTATTAACTCTAAAAATTTTTGTCTTTCGTCTTGTGATAACTCCATACTGTTATTCTCCTAATTGCTCACTCTAAATACATTTGCATCACCAATTGCCAAATCTTTTCCTTTCACAAAAGAATTAAAATACTCATTATTCTTAAAATTATCTACTATTGTTTCGGTAATAATATCATCCAACCGACCAAATAATTTTACAGAAGGATGAAATCTTGGATATTCTTTCAAACGGCATTTATTAACGCTACCTCTTAATACAGGAAGTCCATGCTTTCTACGCTTATTGTTATCCCAATGAATAGGATTGTCATAAAAGGCTTTCTTCTTTCGTCTGTACCCTTCTAATTCTTCTCTTGCTAGCTTATCAAATTCTTTCTCTCGTTTTGTTTTCGGAGGATTGTCATGAATGATATTGTCAAATTGTTTTTTGATATTATCATTTGCTTCTGCTTGTTCTGAATCACTCATCTTATCAAAGTTCTGAGATATATCTAATAATATGTTTTTCATATTGTTATTCTCCTAATTACTCAGTCTGTATTTGTCATATTCATACATTGAACAATCTTCACAATAAAGATTTTGTTCTTTGCAATATTCACAATCAAAACATCCACCATAAATGCCACCATTTTCATTCATCTTACAGGTATTACATTTACAAGTTTCACATGATGTATCCAATCAATCACCTCCTCGAAAGAAACGTGGTTTTCCTTGGCTTTTTCAACCTCTGAAAGCCTTGATTTTAGGGCATTTCAGAGATTAAGATTTTAATAATTTGTGATTAATACCTCACAATCAGCACTCTTGTCCTTTTTCTGATAATTACAGTTGCTATAATCATGCTTTAAATAATGAACTATGTATTTACCTTTCCACTTATCAAGCAGTGGATTGTCATATTTGAGATTATTACTTAGTGCAAACTTAACACCCTTATCATTTAAAGCATCAAGAGTCTCTAGTAATTTATTCTCCATTTCTTCTGTCCAACCACCGTTTTCATTGTATGTAGCAACAGAATTGAAATATGGTGGATCTGCATAAACAAAATCACCTTCTGTAAAATCAGAAAAATCAAATCTCTCAAATGGAATATTTGAGAAACTACAGTCTATTTCATTTAGTCGCTTATGAAAATCTATAAATTTTTGTCTAAGAGTGGGATTAAAACTTGATCTATCTTTGCCAAAAGGCATGTTGTATTCACCTTTGGAATTGAATCTGATTTGATTATTGAACGCATAACATAAAAGCGTATAGAATTTAATTGGATCTTTGATACCTGTGTTATATTCTTCTCTAAACTGAAGATACCCTTCTTTATTTTCTTTTGTTAATTCATACTTATCAATATATGAATCAATCTTCTGTAACACTTCTTCAATATTTGAACCTTGTAAATGTCTTAGAAAACCAACTACCTGTTCACATATATCGTTATAGATAATATGATCAGCATTTACATTAATACCAACATTAAAACCTCCACCAAATAAATCCACAAAAGTATTTATCTTATCTGGAAACATTGGTATAATGATTGGCAATAACTTATACTTACCTCCGACATAATTTAGAGGCGATTTAATATATGTATTTTTCAAATTTGTTCACCAATAGTAGCTGCGCAGCTTTACTCACATGTGAACGTTTTCCTTTCCTTGTTTTGTATTTACATTGTTATATTCTCTGTTTTACTATGAAACTTTTTACTTGCTTCTAAAAATATATCGTAGACACTTTTATATCCACCATCACTATTTTGTATATCTGTGTCAAATAATTCTTTAAAGAATACTTTAAATGCTTCTAATTGTTCTGATTCTGACGCATTTTCATCAATATCATAATTTATGATTCTTATTGCTCTGTCTAATTCCAATAGACCACCTCCTCAAGAAACCAAAATTTCCTTCTACTTTTTTATCATAAATAATTTTTCAACAGCTTTACTTCGACTGTTTTTATCAAGCGTTGTTGTCAATTCTTTACTCCAAATACAATCGAAATCATCAGGTGCATTATATTCACTACAAATAACAATATTGTTTTTACTCATTTTTCTAACCCAATTCCAATACTCTTCATGGTTAAAATCATCTTTATATTTTGTTGTATTTGCATACGGAGGATCGCAGTAGATTACTGCATTTTTGACATCAATTGATTTATAATCGACACAATCATAGAATACATCTTTAATATTCTCTGCTTGTTTCAGAACATTTCGTACAGCTTCATCATAATAATTTCTATCTGTACCAATTTTCGTATGAACTATACCAGCATAGCCACCAAACCATTTTGCATTATAAGTGGCGCAAAAACCACATAATGCAACAATTTGTTTTGGAAATTTATCTTTGTTGTCTTTTACTTCGGTGTAAAAATCTTTAGACATATCAACTACTTCCAACGGATTCCAACCACTCTGAATCTGCTTCCAAAACTCAATGAGATATTCATTGTTATCATACCCATATTTCTCATTACACTTGATATGTTCAATCATGTTTGAGCCTCCAACAAACGGCTCTATGTATTTTTTTATTTTATTTTCATCAATATATCTCTGAATGATCGGTGCTACTTGCTTTGATATTCGAGATTTTGAACCCATATATTTCATAAATTACTTGGAGTAAGGAATTCCTTCTTGTGCGCACGAACCTCGTCTCCTTTCATTTTCTTATTCTCTTAATTGTTGTGATTTTTTGAGCGACTTGCTCTTAGATTTTCCAAAGAAACTTCGGTTTACTGTGCTTACTTTTTGTCTGTAATCTCAAATGGTACAATTGACTCTGGAATATAATTAACCTCATATTTGTACTTATTGACTTCAGCACCACCTAAATCCTCAATGACATACATTGTATCTTCATTTAGTCCAATAATATGTCTCTTATATGTACCATCTTCCATCTCTACAACAAGTGTTACCTGATTACTTGTCGCATCTTCTCTACTGAATGCACCAATCATTTCAAACTCAACCTTATCAGTACGAGTGTTGATTACTGCAAATCTTCTAAGAATATTAAAATTCTCAGCTTCCTGTTTCATATTGTATGTAACCTTACTTGATTCAGTCTCAAAAGCACATCCTGTTAATGATGTTGCTACCATTCCAACGGCTAACATTACTGCTAAAATTTTCTTCTTCATATGATTTATTCTCCTTTATTTGCTTTAACTGTAGTTGCCTGTAACATATCTGTCATTTCTTTCAGCCTGGTCTTTGTTGATTTAATACCAAACAATTTCTCTGCACAATCTTCACAAACACAAATTTTCTCATAAGGTTTCCATAAATCGCACCACCCAACGCCATATCCTGTTTTTCTATAGTAACCTTTAGTAGACATTTTAATTTTAAATCTTCGATTTGGTTCTTTCTTGTGACATAAATCACACAATTCTAAATTCATAATAATTTCACCTCCTAAAATCTCCAAAGAAATCTATGTTTACTGTGACAATTCCTTTAACATTTTCTTTAAATCTTCATCGTCTGATAATACAACATCATAGTTAAATGGAAATTGTCTCTTGATTCCTACTACGTCTTCATCCTTTGAATATACGACCTCTGTTACTTCAACCATGCACATTTCCATATATTTATCAGACAATTCTTTGTCTGATATTTTATCTGTTTTAAACCAATAGTCTTCATGCCCATCTTTTCTATCTACTCTATCTAGTGTAAAATTTTCTTTATTCATCTACTTATCATTCCTTTCTATATACAATCTGAATAATTCATTGTTTCTATCAATCAAATGATTTACTTTTTCCGTTAATTCTTTATTCTCTTTTTCAAGTTCGGCTATTCTATTTCTTAATACATCTTTTGTTGAAAACTTTTGAGTTCCAATTTGCTTATAATCAAACGGAACAGATTTAACAGAATAATTGCTAATATAATCTGTTGTTCCATCAGAATATATAATAGTTGGTTCAAAGAATCCACGCTTCTTACACTCATCACAATGACAAATAGATGAAATATATCCAACTTTGCCATCGTTGTTTACTACATAATCACCTTCATGAAATTGAATGTCTGTTACAGGATCTCTGAATGTAAGAGCTACAGTACCCATACTTTGGTTGCTTCCAATATATAAGTAACCCAGATTTTCATATTCTTTAATCGTTTTATAGGCATCACTCAAATCTACTTTAATTACCATCTACTTATTCTTCTCCTTATCCCTAAACTTTTTAATCCAATCTTCATAGTCGTAATTCTTCATAAAATCGTCAACATCAATCCAATTATCTTTCATAATGTTTCCAATTTTAGTAATACGAGAACCCCATCCATTATCCTCATATCTAACATACTTACCTTTTAAATCTTCCCAACTTCTTACACCTACAACTTCCATGATTTTTCTCATACAATCTAATCCAGCAGGTGAAGATTTTCTTTCGTAATCCCATCCATCATCACCTTCATTGATTCTAAATGACTGATCTAATGCATAACCACCTAACGCACAACATCCACCAACAAGGTCAAGACCAATACTAAATGTCAAAATATCATGGTCTTCAATGTATAACTTTACATAGTCGATTTTTGCATTCTTTATCTCCATATTCTCTCCTTTCACCACATATCAATCCCATGTTTACAAGCATATTCATATAATTGAATTGCCTTATAAAATTTAATATATGTTTTTACGGATTCATTTGTAATTTCACATTCAACTTCACTCGTTTGAGTGTCGTATGTTATAATTTGAAAATCTAAAGTTATATGGTCAACTTTAACACCATAGCGTTTTAACCACTTTTTAAATATTCTCTTTTTCTTATGTGATTTCACTGGAATTGCATATGAAAATTCAGATTGATATGTAGGGCGAAAATACTGATTGAATAAATTTTCGTTTATTTCACAATTCTCTAATGTGATTTCTCCACTTAGACCATTATGAAATGTATTAACAACCTTTAGTTCTTCTTTATCTAAAGATTCATATCTAACATCCATAGATTCAATTCCCTGTATATCCATAAATTTTGTTCCATCAGATAGAAATAAACCTCCACCTGTAATCTCTTTTATTGGCATTTATTTACCTCCTTTCGCCCATAAGAAATTCCGCTTTCTTTCGGTCTTGATTTTTATATAATATATAGCAGTAACAACATCTATCTAATACTATATATTGTATATACTGTTATTTATTATTATGTAAATTCCCTGTATTTATTGTTTTGTACAGTCTATTTAGTGCAACTTCAAATGCGCCAATGCCAGAAAAGAAGCTGCTCACCCTCAAATTATCAAATAGATATGGCATAGCCGCATACAGCTCAATTAAAGTGTAATAAATCACAGCAACAACAATACTGTTCCCTGTCTGTTTATACATTTGATGATCGCTAATCCCAGCATCCCTGCAAGCATAATAAGCGGAGTCATCAAAATCCATCAGTCTAAAGCATTCTAATGTTGTTAATTTTCTTAATACTTCATCTTTTTCGATTCTAGGACAATTACTATGACCTGCTGTATGTGTTTTTGAAATACCATTAGGATCTAAAATTACACCATCTTGTGATGAATTTATCTTTCCTTTTACCAATATCTGTTTGGGTTGTTTATATGTAGTAGCATCAATTGTTGACATATATTCGTTAATGTCATATACCCAATGTCTGCTATTCGTACCTTTGCCTGTTCCAACAGTTGTCCCAAGAACTTTGTATTCATTTCCACATGGATACTTTTCACTTTTCTGGCTCTCTTTAAATCTTTGATAATACTCTTCAGATAAATAATACTTATTCTCTACTTCTGATTCTGGCTGTAGTAAATCTTTCAATCTTATATCACTATCAAAAGCTTCATGAAAATGAAACTTACCATTATCAATATCTTTTCTAATACTTACGATTATTACACGCTTTCTATTTTGAGGAACACCATAGTCTTTAGCATTAAGAACTTTCCAATATGAATTGTATCCAGCTTGATCTAAATCTGATAAAACTGTCTCAAACTCTTTTTTAAATCTCTTACTGACCAAATTCTTGACATTTTCTATAATAGAAAACTTTGGCTGTTTATATTTTAAAATCCTTATCCCTTCGTAATACATGCCACTTCTTGTTTTATTACCACTTTCATCTATAAATCCTTTTTGACTACCGGCAACTGAAATATCAGTACATGGAAAACCCCAGGTCATTAAATCAAAATCATTTAATTTTGTTTCATCCACTCTTGTTATGTCACCTAAATTCAATGACTCATCTACATTATGAATGGCACAATAGCTTTTTATTGCATATTTATCAAATTCACAGAAGTTCACTAACTTCCAGTTCTTCTCACAATAATTATTTTTTTTCTTTATTCTCTGTCAAAATCCTTTAATCTACAGAGATTGCGCAATCATTTATCCTAGAATTTACTGTTAAATCCTTTCTTCTTAATCTTATTTTGTTGTAAAAATCACTCGAAAATAGACACGTCTGCCTAATCGAATGAAAAAAATATTTCTTTTTACTTTTATTTGTTTTGGAAATACTTGAACGAATGTCCAAGTTAAGAAAATTTTCTATACTATATTATTCTCTACTCTGCTTCATTTTTCTTACAATCTCTTTAACAATATTTTGTAAGTGTTCAATGTTATTTTTTCCAATTGGAGCTGCTGTTGTGAAAATACGTTTTGCAAATTCATCAATAGTTTCATCTCTGACTGAATTTTCAAAATTATCAATAGGTATCATACTATCAGCATCTATGTAAATACTATTACATTCACTTGTTATCATAGAAGCTATTATCATGCCCTGAATTATGGCTGACCTACATTTCTGATCGTTTGAAAATATTGTATTCTCAATCATCTTGTCTAGCTTATCAGATAATGCATAATTAAGAATTTTTTCTTGAAATTCATTTGCGTTTATTAATCTTGTACTCTGTTCATTCATTTTTTCTCACCTTCTACATATTACATATAATCAGCATATCTTCCAGTTTATAAATCTCATCTTTTAGAGATTTAATTCTGGTTCTAACCAATTTATTAAATCCTTCTACAGCTTCCTCGTATGTATCAGCGAAGAATCTCGCATATATAGTTACACCATTCTTTTTCAAATCTTTACCATTTGCTTTATATTCATAGAAATATTTATCTTCTTTGATTCTACCCTTTACAGGCTTACACATAAGATTTAATGCTCTCTCATCTTCCTTATATGCAAAAGCCCAAAAATCTTTATTATAATGTGTTCCGTCATCAATGTATTGTAAATCATTAAAGATATTTCTATATGTACCATTATATCTTGCATCTATATTGTTACAATAAATCATTTTCTTACCTCACTTTGCTTGGAAAATTTGGCTGATCAGCCGTGAATAGAATTGCTTCTATATTAGATTATTCTCTATTTATATTAACTATCTTTGAAATAATTTCCCATGTTTAATATCAGTCCAATGAACAAGTTTCATTAAACCATGCACATTTCGATACCACCTATATCCTCTCGCATTACTACTTGGTTTAACATGTTTACCGTAATAGAATATTTTTTCACCATCCTCAAAGTCTGTAGAAAAATATATACGATTGGGATGTCTTATGTAATAAGTTTCTTGTGGAAAATTTGCATTACTATAATCTAACACTTTTCTCACCTCACTCTACTTTCCAAATGGATTCTCCATAATACAATGGTCAACCATATCTCTAAATGCAAAAGGCGAATCAATCACTCTATTTGAATATCTGAAATGCTTTAAAAACTCAAGTACCTCATGTGCATCCCTATGTGATAATGGAATAAATGATACATATTCAGGGCGACCTTTTATACATATAACTGCCCAAGAATGGTCATCGGAACAAAAACCAACATCAGTTCCAACGTCTATCATCGAGTTTATCATTTTATGACAATCATCAACTAATTTATGAGAATTTTTATATGTAACGGCTGCGTCAGATAGTTGAACATTGGCGTATTCACATTTTCTTACTGCATCATTATATGATTTTTTAGCTGCTTCCACTTGAAACAAATCATCCTCTAATAACCAATATCTTAATTTATCTCGTATTTTATCCTTTAATTTCACACTCTCACCTCACTCACAGATCTTATTTTACATTCAATTGCTACAACTTCTAGCTGCCTATCAACGTTATAACGTCTTGACATAAAATTTCTAACCGCATTCTCAGCAGTTTTTCTTGTTTCCCAATATTTGTGTCGTGGGTTTGTAAGATTACTTACTAATTTACCTGTTAATTTATCCATTACACCATATAATGTAAATTCATTTGCCATTCATCTCACCTCACCCTATCATCTCAACTTTAATTCTAAATTTTGTTGTTTCTATATGTTCGTTTTCTTTATAAGGACGATTATAATCAAAATGCTGATGACGGACAGTTGCAATCAAGTGAGCATCATTGCCAGAAACAAATTCCGTATCTGTCACATAAGTATCTTCTGAACCATCACCAAGTTTAGAGTCTGTACAATATATCTGATTTGCGTCTAATGCATCTTGAATAATTCTGTAAATGTCTCCTGTATTATACATAGCTACTCCTTTAGTATTTAATCCAACCATCTGTAATACCAGTCATCCAATAAATAAGATCTTCTCTATCATTTTTTAATCTTCCATCTATTACACGAGTTAAGATTTCATTGAGCCAGTAGCCAACCTCTTTTCCACTTTTAATGAGCATTGTATCCATTACATCTTTTCCATTAACTGCTAAATCCTTTAAAGAAAAACATTCATCATCCTGTAAGACTTCTTCTAAAATATATTCGATGTTATCAATCTTCTGTAATCTTGTTTCCTGATCCATGTCTGCTTGTGCTTTAATATCAGCTCTACGAACATTTAACAGTCTTCTAAACTGTTCTTCTCCGACTTTATTAAGCCATCTCTTGACATATTTCTTTCCCACCTCAAAAGTAGCATCATGATAATAGACTAATTTAGCAACCTTTTCTCTTGTATCATTGTCAAATCTTAATCGCTTCATTATTTTATCAGTCATATCAGCACTGACTCTTCCATGACCTTTGAAATGTCTAATGCCATCCTCGCCATCTTGATAACAATGTGGCTTTCCAATATCATGAAAAAATACAGCCAAGGATGTAATCAAATCTCTTGGATTCAAGTCGGGTTCACAATCACATTCATAAGCTTGTACTGCATGTACTGTATGATTCCATACGTCATAGATGTGATATGGATTATTCTGTTGAAAGCCAAACATATCTTTTATTTCAGGAATAAATAACGAGAATACTTCACGGAATAATCCTATCTGTATATAAAACTCGCTTGATAATGCAATCTTACAGAACTCACTGTTAATTCTCTCAATAGATATATTCTCTAAATTCTTATACATTTTATGAATATTCAAACTTACGTCAGAATCAACCACAAATCCTAGTTGTGAAGCAAACCGAATAGCACGTAAAATCCTTAAAGCATCTTCTGAAAATCTATCCTCTGCTCTACCAACACATCTAATCTTGTGGTATTTAATATCTTCCATGCCATTAAACGGATCTACAAGACCAACTTCATCATTGTATGCCATTGCATTGATTGTAAAATCTCTACGCTTTAAATCTTCTTCAAGGCTTCGTGTAAATGTTACGCTATCAGGTCTACGGCTATCTGAGTAATTACCGTCAATTCTGTAAGTGGTACATTCATATCCTTCACCGTCAATTACAATGGTAATAGTTCCATGTTGTAAACCAGTTTCAATAATTTTCTTGTCCTTGAATACTTCCATCATTTCATCTGGTGTGGCAGAAGTCGTAATGTCATAATCGTGAATTGGTCTGCCAAGAATACTATCTCTCACGCATCCTCCGACTAGGAAAGCTTCATATCCATTATTCTGTAAAGTATGAATAATTTCATTTGCACCAGATGGAATTTCAATTTTCAAATTCTTCATTCAAATTCACCTCAATTTTCGGTATTTTTATAAAATATCACTTATTCGTTATCATATCCAAAAACAACAAATCATCTTTCTTCAATGTGATATCATAACCTTTCCACTCTTCCATTAGCCCTCTTATATCAAATCTATGCGGAACAATAATTGCATAGCCGTGAGGAGTCTTATGTACCTTTATCTCTAATAATGGAATTTCCGAATACATAACTATCTCATGGACAAAATCATTCATCAATAACTCATCATCCACATCAAAATCAAATAACCACTTGCCATCATCTCTGTTCTGCACTTGCAGTGCAACTGAAGCTAATGTGTGATTGAGACGTGTCATACTCAGTTTATCTCTCAGTAGTCGGATAATAAATTCTTCTCTGATTTTATCTTCATTCCTTGAATTGACCGACCTGTATAATCTTGTCTGTTCACCAGGAAGTCCTTTAGCTGCAAAGCTTTTAAAAGCTTCAATTATTTTGTCTTCGTTTTCTTTATATTCAAGGATTGTTTCTACTCGTCCCTTGAAGTTTGGAATGTTTTTGTTGTCCTTGTTTCGAGAACGCATTAGATATACATATAAATTTGACATTGTATTATTCTCTTTACTTATTTAAAACAATCAGAATGTTACTCAAATATAAAGCATAGAATACTAAATATCCACCACCTACCAAGAATAATAATTTGAATACAAAGTTGATAACATTCTTTTTCGCCCATATTATCCCATCAATAAGGTTAAAAATTCCCATAATCAATAAAATAATGTTTAAAATATTCATATTTCACCTCCAAAATTTCACAAGAAATGTGCATTTCTTTCTAACGTAAAATATATACCATATATGGTATATATCGCTTATTTTTAATACTATATATGGTATATTTGTAACAACTACTCGCTTAATTCTGCAAGTGCCTTATCCAGATCCTCGTCAGACATGTTTTCAAGTGCTGCATCCTGTCTCTTAGCCTTGATTTCAAGTAATCTCTGTCTCATCTCAGCATTCTTCTTAGCATCTTCTCTCTTCTGCTTCTCATCCAACTTCACACCAACAATATACTTGACAATTTCAATCTTGTTAGAAATCTCCTCATCTTCCTTTGACTTAGTATTCAGAAGGCTCTCTTCCTCAGACTTCTTTGCTTCTGCATTAAGTGTCTTAAATACCGAATCCAGATTTGTGAGAGATAAATCCCACAAATCAATTATGTTAATCATTCCTCTGAATGGGAACTGATAGTTTGCTCTTGTTGCATTGATAAATAATTCGTTATTTGTCATAATAATAATCTCCTTTTCTAATTAAAACTTAATCTTCATTACACGCTCTGTTGCACCTTTAACCTTAACAACTAAATCTGCTCTCTTTGTCATAGAAAATCCAATTCCTGAAAGCTGATCGTCAGTATCTTCTACATGACACTTAGCACCTAAAGCCTCAAATACTCTCTTGTACTTCATTAAATCATTGTCAAGGAATTCAAGATAGAATCCATTAGGCTCTTCGTTGTTTACACAATCCTTCAGGAAGAAGAATAAATGTCTATGACCAATTCCATCCTGCTCGTCAAAATAGTTTGGACTATAACTAATTACTGATACAGGAACAAACTGATTTGTATTTACACCCCAAATCTCACGACTTGAGATAGATGAACTTCCAGACAGTTTTTCCTTGATTGAGAAGTTGCCATTCTCGTCAAGTGTAACTTCTGCTACCTGAACGTTGCCAGAAACAGGCTTATTATATTCAAATGCATAAATCTCACCATTGAATTCAATTTCTGCCTTAAATCCTTTACTTCCTCTTGCTGCATACTGATTTACAAAGAACTTATAAACACCTGGCTTCATACGTGACATATCTGCCCATGTAATATTTTCCACAGATGGCTTTCCTACCATCTGCTCCATAGGATGTGTAATATCAATATCTAACTGACCGCCACATCTTGACATACTAGGTTTTCTACAATTGCCAAAATAGATCTCGTTTCCATCAGGTTCTTTGCAATGTGCATCAAGGTCACTGTTATCATTTTGTCCTTCATTCCACATGATTGAAAATCTGAGTACACCATCGACATTACCGCCAGCAGCTTTTACATTCTGCTTCATATCAGAGTCAGTGATGTTTCCTGAATAAGCCCAAGATAATCCATTGTTCCATTTGAACATTGTCTTAGCATCTGGATTTACAGGTGCAATCATAGAAACAAAGTTCTTCTCATGTTTATTTTCTACAAAAGCTTCAATCTCCTTTGCAGTTGGAAGTACCTTATCAATGAAATCCTGTGCTGAAATCTCTTCAACCTTAGAAAATTTCTTAGGACTTACAGCAACATCCTTTTCCATCTGACCAAAAATATCATCTGCACCAACCATTCTTCTTGCAGCACTCTTATTTGAGAACAGTACATTATTTACAGTAATATCATTCAGATTAGCAAATCTTCTCTGTAATGAATCCATATAACCGAGTTCTGTAATGGTCTTCTTTGCATCCTCAAGCATCTTTTTTGTGAAAATAGCCTTTGGTCGCTTATAATTGCTTGGAGCGACAATCTGCTCATACTTCTTAACTGCTGTGTCAAGATCCATATCCTCACTTACATTAATAAGAAGTGTTCCAATAGAATGATTTCTAATTCTACCGATAGCCATACCTGCTGTTACCGACTTCTCCCAAGCATATAAATCCTTTTCAGTATCAGAAGTCAGCTTATCATATTCCTTCTTATATTTCTTAAACTCTGTGAGTATGCCTTTCCACTCTTCACCCTTGTAAAGTGTATTTGAATTGATAAGTTCAAGAATTGTGTCAAGTGCATCCATAGTAATCTCATCGAGAGAACGCTTAAATACGTTTCTTGTATCTCTGAACTGTCCTTTAACCTCCTCATTAGAACGACTACTTCTATTTACGAACTTGCTTGGAAGCTCTAAGAAAAAATGATCCCACTGATGAGATTTTCCATTGATTTCCTCAAAGTTAAAATCTGTACCAATCTTAGGGAACTTAGTTGTATAAATATCTGTAACTGTATGAGCTTTTACAAAAGTATCAAGTGCATCACATACTGGCTGATATGTTGTATCACTAAGATGCAGTTCCCAAATTGTATGAATCTGATTATCCTTGATAGTGACAGCAGAACCAATATTCTTAATAAACTGTCTACAACAACTACAATCATGCTCTCTACGCTCTCTGAAAATCTCATTTGTACCAGCAGGGAAGCTATCAAGATATGTATTCCATAATTCATCCTTATCTACATTTACCTCAAATAAATGTGTTGCCTCTTTCTGCATTTCATCGAAGTGCTTCTGTAAAGCCTTCTTAAACATCATAAATCCATCCATGTTTTGTACCTCTTCTTTCTTATATTTATTTTTGTTAATTGTTTCTACTGTTATATTCTCCGTTTTATAAATTGAAAGGTCTATTTTATTATCCTTTGATAGAGCCAGTAGGCTATGACACCTACTAGCCCTTGAATTATTTATTCTTCTTACGTTTTCCTACAATAAAACCTGCTCCAAAGCATACACCAAGACAGATTAAGAAAACTCCAATGTTTAATACAATCATTACTTATTACCTCTCTGTCTCTTCATATCATCAAGAATCTGACGAGCATTACGCTCTCTTTCAGAATTAGCAAGTCTTCTCTCATTAGCCTGTGCGCTAGAATCATATGCAATTCTACTTCCTTCTGCACGTTCTCTTGTCTTTCTTGCTCCTTCACGAACTCTTTCAAGCATTCTATCGCTCTCATTATTCGTATTAAGGCTATCCATACTCTGATGAAGTTCAATAATCTGACTATCGGCTTCCATCTGGAAAAGAACTTGTTCCTTTTCCTCTTTAAGTTTCTGTAATTCTTCGGCTGCCTGATCACGAATATCTTTCTGATGAGCCTGTGCCTCTTTCATCTCTTCGATTGTATCTTTTAATACATTAATCTTATTCTCCAAAGTAGACTTCTTCATTGCATACTGCATTGCTTCATCTTCTTTGTTCTCATCAAGACAAGCGTTAATCTGCTGTGTAACACGCATAATATCTTTGTTCGCCTGGTATAAATCTTTCTCTGCTGTGTCACGCTTTCCTGAAATCTCTGCATATGTAGCAGAAGCCTTGTTATAAAATTCTTCCTTTTCTCTGATTGCAGCATTGTAATAATCTCTTGCACCTTCTGGTGTCTGTGCGTCCTGACGCATTACTTCATCTGTTCTTCCTCTAAACTTCACACGAAGCTGTTTACCAAATGGTGTAAGAAAAAGAATCAGCGCAATTAAAACAATTGCCACAATTACAATAAACATAAAATTTGTCATACGTTCCTCCTACTCTGCATCAACACCATACTGGTTACACAATGCCTTTAATCCACCGTTATAACCACTTCCTACAGCCTTAAACTTCCATTCGCCATTATGCTTATAAATTTCAGCTACGACTAACGCAGTCTCAGTAGAGAAGTCTTCGCTCAAATCAAAACGAATAAGTTCCTCGCCTGTCTCTTCGTCTACTACACGCACATATGCATTTCCAACCATACCAAAGTTCTGAAGTCTACTTTCAGCATCGTAAATTGTAACTGTTACAGCAAGAGTCTCATAGTCTGATGGAATCTTATCAAGCTTAATCTTGATAACCTCATCGTCTCCATCGCCTTCACCTGTACGATTATCTCCCATATGCTTTACACTCTTAGAGCTATGTTCAAGATTGCCATAGAAAATGAAATCCTCATCCTTACCAACCTTACCATTCTCTTTTGTCATGAATACAGAAGCGTCAAGATCGAAATCTGCCTCTCCGTCATAATGGTTAATATCCCATCCAAGCCCAACAAGGATATTCTTTAATGAAGGTCTACCCTTTGTTAAATCTACTCTTTGTCCTTTGCTTAATGAAACTGACATAATTAAATCCTCCTACTTGTATCTTCTTGTTAATTCACTAATACTTGAATCATTTGTTCCCTGACCGATAGCGTTAAACTTCCACTCTCCGTCTTTCTTATAAACCTCTGCAAATACCATTGCTGTCTTGCCAGCATAATCATCTGAAAGATTGTATTTACAAATTTCCTTACCAGTTGACTCATCAACAAGTCTAATGTATGCATTCTTGATAAGTCCAAAATCCTGCTTTCTTGAAATACAATCATAGATATTTACTACAAATACAATCTTCTCAACCTTGTTTGTAATATTCGCAAGATCAACTGTAATCTGCTCATCATCACCGTCTCCATCTCCTGTGAGGTTATCACCATGATGATATACACATCTATCTTCTGCTGATCTGTCACCATAATAAACACATGTACGATACTTATCATCTTTTCCTAAAATAATTGCCGATGCATCACAATCAATATTTGGCTTAGAACCAAAGAATCCTTTCTTAACAGCATCCCATCCAAGTCCTACCATAATCTTTGTAAGACCACCTGCTACTTCCTTAGATAAATTAATTTTCTGTCCTTTTACTAAATTTACTGACATATGTATATTCTCCCTTCCTTTTATAAATCCAGACCAAAATTTCTACCAATAGCAGCTAAACCACCATTGTAACCTGAGCCAACTGCATTGAACTTCCACTCACCGTTCTTACGATACAACTCACCTGCAACAACACCTGTCTCTAATGAGAAATCCTCATTAAGTTCATATTTGAAAAGCTCCTCATTTGTATCAGCGTTGTATGCTCTAATGTACGAATTATCAACCATTCCAAAATTCTGTAAACGATTTTCTGCGTCATAAATTGTCGCTGAGAAGCTAATCTTTGTAATATTAGATTGAATCTTATTTAACTCAACAATCATTGTCTCGTCATCGCCATCACCTACACCTGTTCTGTTATCACCAGAATAAATCAATGCTCCACTCGGATGCTGTGGCTGACCATAAAATACAAAATCCTGTTCGCCTGTTACCTTTCCTGAGTCATCAGTAAAAAATGCTGATACATCCAAATCGAAATCTGCATTACCATCGTATCTATTTGTATCCCATCCAAGACCAAATACGACTTTGTTTAAACCTGCATTACCTTTTGTAAGGTCAATCTTCTGACCTTTAACTAAACTAATTGACATATTGTTTGTCCTCCTTATTCTTGGGAAGGCTGTCAACCTTCCCGTTTAATACTTTAAAAGAAATTGGGAATGTGAGTAACGTCAGAAAAATAAATGGAATAAAGCGTGTAATACATACTGCAATAACACCAATTGAAAAACATATAAGAGTAACAACCTCTACTGTTTTATAACTTTTATCTCTCCTTACCATGTTCTCATCTCCTCAATTACTTATTCTCTCTTTTCTTCTCAATAATCTTTCTGATAAGATCAATTGGAATAACCATAAAGGCTAGAATTACAACTACTACCCAATGTTTGAAATCTAAAGCTGTTACCTTAACAAGATTTTCTGCAAAGTTGCAAAGAGCAAACGTCATTACAAAAATTCCGATTGCAATGGCTGAAAATAACTTATTTTTTCCAATACCATTGAATAAATTAATGTGTTCTGTACGAATATTAAATCCATTAAATACTGCCATAAAGCATAACAATGCGAATCTCGCTGTCATAGCTTCTGCCTCAGTCGCAAACATATTAGCAATTGGGCTAAATGTAATAATTCCATAGAGTGCGATAAATGCTACTGTACTGATTGCAATACGTTTCTTTGCTCCTCTAATGAATAAGCCAGAACCCTTTTTAATAGGTTTCTCTGTCATATATTCATCCTTTGGAGGTTCGCCACCGAATGATAATGAATTAAGGGAATCCATAATGATATTTACAATCAGAATCTGAACCGATGCAAGTAATGCACCTGTTGCAATCATTGGATAGATAACACTGAGAATCAGAAGTGAAATATTGATAGGTAACTGAAATTCCAGGAACATCATAATATTGTGCATAAATGTTCTTCCAAGTTCTACTGCCTTTACAACGCTTGCAAAGTTATCATCTGTCAATACAATGTCTGAAACTTCTTTTGCTACATCTGATCCACCTTGCATACCAAAACCAACATCAGCTCTCTTTAAAGCAGGACTATCATTTACACCATCACCTGTCATTGCAACTGACTTTCCAATCTCTTGTGCTAATGTGACAAGTCTGAGTTTTGTGTTTGGTGAGCATCTTGAAATAACTCTCAATCTAGGAATTATACTCTTTACTTCATCATCTGACATCGCTTCAAATTCATCATTTGTAAGTGCTAAATCTCCATCTTTGTAAATTCCACACTCTGTAGCAACTGCAACTGCTGTCTCAATACAATCGCCTGTGATTTCAACAACTTGAATACCAGCCTTATGTGCTGTTTTTACTGCACTCGGTACTTCATCTCTTACAGGATCTACAACACCGATAATTCCAAGGAATGTCATGTCATTTGGTATTTCATTCTCTACTAAATCACCATCTGCCATTGTAACTGCAATGCATCTCATCGCATTACTTGTCATCGCTGTAATTGCATTACTTAATGTGTCATTGTCGCTATTCTCTATAATTTCACCACTTGAGTCCATTACTTTTGTGCAATGCTCAATCAGTTTCTCAGGTGCGCCCTTATAATATGTAACTCCATCCTTTGTCGTAAAAGCTGAATACTTATTGCTACTATTAAATACCTGCTTTAACTTAACTGGATATTTTTTCTGAATGTCAGCATATATTTCAGGATTTACAAGGTTAAGAACTGCTCTATCAATTGAATTACCACCTGTAATATTGTTTTCTGAATCAAATGTTGCACTATTATTTAAAGAAATGTTTGCATTGATATTATTCCAAAGAACTGAATCCTTATTTACATCATTGCCAAAACCATCAATAATCTTCTTTGGAGTCATAATACCTGTCGTAAGAGTACCTGTCTTATCAGTACAGATAATATCAACATATGCTAACTCTGGAATTTTACCAGGGTTCTTAGCAAGAATATTGAATTTCTCCATTGTCTTTACATTCTGTTTTGTTACAAGTTTTACAATAAGAGGCAATCCTTCGGGAACAGCAGCTACAATAATTGTTAATGCTACTGAGAAGTTCTGTGCAATTTTCTGAATAATATTCAGAACGCCACCGCTAAAATATTCTCCAAATCCAACCTGTACAATTCCTGAAATTGTAAGCACCGCAAATGTAATAACTGCTGCGATTGTTCCCCACTTAGAAATGAAGTCACTCAGATTATCAAGTGCAATATCAAGAGCTGTCTTTGGTGCTTCGAGTGTTTGCATTTTAACAAGTGTATCGCCATTTACTGTATTCACACCTACATCAGTAACAATCATTTTTCCTTCACCTGACATTACTGTTGTGCCAGCAAATAAGCAATTCTGATTCGTATAAGCATCTGTTGAAGTAGTTTTCTTATGAACGTATCCTTCAATTGGTGTTTTCTTGCACTCTTTTGTTTCTCCATTAATAGCTGCATTGTTTACAGAAATCTTACCTTCAATGAGATATCCATCTGCAAAAATCTCTTGTCCCATTCCTACGCAAACGAGATCACCAACTACCAATTCATCCTTATTAATTGTTTGAACTTTGCTATCACGAATTACGTCACAATACCTAACTGATGTTTTGGCTCTCAACTCTGCTGCTGATTTTTGAACACCAAGTCCAGTCTTAACAGCAATACATGTTACAATTGCTAATACAACAAGAATCATAATTGGATCTGATAAATCCATTACTCCCATGACTCCAAGGAATAACTGCAATACTGCAATTGCAATAAGAATCATTGTGATTTTCTCACTTAATGCCTCCTTTGCGAAGTCATACCACTTGTCCAACTTTGGTTCAGGAAGCTTATTACTTCCATGAAGCTCTCTACTTTTGAGAACTTCTTTACTACTCAATCCATTCATCTGTTTTACTCTCCTTTTCTATAATTTTTATATATGAATGTTAATTGGTTACATATCTATATTCTCTTTTTAATTTGGGAATTTTATTGAGCTGAATCGCTCAGAAATTTTTTACAATGAAACGAAGTTTTACTGTGCCTTTATCTTCCATTTCCATAATCTAAATTATCAGTAATAACATATGTTCCGTCTTTATTTTCTTTAATAATTTTGTATTGTTCGTTAAATTCCAATAAACTACATTCATTAGAAATTTTTACAGTGTATTTATAATAGCCTGTTGGCTTATCAAACAATCCTAAAAATAAAATCGTTATAATTATACTTCCATATATTATTCCAGATATTATTTCAAACTTTTGTGCCAACTTCCAACTACCCGTCTTATTTCCAATATGAAATGTTATTGGTAAAATTATAAGCATTGATAATGCCAATAAGATAGTTGGTATAATTCTAGGTGTTGTCATTGCTTCTTGCGATATAATTTGTATACCATTCATAAATTATTTTTTACCTCTCTTCCGTATGAAATCGAACTTTACTGTGATTTATCTACAATAATTATCTCTTTGCCACAATAAGGACAATATTTTAAATTTGCCATATTTTCAGGTATCCTCCAATATGGATCATCAGCATCATTATGTTCTTTCGGGCAAATCGTTCTATAATCGTATTTTATCCATTTACAAGTTTGTATTTCCTCGTATCTTCGGAGTACAACATTTTCTCCGTCAATAAATATTTCCATTGGCTCACCAGATGCGTCTGTTTTCCCAAACACTTGCTTTCTAATTTCCTTTGGGATTACTATTCTACCTAAATCATCAACTCTACGAATTATTCCTGTTATCTTCATCTTTTCACCTCACAATCCAAAGAAAGAGAATTTTCAAGTTCAATCACGATTGTCTTCTCTTTCATAATTGTAAATACCAACTACTTTTGCTATTTCTATGCCGCACTCATAATCATCTAAATCAGGTGATTGTAATAACTCAATAATCTTATTTACTTTTTCTTCAGGATTCATTTCCCCACCTCTTATAAAACCTTGCTTTCTTGTAAGCCTAATTATCAGTTCTACAAGTCTTTCCTTACTCATAGCATGTAAATGCTCTCTCTTCTCATCATCTGAGCAGTTCTCAATAATTTTTAAATCACTCTCTGGCATTTTTAATATCCTCCTTATATTAATGTTGATATTCCTAATTCCTCTTCTAATTTTCTTTTTTCTCTTTCCATTTTATTTAATTTGCTTATTAAGGAATCATAGTTATTAATTACATCACAAGCTGCTATCATACTTTTCCCTAAATCTCTTATATATTCTTTTTCATGGCGACAAATCTTCTGTAAGTCTTTAATATTTGCTTGACCGTTGAAAATCTTTACCAACGTATTTGATAACTCTTTTTGATTATCTGGTAAATAATTAAAATACTCTCTCCAAGAAATAGGA